>Ga0163217_1007504_pt1 | contig 13774 bp, 21 predicted proteins | sample SynspAceP_FD_185933 | JGI IMG/M metagenome (GOLD analysis project Ga0163217, IMG submission 185933) | Saline lake microbial communities from Ace Lake in Antarctica - Synechococcus sp. Ace-P (PacBio error correction) | ecosystem: Environmental > Aquatic > Non-marine Saline and Alkaline > Saline ... | reverse complement strand
TGCGCTTCCGGCGCGGCAAACCAGTTACTTTCCAGGCCTCGCCAGCCGCCTGCGCCAGCCTGATCGAGGCGACGGAGATGGAGGACGTCTATGGGTCCTGGATCTCAGCACCAGCGAGGTGGATCTCAATCCAGAGCTGCGGTCTCCACACCCCTGCCGGACCTGAGGCCGATCGCCTCGACCATTTTGCCGCCGTCCCCATTGCACCCCCATCCCTGGGCGGCCCACCCTCTGGGCGGGCAATTTGTTCGACGCCCAATTTCGGTGACACCTTTCAAGTTCAAGGCCAGCTCAGGAGGAGCTGCTGCTCGCGCAGGCCTGCAGCGGCGGTGATCAAGGCAGGACCGTTTGCCTTGAACTGATTCACGCCTCGGCCACTGGCCGCCGCCCAGAGAGCAGCGGCTCACCAGCCGCTTCACCAACGACGCCTCGGGCAGCGGACCGCCGCCCAGAGCTTTCGCGAGTTCACAGGCAGGCATCGCCTGGCGGCCTGGCTTGCAGCCCTGGCTGAATGTGGCGTTGTCCAGGCGTGAGCGTCACCACCCAGCCTCAGCAACTTTGAGGACACCTTCCCGCGAACGATCGTCCCGGATTCTCAATTACCTGGTTCGAAGGTGGAGGGACCTTTCTCCCCGCAATGGTCGGTGGTTGGGCGCACCCACCATTCGCTCGGTGCCTTCGACCTTCAACGGCGTCAAGGAAGCGCAATGCCTATCTTCTGGGCTGCGCTACCGCTTCTGGCGAAGATGCTAGATGCCACCCCGAAGCCGCCCTGCAGGCGGCAGCGTCAATGCCGCCCGCCCAAAGGCTGCCCGAATCGCCCGGAGGAGCCCCCGGAGCGCCGCGTCGCGCCCGAGGCCCTGGAAGCAAGCGGCGATGGCGGGGGGAAGCGCCCAAGCTTTTTCCAGAAGCTGGGGCTGAAACCCAGGTTCCCAAGCCCCTGAAACAACCCAGGGGGGCCGCTACCAGGCTCCGAAGAAAGCCCCATCCTTCCTCAACCTGCGTCGCAAGAACGGAGCGGGACGAGGCGATCGCCACGATCGAGCAGCGCATCAGCACGTTCAGCCCGGAGGGACTGTGCTGAACCGTCAGTTTTCCGTACCCGCGAACCACCTGACCGAGGCGGCAGAACATCAATTCGGTCCTGCAACTCCCCCCCAGGTGCGCCGTCTGCGCAGCAACCGGCAGCAGGTCTGTCCAGGGCACCCTGACGCGGCTGCGCTTTCAGTCGCGACCCGCGCATCCAGATGACCAACACCGACTGGCGCGCCACCGCGGTCAGCTTTGCAACGATCCTTCACCCCAGCGCCATGGTGTGATGGACGCGAGACGTGGTGGCCGTCCAAGAGGAAGAACGGCCGGACCACGGTGATCCGTCGCCAACCGCAACCGCCTGAAGGTTTGAGGATCGTCTGGTCGCCCCGTGGCGAGACAGCACCCGCATTCCAGCAGGAAACAGGAGGTGAAAACCGCTGGGTTTCGTTTTCGCGAGGAGGACCGCGACGGCTTTTCGTCGCCGCCCGCCTCAGACCAATCGGATCGAATCGACCGGAACTCTGCCAACTGGACCCAGTTCCTGCTGGAGCGTGCCGTCCAGGGCACAAACAAACAGCTACCGCGCCAGGAAACTTCGCGGGGTCCTCGTCTGTCGAGCAGGACGCGCAATGGGGATCTGTTCGCCTGGAGCCCAGCTCAACCTGCCCCTACCTGGCTTCGACGCCGAGTTCAACCTCGATCTCTCCAGCTTCAAAACCCGGAGAACATCCGCCAACGCACCCGGCAGCTTGGAGAAATGAGCCGGCCGTTGAAAGGCTACCCGCTGCTGGGTGGACACGGTGGCACGCCTGTTGCCGCCTATCGCTTCGGATCTGGAACGGCGCTCCCTCGGTGAACAGGATGTCTATTCCGCCTTTGAGGCTCCTGAAACAGCAGGGGGTCTTGCCGACTCTGGACGTGAGGAAACAGCTATTCTGGCGGCCTCGGCGTCGGCAACACCAGAGCAACGAAACTTCATTCAACGGCATGAATCGGATAATTTCGCCCAGCTCTGGCGCGCCAATTGCCTTCGGCGCCATCAACAGCTCCCTCAACATCTGGCGAGGCCAACCTTACCCCTTGACCCGGATGGCGCCCTGCGCTATTCGCCCGTGCCGATCGTGCCGGGCCTGACCTTCAACACCAATCTCTCTGCCGATCTGGGCCTACTCGGCGCCGGCACCAATCAGCCGTCCTGTCGTTCTCCGCGGGCCCACCCCTCACCCTGGGAACTTTCAGTCAAAACCCTATTTACTTCACCCAAGATCACGCTCACCGGCGGCATCGCCGTGCGTGTCTGCTCAGGCCCCATTTGGCTTTCGATTCAGGCCGTTTGACCTGGCACCGTGGGGTTCGGCCTGACCCAGCAACTGGACCGGACCGTTTGCTGTTCAACGCGGGATCGGCCTGAATGTGATCCATCGTCGCCTCCAAACTATGGCGAGCTGACCGGCTCGTTCGTGGAGCTGCGCTGGCACCGGCGCGCTTATGCCTTAAGCGTGTCTATAGCCCCTTTGAGGGATCGGCGGCGTCGGTCAGGCTGAACATTCGGCTTTCAACAGGCACCGGCGTACCCTTTGTGCCCTTCCGCCGTGTTCCCGGTCAGCCCGCGGCCGCTGGTTCTGAGCACGCGCAGCTAGGGGCGAAATGACCAAATAAGGCAGTCGCGCCGGCCGTACGCGCGACTCCTGATCGTGGCCACAAGCTGGCTGGGTGCATCCATTGACCGCTGAGCAACAGATGGCGCGGCCCGGCGCCATCTCCAGGCGGCCATGCCGATCGGCTAGCCTTCAAAGACAGCTGTGACCAGGTCAGCGGAAGTCGAAGGGCGGTCGGCGGTGGAGAGGTCCTGAAAGTCGGGCGAGGCTGTCATGGCTGACCTTGCAGGGCAGGGAATCCCCAAGCGCCAGGCAGTTGCCAAGAAGATCCTCAGCAAAGCTCTCTCCCACCACCGCCCCGGATCCCCAGCGCCATCAGCGAGTGGGGGCATGTTCCCGGCTCGAGGCCGCAGCCGAAATTTCGGTTCACAAACAGGAATCCGGGCATCCCGGCGCTCAGGCCGATCAAGAATGGGCCCCCGGCCAGCTTCAAGACGGTCGTCGGCAAAGGCCTGTTCCCCCAGGCCCTCCGAAGCTTGATGCACTTGAGGAAACGAGGCCGGAATGATTGCGTCGGTGTCGATTGGTCATCGCCACTGATCACGCCGCCTGCCCTGACCGAGCTGTCGACCGGAGGGAAGCGCGTGCGAACGCGGGGTGAGCTGGGCCGCAAGGTGGTGGGAGAAGTGGAATGGTCATTGATGGCAGGTCGGCCAACAAACTACTCAGGAAAGCGCATGCTCCGGTTGGGCGGCTCGGTGTGGCGGCGGCCAGCAGCTAGCTCGCGCACATCCGTGACGTGACACGAAACGGCCGCGGCCGCCACCATCGCCGGGCTCATTCAACAGTCGTGCGGCCAACGGCCGAGCCTGGCGACCCTTGAAGTTGCCGTTTGCCTGGAGGCTGGCGCTGATCTGGCGGCCTTCGAGGCGGTCCGGATTCATGGCCAGACACATGCGAGCAGCCCGGTTCGCGCACTCAAACCCGCGGCGCGAACACCTGATCGAGCCCTTCGGCTCAGCGGCGCGGGCCCCTGCTCAGAGCCAGGCACCACAAAAGCCTGATTCCGCTGGGCCACGTTCGCCCCCGGGCCACGGCCGCAGCGGCGCGCAGATCACTGAGCCCGACCGTTGTGCAACTGCCGATGAAGCAGACTCACAGGTTAGACCCGGCCATCGCACCCCGGGTGAGGTCCATGTAGAGTAAGCCTGCTCGGCCAGGGGCGCTCGTTGGGTTCAGCTGCTCGGGGGTCGGCACGGCCTCATCCGATGCCGATCCACCTGGCCGGGTGATCCCCCAGGTGACCGTGGCGCCGAGGGCCGAGCAGTCAAACGCACCTTCGTCGTCGAAGTGGGCCTTCAGGCCCGCTGGCCAGCTTTGCCACCAAAAGCCACCGCCCGCTCCCAGTTCGCCCGGCTCGAGCATCGGCCTGCCGTGCAGTAGCGAAGTGTGCAATCGGATTGACGTTAGCCGCAACGGGCGACCACCCTCAATCGCCATGTTGCAGAGGTCATGCGTTCCCTCCATCGAGAAGGGCTCGATGGCCGGACCCAGGCAATTCATAGCATAGCTCCACGCCACCTTTGACCCCGGAGCTGGCGGATCATGTGGAGGATCAAGTCCTTGGCGTACACACCAAAGGCAGCCGGCTTCCACCCCAGATGCGACGCACTTGAGTTTGGCTCGATCGAAAGGCTCTGGCGCCGCCAGGCACATCACGCACCTGGCTGTGCCGATGCCGAAGCGATTGCTCCGAAGGCCCCCCGTGGGAGGTATTGGAATCGCCACAGCCCACGGTTCATGCCCTGCTGGGTGGACCAGCGCTCCGTGCAATCACTGCACAAATCCCCTGACGGCCGCTGCCGATGCCGTAAGCGGATGCCGTGCTCTCGCAGTGGCTCTCAAGGTGGCCAGCATTGTTTCGGCCAGGGATCAGCGAAGGCGCGCCTGGGAGTATCGGCACGATGTATCCACGGTGGCCAACCGTCCTCTCCGGGTGGCGCCTCCCAGGCCCAGCTCCACGCAGGGCACGAAGGCCTGGGATGGTCACTCGTGGATCAGGTGTCAGGACCGATGAACAGCTGCGTGGCGCCGCCGGGCAGCTCAGCCACGCGGTGCAGATCCAAAACCTTTGTCGTACAGCGTTCCGGGGAAACTCACCGTGACCTCCGCCGAATCCGCAGGCCTAAAACCGAAGGGTGGCGCGAAACGGCCCGGCCGGCTCTCGCAGCAGGAGACCCGCACTCACCTGGGCTGCCGAGACGGGAGGAATCAGCGGGCTTATCGCCCAAGCGCAGGGCGCAGTTGATTGAGGTCGCCAACGCTGAGGTCTGGATCCAGGCACGGCCGCGCCGGGCACCGAAGCGAACAGAAGCCGCCTCGCGGCCGTCGGGGCCGCCACGCGAATGAACTGCCCGACGGCTGTCGGGCACTTCCGCCGCCAGGGCCGGCAAATGCGCGTCACCGCCATGGCCAGTCACTGCCCGCCGGCGACGACCCCCGGCCATCGCCAGCGGCCACTGGGTCGCTTCACAGCTCCATATGCCGCCAGTTCCCGCCGGCACCTCCATCAGCTCCTGCTTGATGCCGGTTGCTGTAAGAATCACGCCGCCAGAAAAACATCGGAGGCCCTGCCACCCCGGCCAGGCAGCACCGAGGGCCCCCACCGGTGCACGATTCGGCAACAGCGAGGCGTCTTGCCCCCGTGACGCAATAACTCAGCCACCACCGAGCCAGTCTTGTCGTCATCGGCGCCAAAAAGAGCAGCCGGTGCGCTCGCGCAACTCCGCCTCCACCGGCACAGCAGGCCCCGGGGCGTTGCCGCGGCCGTGTCAGCCCGGCAGTGAGTCGCAGCTTCCACCTTCACCGCACCTGCATAGGGGCCCACGGGGGTTCTCCAGGGCCAGCAATTCATCCAACCTGCTCGGCCAGGCTGATTCGCCGATTGCCCCAGAAGGCGCCAGCAGGCGGCTTCTGGACACCCCAACGCCGAAGCCCTGCCCGCTCAGCCAGTCCACAAGCGGTGCCATTTCCAACACGCCCGATCTCGCGGGGACCCCCGGAAGGTGAGCACGGTGAAGCCCGGTCGCGGGGCTCCAGATCTTCCCGGCGCCGTTACCGGTGCGGATTGGCAACACCTGGCGCCGACGGCACAGCGCCTGCTGCGATTGCCTGTCGCCACCGGGCGGACGCGCCCGCGAGTTGGCTCTGAGTCAAGCCCAGATCTCGGCGCCGCTCCTGCAAACGCGTGCCGCCGAAGTGCGCGGCCACGCCTCGGGGTGGTTGAAAAGGGTGTTCGGGGTGGGGCCAAGGGCCGCCGGTACACACAGAGGCTGCAGCGCTAGGGGGCGCACTCGCGCACCACCTGGATCAGCCCGGCTCCCCCGCGTTGTCCGCCCCCACGTCGGCGGTAGGTGTGGGAGGGCCCTGGCCGCCAGTTCCTCGGCCAACCGAGCCAGGGCTGCCGATTGAGAATGGTGCCGGAGCAAACAGCTCGGTGCCGCATGCAGAAACTCGGCAGCAAGGGCTCCTTTCGCGGCACTGCTGAATCGCAATGCACTGCTGGTTCTGGAGAGACTCAGCGGAACAGCTCGGAGGGTCAGCCATCGGCAGCACCGGAGCAAATGGACGTTCGGAAACGCCCGCCACCAGGCGTTTCTGGCGGAGCGCACCAAGGCCACGATCGCACGCCGTGACGATCGCCAGCCAGAAAAGCCGGCATCTCCAACATCGGCCACAACCAGAGCCAGGGCGCCAGCCACTGGTGAAAGGCATTAAATAGCACAACGATGCGGCGAATGCTCTCTGAAGCCGGGCCCGCAGCAGGCCGTGGTGAAGATCGGCGGTCGGGGTAGAAGGGCCGAGTGCCCTCACCTCAGCCGGCATCCATGATCACCGGCCGACACTGTCCGCCAGCGGCAGTGCGAAAGAATCATGCACGAGTAAACAGCAGGCTGACGGTTGCGTGAAGCCCCTTGAGCGGGCCACGATGCTTGATAGCCGCCAGGGCAACCCGAGAAATAGGGAGCCGCCATCGCCATAAGATGCGGGGCGGGGTTGAATTGTGACGCGAAGCCGAAACTAAAGCCCGGCCAGGCCTGGCAGCCAGCAGCCAGCGAGCGCTCTGCTGCAGGTGAGAAACTCACCGACAGCAAGCGATTCGCGGCGATGCCCACCCCACACCGGCCGGCCAGCCAATGAGGCATCGATCAATTGTCGCATTGGTAATTGCCCACCAGCCATGATCACCGTCGGCTACAAGCAGGCTAACGCCCCATCGGAGCAGCACCAGGGCCGACCCTGGGCAAGCCGACCAGACGAGGAGGAAGATCAAATTCCCGCCGAATGCGCACCCCTTCGCTGGCCAGACCACATCGCCACCGCGCCACACTAGACCGCCACCCTGGCAGGGGAGGCAGGCGAAGAGAGTCAGTCGGCAAGGGCCAGCATCCAAAGAACAGAGAGCTCCGCCAGGCGGTCGTCACAGATCCAGTCATTTTCTTTGCCGGGCGCCAGCGCTGCCGAAGCCAATGACCGAAAATCGACCAAGTGATCGCCAGGGCCCAGGAAAAGGCCGGCCACCATGCCGACACCACCGAGCCGGAACCATCGGAGACGGCGTGCTGCTTGCGCGGGATCGGGGGTTTTGTCAATTCAGGCCAGGCTTAGCGCAGGCCCAGACGCCGGACCAGCGCGAACGATCAGGGCCGTGAGCACGGCTCGTAGTCCCATGCCCGAACTGGACGACTTCCGACTTTTGAGCGGAAACTGCCGAACAGATCGGCGGCCTCGGTCGATAACCGAATCAGCTTTAGTGAGGGCGACAGACTTAGGGATGGTGTTCATGACCATCTGGCGACCTTTGAGAACGGCCCATAGAGGGGGGAAACTGTTCACACAAAGTGCCTGACCCGGCTGTCAGCCAAGGCAAACGCAGCTCAGACGACGGCAATCGGCGGGCTATCTGCAGGCGATCAGGCAATCACCTCGGCCACCTTACTCTGTAAGACTTCGTTCGAAACCTCGTGCGTCAGGGTCGGACGCTTACCAGATGCGCAGGGGCCACTGGGTCCACTGAAACGGGGATTCAGGGATCATAAAGCGACGGTGTTTTCATTGTCCAAGGTTGATGTTCACATCAGAATATGCCCACTCACAATTCTCAGCCACCTTGCCGGTCAGGCCGACCGAACGCAGATCATCAAGAACCAGGTGAGATTATCTCGTGTGCCACCGAGACGACCGCAGGCTCGCGCTCGATCAAGCCGCGTCAGCCAAGGCCTGGTTGGGCCACCACCTTGCTGGCTTGTTGCGCCCGGAGTCCTGGCTGGAGCGCCTTCTTCCTCGAAGGCCTACCGCCTTGGCGCGCCACCACATGCTTTCCAGCGGCTCCCCCTTTAGTCTGCCGGAGAAACACCGCTTTTGTTCTCGAAACTGGCAGCGGCCCGAAGTCGGCGTCGTGGTGAGATCAAGCACGCGCGGCGCCCACGCAGGTCTGTGAGGTGTGGATGGTCTCTGACCACATTGGCAATGGGGGTGAATGGGGCGGGGGGCACCCAGCGGTTGAGTTCGACCAGGCCTCGCAGATGTGGGCCCTATGATAGTTCAAAAGATAGAAGACAGGAGCCGACCTCTAGCTTCCAAGAGCGCAATGTACTGTGTCCGCGGAGAGTGGGCCACCAGCGCGTCCCCAGTCGAATACGATCTCAATTGGGCTGATACTCGGAAAATAGCTCTAATCTGGTTTTTATGATACCGCCATGGTATGAGTGGCCACACAAAATAAATCAGACATGGGCGGCGTTTTGCATTTCTCTTGAAGGGTGCTCCGCGCTCTAGACTCGCGGGTTCACTATGTCTGGGCGAATAATATTTAGCGATCAGTCGACTTCGCTCTCTCGTCAATGAATTCACTGAGAATTTAAAAGTGAGTTGATGGGTCGGAGCCGACGTAGTATTTTATAAGACAGTTCTCTAACGAGCACAGACTAGTGGACCGCCTTTTGACCACTTAGGGCCTACACACTCATGAGTTACTGTTTGAAGTACGCATTCTTAAGGATGAAAGATTGGCATCCACTACTGCTCCAATCTCACTCTATCATCACCCAGGAATCGGAGTAGTCTCCGGAGAGCATTAGGGAGTGGAGGGGCCAGTTGATAATGAGCTACTTGGACAATATAGGGTTCGCCAGCCGGTGTCGGCACTCGTGCAAAGAAATAGTGGGGCTTGCCAACATATTGGCCCAGGCGGCCCCGAAACAGGTGGCGCGGGCAATCGATTTCCTTTCTTCTCTTCTCTCATACGCCTGGCCTACGTGGGAACACTTGCCATCAGTTGCATTTACGGTCCAGACACGCTCGCAGCCGTTTAAGATGAGCGCAACTTTAGCCTTATAGAGTGGCTAAAGCTCTGGCGCTCGCAAGACATCCATGACCATTGCTGATTTAGATCGTCAGCATGGAGAGTCCGCGGATGGGCTGCCCAACATTGTTCATCTCCCCAGACGCGAATGTGATCTCTTCCGCGAGCTTGACAGCGACATCTATCTCTCACGGAGACGTGGCTGCGAACTTTGCTGATCAACTCGCTACGCCTTCCTGCTGCAGAGTGTGAGGGGAGTGTGAGAGTATCGAGTGCGCGCCTCTCGTACGAAATCGCCGTCGGATCGCCGGTGCCCTCGATGTACTGGTAGTATATTCATTCCTCCGGATGCGCGACCTCTCAAGTGAGACATCTTTGGCAATACGCTCTTTGCAGATGGCCTCGATATGCTGACTGAACTCGCTAGTAGTGGGGCTCCGCCGCGTCGAATTTAGACATGTGCGTACCGGAACCCGCATTAAGCGATCCAGACGCGAACTAGCTCTCTCGACCTCCGATGAAAATACGTAACAATACAATCTTCTTTGGGGATAGCGTGGATCAATAAATTATCGTCCGCCCTCTTCGGCCACTCGTTTGGTGTGGACAAGGACATGGGTGGACGGCGCTGTATGAGCATGTATGTGATATTCGAATTACTGCCGGGCAACCGGCATACCGTTCTTAGATCAAATTCTCCTCTGACATCAAGATGCGTAATCTCTCGCGAAAGTTACACAGCGCTTGGAACGCTCATGCGTCAACACGCTCCAAGCTCAGAGTTGGGAAATGCTGCAATGTCACTACACTCAACTGGGGTGCCATTCCGTCAAATAGCTCTCTTGACGTTCGACATGCAGAAAAAGGATGGATGATCCAGCGTCGGGGCCGCCTCCTGCTCCAATTAGGCCTGTAGCCGAATTAAGCATTGATCTCGTGCCCGCCATGGAACTTCTCTCTCCGTGCTCTCGAGTGACACCATCCACTCCGTTCCTGCGCCACTGTCTAAGAAGTCTTCGGGACCATACAACGCGAAATCTGCCGTATACCCTATATGGCGGATGAGTGTTGTGCTCTCTGCCCAGACCTTCCATGCAGACGAGGTCTGCTCCAGTGTCTGCAGGGCTGCGCCATCCCTTGACTCGAGAGCACATGAGTGCGTTGTCACTCGCACTCTCGGCTTAGTCCGCGTGACGTGGTAGTGTTTGTAGACAGTTATCTCACACATATGACATGGTGCGTAGCCCGTACTTCTTAAAGTCTTAGAATGTCGCTGATGCAGTGACAATTGTGGCATGCTTCCTAACCTGGCGCTGTTAAAAGAGGAATGTGCCAATTCTTCTGCACCTCTCATAGCGCGTGTAGTTTTCTCAATCTATACAAATATTCAATATCCAAATACACAACTGAACGAAGGTCTTTTCTCGTCTCCGCGTGTGTGCTTTTATTTGATCACTAACTCTGTCACCCGCGCGCTTTGACACTTCCAGACAGCCCGACTCGGCATAGAAGGACTCTCTGCATCCTTTGCGATTCCGATTGTCATACGTTGGGGTGAACCACTTACGCGTTAACTCGGTATATGCAGCTTGAGCTATTTTCAGGATTCAGAGAAGCAGTGCTCGCTTACTCAGTCACCGGCATCCGTCGAGAGGACAGTGGGACAATACTGCGTAGCCTTCTCGTGCGGAACGGGAACAATCTGGCGCTGCTCGAAGTCGGCCGATGTTATACGAATGGGTGTGATCGTAGATTATCTCAGCTCATTTGGGCGGGGGAGGCCGCGGTGACTTTCGCGATTGCGGTGCTTGCTGAGCGGCCACCCGCTTGTACATTTAAACAGCTCATGGGAGAATGCCGCAAGCATTAGAGCGTCAAACGGCGAAGTTGTCTCCGAACTTTCACTCTCTCGTGCGAAGCCTTTATTGCATATTAGCCTATCGCGGCGTGTTGGATTCAGATGGGTTAATTAACCAAACAGATCAGCGTCATAGTCCAATTGGAGTCGAGTGCATTTTTAGTGTTGCCCCCACAGTTCGATGCTGCTTGATGTGTAAGGCGCCTACATTCTCGTTCTAAACTCGCTCAAGTGCACTGCGCAGTGAAGATAAGTGAGTGTGTTTTTGCGTAGTGAGCGCGATGTCGCATGGCAGTGAAAGGTACACACGTGCGGGCTTTGATTCTGCTCCACAAAAGCTTGAGTGTCAGCACTGACAGCTCTGACGTGTTCGAGAAGGCGCATGTAGTGCAGATGGAGAACATGTGGATGGTACTGATCTACTGATGTGCACAATTTACGTCGCATGAAGTAGAGAGAGTCATTGATGCGAGTGCGAGCGATCTCTACTTTTGACACCGTATTGTATAGTGTGGTCGGTGTAGAACATCGGGGAGCATTGCAGTCAGTGACGCCATTTCATGGAAAGGAATTGTATGCGGAATCCTGTCACAGGGCAGATTCGATCTAATTCGCTCGATATAGCGCAATGACAGTTACAAAGCGCTGCGGTTTACTTACGAAATGTACTCAATGTCAGGACTCCTTCTCGAAGACTCCTTGTGCACAGGCTTATCTGTATGGCTAAGAGAGCTGACTTGCCTGGCTTCAGCTCAAAACTCTTCGACTCGTTTTCTGGCTCTCTGGAGGGTTAGATCTCAGATGTCATGTCTAGTCAGTCCCAGGCCGAGGCCGGCGGCTGAGGCCACCCTGCAGCAAGCAGGGCCAGGCAAGCCCGGCCGGCCGCGCACACCGTTCGACAAGATCCAGGCGGCCAGACCGGCCACAAGGCGCCGCTCCCATCAGCAGCCGTGTCGCTGGCCAGCGCGCAGGGGGAGCTCCCAGACGCGTTGCGCAGGCCCAGCCGCGGCGACGCAGGTGATTCAGGTTACGCCACGGTGCCGAACACCAGACGGGAGCTCCAAAATTCAGCGGCGCTCAGCTGCAGCCCCAGGCGTCGGGCCGCCGACGAGAATCCCAGTCGAAGATCACGTTGAAAAACCGATCCCGGGCCATCGAAAAAGCGAAAAACGGCGTCACGCCATCACCCCAGGGATGAACACCCGGCACCAGCACATACGCGCCCAATTAGGCCCGGCATCCCCAGTCCCGTAGGGCCATCAGCAACCACGACCAGGCGGCGGCCTGGCTGTGAAGGCCCCCCGCTCGTAGTACGAGAGGGCGACGATCGGGCGGCCAGCCCACCATCAAGGCGGCGAGCGGCAAACCAGCTTGGCGTGAAACAATCAGGCCCTGCGATGCGGCACCAGGCCGCCGGTCGGCGGGAGCGTGAGCCGGCGAACCCACGCAGCAGGGCACCAGCAGCACGTTCGAGAGCAGGCCCAGCGGGGTCTGCACCAGCAGATTGGCGTAGCCGAGGCCGGCGGACGCCTCCAACGATGCGGCAGCGAGACAGATCGGTGGAACACATTGATCTGCAGCATTTCCCGAGGAGAGTTGGCCGGGCCCATCACCGCAGCACCTCACGAACGCCGGGATGTGCCAGTCCCAGACGAGGCGGGAAGCGATGCAGGCCCTGCTGGCGAGCGCGGCAGTGGAATCAACACTGCAGCAAGCTCCGAGCGTAGGTGGTGCCGGCCAGGGGACGGACCCGCCGAGCAGCGCCGTGGCGGAGGTTGATGGCGGCCCTGTTGCCACCAGAGCAGGGCCGTTCCAGCGATCATCGCCAGGGCTGGAGACCAGCGGTGACGGAGGGCAGCCAGAAGAACATCGGCCCCCGCGTTGAGGCGCCGAAGCCAAGACGAATCAACCCCGCGAAAGGCGCCATCGGTGCCATTTCCAGCGCAACTGCAGAACGGCAATGCATGGCGCATCCAGCCCCGAGCCCCGCCCCACAGGGGGTGAGTTAAACGATCGCCAGCGGGGCCACCAGCAGAGAGTCGTGGACTTGCCGATAGCAATCCGACCCCCACCAGGGGTGTGGATCACAGCTAGCAGCGTGGGCCCTCCTGGCGGGACGGCGCCCAGGGCTACGCTTCACCATGTGCGCTGTGGGAGACGGACGGCGTTTGATGCCCCCGCCGAGCGAGATCAACAGGAGAGACCCGGCCAAGCACGTAGGCGTAGTCGTGAGGCGTTCGTAGCGGCTGCCTGACCCCGGAGGCGCGGCGCGATCACCGCTGTCGGCTACCGGCCGGCCACCGTTGCTCAAGGCGGTGGCCATGGCCCGCGGAATTCAGGCGATCCGCTGCAGGGTTTTCGCCATCCAGTCGCTGCCGAAGCCCAGTCGCCGGGTCTGATTCTCCCCTCTTGCGGGGGTGCGCATGGTTCTGCCGGGCCCGCAGCAGTGCCCCGCCCAGATGCCTCTGCCCCAGAAACCTGTGTCGAAGGTGTGTGCCTGAATTCGATACAAGGCGGTGTTTCCTGGCCGAGTGTGGAGCTGGCAGGCGGCAGGTGTGAAGCGCTGCCACTGCCCCAACCACGCGGGCGGATGGACCGGGGGTGCTCGAAGCCCGGGAGAGGCCTGGGTGCGGCTTGGCGCACGGACCCGCGGGCCGGAACGCAAACTGCGACTGGACCTGGAGCGAGCCAGTGGTGGGCGCCGATTGTGAGATCCGGTGGGGTGGGTGAATACGGCCCGTGCCTATATCGACTGGGCGAGGCCACGATCGAGGCAGGCCTGCCTCGAGCCCTGGCTGGGCGCGGATTACGGATCGAGTCGAGGGCCGGGAGGTCCCCTATGCGCCAAATCGCGTCGCGAGGTTCGCGATCGACCTGCTGCCTGTGGAAGCCCGCCGGCGGGCGGGCGCTGGATCACCG
>Ga0163217_1002539_pt1 | contig 13774 bp, 19 predicted proteins | sample SynspAceP_FD_185933 | JGI IMG/M metagenome (GOLD analysis project Ga0163217, IMG submission 185933) | Saline lake microbial communities from Ace Lake in Antarctica - Synechococcus sp. Ace-P (PacBio error correction) | ecosystem: Environmental > Aquatic > Non-marine Saline and Alkaline > Saline ... | reverse complement strand
GATCCAAACGACGCGGTGAAGGAGTTGCGGCCGCAGCATCGCGAGGCAGGGCTGGTTGCACGGGCCAAAGGGAGCCGGCCCGGAAACAGCAGCGCCTCATCGCCTATCAGCCGTTCCGCCGTGATGCAGGCCCGTGGCCGATCAGCTGGCGAGTGGGAGATCGATCGCAACGCACCTCATGGGCCCTGGCCGCCGACCTGCTCGGCCTCTATGAGATTTTCCCACGAATGGACCCCACGTAGCGGCGCCTTCTTTTGATCGGCAAGCAGCGATGTGGCCTCCACCTACCGCGACGGAAGTCTGCAGGACCCACGGGCCAGCGGATGTTCGAGATGGCCCTGCTGGGCGGCTAGGTCGCCCTCCGTGATCCTGCGGGGTCTTTGATCGAGACCGGGCCTTTGGTGCCGGGTGCGGGAATCGCCGAGGCGAAATTCGGCATCACGGCCTTCTTTTTTCTCCCTTGCCTTGGGCGAACGCCGCGGCGGCCGAGGGGGTTCGCCCGCCCAGATCTCAGCCAGCTCAAGGCTCCTCAAACGGCAGGTGTTGAAGCCGAAGGCCGGCAGCCCACAGCGGGCCAGGGAGCGATCAAAGCTGACAGGGCACGGCAGCCCTCGACTGCGGGCCAGATTGCAGGGAGTCGGCAAAAGTTGAGCCCCATGGCGATTGCCACTCCAGGGCATCAGCACCTGATCATCATGCTCGGAGATGCACCTGCGGGATGGCCATCAGAACCTTCAAAGGCACGGATGACCACCTCGGGCGACAAAGCGATAGGCCACCACGCAGCACCCATTCCAGCTCAAGGCGTCACCGTGATCGGCACAAAAGCAGGCGGAGCTGCCATCGATCAGATGCGCTGCCCGCTCGGGCCTGCTCTGGATCATCGTTGGGCAGCAAACCGCACCAGGACGTTGGTGCTCGAGCGCCAGCGGCAGACCTCAATGGGTGCTCTGGGCGCTTGGCGAACAAGGGGCTTGGATCCATCTGCTTCAGGAAACGGTGGCGTCCGTGGTAGGCCCGCAGCGCCGATCAGGGCGCTGGGCAGCAGCCCGGGTCGCCCTGCCCCCTGGGGTGTGAGCGCAGACCATTCCGGTTTCAAGCTGAGAGCCAGGCATTCGCCCGGCTTCAAAGGCCAGTAGCTGACGCAGCCGGGGCCGGAATCACCAGCTGCCCCTTCGAGGAGAGGGTGAGGATGGCGTCCATGGTTCAAACCTTCCAGCACGTGCTTACCAGAGTAAGACAGATCCACTGCGCCCTCGCTGATCGCCTGCGGCAGGCTCGACGCCCAGGCTCCACCCAAAGGAAGCTCCCACTTGCTGCCCACGGCGTGAGCAGCCGTGGCAGAAGCGTTGATGGCTGAAGCGAAGAATCACGCGGAGTCTGGATCTACAAGTGGGGGGGACGTGATGGAGCGGTTGTACTCGCGACACAACCCCAGCAACTGTCTCAGCCGCGCCGGGAAATCACAAACTGACCCTTCGACAGAGGAAGAGAAATCGCATCCACTGGAAGGCCTCGCCCGAGCTTCTTTAGTGCGCCGGGGCCTTGTAGTTCGCGGTTGTCCTCAAGACCCGGCGGAAGCCAGCAGACACACTGGGGGAGTGGGTCTTCTGCAGCCATGGCGGAAGCGCATGTGCGCTGCTGCAACGCCTGGACAATGACTGCCGCGTCCTCTGAGTGAGCTGGGGAAGAAGGGCCCCAAAAGGGGGGGGGTTGATTCAGGCCTTTTGAATTCCCCATGGAACTGACGCTGGCAGCTGGTTGAAAAGATGTCCTGGTAGGAACCAGGGATGTGAGTGCATTCAGCGGTTCGCCGGGATGCGGTTGCGGGAGGCCGTGTGAGGGATCTGCTCAGACCAGGCAAGGCAGCATTGAGCGCACCACAGAAACTGATCGAGATCGCCATCCCTGTCTTCCGGCGGATCCGACATTGACCTGTGCCTGGAGGCCCGGCCCTGGGCTGGGCGAGCTGCTTGCTGCTCCGGCGCCCAGCTGGATGATCTTCTGCTGCCCTGGCGGATCGATCTGCCAGGGCAGGGGTGCTGCTGTGGGAGCAGCCAAGCAGCGAATGCCAAAGGGAAGCTGCACTCCGAAGCGCGAACGTCACTTAAATCCCATGGACTGATTCAGGCCCTGCTCCATGGGAGAGTGACGGCGCTGACAGGCTTCGTCCGCCACCACATCTTGGCTGAACTGATCAGGCCAACCAGATGCACATCTCGATCATTCAGCTGCTTCCACCACGCGTTTCGCGCCTCCTGGAGGCTCTGCTCAGGCAGCCACCTGAGGACCGCCTGCTGCAGGGCTCCGGTAGTCTCGAATCTTGCAGAGATGGCATAGAACGGGGGCTAGCGCAGCTCACGCACGTCAGTCGATCCATTGGCAGGGAAGGCTTCAGGGGCAATCGGCTGCCCTGGACCAGTTTCGATCAGCTGTGGCCCGATTCAGGAGATTGTTGCCGCTTCGGCCAGGGCCCAGATGCAGAGCATCGCCCGCTTGCGTTAGCGCGACGGCTCTGGAACTCCTGAAGCCAATGAAAAGAGCCTGAAAGAAAATCGCCGCCACGGGGCTCGATCAGGCTCAGCCGTGGCTGACGAAAACAGCTCTAACTCAAGGCAGAACCCAAGTGACTGACCAAAGCGGTTGATCGCCCTGAAAAGCAGGAGCCACGTCTCAGCAGCGCCATAGCCGCCATCGGCCGAGGAAAAAACAGCGACCAACACCAAACAGCTTATCCACATAGGTCGGTGTCATTCTCATCCCTCCTCCCGGCAGGCTCATCCACCAGATCCACCGCACTGAGAGCCAAGCGGCGGCCGGTCCGCATTGCGAAATTGTCTGATTCGCTTTCAGGCCAGGAGATGGTGGCTTCCTTGTATAAGACCGCTGCGCTTCGGGCACAAGCCGGGGCCACCACCTGACCCCGTCGGAGTGATCACCACCTCATCACCTGCTTCCACTGCATTCCAGCAGCGCTGAAGCTGAGCCTTGGCCTCCGCAAAGCCCACTGTTCGCTATGGTCAAAGGTCAGCTGGTCATCAGCAGCCTAGGGACGGGGTTGGACCTGCGGATGCGCTGCCGGCTGCCCAGATCTCTTCAAGCGTCCAGGCGCAGGCCTGGAAACTCAGCCCTGCGCTTCAGAGGCGTGGCCTGTTCCTGGCGCTGGGCGTCGCCGCTGGGCGGTGCCAGATTTTCGACGGGCCCGTTCGCGGGGGAGCACCAACCAGCCAAGGAAAAGAGCGGCCGTTGGCTTTGATAGGCGGCCATCTTGCGGCGCAGAGCACTCACGACCGCGGGAAGCCCTCATCCCAACTGGGGCTGGCCAGCTCCACCACCAGATCGGGGAGAGGGGCGGGAAGCCGTGGCGCTGTTCGGCATGAGAGCCTGCCAGCGCTTCCCAGCGCACAAGCGCCGCATCAGGACTGAGGATGCTCCATTCAGGCAAACGGGAATCCTCCCGAAGCTGTCCGAGAACGCGTCCAGGCCGCCTTGCTGATTCCGCCCACACCAGGAGGACGCATCAACAGACGAATGTACGACGCTGGTGTCACCACCTGTCGGGTCATCTGTGATCAGCTCCGCCATCGGCGCTGAGTTCGAGCACCGGGACCAGGTGGCGGAGCAGAATCCGCTCAAATTTTCAGGTGTGAAACCGCAAAATCATTCAGGCCATCGTGCAGCGGCGCCAGGACGTCCATCGCAGCTGAAGATATGAAGTGGCCTGGGCTGGTAAAAACCAGTGTCATGCGCCGTACTCGGGCTCATGGCTCCAAAGTAGCGGCGATCTGAATCAAGCCATCCATGGGCTTTGGCGAAAGCCCATGAGCTGAAAGAACCAGGGCCCGCTGTTGCAGGTAACCCCGTTTCAACGCCTGTTGGGGTCCTGAGCATCAATCAGGCGCGTGGGCGCTGAGCTTCGGGCACTGCCTCAGGGTTAGCACGCGGCACACCAGATCAAACGGGGGCAACGCCTCAAATCACGCTGAACGGTGGCTATGGAATCATGCAGCACTGCTGCTCCTTGATTGGACTTGTGCGTATTAAGTTAACAACTAAAAATACTTTTATCTTGACGTGATGCATTTGGCCCTGTATCCAATTCCAGCCATCGCTCCCTTTCGGCTCCCACGCTGATGCCAGCCACCCCATCTATCTGGCACTGGGCCCGCCACCCCTTACACCTGGCGTGCGCTCACGGCCTGTATCACACCATCATCAGCGGCGATTGGCGTCTAGCGGCGCCTGCACGCCTACAAAGCATCATCTACCGGCCCACACCTGGGCGACGCAACAGCAATGCGGTGCCCCTGCCTGCGCCTGCATGGGTGGACCCGCCCCGATCCCTGGAGGGGCATTCCCCCACCGAGGCCCAGCTCAACGCCATTGTGCCGCGAGACCGCTGCCGATTCGCCCGCAAGCGGGGGCTGGGGTCAGCGCCGATATTCAACCATCGAGAAGGTGATGACCCACGCCGAGGCGGCCGCCAACCGCGACGTCGCTCGATGCACGACAAACTACGGCCCGGTGATCTGGGGTGGTAGTGGCGAGCGCTGGGATTTCCTGCAATCTCACCCCCGGCAAAAACGGGCCCGCCCAGCGGGTGCGATGCATTGAGGCAACGCAATTCTTGGGCTTTTTTCTGGCTTCAAGCCAAGCCTGAATTTGAGCCCGCTCGCCTTCCGTCGCCCACCAGCATCCGTGCCGCAAGCCCAGGAGCTGCTGGTGAGATCGGACCGCCATGGGCCAGCTCCTGGGCCCTGCCGCCGAGTGCTTGCTCCTACGAGATTCCCTATGTGACTGGGACGCCAATCGGCGCCGCATCCTGATTCCGGCAGCCTCGATTTGTGGCGCCCACCTTCCAGGAGGAACCAGGTGCAGCCCACTCGGCTGGCCTTTGTTTGAGATGACCCTCCAGCACCGGCAACGCGCCGGTGATCCTGCCGCGGCATCCTGCGCGAAAAACCGCGCCTGGATTGCCCGCGTCTTCGAATTTGCCGAAAGAATTCGGGCATCAGGCACAAGCTTTCGAACCCTTCACCCTTGATCGAACGTCGTGGGCGGCTGAATCAAGACACACGAATCCCGAAGTCGGGCGGTCGCGACGAGCTCCAGCGGACTCGCATCCCTTTTGCCGATTCTACAGGCTGGCTCAGGCTACTGCTGGCTGCTGAATCGCATTGGAAGCCGTAGCAATGGCAAGCCTCTCAGCACGCCAGCTCTCGGGCAAAGGGCTCGTGCCGGGATGGGTTTGCTGAACATACTCCAGGGCCGCCTGCCAGCCCATGCGGCGGCTGGCATCAACCAGGCCATTCCCACCAGGGGCGAGCGTTCCCACGCCGGCCCACGCAATGGAGATAAACCGGGCCATAGCCCGCCAACCGGCTCAGTTCAGCCCAGCACCACAGAGATCTGCCGGGCCGTGGGGACGCATCGTAGTAGGTGGATCTGGCAGCAGGTAGGGCGACCCCTCGAAAACGCTCGGAGATTCCGTCGCTTTCAGCTTGATTCTCCTCAGCTGCGCAAGAGGCTGATTCAGCGCCTTGACGCCCTCTGCTCGAGCTGATCGAGATTCTTCGCTGCTGCAGGGTTGCCGTTCCCACGGCCAATTCATCGCTCAACAGCCAGGTTGATGCGCATTCAGTTAATTGTTGCCTGGTTCGAAGGCAGGCGGAACAAGGGTCAACACATTGACCAATCCGCTCAGGGCTGGCTGACGGCCCCGAATCGCATCGCGCTGAATCGCATAGCGGGCGCGATTGACGATCACCGTGTCGCCAATCCACCAGCGGAGGGTTGTGGCCGTGGAAACTCCCTGGTTGTAATCAAGGGCGATATTGGCGGGCGCTATGGCCGAAGCCGTTGCGGTTGAATCCGCAACCAGTTCCAGCGTTTGACGTCTGGCGCGCCAGGTTTCCACCGGCCCCCGCCGCCAGGATCGCCTGCAATCAAGGGCGAGGGCTGGCAGGAACCTGCAGCCGTCCGGGTGATTTCACTTCGCCAATCACGTTGACGGTGATTCTGCGTCCGAGCCCAGGGTGGTGACTGCCAACTTGGCCGAATTGCTGCGCATCTTTCCTGCAACGCGCTCCAGCTGATTCCCATGTCTCCATCGAAGAGCAATGGATTCTGGAGCTGGTTCACCGTCGCGCACCAGCGCCAGCAGGTCCATCACGGGTCGCTTGAAGCGGGAGTCGGCACCGGGCAGACGCCGCTGCACCACCACCCGCTGCAGGTTGGCCATCGATTGTGGATCCCACCCGCCTTCTGGAATCCATTTTCCACCAGCGTGGGGGGCCCACTGATCGTGGACACCGACGCCTGGGTCGTGGAGGCTTCTGAGGTGTGAGGGTGTAGAGAACCAGGGCGCTCCACCTCCCGACCACAGCGATGCGCAGGGGCGTGACGCACCACGCTCAGCAACAGATCCGGGCGCTGCAGTCTGATTTTTGTAGAGACGTTTCCAGCCAGAGACTGGCCTTGGGACAGGGTCAGGCCCGAGAGCATTCACCGCTGCCCACAGCGCAGCGAGGCGTGCCCTCATTGAGGATTCTCCAGCGGTCCGGCTGAGGTTCCTCTACGGCCCAGAACCTCGGCTCAACCTCGCCAGAGCCCAGGATGTAGGGCGTCGTTCCTGAAGGCGTGTTTTCAAATCCAGTGGATTCTTGGACCTGCCGGGGCGATCGCTTCAACGCCGCAATCGGCCGCCGCCAATGGGAAGCGTGGGCTGGAGAAGGCCTAAGGCCAGCAGGAGTGGCAGCGGCGCGGGACCCAACGCTTTCCCACTGGTTTCAAGCGGCAAAGAGCGTCATGAGGCAATTGACAGTGAGGCGGTGTCCGGTGCCATGGGGCGAATGTTGCCATGAACCGTGTAAAAAAGGTGGCCGTGTATGGGGCCAGTCATCCAGCTGGCCATCGACCGATACATTGGCGCAAACTTAATCGCCACGGCCCTCAAAACGTGCTTTCGGCTGTTTTGCGTCCAGCTTCACGCCTTGGCTCAGCCTGCTGACGGTCGCTTGGCCGTGGTGGCGGCTCGGCGGTCGAAAGCCCAGATCTTGCTCTTCGGAGCTGCCCGAACCACCGCCCCCTGGCTGGCCGTTCCTCTGCCGCCTCCACCAGTGGCGGCTGTCCCGTTGCCACCACGCCGTACCCATGTTGCGGGCCCAAGCTGGCTGAATCACGTTTCTGAATCAGGCCCGTGAATCTGAGCCTGAGCCCGCAGTCCACAAGCCTCGTCTTTGGGAATTGGTTTCGGCCCCAGCCCCAAAAGCCCCCAACCCCTTCAGAGCCCACGGCCCGCCCCCGCCAATCGCTGCCACGCCGGAGCGTGTCCCTGGCCTGGGAGCTGGTTCCCTCTCAAGACAACCCGCCTGGCCGTGATGTCTCGGCGCAAACCCGCCAGCCAGGACGTTCAATGATGGGCCAGATGCTGGCCAGGGACAAACAAGCCTGCGCTGCGTTTCTGCGTTCCTGAGGATGAGGTGGTTTCGGCCTTCTGCCTCACTGGCCAGAGGCTGAGCGGTCAGGCCGGGACCGCCTTACCTTCCCGAGCAGCCAGCTCCGCTCTGGCCCAAGTGCGGGCCGGCTCGGGGCATCACCGTCAACGGCGCACCTACCCCGACACGGGGACTTGAACGTGCCCAAACGCGTTTTGCCCAGGACAGGGGAATTCACCCATATTCCACCACACTTCACAGCCACGAGCCGGACCCGCGCCTGCCGCGTTCCAGCAGGGAGGAGATTGGATCGACTGCGCCGACAGCGAGGCCTACCTCGGACTTTCACCGCCCTTCAAAGGTGAGTACGCCAGCCTGGGGCTTCAATACACCGATCAGAGCCTCACCACCGCAATCGGGGAACAGGCCAGTTCGCGGCCAGAGCATTCGGCTTCCGGCACCGCCTTCAACCTCACCCCTACCACCGGATTGCCTTCGGCGCGTGAACACATCATCAGCTTTGATTGACACCAGGAATCTGTGGCCGCAACTTTTACCTGGTGCTTTCCCAGGCCGTGCGATCCAGCCGTGGCCAGAACCCGGATCCTGTTGGTGCGCCACCGCAGGCATCGGCTCCATTTTTACGGCTTTGGCGGCCAATGGCACCTTGCGGATCACAACTGCCTGAGTGGCAACAACGTCACCAAGCCTCAACTTTCCAGAAGGCAACCGATTGACCTTCTGGGGACCCATCGGCGGCCCTCAGCCTTCACCTGGGTAAGCCAGTCTCGATCGGCTACATGTTTAGGCTTCGGCATCGGAGCAGGCATTTTCCGTACGTCCCGATCAAAAGACCTTGCGCTCACGTTTCCCTCTACGCCACCGACTTTTCTCGCCAACACCACCCAGCTACATCGAGGGGCTCTGCCCGACCAATCCTTGCGAACCGCGCTTACTACGGCAGGCTGACGATGTACGTTCTGACCCACGCCCTTCTGGCCCTGCTTCCAGTCTGGTAGACAGTTTCCAATCTGGTTTGCGACCTGTTCCCCATTCCTCTTCACATCTGGAAGTTAAGCTTGGCAGGCATTCTAGAAAATTAGACAAAAAGAGTTTCATGCGTTTCACTGTTTTCTTGGCGCTGCCACGGCCCACGCATTTTCTGTCAACTCCTTTGCCCTGAGAGCGTTCCAGGGGGCAGCGTTCAATTTGGTGACGTTAGTGAATGGGATGGGGTCACCGCTCTGGCCGGGCTTTCAACCTCCTTGCCCCGCCCAAACACCTCTTCAGTTTCCAGGGGCGTTCGAGCTGATCAGCCAGGCGTCTGGTGACGTCCAGTCGGGCAAGCGACGTCACGGTTATGCCGGTCAGGGCAGCAATGAGCTGGAGATCACCTTATGAGGGCGCATTGCCCGGTTTCTCGAACAGCGAGTACATCCTCGCGTTCGTAACAAGGTCACCGGCGAAGAAGTGGAGCGTTTTCTTGCTCAACTCTGACCGTGTCTCTTTCTCCAGCGGATCGCCGCAAGCATCACGATCAATCCCGAAAAAACCACCCTCACCCCGGATGCAGGGTGCTGTGCGACTTGCTGCCGATTGGCCAGGCAATCTTGCCGGCACGCAGCGGCACCCCTTTTTGCTCACCGAGCCGCTGCCGTTTCCTGCTCCTCCCGCAAGCCGTTGCGCCTCCAGTCACCAATCCTTTCCCTGGTGGATTATTCCGTGGGTCTAGGCGTTGGCCTGGAATCTGCGCCGCAGCTGGCTGTTTGACGCGGCGCGCGTGGTGTGGCGGCAGCAAACAACGTGTCGCGTTTAAGGCCAATTCCTTCCGCTTACCTATCATTCACTCAACGTTACTTCAACATGCTCCAAACTCTACCCACCGGTGTCGCACTCGCCGCTCGCGTTCTTGTGCAAGCACCCAGCCTTCGCTGCCGATCTCGCTGACAGGCCCAGTTGCCTGGGCCCCGCACGCTCGCTTCGTCACGTCCACCATCACCCAGGCCAGCGTGGTTCAAGGATCCTTTGCTTGCGCAAGGATTCAGGATTTCGGATCCAGCCCTGCACTTATCAGGTGCACGCCCGCTCCTGTCGAATTGTGCCCATTCGTGGTACTCTGGTGATCGGCTCAAGCAAGCCGCCGCCGCTTGAACCTCTTACGGTTCGTTCAACCTGAGCGGCCAGCCTTGGACCCTGCAGTTCACCAACACCCTCACCGGCGCGCACCGAGGCGTTTCAGCCTCGGGTGTCGGGTGAGGTTTCCATTTATTGTTGTGGTGTCACGGTCTACGACCTCTGTCACCTGGGGCCATGCCCGAGTTACATTCGTCTGGGCATGTGCATGCGCCGTTATCTGATCTGAAGCGGTGACCCGGGGTTCACCTTTGTTCAGAACATCACCGATATTGACGACCAAAATCCTGAAGCGGGCTGCCCAAGAGGGTTTCGTCGATGCAAAGCGGTGAGTGAGCGCAACATCACGGCCTTCCGTGTGACATTGGCTGCCCTGAACATCCTCCCGCCTGACAAGATCCCCGCGCCACCCAATGCCTTGAGGGCATTCCGCGCCAATGATCGGCGAAACTCGAAGCCTTCTGGCGCCGCCTTATTCCGCCGCTGAGCGGATGTTTATTTTGCTGTGCTCGGCCAGCCTTTGATTACGGCAAGTGAGTGGCCGCAGCCTCACGAGCAAAGCAAAACAGGGTGCCAGCGGTCGCCTCAACCACAGAGAGGATCGCGGACGGCATCCTTTCATTTGCCCTTTGGGAGAAAAGGTTGTCCAAACTGGAGAGCCCAGTTTTTCCCTCCCCCTGGGGGCCCCGGTCGGCCGGGTTGGCCACATCGAATGCTCGGCGATGGTGGCGTCAGGAACTGGGCACCACCATCGGACATTCACCTGGGAGGTTCAGACCTATCTTCCCCACCATGAGAATGAAAGAGCGCAGTCAATGGAAGCAGCTAACGGTGTGAGCCGTGGCCATTACTGGCTGACACCAACGGCATGCGTGAATGTTGACGGCGGAGAAAAAGATGTCTAAATCACTTCGGTAACTTTCACCACAATTCGATTCCACTTGCTCGCCATGTGGGTAATCAGCCATTGGACCCTGCGCTTCTTCGTGCTTCCAAGGGCCCACTACCGCAAGCCCCTTGACTTCACCACTGAAGCGGCTCGCCGCCGCCGCCGGCGGCTGCAGGGCCTCAACCAAGCTCCTTGGGCTGGGGCCTTGAAAACCCAGCTTGCAAGCGCTTGCTGCCTTGGATGGTGAAATCTGTTGGCTGAGAAGAGCTGAGCAAGAAGGAAGCTATTGCCAAGGAAGCAGATTGGTGCCCTGTTGAGCTGTCCGCGCTGCCTTCGTTGCGGCCCATGGACGACGACCTCCAACACCTCAGCGGCCCTGGCGGTGCTGTTCGATCGTTGGCCGCCCGCTGGAGCCCTCGCCGCCGGCAGGCTGGAGCGGGGAGACCAAGCATTGACGGAAGGACCGGAGATCTGCACGGGCGCTGGCAGTTGCTGCAGGAAACTCAGCGGTTGTGCTTGGGCCTGGAGCAGGAGCCAAGCCCTTGAGCCTATGGGCGCTGGAACCGGCCCGGATCAGGCGGAGATCCAAGACCCTGATCAGCGAAAAACGCCTCACTGCGCGCCAAGCGAGCGCTACGGCGATGCCACGCCATTTCGCGATTCGTCTGCGGGCCAAGGCGGATCGAAACCTGATCGATCGCCCCGATGGAACCACGAGTGGATTCATCGGGGCCTGATCCGCGCATCAAGGGTCTCGATCGGCGGATGCGGATCCTCGTGGCGTCCTCCCAACACCTCGAAGCCTGAAAGGCCTCTTCTTCCAGCGGCGGCTGAGGGCCACTGCTGGGCCTCAGCCAGTACGCGGCGCAAGGCTGTCCACCTTCAGCTCGATGTTCCTCACCCCCCTCAAAGGCATCCCATTAAGCTCGCGCTCCAGCCGTTTTGCCCGCTCGATGGAAATTCCAAACGCTTGAGCCAGAAGCATCGCGGCCGCCAGAGGTGAAAACCATCGCTGCGCTCAGTGTGCACGACGCCCCTGCCCTGCACGCGGTCCGCTGGGATCGATGGGATCGAATGGGAGACTGGCAGCAAGCAGATTGCGGCCCAAGCCTGAGAAAAGCGATCAGTGTGCTGGGCTCCACCGGCTCGATCGGCCACCCAGACCCTGCAATTTGCCGAGGTAGTTCCCGGAATCGCTTCGGCGTTGTTGCCCTGACGCGGGCGCAAACCTGGCCCTTGCCTCAGCGAGGCAGATACGGCCGCCCACTCCCCCGAGGTGGGCCCTGGCGATCCCGAAGCTGCTGGCCCCCGACTCCAAGCCCAGGCTTGATGCCCTGGAGCCCTCCGCTCGGCCGCCCGCCGTCCTGAGCTGCCTCGCCGGCAGCGAGGGCCTCTGCGGGCTGCATCCGCCTGGAAGCACGGCGAGCTGGGTGACGGGATCGTGGGTTGCGCTGGCTGTGCCCACCCTGCGGCATCCCGCGCCGGGCAAAGGCCTGCCCTGCCAACAAGGAAAACCCTGATTCGCCGCTGGACCGGTGGTGCTGCCGAGTGAACGCAAGCGCAGCCGCCTGTTGCCCGCCGATTCCGGCATTCCCATCTTCAAGTGCCTGCCAGGGGCACCCCCTGGGCCGATACCGCCCCGCCTCTCCACGGCATTCCCCACCCCGGGCCCTGCGCGGCATCCAGCTCACCGCCTCCGGTGCGCCTTTTCGTGATTGGCCCGCCGCCGATCTGGCCAAGCGACGGTCGCCGATGCCACCAGCCATCCCAACTGGAGCATGGGCCGCAAAGATCACCGTCGATTCGCCACGTTGATGAACAAGGCCTGAGTGATCGAGGCCCCACTATCTGTTTTGGCCTCGATTACGACGCCATCGAGAATCGTCATCCATCCCAGGAGCATCATCCACTCGTGGTGGAGCTCGCCGATTCCTCGCGTGCTCGCCCAGCTCGGCTGCCCCGATATGAAATTGCGCCGGGGTTGCTTCTATTGCCCTCAGCTGCCGGGAGCGTCTTGCCCACCCCCTGGCGCCGCTCGATCTCACCGCCTGTGGGCCAGCTCAGCTTCAACGGCCACCCGACCAGAGCAAATACCCCCTTGCATTGGCCCTGGCCTTTACCCGCAGGCCGCAGCGCGCACCATGCGGCGTGATGAAATGCGGCCAACGAGCAGGCTGGTCGCCCTGTTCCTCGACGAGCGCGTTCACTTCCTCGATATCCCGCGCCTGATCGAGGCGGTGTCTTGCGACCGCCCAACCGGCCGAGGTCAAGGCCGGATCCCAGCCTTTCAGCGGACGTGCTGGCCGTCGATTGCCTGGGCGCGCCATGCCGTGCTTGAAGCCTCAGCCAGCCTGGCCCCGAAACTGCTGCTGGCCTGATCGACCAGCTCAACACCACTTGACTTGACATGCCTTGAAACCTGCCTGGAAAGCGTTGGCCATCACCGTTGCTCTGCCCATGCCATCGAATTCCGCTCATGCGTTGGATTCCGTGCTCGGGGCAGCGAGCTGAGCCGGCTGAGGACTGGTTTGCGGGAGCCTGGGCCTGGAGGACCCAGCCCGGGGCGGGGTTGTGCTTGCGCAAGCAAGGCCGGGACTGCCTTGTCGCATCTGTGCCGCGGGCCGATCCTGCTGATCTGGGCCCGAGGGGATTCTGGTTAACGGGGGCGTGGACGCCGAGCGGATCGAGCGGATCGTGCGGGAAGGCCACGTGGTGGGCGGCACCCCGATCGAGGAGTTGGATTCCTCAGGCGCACTCCGTTTGTGCCTTGCTGCTTCAAAACCCGCTGCCTCGCCAGCACCTGCTGCTTCAACCACCGCAGCGTGAGCTTTATTCCGTAACAGCTTGACCGCCTGCCAAGCATGGGAAGCCGTTGTGGCCGCCGCCGCCCCGTGAAAGCACGGAACCTTGCAGCCCCAGGAGGGCTTGCCTGGGGCCAACGCCCACCGCCGGGGCGGCCCGGCACCCAGGGATTCGTTCAAGGGCCTGAAAACCACAAAGAGTTGGCGGCAGGGAGCCTGTGTGCCTGTTCTTGTGCTTCCGTCGAGGGGCGGGCCCCACCCGCTGGCCCAAACCTCCAGCAAGGCTGCAGGGCAGGGCGGGACTGGCGGTGCGTTAGGTAGGGCCTCGGCTTTGAGGCGAAAGCCCCAGCCGCGGCGCGGGTGATCAGGGGGCGTCGAAGTCTGGGATGGCTTTGCCCCCACGTTCGGGGGCCCAAAAAAACCCCGCCCCGGCTTTTCCCCGCCCGGGGGGGCTTGATTTGCCATTAGATTTTTTGGGTTGTGTGTTTTTATTTTTTTTCTCTTTTTCTCTTTTT
>Ga0163217_1075219_pt1 | contig 13775 bp, 15 predicted proteins | sample SynspAceP_FD_185933 | JGI IMG/M metagenome (GOLD analysis project Ga0163217, IMG submission 185933) | Saline lake microbial communities from Ace Lake in Antarctica - Synechococcus sp. Ace-P (PacBio error correction) | ecosystem: Environmental > Aquatic > Non-marine Saline and Alkaline > Saline ... | reverse complement strand
GGTCAGACACATGGTTGCCCGCCCAGGTTACCTGCATACGATTCGGCAGAAAGCCTGCTGAGTTCTTCGCTACCGTTGGGGCAATCAGCCGCCAGGCAGCACCCGCAGTCAACGCGCGGGTAAAGCGCAAAAGCTGTTGTTGGCGCCGTAAACCATTTCCTCAACCTGCACGCGAGGCGTCTTGGCATGCCCCAACCCACCAAACTCAGGGGTTGCCACCCAGACCAACCAAGGGCCACCTCGGGCATAGGTGCTGTAAAGCCTGTTTGAAAAACCGGGCGGGCGTGGTGACCACGCCGTTATCCCACTTGGCGCCTTTCTTCAAATCACCACTGCGGTTCTGTCAGCCGGCGCAATGGCTCTGCGAGGTAATCTTCCGGCTTCTTCCAGCCATCGCATCTGCGGTTTCCGGCATCAATGGCGCCGTCCAGGCCTGCAGGCTTCTGCCACAACTTGTCGGCCTCGAACACTTCATTCAGACGAAACGAATATGCCACGGCAGCGGGTGCTTTGTAATCAACCATGGGAACTCCTCTAGCAGTCATTGCGCCGCGGGACAGTCCGGAAAATGGAGACGTATTGTACCGCGCAACGATTTCGGTACAGCGTCTTTAAATGGACTTACTTTGTAAAAATTTTCGTCACCAGCAGAGAGGCTGCCTTGGCGGCAATCACTTCCATTCTTTTGCCAGACAGCAAAAACAGCAAGCCCGAACCAGTCGGGGCTTGTTTGTAGCTTGTAGCTTGTAGCTTGTAGCTTGTAGGCTTGTAAGCTTGTAGCTGACGCTTAGAATGCTCAAGCCGTTCATCTGCATCAAACGAATCGGCACGGACTCCAGCCATTAACGTGTGCGCCGAGCACGCCGTAGCAAACGCTTGAAGTAGACTCCTGGCGAGGCCAGCTTGCCTTTAGAAGGTCTCCCTCGGGAGGTACCGGCGTCCAGCGTCGCCTGCGCAGCACTGCCATCTTTCAAGCCAGTAGAAACGCCCCAGCGTCACGTAGCCTGATACATCAGGAAATCCATCCGCCGCTGCCACCCACCTCCCTCGCGCTTCTGCATCGAGCGATGGCAATTTTCTGCGTCAGCTCGCCCCATCGGCATTTAGCTTGTTCAGCTTGGCCACTAGTCCCCAAGGTCGATGACCTTCGTTGGCCCTGGCAGAACTGATGTACTTCCTTGGTTGAAGGCGCGCTTGCTCTTGCCCTGCTCATCAAGCACCTTGCGGCCCAGCAGATCGAGTGCCGAAATACCGTTGGTGCCTTCATACAGAGACTTGATCGGCAATCGCGCATCTGCTGCTCCTGGTCCCCAGTTCCGGAAGTATAACCGTGGCCAGCGAAAACACCTGCATGCCATGGTTGCGGCACTTCCAGAACCCGTCGCGGTCATGAACGCCTGCAGATCGCGTGAGGAACGCCAACTGATCCTTTCTTGCAAATGGCACGTTTACCGCCTTCATCCTTGGAATAGTGAGCCTTGGTCAGCAACTGCGCGTGTAATAAGCCAGCGCGCGATTGCCTCATTGAAAGCTTTCATGCGTTCAACAAAACATGCGCCGCACATCAGGGTGCACGATTGATCGGTCGGCAGTGTTGTCCGGGCAGCCGGACCGGAAGCGGAAAACGCATCTGCAGGGCGATCCTTTGGCATAGGCGATCGCGTCTGATAAGAAGCTTTCACGTGGACACAGACCCTGCATACCAGTACCCAGAGCGGCATGGTTCATCATGGTGAAACATTGCAGTTCAAGACCCTGTTCACCCACCGATCAGGAAGCCGTGGCACCATCAAGTCAACACACAAGTAGCGGACGCTTGATGCCATCTTGTGCTCAGCGAGCCCAACACTTCACACCATTGAACGCCTCGCCCACTTCGCGCGTTGGCTCGGCAGGAACTTGGGCACGCATGAACAACGAAAATGCCCTTGGTGCCGGAGGGGCGCATCAGGCAGTTTGGCCAGAAGCCAGGTGCACAATGTTGCGGCAAAGTCCATGCTCGACCGGCAGGAGATAAAGAGTCTTGGTCCCTGTAATTTCGTAGTTACCGTTCTCGGCCGTACGCGCGGTCTTGTAAGACCCAGATTCGGTACCGCAAATTGCGCTCGGGTCAAAGCACATGGAAGCCGGTCAGGTACCCAGGGTGACCAGCTTTGTTCAGGTAACCAGCTCCTGCTGCTCAGGACTTGCCGTGGGCGCGGAGTAGCGCCGAGCCAAACCGTGGCTTCAAGCCGGGGTAATGCTCCAGGCATAGTTGCGAGGCGGTCATTTTCTGCCAAACGACCAGACCCAGCGATGCCGGCAAGCCCTGCCCGCGTTACGTGGCACCGGGAGCCGGTTCATCGAACCCCAGCCGTGTCGACATACTGCTGATAGGCTTCCCTTGAAAACCCTTGGCGTGGTCAACACCGCCATCATCAATATGGCAGCCCTCTTCAGCGCCACTTCGATTCAGCGGCGCCAGACTTCGCCAGCAAATTTGGCGCTTGTCTTCGAGCAATCGCCCCGCTGACCAATCAGGGTCGCATCAGTTCAAACATGAGTTTTCGTAACCTGCGCCAAAATCGAATACTTTCGTCCATTAACGAGCGCATATCACGCAGGGGGCTTATAAGTCGGCATGCTATTGTCTCCCAAGATCAGCAGGACCATACCCGCCGATACGAATGTCATTACCAGTCGTTTGAACATACGGCCAGGCGGCCACAGGGTCAAAGCTTTGGCCAGGCATTTACATTGATTGATTACAAAAGTCATAAGGTAACCCTCAGCCAAGCAAAAAGCGCTTCGTACTAGGAATGAGTATGAATACCGCCCGTGGACGCGTACCATCGCGATAAAGCTTACCCAGCCTAAATTCAGCTTTTTTTCCCAAAAAAAGGCATATTTATAACTTCGCTTTCGTACTTGGGACAATTTGCCTTGCCCCCTCTTATTGTGGCGGCCAGACGTGTTCCGAAACGGAACCAGATACCTCACACGAGATTCAGGTTACCGATGAGCTGGGACTCCCTGCCAATGATGCGTCGCCCGCCCTGCTGTGGCTGGGTGTTTTAGCGGTTCGCCCGCCACCGAAAAATTCAGCCCCGACCTTGTGGTCGGGGATTGCCGTTGGCGGTTATTTGCTGGCCAGCACCCTGCTCACGGCAAGGCATTGTGCTCAGCCGCTGCTGCCAAACAGCGCGCCTATTACCATTGCCTGCATGTTCATACTGTCGGGCCTGGAGCGCACCGGCTGTGTCGACGGCCTGGGCAAACGTGGTGGCTAAACTGGGCGGCTCAGGGCCGCTACGCACCCTGTTCAGCCTGATGATCACGCCCTGGGGGTCTCGGACCTTTATCAACAATACGCCCGTAGTCGCTATTCCTGACCGCCCGTCGCCCGTTTGACGCTCGCCGCGCAGGTCGGCAGCAAAGCTTTCAAAAATGCTGATTCCGCTGTCCTACGGCGACCATCCTGGCGGCACCATGAACCATGATCGGCACCTCGACCAATATCCTGTCGATGGCGTAGCCGGCAGAACGGCATGGAAACCCTTCGGCATGTTCGATATTTTCCTGCCAGGCTTTGATTTCATGGCAGTGATCGGCGTGGGCTTCATTCTGCTGTGGGCCACCCGCCTGCTGCTGACCGTGAAAGCCTTTCAAAGCAGCTGCGCCCGGGACCAGAGCCGCCCGTTCATGACAACTTGCTTGGTCCGCACGGACTCGCAACGAATCATTCAATCAAGACAATTGCCGTACGCCAAAACTCAATTGCAAGAGCGGATACAGGTACGTGAAAATCTTCGCCGGGCGGACCGAGGAGCTGTCCACCCCGCGTCAACACCCCACTCTGTTGAAGGCTGGGCGACCGCCCTGGTGCTGCAGCCCAACATGCACCGACTTTTATGGAGCTGCGTCAAAAAATGGACTGCTGACGTTCAACCCGAAACAGCGGCCAACTTCGAACCATCGTCTAACCGCGACGTGGTATTGGCCGAAAGCCATTGTCGCTGATCGTAACTCACGCGCTACAGCCACCGGCCGATGCGCGACCTTCACTGACCGCCCGCTACGGGCCATGCACGTACTGGCCATTCACCGGCACAACGAGAACATTCAGATAACCCTGGACGGACTTTCAGCTTACAGTTCGGTGACGTGATGCTGGTGGAGGGCTCACCAACGCAGACAGCAAGTTGCCGATAACGGCGACCTGATCAGCCTGAACACCGTGCAGGTGAGCGCGCTACCGCCGCAAACAAGGCGCCGATTGCATTTGCTGCCGTACTCGCGGTGATGGTATTAGCTTGCGTTGAAGATTCATGCCCATCGAGGGGTTTGCACTGATCGCTACCGCCGTTAGGTGCTGGCCACAGGGCTGCCTGGATACCGAAAGACGGCCTACAAGCCATCGACTGGCGCATTCTGACAATCATTTTTCGGCTGCTGGCGATCAGGCATTCGCGATGAACAAGGTGGGCTTGGTTGAATACGGTCGGTGGCCACATGTGATGGGGCTGTTCGCCATTTGCTCGGGCCCCTGTTTCGATGCTCTCGTTCATCTATCTGTGACGTCGATCCTGACGGAGGTCGTCAGTAAAACAACGCAGTGGCCGTACTGCTGAACCATAAGCCATGGCGTCGCGCACAGTTGGGGGGCGGTTCCCCGCCCCTTCGTTGGTCGGCCGTCATGTTTGCCGCCAGCGCCAGCTTTGCCACGCCGAATCGCGGTACCAGACCAAACACCTTCGTCTACCCAGCGCCGGGGGCTACCGCTTTACTGACTTCATGCGCATCGGCATCCCGTTGAAACCCTGATTCATGTGGGCCACGCGACCATCGTCATTCGATGATCTGGCCACTCTTCCCCGCCTGAGCCGTCAGTTGCTCAGCCTTTGCTTTCGATATGGTCATGCGGTGCGATAAACTGCGGTGCTCAGCTATGTGGCGTCCGTTCGAGGAAGATCAGCGGCGTGCTGAACCTGGTGTGATTTCGCGCATGCGACTGGAGCTGACAGGTAGGTAGCATACCGAGCAAGCTTCGGCGATTTCAATTCGTCGAGCATCTGTTTGCGGCAGGCTCGCCCGCTGACTTGGAACTGGTGACCACGATGCCTATCCCACTTCCCGATCTTCGTTGTGCTCCTCACCGAAATCTTCCAGCTCCTTGAGCAGGCCATTAGAGCGCCTGGCGAGAAGACTTCCACAGTCCGAACGGACAGGCAGCGGTCGGCCGGCGATCAGGCCGAGTGGTGTTAGAAATTGAAGCTCGGTGCGGGTAATCGATATAGATCCGCTCGTAAATTGCCATAAAAACAGATCCGTTGAGAATTTTACGCAGTTCTGATCTTGTAGCGTGATTCCAGCTTGTGCTGCCAACTCCGCCACCCGGAGCCGGCCGGCATTGACCCAGAGATTTCTCGGAACGGTGGCTCCACTACGAAAACTGTTCGGCCTTCTTGTTGAACAGGCTGGTCGACAGCGTTTAGCCGAGAAGAAATCGCAATCGTCAGGAAATCCACATTCCGCAACCCATTTCGCCCCAGCAGTATGACTGGAGTTGGCCTGCGACCAGATCCACCACCAGCGTCTTGTAGCCGGCAGCGCGCTGACCGCCGCGAGTGCAGCGATGCTGGATTTACCCCACACCGCCCTTCTGATTGATATCACCCGACGCATAACTTCCCTCCTGGCACGGCCTGGAAAACTGCTCAGGACTACCGATAGCAGAGGGATCATGATAGATCGCTGACAATTCGTGCACCGCCTCCGATTAAAGGCTCCGGCATGGCCGCGGTTCCACTTCTGGTTCTCTGATGCCGTGGCCGAGATTGAACCACGTGGGGCCATTGCCCTTGCCGTGCTTCTTCAGGAATCCGCGCCACCTCTTCACGAATGGCCGCCGGCTTTGCATACAGCACGGTTGGATCCATATTGCCCTGCAGCGCCACCTTGGAACCCACGCGTGTGAACGCGCTACGCCCATATCCATGGTCCAATCAGACCCAGGCATCAGCGCCCGCATCTGCAATGCTTTCCAGCCAGTAGGCGCCGTTCTCTCCTGGTAAAACAGGATCACCGTACACGACGGCCTTCAAAATGTTCACGGATCAGCCCAGCACGATTCTTGCGCATGTAGCAGGGAAAATTTCTGTTTTAGGCGTCAGAAGACAGATTACCGCCCCAGGTATCAGAAGGATCTGTTAACCGCCTGAGCGCCGGCCAGAATCGGGCCGTTCAGTAGGAGGTTAAACCGATTCGGCCAACTTGTCGAGCAGGGCTATATGCATGGCTTCAGGCTGGTTCATTTAAAGCATTCGCCTTGGTCTTGCGAAGTCCTTGGACCGAACTGCCTTCAACCATATAAGGTCGCCCGCGTCCAGGGGCTGCCGAAAAAAGCCGATCAGGGGGCACCGGCCGTCAGCTCGCTGCGGATTGGTGCGCACCGCCATTCATCACATAAACCGAGGATCTTGTTCCAGGATCGGCACCTTCAGCGCCTCGATATCGCGGCGGTATCGATCCGGTTGCGAAAGCGTGGGGCCTTCACCAGTTTCAAAATACAGACCCAAAGCCCATGGCATCAGGGATGGTCAGAATGTCCGAAAACAGGAATCGCCGCATCCGCGGATACCGCTCCAATGGCTTGCAAAGGTTCACTCGGCAGGGCCATTTTCCGGATTGGTACACAACCCATGAAATCGCCAGCACGGGTGCGCGGCCTGCGATACTCGGGCAAGATTAGCGCCGGCCTGGGCGCATCATCCACACCAGGGTGACATCCACTGGGTTGGACGCATCAGGGCACGGGAGAAAGCGATCATTCTTCAATTCGGACATGGAGTAGGTACCAGTTGCGGATCAGCGGGCATTGTACCGGAATGCGGGTAATAATCAGGGGCCGAGGAGAAGGTTCTTTCCAGGCGGCGAAAAAGCTAGCGGTGGCTGCAGGGGCTGGCCGGGCCGGGACCGTCGGCGCACAGGGACGGCGCCGACGAGGCCCCAGGGATGGCTGGTAGCGTGTCCCGGCCCAGGCCCCAAAGCCCGTTGAGCCGCCCCACGCCAAGCTCACCAAACGCAAAAGAGGGCGCCCTGGGGCCCCTCCGCTAATACAAACAAAAGCCAAATTCTACAGATTCCAGATACTCGATTATTCCCTTCTCTGCAGCCTGACGACCTTTTCCCAGATCGCCGTCACCACAGATCCGAAGCCACGCACCATATCGCCGCCGGCAAAGATCTTCGGCGTTTGCTTTTGGTCTGAAAGGCGGTAGCGAGCCTGCTCCGGCAGCCACTACGGCCGGCCCTGGCTATCGATATCCACCTTGCTGCCTGCAAAACCAGTCAGCTGGGCTCGGGCGGAAAAACCAAAGGCCAATGATCACCGCATCGGCCGGCGAGGCACTTCCTCGACCTGGATCGGCTCGGGGGCTTGCGACGGCCAACGGGCATCCGGCTCACCAAACGCGTTTCAACTTACTTGACGCCTGTCAAACCCTGTCTTCACCGACAATGGCAATCGGCTGGCGATTGAACAGAACTTCACGCCCTTCATCCTTGGGCGTTTTTCCACTTTCCTTGCGCAGAACCAGGCATGTGCTCTTCATCACACGTAGGCGCAATTGCACCGACTTGGCGGCCCTGACGAATAGAAGTACGGTTACCCAACCATTCGCGGTATCGCCACCACCAAGCACCAACAAACCCGTTACCGCCAGGTTCGATTGAAGTCGGGGCAGGCGACTTTCAAAGCCCAGGTTGCGATTGACGTGGGGCAAACCAGAAAAATCCAGCGCGTCATGCACGCCCGGGCAGATATCCCACCCAGGGAAGCGCCCTTCATATACGTGTAAAGTATCCATACCATGAAGACCGCATTCTTACTCGGCCATCAGCTCATCAATGCTGCGTCCTTGCCGATTTCGGTGTTCAGGCGAAACTCGATTGCCCATACCTTCAAAAGATTTCCCGACGGCGTGACATCAACCAGCTTTTCCAGCTTGAACTCGGGATACCAAAGTCAAGCAGGGACCGCCGATTCGGGTAGCGATCAAACACACTGGCTTGACGCCGGCACGGGCCAAACACATCAGCACAGCCAAGACCGGCCGGGCCCGCACCAATGAATCGCGACATTGGTTCTTGCCAGTTGGGAACCACGTGGGGACAGATCGACGCCAAGCCCATCGCCAAAGGCGCGTATCGGTTAATATATTTCTCTACCGAGCAACGATGGGTCACGCGCCGGAAGCCGTCGTCAGCTAACAGGCAACCTTCGCACAGACGATCCTGGGGCACCACCGGCCCACGACTTCCGGCAGGGTGTTGGTCTGCGTGGGCCAGCTCGCGGCTTCGAGGATGTTGCCCTCGGAGACCAGCTTCAACCCAGTTGGGAATATAGTTGTGGAACCGGGCACTTTCCACTCGCAATAGGGGATTGCCGGCATTCCAGACAGCGGTGCGCCTTATGTCGGAGCCGCATCCGGCTGAACTGCTCGTGAATTTCGACGAACTGGGTCTTGCGCTGGCGCCAAACGGCGCTTCCAGCGGCTCTTGCGGCCCACATCGATAAACTGGAGTCGTTACTTCAAACGGTCAGCCCATATTCAAAACCTCTAAAACAGCAGTGGCACGCATCAAGCCTGCCAACTGCGGGACTCAATCAGGCAGGCGGCAAACCTGTCTCACAGCCTGCCGCCGACTTCTAGTTATTGCGGGTTGGCGCGGGTGCTGGTCAACAGGGCAACGCAAGCTCGCCGCCTTGGGCTTGACCAGCCAGAACGCCGGATTAGTTATCCAGGGTTTTCCAGACTTCCTCACCCCAGGCACTTGCCGGTTTCAGCCACGTACTCGAGTCAGCACCATGGTCAGGTGGCTTGCGATAAGGCTTCCATCGACTCGCTGTGATTCCGTGCAACTCCACCAGCTCATGGTTGGCTTTGTCGAAGAAGTGTTGTCCGAAATCCAGAACCCAAAGGCAAAGCCGCCGTTCATGCCCGCACCGAAGTTATGGCCGTCGGGCCCGAGCACACCAGCCAGTACCGCCAGTTCATTGTACTCGCAGCAGTGGTCACCAGAACCTTCGATCACCCGCATGCGGCACCGGAGTTACGGGACCGCAAAACGCTCGCCCGGGCCGTACCGGCCGCCAGCAACATGCCAACCGGGTCGCACGTACAGACAGGTGTTTACCGGATAATCGCCGTTTCCTCGGAGCGCGAAACGGGCTAACCCTTCGGACGAACGAATAACCAGCTTGCCGCCGGTCATTGCCCTTGCCGACATAGTTCTTGGCATCGCCTCCAGATACCATGTTTCAGGCCGCCGGATTCCCACACACCGAAGCCTCTGACCCGCGGTACCCTTTTGAAGCGGTAAGGTAATGGCGCGCCGGACATGCCCTGGTTCACCGTGCACGCGGGCGATTTCGCCGGAGACCCGCGCGCGATTCGAACGGTCGCAGTTGTCAGTTGCATCTCGAAATCGCACCGGTCAGGACATCGATACGTGGCACGTGCCATCTCGACCATCTTCTCGCGCGGTCAGGCCCTTGTCAAAGGGCGCGTGCGTGGGATTCGCAGTTACTGCGGCTTGTCCCGCCGGCACATCCTTGCTGAACAGCAAAGGCTCCAGGTCCTCCAGGTTCTGCTGCTTGCTGGTGCGCCCGCAGAATTTCCAGCAGGATCGGGTACGGCCAATCAGATCCTGCAAAGCGGGCTGGACACCCACTGCGCCCATCAGCTCACGGGTTTCGGTGGCCACATAGGTGAAAGGAAGTTCATCACCATTTTCCACGTTACGATTAGTGATGTCACGCAGGTGCTGTTCTGCGGGCAACACCGGTCGCGCAGTTGTTCAGGTGGCAGATACGCAGGTATTTGCCCCAATGCGATCTCGGCGCTGGTGCCAAAGCCGAAGCTTTCCACCGAGAATCGCCGCCTTGATCACTCCAGGCGTGTCGTCAAGCCACCATCGGTCTGCACCCGGTACTTTGCCGCGCAAATCCATTACCGCGGCAGCGTCTGGTGCGCCTGGCAGACCCAGCTCCCAGGGCGAACCAGCGTAACGGATCGAGGTCAGCGGCGAAGCGCCCGTGCCCGCCGGCGTAACCGAAATGGTTGATCAGGTCGGCATTAGGCCTTGGCCACACCGGCAGCGATGGTGCCTAACACCCAGGCTCGGCAAACAGTTTGGGACCGACACCAGCGCGCGGCGGATTGACTCTTGAGGTCAAAATCAGCTGCCGACAGATCTTCAATCGAATAGATGTCGTGGTGCGGGCGGTGGGGGAAATCAGCGTTCACAGCCAGGCACCGCATAGCGGCAGAGGGCGAATCAGCTCGTTGACCTTGCCGCCCGGCAACTGACCGCCTTCGCCGGGCTGGCCACCCTGGCGACCTTGATCTGCCAGTACTTCGGCATTGACCAGATATTCCGGCGTCACACCAAAACGGCCTGAAGCGATCTGCTTGATCTTCGAGCTTGCGCTTCGTACCGAGCGGGCAGATCTTCACCACCCTCACCGGTAGGTTGGAGCGGCACCCAGGCGGTTCATGGCTTCGGCAATGGCTTCATGCGCCTAGGGGGACAAACGCCGCCCAGCGAGATACCCGCAGAGTCCAAGCGCTGAAGATCGACTCCAGCGGCTCCCACATCATTCCAGCGCAATGGCTGTTTGATCATTCACTGGGGACTTTCAGCAGATCGCGTAGCGAGCCACCGGGCGATTTATTCACCAGGGGCGCGTATTCAGGTACTTGTCGTAAAGCTGTCGCCCTGCACCGCATCCTGCAACGTGCGCACCACATCCGATTGTAGGCGTTGGTTACTCACCGCCAAACACGAACTTGAGGCAAGCCGCCCTGCCTGATATTCTTGCGCGGGGTCCAGGCTTTCCTTGGCCAGCAATGACTGCTTCGGCCTGCAGATCGCTGTAAGCGCGGCGCCCTGGATGCGGCTGGCCACACCCCGGAAAACATATCGACCACTTCATCCGCCAGGGGCCCCCCCCGCCCCCACACCAGCTTCGAAACAACTGCGCGCCACGATAGGAACACAACTGTGGAAATACCATCTTGAGAGATTTTCAGGGGGCCTTGGAGAATACCCCTTGCGGTAGGCTCTTGGAGACCTTCGTAAAGGTCGCCAATCACTTCACGCGGTGCGGATCAGATCGCCGAGAATTTCATAGGCCAAAATATGGATAGAACCGCCGGTCCGCACAAAGGCGATCAATACCGCGTAGTGATGCGGGATCGGCGGGCGGTGGCGGTTTCAACCAGAATGTTGCAGTCGCAACGCAGGCCACAGCAATCAGGTGTATGCACCGCGCCGACGGCGAGCGCCGCATGCACGGGGAGGCTTGCCTTTCGAAATAAAGCGATCGCCTTTAGCACCAGCAGCGTCTGCCTTCACGTACCGCCGGCCTTCAGCCTGCTCGGCAATCGCCCTGACCGCCTCAAGCAAGAGCAGTCAGGCGGGGGCATTCAGTCGATACCGCTGGTGAGCAAAAGCCTGGGCGCTCCAGATTCATCAGGGTGCGCCACTTCGCCGGGAGATCACCGGTGCTTATGAGGACGCCCGGTTGCGTGTCGGCGGTCTCTTCAAAAGACATTGCGCTCGCACCGATACAGTGTTTCCAGCGACATGACGATGGCTTCGCGCAGCGGATCGATCGCCGGTGGTGAACCTGGGCGAACTGCTGACGGAAGTAGTCATTAGACCGAGCGCACCACGGGTAGACAAAACCGCATTGGCGTGTCTCGTCACCCATCGAGCCCACCGCTTTCCTTGCCCAGTTCGGCCAAGGGGCGCAGCACCTGATTCCACGCTCTTCAAAATGGTGACCTGGAAACATCTTCATGTATTGCTTGAGCTGTTCCGGCGAGGAAGTCCGAACCATGGTGCGATCATTCATGGTCGCCTGGATACAGCAGCGCGTTTTCCTTCAAAACACTTGCGGTAGGGTGGCGCGACTTTGAGCGCGGCCTTCCACATCGCTGGTGTGCACACTTCACCGCGTCTGGATCCACAGCCAGAATCGGGCCAGGCGCCGGACTCGGCCCTTGCTGATCACATCTTCAGGCTGGTAATCCCCACACCGATTTCCGAGCGCCAGTGGTAATGTAAGCCATTTCTATGGTCACGACATAGCGCGCGCGGGCGCAGGCCGTTACGGTCGAGCAGGCAGACCGCGTAACGACCCCCTCGCGTCAGCACGATGCCGGCAGGGCATCCCAGGCTTCCATAGCATGGAGTGAATTCGTAGAAGCCTTGAGGTCCGCATCCATGTTTCAACGTTCTTGCCACGCAGGCGGAACCACCATGCGAATCCGCGCGGAACAAATCCATGCACCGGCGATCAGAAGCTTCCAAACATTGTTATTCTGCTGGAGCGAATCCGGAACCGGTTTACGTTGGACGATCCGCGAAAGATGCTCTCAAGATCGGGCAACGTTCATTGGTGAACTGTTGCGCCGGCGCCTGGCCCAATTGCGGTGCCGGTAATGGTGTTGATTTCGCCGCTTGTGCCGATAAGGCGGAACGGCTGAAGCCAACGGCCACTGGCAGTGTATTGGTAGAAAAGCGCTGGTGTGAACACGCTGATCGCGGTTTCCATGCGTCATCGCTCAGATTCCCGCGGAAGAACTTGCCCCAAATCCGGCGGGCATCATCAAACCTTATAAGGAGATGAAACCTTGTGCGGAACAGACTGCAGGACGTAGAAAATCCGATCCGCCTTGCATTGGCAATTCGCCCTTGCGGCGAGCGTAGGGAATTAACTTGATGCCGAAACTGTTTGCCGGGCGTCAAGACCCTCTCCGGAGACGAAATACCTGCTCGATACGCGGCATGCAAACTCAGGCAAGTTGGCCGAGCACGCTTGCTATCAACCGGCACTTCACGCCAGCCGATCAGAGGGCAGACCCGATCTCCCAGACGCGGCTTCAACGCCTGGCGGCAGCGGCGACGCGGCCTGTTCGGCACCCATGATACCAGGCCCACAGCATATTTGTTTCTGGCAATTCGCTTGCCAAGAGAATTGCTTTGGCCACGGGGCCACGCAGAACTGATCCAGGCTTCTGATCAAACAGGCCACAACCGTCGCCGGTTCTTGCCGTCGCATTTGATGCCGCCACGGTGTGTCCGGCATGTCAGGGCTTCAATGGCCGTCAGTAGAAGGTGATGACGGGCTCACCCTTGCATATGGGCGATAAGCCAAGCCACAGTTATCCTTGAACTGATCAGGCTGATATTAAACCTGCTTTTCATAGGCACACTCGCCAAAAATGCATATTAGGATTCAAGCGCTATACCAAGATTCACAAAATGACTGGATCTGGCTCGGCCGCCGGACAAAAAGGGAGTAAATTGTACCACAAGCCACTTTACCCCGCTTTCACAATTTTTTTTTTCCAGGGCAGCGTGCCGCAAAAATTTATATTCAAATTGTCGTAATAGGAAAACTTTTTTATTCTGCTTGATGCGCGAAAAAACCATTCCGATCCTGCGTTTCCCGCAGAGAAACAGTGGCGCGCCCGCAACAGCTCGCAAACCGGCCCCCACTGCGGAGAGGCCGATTGCGAAGGGCGCCGGGTAAAAACTTAGCGGCAGCGATTGCCTGAATAGCGGACATTACCCACCGGGGCCCAGGGGTTTCTTTGCTTGCGCAAGTGGGGCCCTCCCGGGGAAGGGCTTTTGGCTTTTAAACCACCCCTTTTGGCTGGCGGGGGCCTGGGTTGGGCCCAGAGTTTTTTTTTTCTTTTCTTTTCTTTTTGTGGGGTGGGGTG
>Ga0163217_1092169_pt1 | contig 13776 bp, 17 predicted proteins | sample SynspAceP_FD_185933 | JGI IMG/M metagenome (GOLD analysis project Ga0163217, IMG submission 185933) | Saline lake microbial communities from Ace Lake in Antarctica - Synechococcus sp. Ace-P (PacBio error correction) | ecosystem: Environmental > Aquatic > Non-marine Saline and Alkaline > Saline ... | reverse complement strand
AGGTCGCGAGCAAGGTGTGGCCTTACCGTCGCGGCCCAGCTGTGTGGGTTCGTGCTGATGCTTCGCACGCCGAAATGCCCGGCGAGCATTCACAGCTGAGCGTCCAAGGCTCAATCAACGGGGAACCTTGGAGGAGAGCCTGTCGTTCAGCAGCGTTTGAAAGCGTTCCTCTTGGTGGACCCCCAGTCGATTCTCCGCATCCTGGCTGCCAGGCCCGCGTTCTGTTTGCCCTGCCCTGGCTCTGAGGGGGCTGTTGCGGTGCCACCGCCCGGAATCGTCGCGTCAGGGTCCGGCTGACCTGCCGCTTTGCCGCCGGAATCGAGCGTGGCCCTTTCAAATCACCGCAGCGAATCGGGCATTACACAAAGCCGATTCGATGACGCTCCGCCAACGGTGATGACCTCGAAAGCTTGCTTGCTGGGACGATTCAGCGGGCGATCGGGAAAATGCCTGGTCGCCGTCAAGATTCTTGCCTTGCCCCGGGTGGCCCGAGCTCTTCGTCGCCAGGACATCGGGCCGGCATCGCGGTGAAAGGTCAGTGCTTGAAAACACCACAGCGTTCCTGGAGCCATCAGCACCTCACGATCTGAGCCCCCATCAGCGCTGCGCCATTCCGGCTGATGGCCCTGGCCGGATCGCGATCGCGACGGTGCCCTCAGCAGCGCCGAACTGGAAAACAAGGTGATGGCGGTGGCCCATCCTGCAGCGGGGCGGGATTCCCCGTGATCGACGACACAGCCGATGGCAGTGGCCCGCAGCGGCCTGATGCACCACAAGTGCTGATCGCGATGCCCTGGCTGGTCACGATCAGCCAACTTTCACCGCTTGGCAACCCACGGTGATGCCGGAGACCAGCCGCACCCGCGGCAAACGTGAATCACCTGCTTGCGGATCTACAGCCCTGCGGCTTGGCGGCGTTGTTCGAACGCCGAATTCCAGCGGATTGATGGGGGACGGCCCGGAGGCGAGGCTGATTAGCCGATTCGGCATCAGCAAGGAGCAAGAGGCGTATGCAAGTCCGGGCATCGGTTGGGCAACACCGCGGTGGAGGTCCTGTTTTCCCCCCACGCCGCCGCATCCAGCCGAGAACGGGCCTGGCTTTTCTGAAGAACGCCTGCCCAGGCCACCAGCACGGGGACCCATGGCCCGTTCGTGTTCTCGGCCCAGGGTCTGCCGACCAGCTGGCCCTTCTCAATCACCAGGGAGGGCGAATCCGTCTGCTGGCCGATTCCGGGATTCGCCAGCCCTCTTTCTCGGAGGTGCTCGACCTGTCGGCGTCGCCCTGCCGACCATCCGCCTGCAAGATGCGAAACTGACAACACCCCCATTGGACACGGACCCGCTGCAGGGGTGGAACACAAAACTGGCCCGCGGCGACAAGATGCACCACCAAATTTCGCGTTGATCGATGGCCAAGGAACGTGATCACCGGCTCGTTCAACTGGAGTCCGGCGGCGGCCCACGCAACGATGAAGCGCTGCGGTCGTTCACTCCCCGGTTTTGGCCGGCCCACTTCACCAGGAAGATGGGACGGTGTGGCAGGCGCCGAGCTTGGGATCACCGCGCGGATGCAGCGCGGAAAGCTGGAGCGCAGGCCACCGAACCTGCGGGCAGCGAACCGAGCGTTGCTGCCCGCATCGCCCGTGGCAGCACTTGATGGGGGCCGCTTCCCTCGCGGGTGGCCTGAAGGTTGAGGGTGTTTTGACAGATCCCCTGTGGGACACGATCCTGTGTTGATCGTTGGCGCTTGCCCTGCCGGCGCTATCCCTGGCTTTTGGTGCGCAGAGGCGTGGCCTGCCGGTCACCCTGCTTGACGGCCGGCTGGAATGAACTGGAGCGGGGTTCCGTGGCGAGGCCTGATGCCCTGCGGCTCGATCCTCGATCGATCGCTTGCCCGCCTTTGCTGGCCTCCCTGCCCAGCCGCCCGCCTGAAAGTGGCTGGGGCTTTGCAGAGTCAATGGACCGCGATTGGTTCCGTGTCGATGAAGCCGATGCGGGCCCAGCGCGCCCTGCTTGCTGGTGCCCCAGACAAAGCCCTGCCTCGAAGCGTTGATCTCCAGGGCCAGGCCTGGGTGCCGGCTTCCGCGGCGACTGGCCAGCGACCGCCGAGGGTCTGGTGATCGAGGCAGACGAGGTACGCGGAGTGCGCCGCTGGCGGCGGGAGGTGCAAGCCGCCAGCCTGGTGATCGCCGCCGAATGGCAGGGCCTCCACGATTGCGCACCCAAAGCAGGGCCTGTCGCCTCGATCAGCGAGCGAGCCACGATCTGAGACCGTGTGTGTGTCGGCTTACCGGCCACCCGGCCGTGGCGACAAACCTGTTCATTCAAGCGGAGCGGCCAGCGGCGGCTTTATCAGCGTGTTCCATTGGCGCCAAGGATCGGCGAGCCTCCAGCTCGGCTGGCTGACTCGCGGCGGATATCTTCAGTCTCACACCGACGTAATGGGCGCCTGCCTTTCGACCGCGCTCTGTGCGTCCAGCCTGATGCGGCGAATACTTCACTTGCAGCCGGCCGCGACTCTCACTCTCGCCAACGTGCTTTCGGTGCGGGTAGGCTCTACGGCCACACACATACATCGCCAGGTTGCTGACACGCGGCCCATCCTATGAGAGTCCGCGATATCGCGTCCAACAGGGCACCATAACTATGGCCCTTGCGTACGCGATCGTGGCCGGCCAATTGGCTCGTGCCGGTCTGGCGGAAGGAGCGCGTCGAGCCGGCCGCGATTGATGCGGCCCTGAGTCATTCAGAGCCGCGGAGGCGGGAAGCGGAGATGTCCGCAGGCCCAGCGCGCAGCGGAATGAGGCCAGGCTAGGGCGATCTTCCGTGCGGCGGATCGGCATCATATCGTCGCTGGCATGTAGCCCATGGATCGGCCCCGGTGTAGCGCTTGATCAAAAACGCTACCTGGGCTGGGTCGGGCCAGCAACCGTTGCGCACCTGGGCTCTAGCCCACATTCAACTGATCGTCTGAGCTCGGCGCGATGCAGAGCTTCGCGTGCGTCAGGTGATGGCCAGGAATCCGCCTTCTCGCTACCCGCCCTCGGTTGCGCTGGCACAGAAGCGCTGGTGTTGTCGCTCTCGGCGACGGTCTGCGGCAACAGCCCGCCAGCGCCCCACCTTACCCCACCACACAAGCGAGTCTTGCTGCCAGGTGCAACTGCCCACCTTTCCGGCTGCGCCCGTGAAACACAGCGGGCCGATGCAGCCCGTGCCAGGGCTCTTGGCCTCGATCCGGCTAGGATTCCAACCCCGTTTGCTGTCGTCGTTCTGCAAGACAGAGCGTCTGGGACGTGCCTCCAAAAAGCCCCAGACCGGGCCTGAAAACAGCTTCAACGCGTGATGCCATTCGACCATGGCAGGGGGAACGGCTATTCAAGCCGTTGTCAGGCGCTGGCGGCCTGTTGCCGAAGCCGGTCCGCCGAGAGCGACGATCCAGGCTTGTGCCAGCGGCCAACCAGGCGGGCAGCGAGAAGGCGGATCCTGGCCATTCACCTGAAGCACGGAAGCTCCATCATCGCCGGCTTTCAGACGATCCAGATTGAACGGGCTTAGGAGCCCAGGCGCAACGGTTGCTGCGGACCCAGCCCCAGAGAGCGTTTTCAAAGCTCGGGCCGATCCAATGGGCTCAGCCAGGCGATTGTCTTCCGAACCAGCCCGAAGGCGGCGGAGGCAGATCGCCCTGCCTGGCCTCATTCCGCTGCAGCGCCTGGGCCTGGGCGGATCTCCGCCTTCCCGCTCCCGCCTGAAATGACTCCAGGGCCGCATCCCAATCGCGGCCGGCTCCGGCTCCTTTCCCGCCAGACCGAGGCACAGCCAATTGGCCGCCACGATTCGCCGGTCCACGCAAGGCCATGTTGATGCCTTGGGCGCGAATCGACCATCGGGATGGGCCGCGTCGCCCAGCAGCAGCAAGCCTGGCCGATGCCACGTGCGGGGCGCTGCCAACCCGCACCGAAAGCCGTTGCGGAAGTGAGAAGGCGCGCCGGGCCTGGGCAAGGAAAGTGGTTCGCCAGCAGGCTGGAGAGAGCGCGGGCAAAGGCTTCGGGCCCATTCGCGGCCCGCTGCGTTCGATCGCCTCACCGGCCGCGATCAGCCAGCCGAGCGGAGCCGCCCGTCCTTGGGCCATGGAACACGCTGAAGCCGCCGCGCTCCGCAGCTGGCCACAATGAACAGGTTGTCGGCCACGAAAAGCGCGGTGGGGCCGGTAGCCGAAACCAGAGCGATGTCTGATCCCGGGCTCCGCTCCTGATCGAGGCCGCAGGCCTGCTTTGGTGCGCAATCGGAGGCCTGCCATCGGCGGCGATCACCAGGCTGGCCGGCTTGGCACTTCCCGCCCGCCAGGGCCGCACTCCGAGTTTACCCGGTCTGCATCGATCCACCAGCCCTCGGCGGTCTGTCCAGGTCCGCAGCGGAAGCCGGCAACAGGCCCTGGCCCTTGGAGATCAAAACGCTTCGAGCAGGGCGTCTGGCGGCACAGGCAAGCAGGGGCCGGTGGGGCCCCCATCGGGCTCAATCGGACACGGAACAAGTCGCGCCTTTGACTCGAAAGCCCCAGCCCACTCAGGCGGGCGGCTGGGCAGGGAGGCCAGCAAGAGCGGGCGAAAGCGATCTTGATCGGAGGGCATCGAGCCCGCAGGGCCATCAGGCCCTCGCCACGGAACCACCCGCTCCAGGTCATTCACGGGCTCAAGCCAGGTCTGGTGACCGGCAGGCACGCTCTGCCAGCACCAAAGCCCAGGGAAGCGCGGCAGGGCCAGCGGGCCAACGACACCACAGGATCGTCACCACAGGATCTGATCAAAAAACACCCTCACCTTACAAGGCCACCCCCGAGGGAAACGGCCCCCATCAAAGTGGGCTGCCACGGGGGGCCCGATTGCGGCAGCCGCTTCGTCCGTGCCGGCAGTTCGGTGCCTAGCGCTTTCCAAGCTTCCGCTGCATCCGCGCGGTGAATCCCAAGACTCGGCGGCCCTGCCACATCCGGTCCATTTCCCTGTGAAGTGGGCCGCCAAAACCGGGGAGTGAACGACCAGCAGCGCTTCATCGTTGGCGGGCCGCCGCCGGACTCAGGTGAACGAGCGGTGATCACCGGTCTTGCCATCGATCACGGCGAATTTGTGGGGGCATCTTGTCGCGAGCGGGCCAGTTTGGTGTTCCCAACCCCCTGCAGCGTCGTGGTCCATGGGGTGTTGGTCAGTTTCGATCTTGCAGCGATGGTCGGGAGGGCGACGCCGAGCAGAGTCGAGCACCTCGAGAAAGAGCGCTGGCGAATCCCGGATCGGCCAGCAGACGGATCGCCATCCCCTGGTGATGAGAAGGGCCAGCTGGTCGTGGCCAAGACCCTGGCCGAGAAACACGGAACAGGGCCATGTCACGTGGCTGGTGGCCTGGGCCAGGCGTTGCTCCAGAAAAAGCCAGGCCGGGTCCTGGATCGCGGCGGCGGTGGGGGGAAAACAGGACCCCAACCGCGGTGTGCCCACCGATTTGCGGATTGCCGCTCCTTGCTCCTTGCTGATGCCGAATCGGCTATTCAGCCTCGCCTCCGGGGCCGGTCCCCCCACATCCGCTTGGAATCGCGTCGAACAAACGCCGCCAGCGCAGGGCTGTCGATCCGCAGCAGGGGTGATTCACGTTTGCCGCGGGTGCGGCGAGGCTCGCATCACCGTGGGTTGCCGCGAGCGGTGAAGTTGGCTGATCCGGTGGACGCCAGCGGCCATCGGCGAATCGAACTTGTGGTGCATTTCAGGCCGCTGCCGGCACTTGCCATCGCTGTGTGTCGATTCAGGGGGATCCCGCCCCGCTGCAGGTGGCCACCGCATCACCTTGTTCCAGTTCGGCGCTTGCTGGGGCAACCGTCGCGATCGCGATCGGCCAGGGCCATCAGCCCGGAATGGCGCAAGCGCTGATGGGGCTCAGATCGTGGAGGTGCTGATGGCTCCAGGGAACGCGTAGGTGTTTCAAAGCACGACCTCACCGCATGCCGGCCCGATTGTCTGGCGGACGAGAGCCTCCGGCCACCCGGGGCAAGGCCAAGAATCTTGAACGGCGGACCAGGATTTTCCCGATCGCCCGTTGAATCGTCTCCAGCAGCAAGCTTCGAGGTCATCACCTTGCGGGAGCGTCCAATCGATCGCGGGCTTGTGTAATGCGATCGCTGCGGTGATTGAAGCGCCCACCCTCGATTCCGGCGGGCAGCGGCAGGGTCAGCCGGACCCTGACCGACGATCCGGCTGTTGGCACCACAGCCCCCCAGGCCAGGGCCAGCAACAGACCGGGCTCCCTGCAGCCAGGATGCGGAGAATCGTCTGGCTCACCAAGAGGAACGCTTCAAGCTGCTGAACGACAGGCTCTCCTTCAAGGTTCCCCGTTGGATTGAGCTCCTTGGACCTCGAGCCTGTGATGCTCGGCGGGCATTTCGGCAGGTGCGGAGCTATCTCAGCCCACGAACCACACACAGCTTGGAGCCGCCGACGGTAAGGCCACAAAAAACAAAAAAACCCCCTGTCCGACCACTGACCCGCACCATCAAAATCGGAACCGAATCGCAGAATCAGGGGGCCCCTGCCAGTTGGGGTGAAGGCGACGAATGTGCGGTTCAAATCAGATCCACTCGATGGCCTGGACTCGCTGAGGGGTCTCGTTTGGTATTTCTCAGGTACGTGAGATCGTGTGAATTCTGGCAGCGGTGTGATGCTGCGCTCTCGTCACCTTCGGCGGCGAATGGACCCGATCGCAGCTGCTGTGCGTCGCGGGCACCCCGAGCATGCGGAAGGTGCCTTCGCGGGGACCCCTAGGGAGAGGGGCACTCCTCAATACTCGGGCGATCGGAAAGCTTTGGCGGGAGGGAATCAGTCGGAGCCGTAAACAAATCAGTCGGCGTCGGCCACGGCAGCCAGGATAGCAGCTGTTGGCGCGGGCCGAGTCACACACTGAGCCACCGATTCGTTCCGCCCACCGCCCCATACCGATTCCTGTAGATCGCTCAGGCCATGGCGAAGGGACGGGCCCGTAGAGATCCCGCGCGGCTCATGGAAGGCTTCAGAGCCCACGTCCGTAAAACGTGGCCGGCCTTGCTGCTTGCTGCCGGCGGGGGAGAGTGGTCAGGTGGCTTTCTGGTAGAGCGCTCATGCAAGATCGCTGTAGGCCGTTTCGACAGGGGCGGAGAAGGGGGTGGTGCTGTGACGAGTGGGAGATCTCCAGCGTGGAAAGGAACGAAAACTGATCAAGGATCTGCTCGCTGGGATGCTAGGGCGGCGAAACCCGCGGCCGATGCGGAGAAGCCCAGCGAACAATCCAGCCCCCACCCACCTTGCGATAGCCGCATCTCAACGCTGTAATCCCGATCACTCATCGGAACAGGAAGGTACCATCTGGTGGCATGGCTGTCGGACAGGCACCTCTGCAGGGTGTGGGTGTGGGTGGGCGCCGCGGAAGGCCGGTGACGTCGGCGACCCCGCAGGACAAAAGCTCTGGCTGGCTCCTGAGGACAGGCCTGGCGGACGATCACCGTCGCGATCTCCCAGAATACGTTAGGCCACTGGGATTCCCGGGCAGGGGACACCACCTGGTTCTGGGCACCGGGTCGGGGTGCGGGGGAGAAGTCTGCTTCCAGTTCGGCCAGGCTGGCAGAGACTGCAGACGACCCGCAAACCCGTCGGAAGCCTCAGGAGGGTCCCGGTCTGCATGCGCTGATCTCTCTGTGAGCTCGTTTTTAGGCTTACGACTGTATGACACGACCCCCAAGCCACTGGCACCTGGAAACGAAGTTGCCTCAGGGTCATTCTCGCCAGCATGTTCAGGGGCCTGAGTCACGGTCGCTAGTCTCTGACTTCCTCCTCACTCTGCTGGAGAAGGTCGGTGCAAAAACCGCCGGACCGGCATGTGCGTCAGCAACCACTGACGCCGTAGGCCGGTTGTGCCAGGACCACAAAAAACGGGCGGTGATGAACCGCGTGAAGCAGTGATGAACTGGCTCAAGGAGCAATGAGCGTCAGCGCCCGATGCTGCGGTAGGGACCTTGGAAGAGGTAATCCATGCGGCATTGCCGGAGGCGCCGCGCCGGTGCGCAGGGCCGCAGGCTGGCGAACCCAGGGCAGTAATCCTCGGGGAAGCCACCACGGCGTTGCTTGGCCCGTGCGGGGAGGCTGCGGACCGTCTGTGTAGAGTGGACCTGGGGGAAGGCCAGACTCCACGGTGTACGGCGTCGGGTAGGCGCGGCCGTGGTGATATTGAAGGGGTTTCGCCCACCTCGCCGGACCCCGACCACACGGTTGCGTTGGTAGGGAACCGTGTCGTAGCAAAGTTCTCGAGGTATTCCTTGGCTGCTTCAGGATCTGGTCGACGGCGCCGGCGACGCCCTTTGGTCATTGATCACGGCGGAACCAGGCGATCTCCTCGGCTTGCCGTACAACCTGCCGGCCAGCAGCTTTCTCAACCACGGGTGGGCGCGGCCACCCTGTAGTTTGCTGTGATTGTAAAAACTGCGCGTGAGGTGTCGGATAGGCAGTAGGCCCGGATGAAAGTCACGCCGGTGATCTGTCCGTCACGCAAAGCTGCGACTCCAGGATCGTGTCGCGATCCACCTTTTGAAGGCGTGGAAGAAAGATCTGCGGGTAGGCCGCCTCGATCACGAAGTCTCTGGGCGTCCCGGTCGGATGGCTTTGTCGATCGAGACCGTTTTGGTCTTCGTCGGGAAGCGATGCGCAAGGACTGACCGCGAGTTCTGGGTCGTCGGTGCGTAGGTCAGAAGCGGGATAGCACCACGTGCGGTCGTCAACCGTCGCTGCCGATCGTAGAAAAGGGGGCTCGGGCAACCTCGCGGCGCCAGGCCAGGGCTCACAGTCCGTAACGTTCGCGGCCACCAGCCAAAGGCCGACAGGGGGCTGGCCGCCAAGTCTGGGAAGGGCGCGGTCGCTGACTTCTGCAGCGGGGGATGGCTTCTGTGCTGCAGCGCTTTTCGACGCAGAACGAGGGCCGTGTTCGAGGAGGGGCCTGCGACGGGTGGCTGTGTGCGCAGGCCTCACGTCGGGGGGGGAGAAACCCAGAAACCGCTGTTCAAGCGAAACTCATGGTTCTCGTAGGCGGTGGTGAGCAGGCAGGCCATCCGTCGTCCATGCGGAAGTGCCCAAGCCACCGGTGAGGATTCGGCGTAGCCGCGATCCCGTAGCAAACGACCTTCCCGGCCCCGTGCATAGTTTGGATCAGCGAACACCGATTCGCCCCTGGTGGCTTCGCCCGGCTTTGTCCCAGCCATCGATCCACCAAACAGCGCACCTGGCAGCCCGCCCACCAGCTGATCCGGGCTCCTGGCATTGCAGGTGGCGATGCGCCAGGCAGCCGTGGATCACATTCGGCGGCTACCTCCACTACCTCGATCAGCGAGGCCTCCAGCTCGGCGCGGCGATGCAAGAGGTGATGGCTGGTGCGCTGCGAGCGCCAGCGGCCCGCAGCGAGCCTGAAAAAACTGTGGCATCGGCAATCGAAACGCTCAGGGCTGGTGCCGCTTTTAGCGATGATCGCAACTTCTTTCGCCCCTCCCGTTCAGGTGCCCACTCGGAATCCTGGCAGCCCTGGCTGCCAGCCTTTTGCTGGACGCTCGCCAGCAGCCTCTGGCCGGGCCTGCCCAACCCCTGAGCGCCGCCAGCTTGAAGACCTGGTTAAAACCTGCTGGCCCTGGCGCTGCAATTGGCCGCTCGTGCTCTTCGGGGCTGGCGGTGCTGCCCCGGGGCTTTCGCCCTGCTGCGCAGGGCGGGGTGGTTGGCATTGCCGTGGGTGACAGCTCTACTCGCGGCCCTGCGCCGGATGGGAACGCGCCGCACCCTCACGATTGAGGCGCTGGACAGCATCACGGCGTTGGCTGGTGTGTTTTGTCTTTTGCTTGCCGAGCTTGCCCACCCAGGCCAGTGCTGGGCCTGACCCTGATCTCCCTGGGCCGTGTGGTGGTGGCCGTTCAGCAAACCACCCCGCTGCTTGGCGCTCTTGCCATCGCCTCCCGGTACCCAGCGATGGGTTTGCTGCTGGCCTTAGCGGCCCTGCTCTGCGGGCAGCGGTTGGTGCCCTGCTCTCCCGCGGCTGCTCGCTGCTGGCCCTGATCTGACCCACAACTGCAATCGGCCACCGTGCGCCTGGCGGCAAGCGGCCGGTGGTGTTTGTTGCCGTTGTTTTCGCCCACCTGCCGGCTCCAAGGGCCGGCGCGGCTGGGCCGATTCACGTGGCGCTGGTGCTGGTGGCCACATTGCTGGGCACCGCGCCGCATTGGTTCTTCAGGCAAGCGCCTTGCAGCCTACGGGGCGCTTGGGCGGTGGCGCTGCCGCAACGGCACCGGTGAATGGCCCTTGCCCCTGGCGCGGCTGGAAGGCGACAGACCCGGTCGGGCCGGTTGGTTGGCTGCCCTGCTGGCCCTCGCTGGCGGTCAGTTTGGTGGGGGCTGCAGGCCGCTTGCTGGCGGGCTGGACGCGGCGCGGGCCTGGGCATCGGCCATTGCAGACTATGGTTACGCTCTCAGCTCCAGCCTAGATAGCGGTCAGCAGAGTGTGCGATTGCTGCTCAAGCTGGAAGGCGGCGCTCTGCAAATTGATCCAGAAAGCCTGCGCAAAAGGCGGATCGTTGTAGGAGGGAATCCTGGCTGCCAGCCGAGGATTTCCCATTGGCTATGTAGCTCTAACCGATACCCTGGCGCTGGCCGGCGATTGGTCCCTGACACGGCCTGCGAGCCAGCAGGACGCAATGTGGTGGGAGCCGCTCCAGGCGAGGCGTTGCCAAGGCCAGCCAGGCTGCTCCAAATTAAGAGAGATCGTTCGCTTCTGAGCATGCACACACTCATGCATTGATCTCAGCCATTATGCTGGTTGTGTCAATCTCAGCGTCAATCCTGATGGCGGGGTCTGTTGGCCCTGCCGCCCTTCGGGGTGGAGACGGAAGCCGCAGGAGTGCCCTCCCCTCAGCGCCAGTGCACCGCCTCGATGCTGCAATCAGGGAAAAATTGGTGTGCGGATCTGCTGCAATCCTTTGGTCTCAGATTGGGAACTGCTCGGCAAGGCGGCCCACGGCAGCAGCGGGTATCAACTCATGCACAGGAAGGGCCGTCGCCATCGGCGCTGAACTCAGGAAATGTAGCCCTCTGGCGGGCCGCAGTTCCACCAGCCGCTTCCAGGGCGTTCGGTCAGCTGCCCTCACCGATTTCCTGGCGGTTCACAGACCCCTGGTCATCGCCTTGCTTCGCAGCAGGGTTCTTCACCATTTCGGCGGCAGGCTGCGCGGCCATCGAATGCAGCAGTCGAGGGCCGAACTGTTCGCCTCCGTCGGGGAACTGTCGCGTCCGGCTGGTTGAGCCCTGCCACTGGCCTTGGTTGGCTCCGGACCCGGGGCCTTCCGAGCTGGCCGCTGGGCTTCCCCAGACTTCCTCTTCAAGGACTGCCGCAGGTGACGACGCTATGACCCTGGCCAGGACCTGTCAAGGGTTCGGATTAACTCAGCGGCCGTTGCTTGCAGCTTCTGACGCAAGGCAGGGTCGAGCGCCGCCTCACGGGCGGGGCCTGGGTAGTAGAAGTGCTCATCAGAGAGGAAGTCGGTCGGTCTGGCGAGACAACGAACCTCTGTTTCACCCTTTGCCACGCCTTGCGTTGAAGCTGTGGGCTGCTGTGGTCAGCCCCCAATCACCAGCCCATCTGCCTTAAGGTATCATTAAAGGAAACGCAAAAGTTTCGCATTCAAATCCTGAGGGTTGCGTTGGCCAGAAGCTTTCTCCTCGCCCATCCCGAGCAGCCGTCTAGCAGTCGTGGGCCGTTCTTCTGTCCCGTACCTCCTTACATTTGATTTCTCTGCCAAGCTCGCCGTTCGAAGCCTCGGTTCTGCGATCGTCCCAAGACCGCACCCTCCTTGCCCTCGCGCCTAGCCCTTGATGGCTTCCGGTTTTTCACCCCTGACCACCGAATCCATGTCTTAAAGCCCTTCCGCCGCCACGGTTCCATTCCACCGAAAATCTGGAGGTTAATCGGAAGTTTGCCGAACTTACGCCAGCGGCACGGGCAGCCTACTCTGCAGCGATCCAGGGGTGCGGGCGGGTTGGTGCTGAGGTCTGGCCCGCCACAAAACAGGAGCTTGGCGGGGCCCTTTGCCCTTGCCGGGCATTACGAGGACAAAGAGGCGAGTTTCCCAGGCCTCTGGAAAAACTGTCCTGCGTGGCCCATTGCGTTCGAGCGCAAGGAAAGCCATTGCACTGCTTTTTCTTACAGAAGACAACCCTTTCCGGGGCGAAGAATCAGGGCCAGTCACGGCTTGAAGAGATCCGCTCCCACACTGCCGCTCCCACCGCCTGAGCCCCATGAGCACCGCATTCCACCGTCAGGTGACTTGGTTCAGCCAAGCCGTACAAGTACGGGGGCTTTTGTCAGTGATATCGAAAAGAAAAGATCGAAAGGGCCTGTCTGAGGATGTGGTTCGTCTGGATCTCTGCCAAGAAGAAATGAGCCAGGCCTTCTTGCTGGAATTCCGTCTGCGGGCTTTCCCGCAGTGGTTTGAGATGGAGAGCCGGATTGGTCACACGGTGATTCATCCGGTGATCGATTATCAGAGCATTATTTATTACGCCTCGGCCCAAGCAACGCGACAAGGAAAGGCAAGCCTCGATGAGGTGAGATCCGGAGCTGCTCGAAACCTTCGACAACTTTGGTATTCCGCTGAGCGAGCAAAAGCGACTCAGCACGTGGCTTGTCGATGCTTGTTTTTGACCAGTGTTTCGATGCACCCACCTACCGCGAAAAAACTGTCGAAGCACGAGTTGGTGTTCTTGCTCCATTCATGAGGCCGTCAAAGGACCATCCTGAGTTGATTGAGGCGCTACCTCGGTTCGGTGGTGCCCGCCAATGAACAACCTATTTTTTTCACGGCCCTTGAATTCTGCCGTGTTCAAGGCGGATGGTTCCTTTGTGTTCATCCCCAAAGTTGGAGTGGCCCGATTGGAACTCTCTACCTAAACTTTCCGGATTCAACTCCCGAGGACACGGGGCCAATTTGAGCGTACCTGATCGTCGTGAGGAAGGGGGCTCTGTCAAGCTATTTGGGAGGGCTGCACAGCTCCCATGTTTGACACCAACCCAACTCCACGGCCGGCCGTTGTGGAGTTGGTGACCTTGGGACGGGGGACGCCACGATTAAAAAATATTCTACCGTTCAAAATTGGTAGCTGGTGATGAGGAACGGCCAAAGGCGGCATTCTACAAACTTTGTGACCAAGCGGGTTCAAGTGCCGTTGGCCGGGACCGCAGCAAGATTCAGTGACCCAGTGGAAACCGCGGTCGGCCATTTCACCTGGAAAGTACCCCAGCTGTGTTTTTGCTGCTCGGAGCTGATTCCGTTGGTGAGTTCTATTTTCCCGTGGCGCTCACCAACAAACCGTTCCACAGGGCTGACCAACCGGCACCAAGGGATTGATCACATGGGTCGGCCCCGCGCCCAAAAAAAGGCGTTCGACGATTGTGAGCAAGGGATCAGCGCTGGCCGCATTTCCTCCCAACAGGCTAGCCCGCGGGGGCTTGTGGCCAAGATCGGGCCCAAAGGGCGGTGGGTGGCGAAGGGGAAACTTTTAACAAAGGCCAGTTGCGATTCGATTTGCTTGATCGGGGGCCGAAATTTTTTTTTTTTCAGGCCCGCGGCCAAAAACCACGTTTTTTTTTTTAAAACCCCCCTTTAAACAATTTTTTTTTCCCGGCTTTTTTCCAAGCAAGGCCCGGGACCGCGTCGGTGGAGCACGAAAGCCAGATTACATCTCTCTCT
>Ga0163217_1009374_pt1 | contig 13778 bp, 7 predicted proteins | sample SynspAceP_FD_185933 | JGI IMG/M metagenome (GOLD analysis project Ga0163217, IMG submission 185933) | Saline lake microbial communities from Ace Lake in Antarctica - Synechococcus sp. Ace-P (PacBio error correction) | ecosystem: Environmental > Aquatic > Non-marine Saline and Alkaline > Saline ... | reverse complement strand
TGCCCCGAAAAGAAAAACTCACATTACTGACTTCCACCAGAGATTTTAGCACCGGGGAGATTTTCCTTAAATCCATTTGGGGCGCGAAAGAAATCTAGTGCATTTTTTTTCTTATTGCTCACCATCCCAGTAGCAACCGGAAAAAAATATTTGGATCGAAATGATATCCTGGCGGAATGATTTCACTACGCCTCCACTAGCGTTCGATTAGCATTCCTTTCACAGATTTTCAATTCTGCGCTCGTAGGTGGTCTGTTTGTCCTTTTATCAAGCATCACTCTATTGCCGCTCCCAAACTTCTAATAGTCTTTGCTTGAAGGATAAATCCTCAGCTCCATTTTTTAAAGAAATAGAGTTTTCACATTCCCCTACCTGCAAATTTCAACCTGCGGACAATAATGCTCCCATTTGAGCTATCAATCATGATTGGAATACGGCTGATTTCTTTGGTTCGGAAGCAAATGAGATTCAAAAATTTGACCATTAGCAAATTCTCCATCTAGCATTCCCTCGTCCATACAAACATCCAGAACTTGCGCTCCACAACGCACTTGGATCTAAGGCAACTTACAGAGCGCTTCGTCGTAATTCCATTCAAAATCGGCCTGGCAAATTTCTTTCGAACCTGTTTGATATTAGGTTTTCGCTCCACCAATTATCCACAAAATTTCAATTCTGGTGTAAAAATCCAAAAGGCTCTTAAGCCTGATAATTTTTAGGAAGTTTCGTGTGTTCCAACATTTCATCCAATAATTCTTCAACTTCTTTTCTATTCTTCTTGGCTTAAATCCCGCTAGCCATCTGGGCAAGAGCAGCAATATGTTTTACTCAGAGTAGTACCACAGCTTCCACCTAAAATATTTAGCATAAACCTTCTGTTCAGAATCTCGGACTGTCAGCCATTCATTCGCCCATTTGGATCCGTATTGTCCAAATTCATTTGGCAATCCTGCATTCGGATAAGCGTAACGAAAAAACGGTGCCTGCTGGGCTAATACTTTCAAATAAGTTCAGCTCCTTTTGCTCCCACGCACAATTAAAGCCCTACTGAGAGTTAAAGGAACATGCGACACCGAATCCAAAAAAGCCTCTGTAGTCTGTCCCGATAAGTTCTCCAGAAAGCACTGAATCGTACCTGAAATCATAATTGGTGATTCCACTTCTCTTGGATCAAGTGGGAATTCTCTTTTTCTCATATACTTTTGAATGCTTAAAGCGCTGCTTTTGCATTGAGGGTATCAAAATCAGTTCTCACAAAGAATCAATATCTTACCTCCTCCAATCCAATAACCCATTTTACCTCGGTTCGCCATACGCCTCTGCAAGCTGATCGCAAGGTGACCGCTCGATAGCCGGGATCATTCACATCTGGTGAAAGAGAAGCCGTTCGGTTCACGTCGGCCCGACAGCTCCAGCAAACGAATCGAGGTTGATCAGGATTTTTTTAAAGTAAATTCTTTCTGCGTACTTTCCGCGCTAGTTTCGGATTCAAAGCTTGATCGCATTAGGCCAAATGGGCTAAGCTTGATAATCTCTCTTGTGCGATGTTAGTTCCCGAAAAGTATTGGTCTCAATGATATCCGCCACCTGCTTTGAAGGTATTCGACTGGAATATCCTGATGATTATCCGACGACTTTTAGCGGAAAGTAGATCATTGTTTCCCTTTAATGGAACTGGGGGTGACTTTCAATTCTGAGTCTTAAAAATCTTTCTTCCTCAAGCTTATTAGCGCTAGAATCATGGTGGCATAGCCCATCTAGAATTAGAATTTTTTTAGAAAGTTTGTCGGAAGAAGGAGGTTCCGGTTTTGTTTTGCTTTAATTCTTTATTCAAAAGCTTATGCGAGCAAAACACGGATAAAAGTAAGATACTTATCCGACTCAATCTTGTTTTGGAATATTAACCAGAAAATGGGAATTTAGCACCTTTGGTTCAAGGTTGCTAAGACGTCATAGGGCCTATCCCTCAGGTCTTTCTCGATAAGCAAGACAAAGTTAATTTAGCATTTTTACTAAAAAAAAACAGTCATTTGACCGAATTGAAGCTGAGTTTATGAAATTTTTTTAAAAATTCTACAATCTATGGTCTTAATTCCAATTCAAAAGAAAAGGTTAAGGTCCCAGCCAGTTAAAATTTACCATATCAAATTCCCCTGGCGGGTAATTCCCATTGGCATCATTATCCGGCAGGACGCAGAAAAATCAAATTAAATTGATTACGATTGGTTGACCGGAAGGGCTATTACTCAGAAAAACCTCAGGCTTGATTCATCAACCTGAATTTTCAGGTACCCGTTCACAAGTTTTCTTTTGCTTCAAAAGTCTGGGAAAATCAGGTTTTACGTTTGGAATCAAGCGTATATCGAATATTGCCAAACCAAGTCCAGCTAAAGCGCCAGTCCAAAGTTCTTAAACTGAAAGAACCTTGTTTAGCCCCCATTTGCATAAGACCCGAAGGTTGTTTCAAGCTTTGTGATCCATCGAGGAGTTGGCATTACTGAAAAGGCTAGGTTTGTTAAACTCGCTCCGTAAAGCAGTTTTTTCAGTATTACCAAGGGATTCAAGTCCCCAGTTGGATTGGTGTTCTGAAAGTGGCTCATAACAGCTCGGTTTATTGCTCATTAAAGTTAGTCGCATCAGTGAATGATCCATCTATCAAATAAAATCCAATTGCTGCATCTTTGTAGAAAAAAATTCCGGTCAGGAAGTGAAGCCCTGATCCTATCCTTAAAAAATGCTTCACTTTGAGTATATTTCAAAAGAAACTACAAGCCATATTTCCATTTACCTCGAATGGGCTAAAGGAATTAACCTAATTGCTAATGATCTGAACTGTTGGGTCTGTCCGGTAGGTCAAAATCAAAACTAAGTGAAAGCGATCTCAGTTCAGAAATTACCAAAGTTCTGAGTTGCCTTTATTGGATATTTTCGTGCGCTCTTAAAATGAATCCCTTTTGAGGTTGAGCCAAAAAGGATGAAGATTATCAGGATATCTGTATGGTATAGCATTTTGAAAATTCAAAAAACCAATTCTTTATCGAATGTAGTGAATTAGCTGAAATCGAGATTTCTTCTGTAAATGAATAGCCATATGTTTATTAAGGCTTTCGTGAAGGTCCGGTAGCTTAGTTATACCATCAAAAGTGCTTTGCCTTCCTTGGTTTTTTGGTACATTCTTAACCAAGAACAAAATCGTTGAATCCCTAGCGTTGATATTTTCTATTCAAAGGTTCGATTAGCAGATTTCTCATCCTGACAAGTCGCGAATCAGGAGTAACTGATCAAATTGGTTGAGCTTTAGCCCTTGAGGTTCGGTCAATACATAAAACTAGATTAGATTGGTAATGAGTTTCGTGAGCGACGCAATGGTTTAAAAGTTCAAAAATAAGTTTCCTGAAAAAACAACGCGTAAAAATTGCATGAGTAAATAGGTTTGAGCATTCTAGATTTCTAGAATTACTTAAAGCAAATTGATTGCTAATCGAGATTTAGGAGATTTTGTCTGGAGGTATTGGTGTTTTTAATTTTATCATAGAGTTCCTTCAGGAGTAAATGGTTTGGCACAAAAATCATTTTTTGATGCCAATCTCTTCCATTCGCTTGATCTGCCTTAATTGAAGAAGCAGTCAAAACTAAAATAGGGTATTCCCTTTTTGTTAAATCAGGATTTTTTTCGAATTGATCTTTGCTACAGAAAAAAACCATCTAAACAGGCATTTTTGAGATCTATAAACATGAGTAATTTTCTTTTTTCAAATTATCCAATGGCCTCCTGACATCAGAAGCTAGTAAGATTTGCCTAATTTCCATTTGGTTAGAATTTTTTAATTAAGATTTGGTTGATAGCATTTCTGTCTTGCAAACCAAAATAGATGCTTTTTCAGCGATTTTGGCAATTATCAATTCACCGGATAAGGAATTTTGACACTCTTTCACAAATTCAAATTATATAATTAAAACTCAAAAGTTTACTCTTTAATTTTGGGAGTAGAGTGCACGAATTATTTTCACCATGGTTTCAACAATTTCTTTTTTACTATCGCAAGCCTCTAGGCCGGTTTCCTCCATATTCCGTGTAGTGGCAGAGGAAGCTTGCGTGAATGCTTCAAAGAGGGTTTCCAGCTTTTGCTAGGGATTCCTATTCACTATCCTTCAAAATGCAAACGAATAAAGCAAAAAGAGCTTCTGTATTCTTCCAAAGCTGCAGGACTGATCTTACAATCCCTCTCGGTAATTTAATAGCAATTTGAGGACTAAATTATTAACAACTGCCCGATTCTGCACTGAATCTCCGATAATTGATTTGGTATTCGCCGTCAATTCAGCCTTTTTTCAACGCTTCTCATAGCTTTGAAAGCTATGCGAGTGCCAATTCGATTTGATCAAATTTCCTTAAGTTCAAAAGGGCACTGTTCCAACTCAAGTTTACGGATCAATCTTGTATACAAAGAATTCATTGATCAACCCATTAATTTCTGCGGAAAATTGTTAAGGTCTTAAGTTTTTCCATGATCGACGAGGATTTTCTTTCCATTTTAGAAAATGTGAAAGACCAATACTGCATTCAATTGGGGTTTCTAATCTCGTGGACTCATCACAGAAAGAAATTGAGATTTTGCCACTTGATGCTTGCTCAGCACGCTCTTTTTAGCCATCAAAAGTTCTAATTGGCTCCTTAAGTTCTTTTTGAAATATCTCTTTGGCAATTCAGGTGTAGTATGCTTAGAATCATGTTTTTTGTTCCACCATTCTCATTGGAGTTGAAAACTTTAATATTCACCATTCTTATGTCTGATTCTTAATTCCAAGAATTGAGTTTTCCGCCAAAAAATCGAGTGATTGACTCAACATTGTCTGAAACATCAAAATCCTCAGTAATTAGAATTCAAAGATGGGGAATGCCCAAACTCTTTCAGTCTTTAATCCAAGAAATTGAGAAACATTTGGAGAGATGTTAATGAAAAATCAAACGATTCAGTTCAATGAAAAAATGAATTCTGTTGGACTCTTCTACAAGGGTTCGATATGTTCCTCAGATTGAAGGAGTCTGATTTAGCTTTCATGCTCTTCGTGACATTACACGAAATTCGATTAAACCAAATATCTACTACATCATTTCGATGATGGGTCTGATGGTACGTTGATATACCTCCAAGTAAAGAACTTCGTGTATCTACGATCTTCTTTTATTTTGGAAAATACACGAATCCAAGTAGCAAGTTAAGCTCGAAGATCAGTGATTGTGATTTCATTTATCAGTTTCTCTCAAAGGATTCTCGGCTGAGCCCATTTATCAAAGTGGTGCTTTTCGTAATATATAGCGCCTTGACTTATTCAAGGAGAAAATATTGGTTCCAGGAGATATTTGAAGCTAATTACACGATATTGTTTATCTCGTTCTTATTGAAGATTTCAAGATTTTTTTCGATCTAGTAATTGTCCTGGAAATAACCCTTCATGGGAAGATTATTTTTCCTGAGCAATCAAGCAACTCACGGGTTTTATTCTTCGACCCAGCATTAAGATCATCCTTTTCTTTTTACTCGATATTCTCCTGAAAAGAGTAAAATCCTTGAGAATCCCTAAATAGTAGGAGCATTTTTAATTCTTTTCTCCATCTATCTGGGTGGGAGCACATTCAAAAATGACTTTATCCTGACCAACTCATTAGCTGAAAAAACAAATAATGGCTTGATATTTTCAGAGATATTAATTTGATTCTATAATTTTGGAAGAAGGGGTTTTATTTTAAAGAGACTGCAGGGTATTTTACATTTAATTTAATTCGTTTTTGCAAGGCTTCTGACTTTCATGCTTTTTCAGTAAGAATCTCTCAAAAAATAAAAGAATAACGATCGGTAGCTGTTCCAGAAGTGAAGAGCTGTTGAAATGAAATTCTTCAAAAGCGACTTGAATGCCGTTATGTTTAGGTTTTTATTGTCACTCTTTCTTTGACACTTTGACCTACCGCTATTGGATTGTGTTATTAATTTTAGGTTTTCCCATTTTTGAAATTTAACATTTATCAGATTTTTCAAATTTAGACCTTTGAAAAATCCGCATGCAGTCTCAGGCAGCAAAGTTGAAATGGCGGCCTCATCAAATAGATAAACATTTCAGCTTCATTATTCCGTTACAAGATTTGCGTATCAGTTAACTTGAGCCAGGACTGAGATTGAGTTTTCAGATTAATTCATCCGAGCACGCTTGTAGGGTATGTCAGTACAGAATCCAAAAACTTCCAAATCCTTGAGTTTGGAAGTCTTTTCCTTTGCTTCGATTATAACTGAATAAGTTGGATTGTTGCTCTTGGTTGAGAATAAATTTAATTCCCTGAAGAATTTGAATTGAGCTTCAATTTGCCTTTTTCAAATTCTGAACAAAATATTCCTAGTTTTCTCGTTCAGAATCTTTTGATCAGAACAGTATATTCTTCAACGGCCGGAAGAATCTCCCAATCCAATTAAATTAGATAAGGCCTCCAGAAATGAAGAACATTTATGGTAGTGCTGTTACTTTCCAAGATCCCGATTTAAAGCTAAAATTTCTGTGCTCGCAACAGTGTTGCTCGTTCCGCTCAATTTTTTTGGAAAGTTGGATACCACGATAGCTCCTCCAAAATACCCAAGCTGCCTGAATATTTGAAGTTCCTTCTTCTTTAAATTTGCTGACTTCGGTTTGGAGAAGCGATAATTCCAATAGTTTAGAACTGAAATTCTTCGGGATAAAAAATGAATGACCTTTCTTCTTCAATCAGAAAGTTTCACTTTTCCATTTGTTTAATTCCTTTACAAATTCTTTTAGCCCTTTCCAAGATCTTTGAAACATCAATATCCATGCTGCTATCTGAATCTTTTAGAGGTCCAGTTCGACAGCCAAATCATAATTTTAGTGTCCTTATTGAATAAATAAATTTGGAGATTTAAAGGCATTTAAAAAAGCTCCAAGGACGTTCCAACAGTTGCTTGAAAAAATTATTTCAATATTCACATTATTGGAGCGTTGATCAATTTAGTCGGATATTTTGGATTTGATCAAGTTTCTCAATCTCAATCGGGCGTGAAGTGATAGGTCAGTTGACGTATCGGTAATATCTTCTGGCATTGAAGATTAATCCCTTGGATTGAGGGTTGATTGAGAAGATTTTTACCGAAATCTTAGGTAGATCCGGGGTCCCATCCTGGCTTATTGATCAAAAATCGATATTTACCTCATTATTTGACTCAAAAAGTTCTTGAAATCACCTTTAAACTAATTTGAATAAACTCCACTATCAATGAAATCTTGTAATTTTCCCACGATTAATTTCTACTTGAAACCCTAATTTATCTGCAACTGAAGGGCTTGAATTTTGTAATAGCCACCCTTTCGTTCAAAATGGCAATTAGGTCCATGACTAGTTGTTCAAAAACTTTGCATGTATTATTCAACTCATCACCAGATTGACCTCAAATCTATCAAAAATCAGGGTTCAATGGCTTTCTGTTGAAAAACTTATTTTTTCGTTCCTTTTACAATTTTTAAAAAATCGATGGTTGTAGCTAGAGCAAAATTGACAAAACACCATCATACTTGGATGAATCTCGCTAAATTATCTTTAATTGATTTAATAAATTGGGATTTTCGGTCTTTCTCCAATTTTCAAAAATTTTATCAAGGGACTCAAATTACTTTTTTTCATTGAGAAAAAATCTCTCCATGATCTGACTCTTTTTTTAAAGTTTTTTAAAAATAGGTATTAAAATATATTCATCGTTATCAATAGAAACAGTTGGCTCCTTGTTATTCATCGAGAAATTTAATATTCCAAATTGATTAGTTCACTTCATATTATATCTTCATCTAGATGTAAAGCAAATCCTGCTTTAAATTTAGGGAACTAAAAGTTTGTTAAAAACCCCGTCTAATTTCAAATGATTTTTTAATCATTAATTGAAATTGACCTTGTCATGTTTAAATCCAAAAGTATCTAATTAAGGCTAACAAACAGTCCATTGTTTCGGTGTTTAGAATAAGAAAGTTAAATTTAACAACAAAAAAATGATCGTAACACCACAAACAAATTTAGAAGGGGACATCGAGTCGCGAATATTTTTAGGATATAGTATCCGGAGAAAACAATTATCGGAGCTAACGTATCAAAGACTTTTTTTTGCAAGTATCACTGACATTCGTCGGAAGGTAGTCCTTCGGCCTATGAGCGGGTGCTTCGGGAAGCAAAATCCACTGCAATGTTCAGAAATGGAAATGCAAGCGAGGTCATTTGGAGGCCAATTGCAATTATTGGAATAGGACTTGATTATGGAGACAATTCGAGATGGAATGCTTATTTGTAACTGCAGTGGAAACAGAGTTAAAAATCACACAAATTTAAAAAAAAAGCCCTGATATTCAGGGCTTTTTAAGTAATTCAAAATCTTTAAGGAATCGTCTTTCTTACATATGATCCCTTACAATTGCTAAAGGGGAGCGGATTTACCACATATTCCAATACATTTTAGTTTCTTGATCAAACTTACAACGGCCTTAATAGAGCTGGATTAGTTGCATTTTTATTCTTTGCAAAGGTCTTTGCCCCTGTTTTTTATCAATCAGCCCAAGTACAACAAAAAAATTCAACTCTCTTTTTATCTGCATTACATTCCTGAACCATTTTGCTTCTTAATCCACAAATATTTAAGACGCGGTAAGTACCGATTAGCATACCAAGAACTGCAAGTAATACTCCTTACAGGAGCAAAGATGAGTCAAAGGCAGATGCTACAATTAGGCGCAGAGGAGCTCCACCCACGTTGCCTGCGGACCCCAACGCCACATAGAAGACGGTGCCTTGATAATGTCAAGCCACAATCCAGCATTACAAAATGTGTACGGAATATCCAGGACAATCCCTTACAAAAATAAACAGGGTTATCGAATATTGCACCCAGTATTTGCATCCGATGTTGCTACCAACACATAAAGAAGTACACTACCATCCTGGATGCTCCGTCCTTTTCCAAGTTACGTGCCTCGTAAACGATAGTGCCATCCAATAGTGTTAGGCGACACTTATTCAGAAGAAAGAAGAATTTAAAGAGTATTGGGCAGTCAGGTTAATTGACATCAAATATATGGGCAAGAAATCTTGCGATATAAGTTGCCAATCCGTGACTCCAAAACCTCACAAGGATATCATAGTATCGTTAGGGTTGGGATTTTTCATTATTCCCTTCCTAAATCAGCGATTTTGTCTTCTCAGCTCATAAATCGCAGAACTATCAGCTTAAAAAACGATCATTTTTTTTGGGTTTTGTGCCCAAAAAGTAAGACTGCCGTCCAAAAGTTTGCAACCATACATTACAGCGATTCATTTGACTAAATAAGCTAGAGCTTGGTTCAAATATTTTAGGCATTTGCAGTTTGATTAAGCCCCACCCCCAATCATGAGCAGCAATTGTGGATTATCCTCTCAGGGACTCATCAGGTCCATTCCTCCCAAAACGTTCCGGATAGAAATAGCTTCACCGTAAACAAGCACGGTCCTCCTATCATAATGCAAATGAACCTGTAAAAACTTTGGTGAGCGCTTTAGGGACAAGCTTCAACATACCCTTTGATATCAATTACTAATCGTGAATAAAACAGGACGCGGAATGGCAGATACCTGCTGGATCGCATTAAGTTTTAAGAGGTGTCTCCAGAAATCCATCCAAAAGAATTAAAATAACGCGATGGCGATGAAGGCAAAGCAATTACCGAGGAACACTGAGAAAATTTCTTCCAAAAGGGATGGATTGCTCGCTGAGGTTTAAAAAAAATCAAAGCAATGTGCGCCATCAGCAACCAAAAACTACCGCATCGTTTGTGAGTAAGGGAACTTTCTTCCATAGGAACTTTAAAGGTTATTTGCAACAATACAACAAAGGACCAATTTCCCAAAAAACTAATTTCTTCCATTTTCAAGAACCTGAATAAATTTCTTCTAAAATCATTGCAGTAGGCTCCCCAAACTATTCATTTGAAAATATCGAAAATTATTGGAGTATTTCAATTTGAAACGCCCACCTATTTCTAATATTTTTCTGCTTTCTGTTTCTCTAAATTAACAACTGTTGAGGGGAGTTTCGATAATCCGATCGACCTCTTTAATTTCTGGGCACAAAACTCTGGTTTTCGCTCACATACCAATTATGGGACTTACTTAGGAAATTACTCGGGCTGGGAACGAAACAAGTCGAAAATTCTGACCAAGGAGCTTCACATCTTTAGGTAAAAACCACCTTACTTCCTCCAAGACATTCACGACAGCAGTTATGGGAAAATATCATTATATTCTGGTTTTCCATCTTTTTCCTCCCGGAAAAGCAATCTGGTCAACTATGAACCCGCCGAACTATACAGGGCCCGCTTGATCATGGAAAAAAAGCTTGATTCATTCATCAGGGTAAATAAGGAATTAGAACTGCCCCTACTTAGGAGCTTTCAGAAAATTGGAATTGAAATCTCTCGAAATCAATAGGAAGTGGAGACCATAGTTTTCTGCGCAAGGCTGAACGGGGGAGAGGTTTTTTTTAGGCCATTCTTTAAAAAAATTAATCGCTTGCTCGAATCCATTTTAATTGAGCGTCCACTTGCTTGATCCTTTTTTGGATCAGTAAGAATTTCTTGCTCGTAGGTTGTTGCGGTTGTCGACAGATTGAATTGCCAAATCGATGTTGACTTACATCTATAAACCAAGCATTGGGACGAAAGCCCTGACTTCCTTCTTGAAAATATCCCAAACACAAAATTCATTTTCATTGATCCATTCTCATTCTTCAAAACATCCAGAAGGCCCCATGAATAACAATCGCTCTTTCATCCATCCGCCCGATACAAATTAAACTTTCGAGTCAGATTCAAAACGGAGTATCGATAGACCCTGAGTTTCTTATTTTAGCTGTAAATATCTATGGGTACCGTTTTGCGTAGGATGGACAAACTGATAAGGAAAAAGGGGATCATTTGTAGGATGGGTTTTTTTTCAGGCCATTTCTTGAGGATCTATGAAATCAGTCAAAGACCATTTTAAAATCATTAGAATCAAAAGGCACCTATAAGTTTGCTCCGTGATTGTACCATTCTTTTTTTGAGCTAGCTTGGTTTTCTTTTCAAGCTCCCTTTCGCCTCGTTAATTTCCATATTTTCATCTTTCTACACTTCTTCCGGAAGGGGTGAAGTTACACGCCACGCCAAACTTAATACAGCGAACACTATTTAAAAAACAAAAAATCAGTAGTCCGATTTTTCAAAACTTTCATAATCATCAAATTAAGATTCAAGCTATCAGCACCACTGAAATTTCAAAAAAAGGCTGGATTCAAAAATTCCGCCTTTCCTGGCTCTCACCTTATTAAACCTATTTGTAGATATTCTGTTATGAAATACTTTCGAAAAGATAAAATGTTTTTTTCATATACTCCAAACAATCGATTGCGAAAGATTTTTCAGAATTTTTATTTCTCTCTCCTTTTTAAGTTTAAACAGCATTTTGAGTGGGAAATTTTATTATTATAAACAGCATTAAATTTTTTCCAGATTTTAGGCTTTCCCACTTTATTACGGGATTGGAATCTTTCCCAATTTGCCGCAACTTAGCAATTTCTTTAGGCCGAAAAATCCTTCAGGGATTTTAAAAACTTATATGAGCTTCTTCGATACCTACACGAAACTTGCTCCGAATTATTTTCAAAAAGAAATTTGGTCTGATATACAGCTATTAACCATCGACAACGACTGCGGGCTATTAAAGGACCTTTTTAGTGCCCTTATCAGAGGAATGCAAGAATCCTGAAAACACATGCACTGAGTTCCTCAAGCTGGGTATATTGTAAAGATTCTTATGTCCAGATTTGATTGTAGGCATGTACAACGCTGAACTGGCAGAAAAACTTTTTTCAACAGTAGGTCGAAAAGATTCTTACCAAACAGTTGTCAATGAGGAGTTTTATTGTTTTGTTAGTAGAAGCTATCGATTTCTATAGTAATTACAGAAACAAGGAGGCTTATTGCGACCTATCCCGCTTATTGGGAGTTCAAGAATCATCCGCAGATTTTAAATTGATTATGATTTTGGGACTCCGTATATGACTTAGAAGCAAGTGTCAGTTTATTGTGAATAGTGTCAGAAGTTAATTCTAAGCGATACAAATAAGTCACTGACACGACCACACAAATATTAACCTGTATTTTTCTATTTCCGAATAACTGCTTATTTAATTGGATGAAACTTTTTTAGCCATAAGTGGATGCTTTTATTTATTTCCCAAATCATGCTGGACAAAGGTATTTTTGTGGGATCCAGTGATTTTCGATCCAAATTATGAGTAATATTTTCAGACTTACCAGGTCATCTTATGGTTGAAGCAAAAAATCCATCTCAAATCGTCGATTTTTCTTAAGCTCCGTAATTCCCCACCAAAAAAGGATCAGGATTATACAATGGCCTCGGCTTTAACAAGCATGGAAAAACCCTTCTCTACCGCGATTTCTTGCTTCATTTGAAGGATTCAGAATTGATTCAATTTCATAATCCGCTTCTTGCATAAAAGTTATTGGTGATGACCGTTTTTACATTGCTTCCTTTGAATTATTCGTTTCAAAATTGAATCAAGGATCATTTTTCGAAGGCCTCCCAAAAGTATGAACTCGACAGATGTGAAAGAAAAACATACAAATTAGTGTCCTTACATTGATCGAGTAGGAAGGAATGGCTGATACTCAATTGACATTTAGAAATTTTAGCCTTCGATTGAGCGAATTCATCCCAGAGCTCTTGGACTGAGCTTAGAAAAAATGGTAAACTCGCTGATTGAGGATTACTGAAAAAAAAGTTATAAATCAAAACCATTTATTTACACAGAACGGAAGAATGATCCATTTAACATTTTTTCTAGGAAACAATGTAGAAGGAAGAAAGGCATTAAGGCTTCCATTTGATTACTGGATCAGCATCCTAACTTGCCCAAGCAATAATTTTCCCGGTTGATATGATGGACCAAGAACTTTTTGGATTGGACCCGGACAAAAAGAGTGATTTTTATTGGGACTATGATTGAGATCGAATTTTCTAAACTGATAATAATTTCAGAATCAAGCCCAAGCAGAAACCTACGAAGGCAAATTTATATTGCTCCTGAGCCTTTGGTATTCTATAGCAAAAAAATGATGTCTTTCTTCGAAAGTTTACGTTCTCGCCGGAAGAAGTTGACATCAAGAGGATTTTATTTTCAGTAACCCATAGGAGCTTTTTGTGATGCGGATTCATTGGAGACAGAAATTCAAGGAAAAAAGAATTTAATTGTTGGAGATAATTCTTTCATGCGTTTCCTTTTAGATCCAGAAGAAATCCGATTTATGACCCGATCAAGAAATATGTAAGAAAGTGCCCAAATTTAGAGACAATTCTCAGTTGAATGTTCTTATTAATTTTTGCATCTCAGAACAGCGAAAAAGCTGATTCCACCTTTTAATGATGGGGCCTTTCCAGGGAAAAAATCATAGTACGATTACTGAGGGGTCCCAAGTAATCCATAAAGGGGCTTAAAAAAAAAAAAAAAACTCATTTTCCTTTAACATACGCCTTTTGATTTGATCTGGGGGGGGGACGGGGACAGGGGGGGGGGGGGGGCCAGGGTTTTTATTTTAAATTTTTCGGGGGGGGGGGGAAAAATTTTTTTAAATTGGGGGGGGGGGAAAAAACCTGGGGAAAGGGGGGGGGGGAACCTTTTTTTTCAGGATCTCTCTTTTTTTTCTTT
>Ga0163217_1106911_pt1 | contig 13780 bp, 6 predicted proteins | sample SynspAceP_FD_185933 | JGI IMG/M metagenome (GOLD analysis project Ga0163217, IMG submission 185933) | Saline lake microbial communities from Ace Lake in Antarctica - Synechococcus sp. Ace-P (PacBio error correction) | ecosystem: Environmental > Aquatic > Non-marine Saline and Alkaline > Saline ... | reverse complement strand
ATGGTATTGTTATCCTGCGATAGCAGACAGTTTTATCCGAGAGCATGGAAATCTGGGACCAGCTAAGCCAGCCCAAACAGAATTAGCTGCAGCTCCTCTTATGATCAACTCTCGATCTATCGAGGAAGATTATGATGTCAAAACAATTCGAAAAAAGAAGCAATTGCGCTCTTGGAAAAAGCTTGTTTCGTCAAAAGGGAGAGTGATAATGACTGGAGGATTCAGGTCTTTTCGCTGATGCAGGTGACGAGGTTTCGATGGAAATGCCCACGATGATCCTCAGATTCGTCAAAGATATCATAAATGCAATACCAGGCTAAAGGAACTTGTTTTTTACAAAAAGGAAGTCAAAAATTGCGATCCGCTATTTTTGAATTAGTGGATCAGCAGAATCCTCAACGATTTGAGCGTGACGTCTGGAAAGTATATTCGGTGCACTGGCAGACCTTTTCAGGCGATTTTCGAGCTAAGCAGAAAATAAATAGCCCCCTTCGACGTAATCAACGATCTGGATTGGAGCGGCCACGGGAAAACTCTATGAAAGGATAGAAATCGGACAATGGATGCATGATCGATACAGGAGGGAGACTGTTCGATGAAAGCTTGAAGGCTTTTCCCCCAAACGCCATTTGAATGCTCTCAAACGCTTGGCTATACAGAGGTCTTGATTTATATAAAGGAAAATACGATCGAGCGGGAAGCGATTCGATTGCTCAAAAGAAATCTTCAAACACCTACGCCAAAAGCAATTAACCTGGTTTTAAAAAAAGATGCTGATATTCGAATGGTTCAACCTGGAAAATGTAGTGATATCTTAATCTATATCTCAAGGATCAGATAGGTGAAATAGCCAATTTTTGCCACCCAAATTATAAGTGCTTTTTGCGATCAGGGTTGATTGTACTTGATGACGATGGATTTTCATTTCTTTCCTAAGTCCCATGGCCCAGTGGCGAGGCCTTTTGAGCTTTCCTCTTTGAGGACAGCAATCAATTCTTCAGGACTTTGTTTTTTTTACCCGAAGATAGAACCCAGGCTCAGGAATTGAGTTTCTTTCAATGTTGAACAGGGCCAACTCCTTTTTGGAGATTGATTTTCCGCTGAAGTTTGTTTTTTTACTGTTAAGAAGAACAGAATAATTGCACTTCCCATGGTCAAGAAATCACTTGGAATGGAATCCCATCATCAAATACTAAAATATCTAGTCAGTTGAGGTGGATCAGGTGATTGGCTTGGCTGTTGCCGCAACAGTCACGCAAAAGGGAGTAAACACAAAACCTGTTGATTGACTACCGCCGGCCATATGAAATTGATGGCCTAAGAGTAAACCTTCCACAGCCGCACATTCCACCATCTGCTGGGCTAATTACACGATCACGCGCGTTAGGACTTCCTCCTTCTTTGAATATGTCGAGAGTAGTTACCTTGAACTCTTTGTTTTTATCCTTTTATTTTATTCTTTCACTTTTTGCAATGGATCCATTTCCGCATTGCCTTCATTCGTTCGCCCTCGGCAACTACGATAATGCTCGATGATTTGGTTTTTCGAAGTTCTTTAGAGATTTGACGATTTAAAATCTATGTCTGTTTTAGTCTCTGGTACCATCACAAATTCAGCTCACACACGATTCACAGTCTACTGCAATAAATCCCGAATCTTCTCCCATTACTCGACGAAGGAAAATTTACGATCATGCGCCGCAGCCGTAGTCCGAATTTTATCAATTGCTCCAAAGCTGTACTTTACAGCCAGTATCAAAGCAATTATGTTGTAGTCAGTTCCATACAAGTCGTTATCGATTGCTGCCTGGACAACCTACCGTTGGGAATACCATGATTCTTTCGAACAAAATATTTTTGCCACCGGTTAAGGTTCCATTCCCCTCAATGGCTACGTGCCTTCAATTCCAAATTCCATTAGATTCTCATAGGCTTCTTTCTCCTTCAGGAGTTGTCGAATTCCTTTTCAGATCGTGCAGACTTTAAGAATTGTCCCCACCACGCTGGGGATAATATTAACTGACCGAATAAGAAGCATTTTTTTGATATCCCCTCGATCATTCCGTCATAAACCACGGTAAACACCATAGACTACAAGACCTTTGAAAATTAGCTGTACTGAACGACTGCCCCGTACGCAGGCATTCAATCCCCGGGCCTATCTCCTCCTGAAGTAAAACTGCCAAATTTTTTTCATCTGAATAGGTTTAAGCCACAAAAATGGGATTTAAAGACTGATCGAACTTTAATTTGGTGATTAATAAAGTTTTAAACTTTGCTGTACCCAAAGATTTTTTGATTAAGAGCTATAAAAGTTGAGATTTGTTCGGATGAAAAATAGTAAGCTATCCGCGGATTGAAAGTCAAGCTGGAGCGAGATTGGACTGGATGTATGTCATTGAGTTCGAATTCAAAATTCATCGATATCCATTATTTTGAAGCGGCTAGTTCGCAGGGGGGATCAATTTTCTGGAATACAGCTGACCTTTACGAAAAGTGGTTGAACTTGAAAAAGCAGTAGGAAAAGCAATCATAAAGTGTTAGAAATCAATTTATCCTTTGCTACGAAAGTAGGAAATGATGGCGGGCAGATGCTCAGGACTGGATTGGAATCCAAGAAAAGCTACATATCAAAGCGGTAGAATGCAAAGCCTTTCGCGTCTACATAACGGATTACATTGATCTCTATTCAAACTTCATGGTGAGGACGATCGAGGATCCTTGGGAGGATGGACATTGGAGCATTTGAGATTTTGAAGATGCAAGGTTAAGATTCGAGCCTTTGGGCATTTCCCCATTCGACCCGTGTGATCCGGGAAGTATTATCGAAAAAGCAACCTGCCACGATCACTGATGCCAGTACAATCCAACGCTGGATCGAAGGACCCGAGGGAAACCGCTTTTCCGGCAATCAGCAAAAACTCGGCCAAGGTTTTGGCCGGGGTGCTTTTTTGTCAAAGGACTAACTCATTGACAAATCGGCCAAGCCGTTCTGAATTCGATGACAAGCAGGTTAAAGATTTTCAAACTTCACAATACCCAAGGAATTTCGGCGAAGCTCTTAGTGATTCGCTTTGGGCTTTGCGCAGTCAGTGGTCGCTTCGCAGTGATTGGCGGCAAGTCGGTAGCACAAAGAGAAAAAGCTGCTGCAGATATGAATGAGCCATCCCATTTCTGAAGCCGCATTAAAATCATTTTCAGCAAAATTTTCCCGTACATCACTTCGGAATCACCGTTAAAAATTCCTTTTGCGCACTCGGCCAGATTCGATTACTTTCAAAACTTTCAAAGCAAAACACCAATGATGAAGAAATCCCTAACTCCTGATTTTATTTAGCCAGTTATTATTTTTCCTTGCAAGAAAAACTGAACCCATATCTGACTTGGGAAGCAAGGCAAGAACGGGTAGAATCATCGAGATGATTTTGGGTGCCGCATATTACGGAAAAAATCCGACCGCAGATGTGGTTTTCGGATTACTATATGCGCAATGCGAGGCATGACTTCCGAAGGGTAAGAGCGGAAAACTACATTTGGGCTACCGGAAGGACTGGCCGAATTGGGAGGCGAAGAGGCGATCTATTTCCGATCTTCGCGCAAGTTCTTTACATGACGGAAGCTGATAGGCAAGAATGGCTTATTGAAAAACACCCGATTGGTGAAAATCACTCTGTCAGGCCTTTTGCCGATGAGTAATTATTATTGGAAACCCATCCCTGAAAGTGATCCACAGGTGCATCACGCACTAGAGCCATGGATGCCAAGTTTTTCTCCGAGGGTTCGATCGGTGGAGATATCGAGGCAGATTCCCACGAAATCGGATTTTAAAGCATTATGAAGGAAAAATAAGCCTTGGCACTCCACATGATTATTGGAAATGGGCTTGAATCATCAAGAAATTGCTAGATGAGCCAAAAGGCTTTCAAATGGGAATGCAGTTTCAGGCGATTGACTGGTTCAGGCAATTGCGATGCTTCTGATCAATCCGACATACCTCATTCTACTCCGACCAGGAAGTGCACGTAGTCAGCGAGCGGGGACTGAACGCCCTATGGAGCTTGACTTGGGACATTTTTTCACTATCAGGGTTTTTTAATGAAAAAACTGGTTGGATTACCACTTCACATTTGTTGGATTTTATAGTGAATTCGTGAAGAAGTTCACGGAAAAAAAAGATGGAAAATTTTCAATTTACAGTATGGAGATGAAAATGCGGGAACGTAGAATCCCAGCAAGTCCACGTTGAAATATAAGCGAAGGCGAAGTCAGATCAAAAGAAAAAGTCGATTTTACATTCTATCCGAACTCATTCACTCGGTTCCAATCCACCCACAAAATTGAGGACAAGTGGGTGAGCCACCAAAAATCAATTGGGATCCGGTCAACGCCTGACGCAAAGCTACACTCGAACAAATTGGCAACTACTGCGAATTCAAGAAGATGACTGGATATTCCGAACCAACTTTCAAACAATACCTGGTACTTCGCTGCACGTGCAGAAGGAATATGGCCTATTTTTCCATGCATTTCATTCCGAAACACGTAGATGATAGCTCGACTTCGCAACGCCCTCGGTTCGATGGGTCGGGATCCTAAGACGGATTGGGACTGGATTCATTACCGTTAGATGTAAGTATCTTTTGATTTTGAATCCTGGAACTGGTTTGGATTCAAAAACACAAATTCACCCCTTTTACAGCTGCGGGTGAGTTAGCCCCAAGCAGGCCGACCTATCCAAAATACATGGCTCCTGATCAGGAATTTCCGTGCACCTTCATGCCGTGAAAATATTGAAAGAGGCAAAAAATCTACTTTTGGATAGTTTCATTCACCATGGCTATGAATCCTACTTGCCTGCATTTGAGGTGTTGATCCGATGCTGTTGAAGGCTATTGATGAAAAAGGAATCGCAGACCCTCAAGCTGACCGGAGCCGGATCCACAGAAGTTAATTCAGAATTGGGATTTACCCGAAACTTCAAGGAATCTAGTGGCCATGTCTTTGGCTCGCATTTTCTTCGGATGAAATTTTATGCGAAATCATGGAAACATCAATTATCTGATTCCTTCAATGCTACATTCGGAAAAAGTACCAAAATCCAGCGCTGGAGTGAAAGCCTTTAGCAACTTTCTCTCAGACTATCGAAGCGATGTAGTGCCGATTTTGGGAAAACACTGAATACACCATGGGGAGAGATCAACCGATATCCAGCGATTGGGACTGGAGCGATTGATTTAAAATTTGATGACAAGCATAGCCCTTTACATCCCAGTTGGCCCTAGCTTCTGGACATGGGGAGGCTTTGGCTGCCTATTGGGCACGCAAGAAAGTACGGAAGATGCCACGACTTTATGGGCTATCGTGGAAAATAGCTTTGTTGGCTGTAGTTTTAGAGTTTGGCGAAAAAGTATAAGTAAGGATGTATTGCTTGTGCAGGCCCGTGGTACAAAAGTGCCGATCCATAATCGCCACTCACAAGCATCCTTGGTTGGATGGACAAGCATCGAAGCGGTCATGAGCTGAATGCCCAACTTCAAAATAGTTAGTACTTGCCCTCTTACCGAGAAATGTACTGAAAAAGCGGATGCAGGAGAAGTATGCTGCCAGGGAAAGGGGGATGTAAGATTTATGGAAATCAGAAGCTGAAGATTGAAAGTGATTGGAGATTTGTGATAATTGAGGATTGGGAAACGCAAATCGAGTCTTAATCTTCTGATTTGCAGGAAGGTTTAAAGCTAGTTTTAGTGTTTTGACTCATCTCTAAGCGAGCTTCTCCGCTTTGGTGAGTGTCATTGCTGCCGAAGTTCCCAATTGTAATTGTTTTTCCATTCAATTTCCGGATTGCACATAGACGTTTCAGGATCATTATTCTAGCTTTCTGGATGATAAAATTCCCTTCCGGCGTAAGTAAGCTGGATTTACGGCTGATTACTGAATGTCCGCGTTCAAAAAATTGGACTTCGATCTGGTAGGCTGGGGTTTTCTTCCGTACCGCCGTCATTTGAAATTAAAACCTATTTTCATCCAACACCCAGCCCAAAACTCCCGCATTAATCCTCGATCCTCATCCGTGCCATTGTATCGCATTAGTAGACCTCAGTCCGAGTAGACTTTTTTCACAATCGCTCCTAGACGCCAACTACTTGCGTTAAGTCTGGTTCTTCCGAGTGAATGGAAAATATAAGGCGTCTGGATGGAAGGTTTGATTTTCCGTTAATTGGATGGGATCTTCGGTATCTGGATGGGTTTTCTGCGAATAGAAGAAGTGGCCAGAGGTAAATCCTAATTTTTCTGATTCTTTCAAATGAGGCATCTATTCGCATGATGGTTTTCTCTTCCCACCCATTAAAGTTGCTACAAGCCACTATCTCTACCTCTCCTCTTTCTCCTCCTTACCGTGTTGTGCTTTTTTTTTTTCTTTTTATTTTGAGAGAGATATGGCTTAGCAACTTTAATGGGTGGGAAAGAGAACCCACTCATGCGATTGAATGCCTCATTGGGAAAAGAATCAGGAAAAATTAGGATTACCTCTGGCACTTTTCTCATTCGCAAGAAACCCATCCAGGAGTACCGAAGGATCCCGATCAATTACGGAAATCAACCTTCCATCCAGACGGCTTATTTCCATAACTCGGGAAGACCTAGGACTTAACGCAGTATTGGTCTAGGGCGATTGTGAAAAAAGTCTTACTCGGACTGAGTCCTACTAATGGATACAATGGCGATGAGGATACAAGGGATTAATGGGAGTTTGGCTGTGTTGATGAAAATAGGTTTATTTCAAAATATGAACGGCGTACGAAGAAACCCAGCCTACCAGATCGGAAGTCCAATTTTATAGACATCGTAACAGCCTAAATTCCAGCTTACTACGCCGGAAGGGAATTATCATCCAGACGCGAATAATGATCTGAAAACGTCTATGTGGCAATCCGGAAATTGGAATGGAAAAAACAATTAGCAAGTTGGGGGAACTTCGGGCACAATGAACTCACCAAGAGGCGGGAGAAACTCGTCTTAGAGATGAGCCTCAAAACCTTAAAACCTAGCTATTAACCTTCCTGCAAATCGAGATTAAGACTCGATTTGCAGTCTTCCAATCTCAATTATCACCAACTCCAATCACTTTCCAATTCTTCAGCTTTCTGATTTCCATAAATTTACATCCCCTCTTTCTGGCCACATACTTCTCCTGCATCCGCTTTTCTACCATCTTCTCGGTAAAAAGCTACTTTCTTTGATTGGCATCAGCCATACCGCTGAGCTTTGTCATAAAAGTGTGGCGAATAGGATCGCACTTTGACACCTGCCGCAACTCTTAGCTTTTACTTTTTCGCCAAACTCTACTACGCCACAAAAGCTATTTCCACGATAGCCATAAAAGTCGTTGGGCATCTTCCGTACTTCTTGCGCCATAGGCAGCCAAAGCTCCCCATGTTCCAGAAGCTAGGGCCACTGGGGATGTTAAGGCTTGTGCTGTCATCAAATTTAAATTCAATCGCTCCAGTCAATCGCTGGAATCGGTTGATCTCTCCCATTAGGTGTATTCCAGTTCCAAAATCGGCACTCATCGCTTCGATGTCTGAGAGGAGAATTGCTAGGATTTCCAACTAGCGCTAGGATTTTGGTACTTTTCCGGAATGTAGCCATTGAAAGGGAACTCAAGAAATTGATGTTTTCCATGATTGTCGCATAAAAGATTCATCCCCGAAGAAATGCGGCAAAGACATGGCACAGATTCATTGGAAGTTCGGGTAATCCCAATTCTGAATTACTTTATCGGCTCGGTCAATCTGAGGGTCTGCGATTCCTTTTTCATTCATAAGCCTTGTCAACAGCATCGATCAACACTCAAATGGGCAGGCAAGTAAGGATCATAAAGCCATGGTGATGAAAAAACTATCCAAAGTAAGATTTTTTTGCCTCTTTCAATACTTTCACGCATGAAGTGCACGGAAATTCTCCTGAGTCAGGGAGCCATGTTTATTTTGGATAGGTCGGGCCTCTTGGGGCTAAACTCACCCGCAGCTGTAACAAGGGTGGAATTTCGTGTTTTGATCCAAACCAGTTCAGATTTCCAAATCAAAAATACTTTCATCTACGGTATGAATCCGTCCACATCCGTACTTAGGATCCGACCCATCGACCGGGCGTTGGAAGTGCGAAGCTATCAGTCACGTTTCGGAATTAGGAAAATTGCATGGAAATAGGGCAATATTTCCTTTCTGCATCAGCGAATACCTGATTGTTTTGAAGAGTTGGGTTCGGATATCCATCATCTTCTTTGAATCGCATAGTGTGCCAATTTGGTTCGAGTGTAGCTGTGCGTCAGCGCGTTGACCGGATCCCGAATTGTATTTTGGTGGCCACCCACTTGTCCTTCAATTTGTGGGTGATGGACCGTGATGGTTCGATAGAATGTTAAAGACGATTTTTCTTTGATCTGATCGCTTCCTTATCATTTATCAACGTGACGCTTGGCTGGAGATTCTACGTCCGCATTTTCATCTCCATACTGGGTATTGAAATTTTCCGCATCTTACTTTCCGTGGTACTTCTTCCACGAATTTCATCTATTAAAATCCAACAAATGTGGAAGTGTGAAATGCCAACCAGTTTATTTTGCATGTCAAAACCCTGATAGACAAAAAAACTGTCCCAAAGTCACAGCTCCATAGGCGTTCGAGTCCCGCTTCGCTATGACTTACGGTGCACTTTTTTTTTTTTTTTCTTTGAGTCGAAGTGAGAATGAGGTATCGCGGATGATCAGAAGGCACGCATTGCCTGACTCATGTCAATTCGTCCTGATAACTTGCAATTCCATTTGAGCCCTTTTTGGCTTCATCTAGCATTTTCTTGATGATTCAACCCATTCCATACTCATGAGTCCCAAGGCCTTAGTTTTCTTCATAAAGATGCTTTAATTCGATTCGAGTTGGAATCTGTCGATATCTCCACCGATTACGAACACCTCGGAGGAAAAACATTGGCATCCATGGCTCATAGTGCGTGAATCACCTGTGGAGTCATTCAGATGGTGTTTTCCAAATAAATAATCTTACTCCATCGGCAGCCTGACCATCGGAGTCGCATTCTCCAAATCACCTCACCTCGGTTCGCCTTTCTTTCATAAGCCACCTTTTGCCTCAGCTTCCCGCCCCCCCCATCATGTGAAGGATTTGCGCGAAGATCGGAATAGATCGCCTCTTCGCCTTCCAATTCGGCAGGCTTCCGGTAGATTGCCAAATGTAGTTTCGCTCTACCTTCGGAAGTTCATCCTCGCAACTTGCGCATGATAGTAATCCGGAAAAACCACATCTGCGTTCGGTTTTTTCCCGTACATATTATCTGGCCGGCCACCCCAAAATTCATCTCGGATTGATTTCTAACCCCAGGTTCTGCCTTTGGCTTCCAAGTCAGGATATGGTGTTCAGTTTTCTTGCAGGATAAAAAGAATTAATCACTGGCTATAAAAATCAGGAGTAGGGATTTCTCATCATGGTGTTTTTGCACCGTTGAAGAAGATGGTGAATTATGTAATCGATATCCTTCCTGGATCGATCCCGCTCGCTGCGCAAATAAGGCCATTCGGTATTACCTCGTTTAAACTGCTGTGGATTTCGACACAGTGATCTCCCGGTACGGCGGATAGCGATCGGAACCATTTTTGACCTGACCATGAAATGATTTTAATAATGCGCACGGCCTTTCATGAAATGGACTTGGCTTCAATTCATACCTTCCTGCCAAGGCAGCTTTTCTGATTTGTGCTGACACCGAACTCGCGACGCGCCATCACTAGGAAGACAGCGAACGATGCGCAAGCCCCAAGCGAATACATTTACAATAGATGGCATTACATGCCGAAAAATTCTCTGTGAAATAAATGGCAAGTAGCTGCTTTGTCATATCTGTGAAAGTTTTGAAAATCTTTAAACCCTGCTTGTCATCGAAATATTCTCCTAGAGATGGTAATGACGGCTTGGCGGTTTACAGATAGTATTGTTACTATATTGATCTTTACATCACTGGTATCTAATCTCAATAAAACTGTCACCGAGCAAAACTCTTGGGCCGATAGTTTTTGCTATGCTGCGGGAAGAAAAGACTGGTCTGTCCCCGTCGCGGTTCGTTCGACTCCAGCGGATTGTACTGGCACTCCATTGATCCTAGGCGGTTGGCTTTTCGATAATTACTTCCCGGAAATCACACTGAGGTCCGAATGGAGGGGGAAATGCCAAAGGCTGCGAAATCTTACCCTTGCAATCCTTCAAAATCTCACAAAATGCTCAATGTACTCCTCCCCAAGATCCTCCGATCGTCCCACCATGACGTTTGATTAAGACTCAATGTAATCCGTTTTGTCAGGGACGGCGAAAGGCTTCTTTGCTCTACCGCTATTGATTATGTAGCTTTTTCTTGGATTCCAATCCCAGTCTGAGCCATCTGCTCCGGCGCATTCATTTCCTCACTTCGTAGCAGGGATTAATTGATTTCTAACACTTTTTGAATTGCTTCTTCCTACTGCCTTTTCATTCCAACCATTTTCGTAAAGGTTCAGCTGTATCCAGAAAAATTGATCCCCCTGCGAAGCCGCTTCAATAATGGATTATATTCGATGAATTTGAATATCGAAACTCATGACATACCATCACTCAATTCTCGCTCCAGCTATCACTTCACGATTCCGCGACTAGCTTTATCTATTTTATCATCCGAACCAAAATCTCAAATTTTAAGCTCTAATCAAAAAAATCTTTGGGCTACAGCAAAATTTTAAAAACTTCTCATTAATCACCAAAAATTAAGTGGGTCGATCAGTCTTTAATCCCTATTTTTTGTGTGGCCTTAAACCTTATCAGATGAAAAAAATTGCCAGTTTTACTTCAGGAGGAGATAGCTCGGGGACATAGATCAGATGCCCATGTGCTAACGGGCAGTCGGTCCTCCGTACAGCGTATTTTCCAAAGGTCTCTGAAGTTCGCTGATGGTGATCTACCGTTCGGTTATGAATGGACCACTCGCATTCACCGACCATAGGGGCAGGATAACCCCTTCAAAAAAGTGCCATTCTTCATTCGTGTCTAGTAACTATTTATTTCCAGTCTTGTGGCGTGGGGCTACCAAGTTCTCCTTACAATCTCTGCCCACATAGATCCCTGAAGCGAGTTCGAACTCCCTGAACCGGACAAGAAAGATACGCCTATGAGAATCCTAATTGGATTTGGGAATTGAATGTCATCGTAGCCCTTGGGGGGATGGAACCTTTACCGGTGCAAAAATATTTTTCGAAGAACTATTGGTATTCCAACGGCCTACATGTAGGTTTGTCCAGGCGCACAAAAATTCAGATCTACATAGCGACTTGTATGGACCTGACTTACCACCTATTGGATACTTGATACTGCTGTAAATACAGCTTTGGATAGCAATTGATTAATAAATTCGCGGACACGGCTGCCGCGGGCATTGATCGTATTTTCTTCGTCGAAGTAATGGGAAAGAGAGTCGGGATTTTATTGCGAGTAGAAGGTGGAACTTCGGTGGTGGACGCTGAAATTTGTGAATGGGTACCAGAGACTAACAACAACATAGATTTTAATCGTCAAATCTCTAAAGAATCCTTCGGAAACCAAATCATCGAGCATTTATTCGTAGTGCGATGCCGAGGGCAAACAGATGAGGCATGCGGAAATGTTGTCATGCAACAAAGTGAAAGACTATAACTAATTAAGGATTAAAAAGCAAGAGTTCAAGGGTAACTTACTCTCGGACATATTCAAAGAGGAGGAAGTCCCAATCGGCGCGTGTATCGGTGTATTAGCCAGCAGATGCTGGAATGTCGGCTGTGGAGGTTTACTCTTAGGCCATCAATTATCATATGGCACGGCGTAGTCAATCAACAGGTCTTGTTTTCTACTCCTTTTGCTGACTGTACTCGGCAACAGACCAGCCAATCAACCTCCTCTCTTTTTTTCTCTTTTTTGGAATTTCATCTCAAAAACTGATAGAGTTTTGACCAGTGTTGGCATCATGAGGGAATTACATTTTCCAATATTTCTATGACCATGGAATGCAATTTGATTCTGTTTCTCTTAACAGATAAAAAAAACACCCATGACCCTTCTCAGCGGACAAATCCAATCTCCAAAGAAACAGGACGTTGCTGTTCAACATTTGAAAGAACGCCGTCATATCTCCTGAAGCTGCAGGTTCTATCCTTGGGTAAAAAACAAAGATTTTTCTTTCCGTTATTTCACTGCAAGAATTGATTGCTGTCCTCAAAGAGGAAAAGCTCAAAAAAAGGCGCCCGCCACTGAAGGCCATTTTCAGTGAAGAAATGCAAAGAATCAATCGTCATCAGTACAATCAAACTTGTATTCGCAAAAGCACCTAATAAATTGGTGTGGCCAAAATATATGGCTAATTTTCAACTACCATATCTTTGGATCCTTGAGATAGATTAAGATAATCTACTATCATTTTCTAGGGTTGGAACTCAATCAACTCTCGTCCGTTCTAAAAGATACAAGGTACTATGTGAAAAATTCATCCATTAGTGGGTGCTCCTCCTTTCCGTAGGGATAACTGCATGAGCTTCAATGATGGAGGATGGTCGCCCTGTCTTGTGTCGCCAGGCATAGTAGCAACTCTGCCGCAACGGTTCACGTCACGGCAGTAGAAGAACGTGAAACAGCCGATAGTCCGTATACGGTGTGTGCGAGAGTCTTCATTTCCAGTATGGAGTAAGCTCTCCAGAGGGTCCCTGTGTGTAGCAGATCCTCTGGTCTTGCCCGCTGCGAGCGACGCTTATTTTCCGTGTGCTATCAAGAGAAACTGTGTGCAAACGAGTTACGGCCGATAAGGCGTGTGGGAGAAGCATTCAAGAAATGGTCATGTATATGGAGGAGTAAGCCTACTCTTGGCCTATGCTCTCATCTACATGCGTGAACACATAGAGCTTACTCAAGCGGCACTTACTCGCTCCTCGTATTGACATATCCATTCTCGGCGTTTCTATCCTGATCATATAGATTCTCTCCACGTCGCAGCTCGCCATACTCCGCCGTCAGATTACCTCTCAGGATTTACGTGCGAATCATGGAATGTCCATGTATTTATTCATCTCTCACTGGGCTCCTCAGATGTAATTGCTTGCGCGGAATCAGTGGCGATTCGCATAGATTAGGTCAAAATTATGCACGCCTTCTAGGGGAAGTGCCATCGCTGTATACGCGGTGATAATGTGCTCCCTCAGCAGCACCTCAATCCGTTGAGGATTCTGCTGATCACTAATTCAAAAGTAGACCCAGGATCGCAATTTTTGACTTCCTTTTGTAAAAAAATTACAAGTTTCCTATAGCCCTGGTATTCATTTATGATATCTTTGACGAATCTGAGGACTCGATCGTGGGCAAATTCAATCGAAAAAACCCTCGGTCACTTGCAATCAGCGAAAAAGACCTTTGAATCCTCCCAGGTCATTTATCCAAAACTACTCCCCATTTTGAGCGAAAAGCTTTCCAAGGAAGCGCCAATTGCTCTTTTTCGAATTGTGTTTGACCAATTTCAAAATCTTCCTCGGAATTTCTTAGATCGAGAGTTGATTCAAAAAATTACATGAGGAAGGGACTTGCAGCTAATTTTTGTTTGGGGCTTTGGGCTTTTAAGCTTGTCCCCAGGATTCATTTTTCTCTCGCGTAAAACTGTCTTTGCTATCCCCGGCAGGTGGGGAAACAATTTTACCCCACTCTTCTGTTTTTCTTCTGGGTGGGGCTTG
>Ga0163217_1078445_pt1 | contig 13781 bp, 11 predicted proteins | sample SynspAceP_FD_185933 | JGI IMG/M metagenome (GOLD analysis project Ga0163217, IMG submission 185933) | Saline lake microbial communities from Ace Lake in Antarctica - Synechococcus sp. Ace-P (PacBio error correction) | ecosystem: Environmental > Aquatic > Non-marine Saline and Alkaline > Saline ... | reverse complement strand
TTCCGCCGGCGATAGAGAATCGCCGAACGCAAGATGTTTGCTTCTTCGGTCAGTTCTCAATATCTGGTTCACCTCTTCTAAGCGGTCCACTCTTGTAAGACTGCATAAATGCTTGGTCGAAGCATTGCATCGCAGCTGGTAGTTCCTTTGATGGCCAGAATAAACGTCCCCCGCCATCCAAAGCTCGCAAGCACCATCGAGTTGCATACGTATCGATCGAGTGGGATCGATACTGGTTGCAAACGAAAACAATCGCACACGGACTTCCTCGTATGCCGCCACCGCTTTGTTCGTCCTGTGCCGATGGCGTACAATTCTTCCAATTCGATACATTAGCTTCAGCCTTCGTTGCGATCAGATCGTGATCGAGGCCCGATTCTTGAGCGAGTTGACCGTAAAACTGAATAAATCGCTGTTCAAGCAGTGTCCACGCTTTTTTGATAATAGACGAAGGCTCATACGAGAAGAGTCTTCGCAAATTTCGGGGAACGGCCATATGATAACGGTGGTCTAGGTTCGTGGTTGCCATCTCGGCAAAAAGATATCTGTCCAAAGTGCCATACTGTCGCAATGCGCGGCAACCGGTTAGCTCGCTGTGTTTCAAGGGTCAAAAGAACCAACGATCGCCTGGACTTTTTTCTCTGCGCAGTAGTGTCAGAAACAGCGACCGGAAGTCTACCCAAAAGCGTATTAAGCACGAGCGGACGAGCCAAGAGGCGACGTGTTGGAGCGCAGCAGGGTTGGTTGCGTTTGCCACCACCGCGTCCCCCTGCTTCCAACGCCCAATTGGTCGCGCCGAACACTTGGGCGATGCCCAAGATAATCGGACAAGATCTTCGCGGAATGCGATCGCTGACGCATTAACGATCGCCGGTGCCAATCGTCCATGGCTTGCGATATGATCGCTTGCCAAAATCAAGCGGGATTTGCGCATCGATGCTGCCAGTGTGTTGTGGTCGACGGAAAATCTCATCCCGCGATTTTGTTCGATGGGGTCGCACAATCGGAGAAAAAACCAACTCGTAAAGCGTTACACCCTTAGAAACTGTAAACGTCGCTGCGAGTGTCACACTGGGCCCTGGAATCGCTCGGGTGCCCACTGTAGCGTAGAGTTCCACCAGGGGCTGTCGCGTGAGAAGCTTTCTCCGTTTGCAAATTTTCCGTCTGCCAGCCCAAATCTGAACCCACGTCGCCCGAAAGTCCAGCAGCAGTATTATGGGCGTCACGTCTCCGATGGAGATCTGGAACGTATGGGCGTGGTGCAACGCCGACGCAGTCCTGGCCGAACTAAGTCGACTACATCCGGCCAATTACGTGTTCCGAGTTGTCAGGACAACATGGTAGTCGATGGTCGTCTTCGTCGAATGCTTGCAAATCAATCGGTTCGCTCCCGCCTATTCAACGCACCGTTTGTTTTTTGGAATTCACCCAATAGCATAAGGCTAACGTATGGACGTAGTCGCAGACGTATCCGTCGCTCGAAGTTTCTGACGTGAGCTTCGTGACATAGGTTTCTGAATCGCCAAACGAGTGCTGGAGTTGGCGGATAACCGTGCATTGTAAATACTCGCTCCAAATCCGTTCATGGCCATATTAATGTAGCGTCCTTGGCGACGACCCGTACACGGAACGATATTTGAATGGTGAAGTTTTGCTGGTTTCGTGAGCTTCGTTGCGAAAAAACTGTGTGTTAACACTGTTGTCGATTCGATTGGTCAGCAATCTACTTTCAACGCCGACGGTTCGTTCAGCGTTCCGGTTCTCGGCTTTCGAAACATCGCTCACTCCCATGCACACGCCCAGCCTCGCGGCCCAGGCGAAATTCATCCTTAAACCTTTCCGGGCGAGTCAAATCCTGGTAAGCATGCCTGGAGTTTGTTATGACTCTCCTGCTTCGGCACGGGCACGTTCGGAGCAGCTTTGACGACCGGCATTAAGCCACGCACGGTATTCGCTGAATCGGTGATTGTTTGCTGCCAATTCCTCTCGTCGATTGGGCGATGGCCACGGCGGTTGAGCAATGAGTTCTAGACGCCGAAAGATTCCGACAGGATCTCGGTGCTCGTTGTCTTTGGCTCATGGGTCAAAATCGTAAGAAGTTCGGGCATATTTTCGGCAAGCAACTCCTAAGCCGCGCAGCGGCCTGGGGTGCTACCTGTATGCTCGCGCCCGCCGCGAAAGATGGGAGGTTTCGGCGGACTTCGCTATTCGTCAGATTCTCGAAATGCCGCTGATCATCAGAGCTTTCGCGTCACTTCCATACTAGCTTTGTCCAGATTTTTTCGATCTTTCCAACGAGTTTCTCTCGTTCATGGCGCGACCTGGGTGATGGTAACGCTTCCTGGCCCAGCGAAGCCAGGAGTGACAAAGGAGCTCGCACCATTGTAGTCCCTCGGCGCGCAATTTGGTTTTGACTCTCGCTCGTCTCACGCTTTCTGGGTCCCAAGATTGGTGACGATGCAATCGCCATTCGTTTGCAAAATCGAGGCCCGCGGAATCCAAATAAAGAGCGATAAACAGCCGGCGACGCAGTAGTGGTGTAAACCTGGACTGCATTCAATAGGCTTCTTGGAGGACGTCATCAATCTCTACGCGACCATACAGACGATTGATCTAGCTCAGTTTCGACTAGGCGGGTCAACTCGAGCTTTGATGTTCGACAAAAAATATGGTTGTGCCCAATCTTTCTCAGGATCCATCTTGAGGCCGGGACAGAAGTTCGGCCGAAAGTTGTGTAAGGACTTTGCCATGAATGAACAGTTACTGGAGCGATCTCGGAGAATTAACTGGTGCGGGAAAAAGACTATCGTAACAGCTTCGCTAAACAGAAGTCCGAGCAATTTTTTGAAAAATTTGAGATTGTCAATAAAGTTCCCTCTCCCTCGCTTCGGCCCGACCGTTTCAAAGGAGACTGCATGATTCTTCGGATAAAAGTGCGGAAGGGTAACGATTTTCGACAAGCGGTTCAGATTGAGCCTGTTTTAAGCGGCTTGGCTGAGGCTGGCTGCTAGTTGCCGCTCAACTGAAAATGGCTACGCCGGCCACAGCGTGGTTCTTGCCCAGCTTTCCCACTTGTTATCTCCAGCTTTCCCGCCAGAGTGCGTGTCGATTTGGCTTTCTGAGACTTTGTAGACGGCTCTGTGGTATTGTCCACCGGATAATGACGGGAAATGTGGGTTAAAAAAGTAACAATAAAATCGGACAAGGCGATCTTTCAATGCCTGCTGCGACGCGAAAACTGTCCTCGTGAGACGGCACGGCGGCCCACGATACCAAAAACAATTTCGACTGGTTCAAACCAAGAGCTGTGTGTTGGGTGTATAGCACACAGCGAATTCGAGATTCGGATCACTAGAAACGCTTGTCGGGAGCCACTGATATCAAATCCTCCGATTTCCCCTTTCACGCTAATGTTGATCGCGAAATTCCTTAAGAAGGCATTGCGGATCCATTAGACGAGCATTCACTACAGTTGATAATTCAAGGATGGTCCATCAACGAATACCAACCTGCGTTAGATCGTTTCAACAAGATGGGAATGTGACGTACGAAGTCTTTCTTTCGGTACGAGGTCCGTTTCCGATTGTTGTTGTCAGGCAGTGGGTCCTGTGACAACGTTCCAGTTTGCGATTCAAGCAGAGTGTACCGTGACGCTTGGTTACTCTATTCGATTCTTGGCGGTTGTCCGGGCATGCATTGGAATCGTTCTTCTCGATTCGGCTCGGTCGCTTGAATGCCCGGGCATCCATTCGATCGAGATTAGTGTGCGTATTGGCTTGGAAATACAGCTCAGGAGGTACCATGTAGTCTGGGCAAACTGTCGTGCACCTTGCTTTTGCAAAAATCTCTGATCTTTTCTTTCGTGTTTCAAGCCAATACTTACTCGATGCGATTGCAGATCCAGCTCCCGCAGATAGCAAGCCGACTGATGACGGAAACGAGGGGGACCAATTTTCTCGCTGGATTACTTCGTCGCTAAACTTCGCGGATGGGTCCAGTTGTCGATTGCGTCGATTTGGAGTTAGGCGACTCACAGGCCACCGCCATGATTCTGCTGCACTTGTTCGCGGTAAATTTCCCTGGTGACCCGCTACGTGGCGCATCACTGAGAACTCCTCAATCGACCGCTTCAGAGTGGCTCGATTTCCGACAAACTCGATCGCCACAAGGCGTTCGAAAGGACTCGGCATCGCCGTCGCCAAAGCCCTACCTGCTTCGGTTCAGGCCCGACTTCCAACGCGATTTGCTTCATCGGATTTTAGCGAAGCCAATAAAACGATTTTGCCTCGTTTGAAACAGTTCGCTGCGAGACCGTGGGTTGCTTTCACAATTTGTTCCAGGATGGCACTTTGTTTCTCTGGTTTACAATAATCTTCGCTGCTTTGCCTGACATGCGCCTTCCCTTTTTTTGGAGTCGAATTGTTAGATTTCTCGAACTACATGGGAGAGGGAAGGCCTTTTTGTGTTCAATTCAACAGGAAAGATAGGCAGAATAGGAGATTAGTCCGGGGATAAAACGGAAAAGCGTCGCTGCTGGTGACAGGCCAATTTTCAATTTTTGCGGGCACAGGTGCGATGGCGGTGGGCGGGCGTTTCGGAATTATGTGAGAGCTGTCGTCGATCGCTGGCTTGTGGCTGGTGCGGCGTTTCTAAAATCGCCTCACCGGGACTTTGGCACTCCCACGGTAAGACTTGACCTCCTTGGGAGTTCTTGCTCCCCTTGGCCCAACTCAGGGAATCACGCTCGTCGGTCCCAATCGCAAGGGACAGCCACTCCGAACTTTCTCCCCGAAAGTGTCTGCTCAAGGGTTGCGATCGTTCTTTCTCGCCTAATCATTTTACATAGATCGCTACTGCGGTGACGATTGCAAGGCTGACGCTCGACGGTGGCAGCGCGCACAGGCCAACTTTGAAATATTCGGGCCTCCGAACTCGCGAAAGCAAACCCGCAGCCAGGCCAGGACGCTATCGGTCCCGGCCGCAGAAGAACCAAAAAGACGCGCGTCTCGACAACAGGACTGCCCTGCCAAAATGACCCATTGACGCACCCGAGCAGCCGCGCGGAGGGGCTATCACCAAGGACGAGTCCGAAGAAAAATCTTGCTGTGATCGACCAGGTTGCTATTAAACGGCTTCACCCACCACCGCGAATCGCCGGGCAAAAGTTCTGTTGCGCTCGTTGTCGTAAGCTTTTACGTGCCGTCTGATCCGTCGAGCAACGGATGGCTGGCAAGGCTGCGCTTGCGGACCACAAACGACCTCGCGGACGGGCCTCCGCTTTGGGAAACCGTCACCGAAACCGGCTTTTCCAACCGTGACCGCATATCGCTTCAATCGCCCAGGTCCACTTACGCTTCGTAAACCTGACCACTTATCAACATCCATCCGGCGGCCCTGGCGATCAGGGGGGAGGATACGGGTTCCAAATGCGTAAGAAGCCATTCGGGCGAATGCCAAAATTGGTCTCAAACAGATTGCCCGCGGACATCAAACCTTCGTGCGCGGAGTGACCAGGATCGTTTACTGCTCTACAAAGGAGCTCATGAGCGACTTGCAAACGTTATCGACTCGTCCAGCCAAGTGGAATAGCAGATGACGCAGTCACTCAAAGACTACGGACAAGTATCCCCCATCATCGTCTGTCAACTGGGAAGGACCACGGTACTCGTCGATTGGGCTTCAAGCGCTACACGCCGCCCGCTCGCCTCAAGATTCACGCATTCTCAAGGCCAGCAACTGGAGCGTGTTGACGAACAGGGGGCCAAGGCAGCACCGTTCATCTCAACCAGATCGTCGGTCGTCCCGTCGAAACTGAAGAAGGCCTGGCTTATCTTCGCACTCGTTCGCGGAAGATGGACTTGCAACAAGGTCGAAGCGGCCCTGATGCTCGGTCGCATAAGAGCTGGGTCAATCGGACGGCTCGCACTGTGATCGAACGACTCTGCGAGAAGCACGCGAGTCGCTACGACTCGGGGCTGATGACACCACCAAGGCCCGCCTATCTACCCGGTTTGCCGCGCGGGCAAACCAGAAAGCGGTAATCGCCTCAGCCACCGGACGCCGCACTGACCTCGCCGAGAACTTCTCCGATGTCTGTCGACGCTCACCGCAGTAGCACCACCGAGTCAGACCAACTTCGTACTCACCAGACCACGCGAAGCTCTGCGTCAATCGCAAGGCCGACTTACGGTTTTCATCAATGGGAATCCACGCATGAGCGCCTCGGGCAACCGCGTCGCCAAACGGCTCACGCTGCTGTGGACTGCCTCGCCAGATTTCAACACTTGGCTTTCAGGTACACAGGTCGAGCGGGAACTGCAATGCGGTTCGATCCGCGAAATACACTCACCAGCGGGCTTCGTCAAACTCCAGCAAGAAGCGGGACACTCGTCAGCTGCTCAAGCGACCTCGGACTTTCGTGAAAAGAGTGAAGCTTCCTTTGAATCAGCGTTATAGACGAAACGAGATCATCACCGTTGGCAAAACAGCTCAATCATTACGCAGGCATGCCAGCGAAACTGCACCTGACCCGCTACATGGTCGCGCGGGGTCATCCGAACTCATACCTCAACAAAAACCGGCGACGCTGCACTGGCAGACTGAGGCGCGGCATCCCGTCAGCGAGTCTGCGGCTCCGCACCCAGTCCGCGATGAGCAAGCTGGACGCTCACACCGACAAAAATCAAACAGTTGCTTCAGCGTTATCCAAAAGTCACGGTCCCAAACGAGTCTTGAAAGAACTCAAAAACGCGTAGGTTACGACGGCGGCTATTCATCTCCGCGAAACGAATTCGGTATCTCCGAAAAAACTCCGTGGAAACAACTCACCGTGCGATTTGAAACCCGGACGGGTGTGCAAGCTCAAATGGACTGGGCACTTACGAGCTTGAACTTCAGCATGTGGAAGGACGTCGCCGCGTCAATCTGTTCAGTTACATCCTCGGTTATCTCACGGACGTCAAATACTATCCACTAACCGAAACGATGGATTTTTGATACACGATTCGGCAACATATTCTGGCGTTCGGCATCTCTGGCGGAGTGGCCGCGAGTGGTCTGTACTGACAACATGGAAAGTCGTCGTCCACGCTGGAAAGATTGACGCGCCGGATTTACAACACACGTTTCCGGGGCCTTCGCTACGCCACTGATGTTACAACGTGGGCCTGCCAAGGGCGACGACCACAAACCTCAAAGGGCAAGTCGAACGACTCGCTTTCACTATATTCGAAACCAATCTACTCAAACAGGTCGTGAATTCCGTTCGCTCGAACCACCTCAATTGAAACGTAACGGCGCTTGGTGGGCTTGTCCCAGGTCTCGCCGATGGCGCATCCACGGGAACGACCAAGAAGACTCCGTTGGAACTGCACGCGGAAGAACTTACCGCAATCTGCTTGGCAATGCCGTCACTGCATTTCTACCGCAAGCGTGGTTTTATATCGGCTCGTTGGCGATACGGATGGCACGAGGCCAGTATGCGAACATCGTTTAACCGGTTCTTGGCGATTGGTTGTGTGAAGCTGTTGCGTGCGGATCACCGACGAGTGCCTCGTGGTTTCACGATCGTTCGCTTGGCGAAGTGGCCCAGCATGGTCTGCTGATCGGGACAATCGGGACAGAGTCGCACCGACGGCATCGCAATCAACCGCCCGCGCGATCATGTAAGATGTCAAATGGAAAGTCCTGCGTCAGCGTTATGTGAATCGCGACATCGGGCGTGCAGTATCTCAGCGAACTTCAAAGCAAAGCAACGCAATAGCAAACACCAAGATTGGAAAGTGCTGGGACTTCTGCACGCTTTCATAAGCAAGATGTTCTACGTGCGATGCGCGCGGGCTTAGAGTTTACGCCTTTCAGCTATCATCGTTTGGAACGCATCCTCGCGCATTCAAAGCGACACCGAAACCAGCCGGGCAGCTAGTTTGGGGCGAGGCGAGAAACAAGCCGCGTTGCAACGGACTCTCGACAGCGAAAGCGATCGGAGCGCTCGACACAGCCATAGTAAATCAGATCTCCTTTACGGCCACCTCCTCCGACTGACGAAGTCACCCAATGAGTCATGCGAACAAGAACCAGCGAAGCGAACAAGAAAACCCCAGCCCATAGAACAAAGAAACCTCAGCCACGCAAACTAAGCAGTCCTCACGCCACAGCGGAAGGCAACTCAGACGACGCTACGCAGTCGATCTTGCAGCATCTCTGACGCTGGAAGATTTTCGACTCCAGTGGAAGAGGAACTCGACAGCATCGTTTCGCGACGCGACGCAGAACCAATTATACTTCATCGCGCAACTCTTGAGCGGTTTCCTGGCCGTTTCCCGCGATGTTCCGCCCTGTGAGCGTTCGATCGAGCGACGGATCCGCTCGGCCAAGCTTCCCCACGAATGCCACGATGGAATCATCCGACTGGTCGTTCAATGCGGCGACGATCCCACGCGAGACCGCATGAAAGATGCTGGCGACAAGGCGAAAGTTCGTATCGCGCCGAGACAACATCGGCATCGTTGACGAGCGGTCTCGGTAAATTTCTATCTGATTCAAGGTGTCGGTCGCTGTGGGCTGTGTGCTCGTGGTTACGCGTTTCATTACGTGACCAGTGCCACGCACTGGAAGATGACAGGACGCGATGGCGAGAAAACGCTAGACGGAAGGTGCGTTACTACGCTGAGTTTCAGATCTGTTGATCACTTCACGATGTTCGGGTTCGACAAAGCTCGACGCCTGCGAGTACCCGAGTCGGCGACGTCTACTCTTACAAAGTCATTTGACGCCGGCAATTGGTCGCGGTTCGACCGCATTCGTAACGAACGTGGACTTCAGGACTGGAGCGAATTTACTTAGGCGATCCACGCTGGTGATGGCGAGCTTGACCTGGGTTGTTGACAGTACGATCGTTGACTGCGTTTCGAGGGCAAGTTCGTATCTGCAAGCACCGCACCGAACAAAGCAAGCGGCGGCGAAGCATCGCTGAACGTGCCAGGCTCGTTAGCGCTATTCGCTAGCGCGTTCCCCACGGGTGATTGATTTTCGATGAGCATCAACTATCGCGAGTACGCCGGTGAGTACGATCGAAGACTGTCTTAGTTGCGATGCTCCTGCGTCAGCGACGCAGCGAGTTGGCGATCAACTACGGGGCGCCTGCTCCTTCTGCGAATCGCTGCGGATCGCGAATCCACCAGCGGGTCCCGCCCCCGCGTGTCGCGTACGTTCTCCGTGACTGCTGCAGCGGGCATCTCTCTTCAGTGTTTCACAGTTGCCAGCCAAGCGTCGGGCAACGCCTTAGACCTCTGGTCGCTTTCCATCGCCCAAACCTCCAATGCATAACGCCGCGCAGCCTTGATGAATCCATAAGGACGTGCTGGATTCAATACAGCACAATCCGCTATCAAACCACTCCTGAATGCCAGCCAACAGATTCATAGCCGCAGACTATCAGCCACTCGAACCGTCTCTGAGTCTCAAGATCCCTAACCTCGCTATCGAGCGGCGGTGTATCGAATCAAGATGTCAGTTTCCCCCTACACCAATTTACACTCGCACTCCCCAGTGAATTAGCCGTCGATGTACATTCGGAGTTGCGGTGAGTCTTGTCAACGCACTCCCTGTAGAGCAGACTCTCTGCGGAGAACGAAAACCGCTCTCAGATGCGACATAAATTTCGCGGCCATTTAGTAGTCTATTAAGCTCGGAGTGTAGTCTCTCCTTCAGTCTAGCTTGTCGCGCTCAGGAACGGATTGTCGGCTCAAGCACAACGATCGTGTCGGCGGGCGACAGTTCCTGAGCGTGTGCTCAAGAATCGGAGAAGAGAAATGCCTTGCGACGCTGCTCTGTGACTTGGCTCAAAATCCGAGGATTGAGTCATTGACGGGTGGCCGTCCTATGAAAACTCGCATTTGCTTCGGGCGGAGTCATGTTTTCGCATCAGGCGTTGCCGCTGGCGTCCACCGTTCGGGACAATTTTCGTACTAAACGGTCTCGTCCTTTCAGTGATACAAAGTTCTCCAGCGCAAAAGCGTCCAGCAAGCGTGAGTCCTCGCAAATTTTGCTGTGTGACAGCTAGGTGGACGGGTTTCACGGTGAGCGAGCGAACTGTTCTCGCTACTCGGTGCACTCACCGTTGTCGATCTCGCCTTCTTACTCGTGGGTATTGAGTAGTGTTCAGGGACGTGTTGAGATGGTCTCACATGTACGTGTGGGGATGGATTGTTCTAGAGCTTGTAAGGATTTGTATTCGCGCGTGTCACCCGCACAGCGCGCGAAAGCGGAACTGGCTGTGTGCGTGTCGTTGTGGCGGAGCCTCTCGGCAAGTCGAATGCTCTTGCTGTGTGCATAGTCTGGCGATATACGATGATAGATGCCGTATACCTCTCTGGATCTGTGAACTGAGAGCGGGTCTCGGTTGAAGCATGTTGAAATCACGAGACCGGAGGGCATTTGAGGATCGTGTTATCGTACCGTTGCGTCAGATGGTGGACTGTTGATGACAGATCGTATAATTTACCATTTGCTGTGGTGCCAAGCTCTTGATCACCGCAGTTTCATTATAAAGAGAGGTTTCAATTATGCGCATAGTCAGGTCATTTCCACGTTTGCGATTCTGTGAGTGCGTTTTACTCGGAGTGTCACGATCTCCGCAATGAGCTTCGTGGCTAGATCCGACATCAATAGTATCTCTGTGCTTTCCAGGATCGCTGTGGCAGCATAGCTCGCATCTTATTCGCGACTTTCCCTGTGGAGTTAGGGCTACTGATACTATTTCCATGACTAGTCTCCGTGCAGTAAAGATTCTCGCGTGTGCTGACGCGTGTATAGGAGAAGACCGCTTGCCGGTTGCTGGCGGATAATGGATGGGGGTAAGGAACAAGAGTACGGCTCCGAATGATTAGATGAAACTTACTAAAGCGAGCAAACGATCTGTTGATCCCTTTTGATACGCGGCGTATGCATCGCATTGTGGGGTTGGCACCGTTACGGTTTACAACGTCGTTTCCGTCGTCCTGGTGGCAGAAGTTACGACCATCACCAGATGCAGCAATCGTCGCGTGAGCTGTGATTTCTTCTCTGTGATTCAGGGAAATATCTTTCGATAACTCATATCTTGCGCTTTTCGCCGTTTTGCTGGCTGGAAAAATAGCAGTATATAAAAAGTGCCCAGAAGTGTGTGTCGAATTCACGAGGCGATCGAAATCGGAACAAATATACCGGGCCCTGTGAATTCCCATCAGTCTCTGCGCCGCCGCGCTGTGAGATTTTTGTACTTGAAACCAGAACTTCTCGCAAGCACTTCGTGCGCTGATTTTAAGTCAGTATCGGCTGTGAGTCTGTCTAATTTGTAATATAGAGTGGGTTCCTATTATACAATACGCACACGCGTCGCTAACATGAAATCTCTCCTTGTGAGCACGAACTAAGGATTGCAAGAACGATAGAGGTGCTGGATCGGCTGTATGAGTACGTTTTTATAACATAAGTCCCATGCTGTAAGTGTTTCAAGTCGAGCGTCGGGAAACCGTGCGAACCAGTCGTTTCCGACTTCTGCCCAGTAGTGCGAGCGCCGCCGTAGGACTTTGATGATTACCAAGGAGCTTGGATTGCGTTTCCTTTATGAGACAAGATACGCGGCGAATTCGTGATTCTGAGCGCAAAGATAATACCGTCTATGTCTGTGCTCGATTCCTTTGTGATTCGCGTTTCTCGGCGGGGGTAATCGAACTGCGTATTCGAGCGGGCAGGCGGCGAGAGATCGCTGTCCCGGGTAACAGGTCCTCAAGAAACTACGACAGATATCATGTAGGAAGTGGAATTGGCCGCGAGACAGAGCAATTCCCACAATTTCGGGTCGATTCTCGACAGAACGCTAGTACTTCGAACAGCGGGCGGGGTGCTCGCCAGAACCAGTGTTGCAGACTTTGGCGGGTTGTCTGTTCAGGTCGAGAGATCTAAATTATTCGTGCGAGCGATTGTGAGTCTGCGGGTCGGGGACGTTGCCGCCCCACATTCTCCAGTTGAATCCACTGCGTCTCGCGAAAACGAATCCAGAACCGCTGATTCCCTTCGGACCTCGGCCAACATTTCCGCCGTGGTGGTCTCGCTCGAGCATTCTTTTGGGGTCGGTGAGCCTGGCTGGCGATTCGGTTCAGCCAGTTCGTAGCAGCTCGTCATCCGGGGCAAGCTTGCCCACAGGAAAAACTGAAAGCCGCGAGCGAGCGGAAAATTGCTGTTCCGCGGTAAACACTTCTTGGTTCGGATTGCGGTTGCGAACGCATACAGAAACAGAGGCGACGTACAACGCGGCCAGCGGCGACTTTTTTCATGCCGTCTGGGAACGACGGAATTGGTCGATCTTGGTGTTTGGCATAAAGCGGTGTGTACGATCGATTGGTTGCGTCGTCGACTGTGACTGCGAAACGCAACTCGCAGGATAGTGCTCGCGAGCCAGACACACACGTATTATCAGTGGATCGCGAGTGGCTCTCTGGATTGTGTCTCGGTGCCGCACAAAAACTTCCTGTCTCCCATAGATGCCCATATCTGTCTTGTTATGATGAGTGTCAAGGTGACTCTCGACGATTCGAAACGCCCAATCTCAGGAACGCATCCGAGCAGGCAACGGCGATAGCGTCAACTGACTGGCTTGGTTGTCGAAACGTGTTCTGGCACGCAGATCTTGGGGAACGGACTCCACTGCTTCTAAAAAACCCGGCTCTAGCGCGCGCGTGCGAACACAAGAGTGTCAGTCGGTCGAAGATGGTGATTACTTGTTTTCAGGGCATTCTGCGCGTACTTCCTCGGACGCACGAGGTGGTGATGGAGCTTTGATAATGAATTAAGTGGTCCATTGGCCGAAAATTGTTCTATCAAGGCTTATCAGAGAGGCGAACGGCGCGAACACTCGCGGCTGTGGGATACTCGAAATAGTTCGCGAATCTGATTGTTCGATTGTACTGCACCAAACGATTCCAGATCTCTGGCAACGGCGGAAAGCAAGTCGTCTGAGGCGAGACCACCACGCCGCGCACTAGGCCTATCATCTGCACATTCGATTCAGGAGGCGAATCCGGTGCGGTTTAATCGGCGTCGCTTCTCAACGGCTAGCTCCGCATCATGGTCCCACAGGAGGATGATACGTCTTCCTGAAATCAGACTAGAAAATGCGGGAGCTTTAGTTTTCTTCCAACTATATTATTTATTTTCGACCCCCATGGATCACGCGAATCAGGATCAATCTCAAAATTCTGGTTAATTTTCAAAACTAAATTATCCATCATTTATTATGTGGTCGGTGTTTAGTGGCAGACGTACAATAAAAATAGCATCGTCCTAAAGCCTTGTTTCTAAAATGTAAGGCCCTGTAATATGAAAAAAACCAGGCTCTGTGTTTGTGTTATCCCCTTCATGATAGTCTTGAAAGCGCGAAACGAAATATAGAAAGTTGCACCTCCGACAGACCATTTAGTTCCAAACCTTTACACTTTACATGAAAGGGGAAAATGTGCTCCGCTCCGGTGCGAGTTTCTATTAACACGGTAAGTCTAATCTACCTTTTCTCTTTTTACATCTGGTTTTCTTAAACGAATTCCTCTGTGCCTACTAATTGGCAATTGATGATTGAATAAAAATCATAAGATGTAACCAAATTGGATAGTGTTATTGTCCATGGTATACATCTATCATACATTGCCAACGCGTGATCCGTTTTTTACGATATGAGAACCAGCCCAAAAGCTATCATGTCCTATGTTGCCTTTTTAATGTGAGAATTCATTACTGCAATTTGC
>Ga0163217_1029599_pt1 | contig 13782 bp, 8 predicted proteins | sample SynspAceP_FD_185933 | JGI IMG/M metagenome (GOLD analysis project Ga0163217, IMG submission 185933) | Saline lake microbial communities from Ace Lake in Antarctica - Synechococcus sp. Ace-P (PacBio error correction) | ecosystem: Environmental > Aquatic > Non-marine Saline and Alkaline > Saline ... | reverse complement strand
ATACATTAGTAAAAAGGAATAAACCGAATTAAAATTGCTCAGGAATAAAGGAAAATTAAATGATAAAATTTTGGAGGATTATATCTTGAAATTAAAACTTATAGAGTAAAATCCAGCCTTCCAAACCGAGGGAATCAATTAATGGCAAGTAATATATAATATTTAAGTGGAGATTTGTTACTGTTCCGATGGTCCCAATATAGGAAGCTTAAACCAAAAAAGTTTAAAGAGACGAAGTTGGCAACAAACCGCTGATGTAATGTTGTTATGAGGCAAATCTTAAAGGAGAGAAGGTTGTGATGACCACTTTCTCCCTCATCCAAATTTATAAACATTAATCCTGCTATAGGATGCATTAAAAGAAGCTGCTAAACACTGCTCCAGCTCCACTCGTTAATAAAACCTTCTCTTCTGTTTCAACCCATTTTTGTTAATTGTATGCCTGGACACCCAAATCCCACTGAAGCTCCTAATCTGAATAGAAGGCACCTTCTCTACCAAGAAGAAGTTCCAGATCCTATAGCTAATAGTACCGCCGATTGAATTTTTTCCATAGGAACATAGAACACCATATATACAACGACTATGAATAATACCTTGAACTTGACCTTTTACTGAGGAAAACCCCACTCCTTTAATGCTGGGTCGCATTTTAACAATAACCAATAATAATAGCGATATAATGGAGATAAAAGGGTCGCAAGGAATCAACCATAGAGGTTCTGAATGGAAATAATGTGTATAAAAAGGATATATTTTCCAAAAAATAATTCTAACCTAACGGAATTAAAACTTCGATGATAAAGCCCACCAAACACCCCAACTTACTATTGCTTCTAGTGATGTATCGGATTTCGCTCGATCTTTAAGAGGTTAGTGAACAAGCTTTCATGCGTCAAATCTTCCATTCTCTAAAATGGATATTTTAATGCTGCACTTACCATACTTACTACTTTTAGGTGGACAGAAAACAAGGGTTAATAGGTAATTAAGAAAAATTGACTTTCTTTCATAACGAGAGTAGGGTATATTGATAGCGGAATACCTTAATAAAAACAAAGGTCCATAGCTCAGTTGGGAGAGCACTTACCATAGAACATAGGTAGGAAGGTCGCTGTTCGACCACAGTTGCGGCCATTAAAAACGCGAATTGCATAGAAGCCCCCCTTAAAAATTTTGGCATACCCTGATTTTCCGCCATGTTTTTAGGGCTTATTTTTTTGTCACCCCCCTTTGTCTACTTTACTGCGGTCCCATCGGGATTGCCAGGGCGTTACGGGAAAGCCACCTTCTAATAAATTTCCTATAAAATTATTATTGTAATTTTCCGTCTATATAGACCGTGATCGCAGAGTTTTCGTTCTCGCAGTTCCTTGAGTATTGAAAAGCATCTATAATTCACGCAGTAGCGAAGCTACCTTTAAAGTTATTTAAGTCAGTGTATGTATGCTATAATTTAGTAAGATTTAAAGTGAGAAACATGAAAAAATTAGTTAAGGATATTTGGAGATGAATTAAAGATTTTTTTCCGCGGAAAGACAATAGATGCGCTTATTTCCACGATAATATAGTAATTAGGGAAATAATCTGTTTCGGACTAAGAAGGAGAATCATACATGGCTCATATCTATTTGCTTTCTATTTTAGTCTATTGGTTTTTAAAAAAAGAAAAGATTCTTTATGCTCTGGGAGGTGATTGCCGGGGTAGCTCTGGCTTCTGATTTGCATAATTGCGGACGATTGCAGCAAATTGGTGCCTTAAGATAATAGGGAGTGAGGTTTATTCTTTAGTATCTATATAATAAGTGTTTTTTGTTGGGAAACCTCTTTTGCAGCAATTTTAAGTTCAATCTATCAAGAGGTTGGCACTTGTTGGTTTTTAAAGAGATGATATAAAAACCAGCTTAGGAGAGAAGTAACAGTCGTATGGGCAAATTTTATTTTTAGGAAGAACTGATTCTTCAATATTCTATTATAACACGTGAGGGAACTTACGGAGTTAGGATGGCAAGTATTTTACTTTGGTTTTCCAGCAACTCTGACAGTGTTAATTTTAACACTAATTTATGGAGTAATGGAGACTTTAAAAGATTAGGTGGGCCTGGTACATAGATGAGTTTCAAAGAAGGAAAAAATCCACCATGGGAAAGGTCAGAAAAAGGAGTTTTTAACGTGTAAATTAAAAGACTGAGAAAAAATGTAACTTCCAAAAGAGTGTTAAAATTACTGGAGATCGTATGGACTGATGGCAGTTTCGGAGGTTAACCAAATGTGCTCCTAATTAGAGCTATAAGATGTGACATTAAGCGAATAGTAAATAAAAACAGGCCGTAATGAATTTATAAATCATTAACGGGCATGTTTATATTGATTCAGCTTTACCAGAAACCAACGTAAATAAATAATCTAGCATATAAAAAATGTAATAGTGAAACACTCCCCCCTAAAGAGGTTCCCCAAATCGAGGTCAATGGGATGTAATCTTACAGAGGCCATCTTTTAGAGTTGCTTAAATTGGTTAGTCATAGGTAGCATAGGTTAACAGTCCTAGGAACATCCTAGCAAATAAAGCATATGGTCCAACTATTGTTTTCTATTGCGGTTAAATTGACAAAAAACAAATAATCAGCTATAAAATTAAATAGAACATAATGGCGGGCAACCCAATTAGGTTTAGCACTCATAATTAAAACCAGCTCCGTTGATACAAATCTTTAGCAATAAACACTAGCCAATAAGATCAATAATTAGAAATGGAACAAAAGGCTATTAATATTGTGTTAATAATTCCCACATTAATTATTCTCCCTCCTTTGATGAGTGGTATTTTTTAGGGAAAACCACAAGGAATAAAAGTATTTTTCTCAATTGATAAGCATTCGTAATCTGCTCGGCCTTTATATTTTCTTTATCCAACATCTGACGCCAGAAACGATACAATAAAGGTTGTCAATTTAACAAAGACCCACAGGACTAGCGACATTTATTTTTCATCATTTTCTCATGTGGATAGACTTATAATTCATATGATATTACCTATGTTTTCGTTTCACAGGATGACGGGTAACTTGGAGCTTCAACATAATGTAGGCATTGTTACCATTATGTTGAGCTCCAAGACTTTCACCGAAATAAAATATAGCCAGCCGCAACAATTAAATCCAAAATTCCACAATGTCAATAATGTAATGGTTCTTATAATTATTCCTTACATAAAAAGGCAAATTAATAAACTACAAAATACTTGTAATTGATAAGTTTTAACCCCTATTTTTTAGTATTAAGATAGTGGCCTGCTCCAGCGCCAGCCCCTACAGCTAACAACTGATGAAGTCCTCCACAATAATCTAGGTTCTTTACCAATTATCCTGTGATAAATGCTCTAATTCTATTGGCCTCTTCTAAATTTATTGATGTGAAACAATATAAGATTCGTATAGTGTACTTTTCATTATTTCCTAACATGTTGCACCAAACTTGTTGAGACTACCTTAGTTGTAAGAAAATACTATCCAGTTTCCCCTCGCCATGACCCGCATCCAAGTTACAATGGGTTTTAATCCAACTTTTTTCCCCTATTCTACCCCATAGGTTGTGCTTAAGCGGGCCAGATTTTATCATATTATCTAAGGTTTTTTACACGAAACTAATATTTTACTTTTTTGGTTATACATTAGTTTACTATATTGACTATTTCATTTGTGTTTATAAGCCTTGACCAATTAAATCAGCAGCTTTTGCGGACCAAGAATCCTTGGCCTCCTGAATTTGTTTTGTGTCTATAACATCTATTTTAAAGTTATTAAAACTTCGTTCTCTAGCCACTCTGTTAATCGTAATTGTAAGGTGCCGCTTAATTGCTGGGAAATGTCATAATAACAAGGATTTATAATAGGAGAAGATAAATCAAAATATTTTCATTGGGCTTTTATCCGGTTGTGACGATGTCGTAAGTCTTTACTGTCCTTTGAATAATTCCAATAGCTTGTTCGGGCGTGATTAGTTAAATTTATCAATAAGGGAAGTCTTCTCGAATAAAATATATTCATATTGAGATATGAATTTGTTCCCTATCTATAAACTCTTTGAGGATATCGGCTTTTACTATCTGCAATAGAGCTATGTCTGATTTTCTTCTCGAATACACATCTTGTTGTTTTCATATCATCTACTTTTGTATTCTATAATTATGCCATTTGACGAAGTTATTTCCAAATACACGCTCTGTTCGTATGGAATGGATATGAATTTCCTCATATGTTATTATTCGTGCAGACTACTAAAGAATACCTCAAATTATTTAAAATCTTCTTCATGTTTTTTGTGTCTAATTCATTTCCTCTTAGGAACATTTGTACAATACCATATTAAGTTAATCTTAGGAATTCATGTCGTGCTTCAACTGCGACCGTGGATGGTTTCTCTTTGTACTATTAAATGGATTCTTAATATCTATCAGATTCCCTTTTTTAATATTCTAGCATGCCATGGATAAAAAAGGCGAAAACCGCTGCGCCTGCATCAACAAACTCTTGCCTTTTCTTAGCCTTTTATTGATAGTGTGGTCTTTGTCCACTGCCGCATTCAATACTTCTGTTTGCTGAGGACATGGAGTTCTGAATGTTATATTTGAACCATCTGTCGGTTTAAGCTTCTCCCCATTTCTCTCATAACCGTTTAAGATTTATACCTTCAATAGGTTGTTCTATTGACTCATATGCCATTTAGTCAGCTGCTTTTCTACTAGCTGAAAGCATTATGATTGTAATCTATAAATTCTTGATCAGATATTTTCCATGCTTAATCCGATAGATATATTTGGGCAAATATTATACCTGATCCCTCTAGCCCCTCGTATATGCAGGCAGTCAGAAAAAGGATTCTAGTCTTTTAAACCGGTCTCACCCTTCGTTGAATCAATTGATAATTGTTTCCATCAATGAAGAAAGGTTATACCAGTTCACATCTTGTATTGAAATACATTATCCTGTTTAAATGTCTATTTGAAACTACTTCATGTGGCCCATGTAAAATGCCATTATAACATAGTCCGCCACTAGTTATATTGGTTAATGACCATTATTCCCTCTTCCTCCCAACGGCGCACTTATTATGAAAATTAAAATATCAAAAGAGTGCATTTAAATCACTAATGTATACAGCCTAAATCATGGTTATAATATTAAACTCGCAGAAAGTTAGAATGGATTTTTTACGAATTAATTTTGGCTTTTTACTACTGAATTTTGCCCCTTTTTCAGTTACTACATTTCCAATTAGTTTGATAATTAATGTTTCAATAAATATTGTTTAGTGTTAATTAAACCTAGCTTGTTTTCCAAAAGTGTCAAGCAAAACTAGGCCGGAGTTCGTATGGTCTATACTTTGCGTGGTAACCATCTAAACCAACCCTAGCAGATAAGATTATCTTCAAGGCCTTCTAGTTACTGTAGTATGGGTCTTTCAACTTTTCAGGCTAAACTCACTAATTAACACCTGCCTATCCATTATCGGTTTTTGAATGTTGGGGCAATCCGATTGCAATCCAGTTTAATGGCTCTGAAAATTTACTGAGGAGAAAATAGGATAAGGGACACTTTTCTTACCTGAAATTGATTGGTACTTGAATGGGTATATGATAGGCTTGTTAAATTTTGTTAGTCAAGAGAGCGGTTTTTTTTCTTATTTAACGATCTAGGTAGAGTCTTTATACGACAAAAATCAGTTGAAGATCCATGAAATTAGTAACATGCCTACCATTTCTAAAATCACGACCACTATATAGAATTTCACTTATATATCGAACTTGGGTTTTGTCTATCATAAAAAGTTAATTTATTCGAATTGAGTAATTTGGAGTGGTGGAGATGAAATTTTTTCTTCTATATAACCCATACTTAAATAATATACTAAATAACAAGTTTTTTTTAAATGAATTAAACTGTTACCATGCCTATTTAGTTGGAATTCATAACGAATTTTATTCTTAAAAAATTCGATGTGGACGAAACGTTTAATCTTTATTTATTTAAAATTATCATAAAAAATGTGGTTTAGCAATTGCACCTTAGACTTGATTTTTTATTACAGTTAGACAGGATGAAACGCTGTGGAGAGAGCGAGAGATTAGTGTTTCACACTATCAAAGGAGTTGTCTTATGAATTCCGAAGAGTTTAAATTAGCCCTGGCAGAATAAAAGGGATTTGACCGTTAACGAGAAACAAATGAAGCAGTTTGAATAATTATTATTGACTACTTTGCAAGAATGGAATGAAAAAATTAATTAACCGCGATTACTGAAGAGTGAAGAAAGTCTATTTAAAAGCACTTTTACGATGTCAATAACAGCTGGATGTATATGGATTTTACATAAAGGGGTCCAACGCTTATGTATGTAAGGTGCTGGTGCTGGTTTTCCGAAGCATCCCCCTAAAATATTTCCGCAAAATTGAAAAGTACCAATTTGTAGATTCTTTAAATAAAAGGATTCAATTTTGACTATTTTAGCAGAAAACGTATACCAATGAGAGGATGTTCCATTTTTATCGATGATCGTGCTGAATTGTTCGCGTCAAAATCAACAGTTTCGTGAAACATTTGATTTATGTAACAAGCTCGTTGCTTAGTTGTGCGGATGAGGTTTTAGCCGAGTTTATTGACTTACCGTTGGCTAAAAAAAGTGGAATTTTCATAGCTTTAAAAGCTAGTAGTAAGCGTAGCTGAAATGAAGAAAGTAAAAAAGTCTATTGCAACACTTGGCGGGAAGTTTTCGAAAGACATTTATTTTGAATTACCTAAAGAGGCAGGGGAAAGACACCATCCATTAATAGATAAGAAAAAGAGAACACCCAAAATACCCAAGAAAAAACCAGGAAACACCTAACAAAAGTCCTTGTTATAAAAAAATTGAATAAGAGCGAAAAATGTGGATCATTTTGGAACAAAATGCGTAAGAGAAAGATACGCACTTGTATTCTTTCTCTTTTTTGAATTTTTTAAAAACAAGATACAGTTCCAATCATAGATGGAGGGAAAAGAATGCACGAATTATAAGCAGCGCAAACCAAAAAGGCGGAGTGAGGAAAAACTTACTACAACAGTCAATTTAGGCGCGTGTTTGGCTTATTCTGGTAAAAAAGTCTTATTGGTCGATATTGATGCTTCAAGGGAAATGCAGACTAGCGGGTTAGGTGTTCGTAAAGTTGATGTTAGAAAAAAGATATCTATTATTATTTTAGTAAAATGAAAACCCCAATCTGAAGAAGTGTGTTCCTTTCTAGAGAAAACTTATGGGTTGTTGCCCGCTACAATTTCAATTAGCCGGTGCAGAGATTGAACTGACGAATCAAATGGCACGTGAGACTAGATTAAACAAGCGTTAGCCAAGATTCGGATGACTACGATTTTTTCTATCGAATTGTCCACCCTTCATTAGGCCACTTAAACCATCCAATGCATTTACAGCAAGCGATACCATTTTAATCCCAGTTCAATTGCGATATTATGCTCTTGAAGGGATTAAGCCAGTTATTGAAATACCGTTCGTTTAGTCAAAAACACTTCAACCCGAGATTTTGAAAAAATTGAAGGCGTAATTGTTGACGATGTTTGATGCAAGAACCAAACCTTGGTTATGAGTAGTCGATGAGGTTAAAAAATATTTATCCGCGAGAATGTATACAAGAACCATTATTCCTCGCAATGTCCGTTTGTCGGAAGCCTCCAAGTCAGTGGCTTAAATCCATTATTGATTTATGTGATCCGCGACTCAAGAGGAGCAGAAGTTTATATGGAGTTAGCAAGGAAGTGTTAGCGAATGGTTAATAAAATAGTAAAGGTCTAGCAGAGAGAATTGACGCTCTTTTTAGTGAGTACCTGACTTGGATAAAAATTGATGTCTCAAGGTGACGGATTCAGAGATTAATTAGAAGAAATTCGGCCCCAATTCCTATCAGCCTCCGTAAACTTTTGATGAAGAAGCGTTCAATGAATTGCTCGTTCAATCAAACATCTGGCGTATTCCAAACCTATAATTTTACGTGAGATAACGATTAAAGGTTATGAAATCATTGCAGGGAACGACGTTTAGAGCTTCTAAAGCTAGCGGCCAAGTCAACGATACCTGAATCATTCCGTGAATTGATGAGAAAATGAGAAGATTTGCTTGTTTTAGAGAAAACTTTACAAAGAGAAGACTTAACGTCACTTGAAAGAAGCAGAAAGCTGATGTTATGTTGATGAAAAAGTTGAAATTAAACACAAGGAAAGATGTTAGCTGCTCGTTTAGGGAAAGAGGCCGTCCTACATTGCAAAATTATTTGAGATACTAGCTTGCCAGAAATAGTCAAACAAATGCTTTCAGCTTAATGATATCTCAATGGGACAAGCAGCGAACGTTATTAGGCTAAAAGATAAGAAACAAATCGTTAAACTAGCCAAATAAGGTCATGAAAGAAAATTTAACGCGTCGTCAATTAAGCAATTAGTTAACAAATTGAATCATCCTAAAGAACAAATGAGGAAAACAGAAAAAAACAGCTAGAAAACCTTTACTATATTCTGAAAGTGAAGAAGATTAATGACAAGTTTGGAACGTCTGTTATTAATTCACGGAAAAAGATAAAAAAGGAAAATCGGAAATTGAAGTATCTTTTCGACCGAAGGATTAACTCGTATTTTAGATTTCTTAGATATTCAATTGATGATGATAGGGTAAATTGAAACAGGAGTGTGAGAGATGATGGATCTTAAATATGTGGTTGAAATGAAAAAGCTCATCCATGTGGAGAAATCGCTGGGAAAAATTAGGATGGTATGGAATATTCGTATCAAAGTTTAAAGTGTGGACCACATGGTGCATGATTGCCAAGAAGAGCAATTTGAAAAGAGATGAAAAAGTATGGAACATTACTGAGAAAAATAATAAGGCACTTAACTAAAATATGAAAAGAAAGAGAGTTGAAAATTAAGAATGGCATAACAGCTAGGAATTGTTAGGTTACCAAACGTAGGAAAGTAACTCTTTCACCGAATAACAAAAAGCAGAGTAGAAGCAGCAAATTATTTCCGTTCGCTACCATCGATCCCAATTAGGAGGTTGTTGAAGGTAACCTGATGTACCGTTTAGATCGTTTAACGGAGTTAGTTGTACCTAAAAAGACTGTACCAACAACATTCGGAATTTACCAGATATTGCTGGTATCGTGAAAGTGCGAGTAAAGGAGAAGGTTTAGAATAAATTTTTAGCAACATTCGTCAAGTTAGAGATGCTCTATGTGTCATTGTTAGTGGCGTTGTTTTGGATGACGATAACATCCACTGGCATGTACGGTAAAGTTGATCCCCTTTATCAGACATTGAAACCGATAAATCTCGAATTGATGTTCTAGCAGCTTGATCTGTTGAAACGCTATACTCGAGTAGCTAAAATTGCTAACAAAAGATAAAGAAGCGTTTAATAGAACGGCTATCTTAGAAAAAGTGTAGCTACACTAGAAAAAGGCGAGTCTGCTCGGACCACTTGATTTGATTGAGAAGAAGAAAAATATGTTCAACAATTATTCTTGTTAACTACAAAAAACCTTTTTTATGTAGCCCACGTTGCGAAGAAGAAGTAGCAAATGAGATTAATAACAAATACGTAAAATAGTTTCGTGAAATTGCTGAAAACGAGAATCTGAAAGTGGTTGTTGTCTGATGCTTCGAATGAAGAAGAAAATGTGCTGGAATTAGAAGATGATGAAAAGGAAATGTTTTAGAAAGATCTTGGAATTGCAGAATCAGGATTGGATAAATTGATTTCGTTCGACTTATTTCATTACTAGGATTTGCACTTTATTTTTACCAGCTGGGGTTCAAGAAAGTAAAGAGCTTGGACGTTTAAACAGGGAATGAAAGCTCCTCAAGCCGCTGGAGTTATCCATACAGATTCGAAGAGGATTCATTACGTGCAGAACGGTTTCGTTTGAAGACTTACATAAAATATTGAAACATGGCAAGCATCCAAGAAGCTGGACGTGTCAGATCAGAAGGAAAAGAAGTTACATTGTTCAGATGGAGATGTTATGTTGTTCCGCTTTAATGTATAAATAAGAGAGTTAATAGCCTTCTACCTATGATTAATTTGTACGATTCAATAAGGAGGCTTTTCGATTGGTAGGGAAAACTAATGAACAAGCAGCCTGTACAAGAGAAAATAAAAAACTCTTTCAAGAGTTGCCTAAAGAAACGAGCAATACATGATGACTGGATAAACTTTGATATGCAGCGATATTTCTGAGAAAAAGCGACGCTGTCTATAATGAGATGTTTAAAAGAGCTAATAAAGGTCAAAAAAAATGGTCAAACAGCTCGTCAATTATATGGAACGTACAGGAATACACGAATGTAGTTATTTAGCTTCTCCAAAAGAAAGGATAAAGGACGTCTGAGACTGGAAAAATCGTGTTTAGATGGTGGTTTATTAATGGGAAAGCTATGTTGCCTTTGATTACTGGGTTATTCTGCTTTCATGGTAGTGGCCAAGGGGTCTTGAAATCGGTATAATTTAACCCATGATTTTAAACTGTATTATCGTGGTTTTGTTATTCTACTGATTCTAAAATGTACCTGATAAAATAAAGACAAAAAATAAGTACATTCGCTATATACTAATCTCACAGCTGGGCTGTTAGTGGATGTTTGTTATGAACCGGCTTCAATGGCTCTTCATTCCAAGGTTCTTATCACATTTTTGATTGTTCAGGCAGGTGTTAAATGCTATTGGAGATACGGCGTTTTGCAGCTAAATATTACTTTAAGCGTAAAAGTGGATATTCATGGTGGTTTATTCTAAAAAAAAAGGCTTTTTTAAACTCTTAACAGGTCAAAGGATTTAAAGCTTTTTCTAACAATTTACCTTAAAATCTAAGTTTCAACCTAAAAAATAGAGTGGATCATTAGAGCACTTCATTTTTTAAAAACTAGTCTTGACGACGGTTGTATCTCTGCTTATTTTTTGTAAGTTAAATATTAACCGGATTTTAAGTGGAAAATAAAAGGAGTGGGTTTAACTAAATGTCGAATTGGGAAAACGAAAATTTGTAAAAAAAGGCTTCACGTTTGATGGATGTTTTATTTGGTGCCTGCCGAAAGTCCTGTTTTACCAAATGAAGTTGATTGAGTATTCAAATAGCTAAAAAATATTAAATGAAGTTCCAATTATGGGAGGCCAGCCAATGGATACCACGTTACTGGATTCAAACATGGCTATTGCTATGGCTCGTCAAGGTGGATTAGGTTGTTATTCATAAAATATGAAGTGCAGAAGAACAAAGCCGGCGAAGTCAGAAAAGTAAAACGTTCTGAAAGTGGCGTCGATTATGAGATCCTTTCTCTGAACTCCACTCACTTAATTTCTGATGCTGAAAAATGATGGGGACGTTACCGTATTAGCGGTGTTCCAATTGGTTGAATAATATGGGAGATCGTATCTTAGTAGGGATATTAAACGAATCGTGATTGCGTTTTTGTTACGGACTATACTACGCCGATTAAATTGATATTACTGACAAAAAGATCATTTAGTTGTCGCTCCCAAAGGAACTGTCATTGAAAGAAGCAGAAGAAATTCTACCAAAACACAAAATCGAAAATTACAATTGTGACGAAACGGGGGTGGTTCGTTTAGGCGGGATTGTTACCATTTAAGATATTGAAAAAATCTGAGTTTCTAATGCAGCAAAAGATAGTCCACGTCCCGCTTGTTAGTAGCAGCAGCTGTTGGTGTTTACTACGGATACATTGAACGACGCAGTCTTTAATTGATTGCAGGGTTGATTGCCAATTATTGTGGATTTACTTGCGCACGGACACAGTGCCGGAGTTATACGTAAAATTAAGAAATATCGTGATGCATTTTCCTTGGGATGACATTAATTGCTGGGAAATGTAGCTACTGGAGAAGCAACTAGAGCGCTATATGATATTGGTGTTTGATGTTGTTTAAAGTTGAATTGGTCACTGGATCTATTTGACAACTCGTGGTGGTTGCAGGGAGTAGGTGTTCCTAACTTACGCTATTTATGATGCAGCAGAAAGTTGTCGAGAATACGTCGTACTATTATTGCTGATGGTGGGATTTTAATATTCTGATGGAGATTATCGTTAAGGCGGCTAGCAAGCGTGACATGCGTCATTGTTAGGGAGTGTATGTTAGCGGAAACAGTTGAATCTCCTGGGGAAATTTGAAAATTTTCCAGGGCGTCGTTTTTAAAACCTATCGCGGAATGGCGTAGTTTAGTCAATGGAGCAGGGTCAAGTGACCGTTCATTCGCAAAAGTGGCGTAAATGAGGCTATAAAAAATGGTTCCAGAAGGAATTGAGGACGAGTTGGCTTATAAAGGAGGCTTTCAAAAATTATCTTCCAAATGGCTTGTGATTAAGATCAGGGATGGGATACGTTTGTGAGCAAGCAAACTTGTTCTAAAACAACTACGTGATGATGGGCACATTTATTTCAATAATGAGCGTGGCGTGTGTAGGAGAGTCGTCAACGGGGGCCACACGTATATCCAATTACGGAAGAAAGCTCACCAAACTATTCTACTTCAATAATAGAATAAGTATAAGAACCGTAGTTCGTAAAAATTTATGCTTAGCTAAACTAGTTACGCCCCACAGTTTTCATTTATAACAGTTGTTGTGCTAACTTTTATGTTTGTTAACCAAACCACCCACCAAAAAACTTGGTAGTATTCTGGTATGGTAGGATGAAAAATATTGGCCGCAAAATGAGGTGGGAAGTATGAAGTTTTAGTAGTTGGATGATGACAAAGAATTGTTGAACTGAGTTAAGTGAGTTGTTGATAGAAGAGTGAAGGTTATTGAGTTAGAAGAAGGCTCGATTAATGCAAGATGCATTAGCTAGGTCAACAAACCAAAAGGATAATTGATTTATGGTTGGTACTAGATGTTGACTGATGCCAAAGCATTAGGATGGGCTTTGAAGTAAGTTTTAAAAGCTGTCGCGCAAGATTCACCAGATACTATTTTGATGTTTAAGTGCTAAAAACAACGGATTGATGAGAGAAGTTGAGAGGGATTTAATTCTGGAGCAGATGATTATTGTTAGTAGCTAAGCGCATTTAATCCTTGGAGGTAAGGCCGCCATTTAAGTCACTCTTGAGGCGGAGTACGTATAAGGATGCTCAAGAAGAGGAAGGATTAGATAAATTAGAATTTGGTCCTTTTAATTATTAGCAAAAGGAATCTCACGGAAAGTTCTGGACACTGGACAATCAATCCCATTCGTTAAACTGCTTTAGGAATTCGGGGATTATATTTATGGCAGTTCATCCAAGGATCGTGGATTTTGTGGCAGATGAAAAGATTTTGAAAAGAGGTAGGCAAACAGGAAAGGGTTTATCTCTGCTAGAAAACCGTTATGGTTTCGCACGTTAGTTCATTTACGTTGGGACAAATAGAAGAAGGCAAACAGGTGGGAGAGAGTAAAAAAGTCGATTTCAAACGTTGGGGGGGCGTAGGTTATAAAATTGAAAAAATTCGATTTAATTAAAAAAAAGGGCCCGTGTCAGATGATGTATTTAGGAAGTTGAAGATCAGTAGTGCGCGTGTGTGAAAAAATTTACTAGGAAAAGGGAAAAAAAGGTCAGTTTTAATTCCTTGAAAAAGGGTTTAAATCCAACAATGAGGGAATTGAATTGGGGCTATTATTTTGTTTTTTTTTTTTTACTATTTTGCTGTTAGTTCTTAGATTTTATTTTTCTTTGTAATTTCCTACG
>Ga0163217_1002967_pt1 | contig 13783 bp, 9 predicted proteins | sample SynspAceP_FD_185933 | JGI IMG/M metagenome (GOLD analysis project Ga0163217, IMG submission 185933) | Saline lake microbial communities from Ace Lake in Antarctica - Synechococcus sp. Ace-P (PacBio error correction) | ecosystem: Environmental > Aquatic > Non-marine Saline and Alkaline > Saline ... | reverse complement strand
CAAAGCCTTTAAAGGAGGAGTGGTGGAGCAATTGGAGAGTGATGGAGATGCGAGGGAGTTGTTGAGGAATGTTTTTGTTTTTTATTTTATGGGTTGAAGGGGAAGAAATAAAATGTTAAAATGTTGTCACCCTGAAGCGATAGTTGAAGGGTAAGAAAAAACAACAGAAGATAAAATGAGTAAGTTGCACCATATTATGTTTACATCTTAAAATGCGCTGATGTTTCTATTACACAGCGTGTAACTATAATATTGAGTACGATTTGCTCAGCACAATGAAGGCACGGATACAAAAATTATATTACTTATTCGGCGTAGACCAGTAGATTCGGTATTTGCTAATGCGTTTAAATATATAGACCAAACCAATTGCATTTTGAAAAGCATAGTAAAAGGATGGGAGTAGGGAAAAGAAAGAAGCGATTATAAATGATAATCTGCGGAAGATTTTAAAAGAGCTTTCTATTTGTAGGAAGAGACAAGTCATTTTGAATAAGGAATAGAGTAAAATTTGTCTCCTTCACTTCGACCAAAAGCTAAATATAAACCTTTCTCCGCTTAGGATTACCAATTTAAGATAGAGTATAGGTGGATTAATTTTGTTATGACTTCGACTCCGCTCAGCCTGACAAAATTTATAACCTAATAGCAAAAATGTTAATGAATGTCAATCAGAGTAGAATGTTAATAATTTGCCACCCTGAGCAAATGTTAATGATTTGGTCAATCAGAGTAGAATGTTATGAATTTGCCACTCAAGAGTAGAATGTTAATAAATTTGTCACCCTGGAGCAAAATGTTAAATGATTTGTCACTCAGAGTAGATGTTAATAATTGTCAATCCTGAGCAAAAAATGTTAATGCATTTGTACTCACGAGTAGGAATGTTAATGATTTGTCAATCAGAGTAGAATGTTAATAAAATTTGGTCATTCCTGGAGCAAAATGTTTAATGGATTTGTCAACCCCTTAGCAAAATGTTAATGATTTGTCGCTCAGAGTAAGATGTTAATGATTTGTCATCCTGAGCAAAAATGTTAATGAATTTGTCATCTGAGCGGAGTCGAAGGATAAGACAAATAGCTTGATTTCAGAGTCGAAGTACTAAAACCCAAAAACCAAAACAAAAAACCCTCTTACCTTTGCTTCCGCAATCAGTAAAAGGTTCCTTCCTAATGAAAAAAAGTTACGTTAGCGGTTCAAATCGCACGCTTGTTATCAATTTATCACTTTCATAAATACTTTCGTCGTAAGTCATCAAACATGAGTCGATGGTACCGTTTGGAGTTAATTCGACTACTCGCGTTAGCTACCAGTTTGAGTAAACTCATGAAATCAGAGAGGTAAACAATTACAGTGCCCTGGAACTCCATCAATGAGATGTTCAAATGCAGAATGGATTCCCAAATCCAGTGGTTGGTTTGGTTCATTCCAGGATTCAATATGGTTCGCGCTTGCAGCATCATTCGAGACCAGCATACATACGTTACTTTTCTCCTCCTGATAAAACCGGGTTCACATTTTGAAGATTCTTCACCTTTGAAAAACAACATTTTACCCAAGAAACTCCGAATGTTACTTCGTCTTTCTTCTTCAGGAGTATCTCTCAACCAATCAACTAAATTGTCACTTCCTACAAGAATTCTGCATTGTCGCTTTGGCAAATAAGCCGTATAAGGTTTGTCCAAATCAAATTCACCTGTATGTCTGCCTTTTCTACGCCGTCCAATATTTCAAACAACTTTGTAACTGGCAATCCCATGCGTTGACTTAAAAAGGCAATTTTATCACCTTTGGTGACATTCAGATTTAAAATCTTTGAAAACAATCCAAATTTCACCAATCAAGGTCTTCTTAGAAAGATTAGTAATGTTCAACAAGTGATTTCCTGCTTTCTCTTTTTTGATCAAAATATAATCGCTGGGATAACGTCTTGTAGAAGCCTAATCATCCACGTGATTTTATCCAATAATTTCTTCTCACTAGTTGCCTTTGTTTTGATTTAGAAGCATTTGGCACTTAAATTTCCGAGCAATAAAAACTCTTGTAATTCCTTCTTTCTTTTCTTCGCCTTGTTATTTTGATCGATTCTGTCTTCGAAGCTCACCCAGTCCCTTGACTCCGTTGTGGTACCAGAACGAATAGTTCCAGTAAACAACTCACTTTCTTAAAGTCGATGTCTACAATATTGGTACAAACGGTATCCAAAAAGTGTTCTATCGTGAGAAACAACGATTTACCGTTGTTTTTTAAAGTCCAATAAGAAATCCTCTAACAGAGAAATGGTTTTGATAAAATCCAAATGCGTTGGTTGGCTCATCCAGAATCAAAATATCAGGGTTACCAAATAAGGCTTGTGGCTAATAACACCCGTTAGTTTTTTGGTTTCCTGAAAGGTCTTCTAAGTTTTATAGTCCCTCAGATTCTTCAAATTCCAATCCCCACTTCAAATAGGGCAGCAGCCACACTTCAGCATCCAACCGTCCATTTCTGCAAATTCAGCTCAAGTTTCAGATGCTTTGATTCCATCTTCATCATTGAAGTTTCAGGTTGCATGTAAATGGCATCTTTTTCTTGCAGTAATGGCCCACATGTTTTGTGGCCCATCATCACTGTATTTGATGTGGTAGAATTCATCAAAGGCATTGTGATTTTGGCTCAACACTGCCATTCGTTTACCTGGCTCTATGTAGATTCCGGTCCGGCATTGGCATCCATTCTTCCTGCCCAATAGGTCTTTAAGAAAGTCGATTTTACCAGCGCCATTGGCTCAATGCAATCCCGTAACAGTTATTGCCTGTAAATTTTGATGTTTACTTCGTCGATAGAACTCTGGTTTACCCGAAATTGTAACGAAAATGTTTTGTGCTTCAATACATGATTCTATGCTTTTTGAAACGCAAAATTACTGAAAAAACAGACAATAAATAGTGTAACCACAGGAAGAGGTTTTTAGATAACTCAATCGTGGCTTACTATTAATCTTAATTTAAAGGATGTAAAACTCAAATGATCTACCTTCAGCTTCTTCCGGAATCAATAAATTGGAATTCTAGGGCTTCTTTTATCTCCAATCATCTGTAATGCTTCCAATATATAATTATGGAGTGGAGGAGTCCGTGGTTTTTTATTTCCCAAGACAATAAATCAATTTTTAGTTTTTCACTTCTGCCAAAATCATCTCTTCTGTAGATCCTTGAATCATGGCCCTGGTTCCAGCATCATCCTTTTAGCAGTTAGTAATGAGTTTGTGTTTCAACTTCTCGGTGAATTTCACGCAAAACTCATCGGCCTTTGAAATCACGAATGTATTGCGGACCAAACTTCATAACCCTACAAAATCTGGATCTGGTGCTTGGCAATTTGCATCAAACCAACATTTGCATTAAATGCTTTTTCCGCTAACTGTGTTGCAGAATCTAACATTTCTGTTCATATACCACTCCGTATTAGTTCACTTCTATTGACTACCAATATATTTTTTCATTAGTCGTTTGTTAAGTTTGGATAGTAAAATTTGCATTAAAATTAGACTTTCAAAAATAGGATAAACGAATGAAATTTCAACACTAGAAAATGGGTAAAACCAGAAGATTTAAATACAAATAGGATTCACTTTTTGGAGGGGACGATTATTGCAATGATTGATGAAGAAGCAGCTTTGTATGCCATCAATTCAGTTTGGATAACCATTAAAGTGGTGACTAAATTTATGTCTGAAATCAACTTTTATAATTCACCAAAGCAAGTGAGTATATTAGAAATTGGACTCGGAACCACCGTAAAGTTTGGGTAAATCATCAGGTGACGTTAAAGTGAAGTCAGAAACATGGAAAACTCGTTGCCAAGAAATCATTGCCTCTAATCATAGTAATGTTGAGATCTGGGGGACCACGGCACCCTAAACCTCATGGCTCAAAACGGAGAATAGAATACATTAACGATCGATTAGATAGAAGTAATAGAAACAAAAAAAAATCCGCCCCAAATTTGCTTTCGCAAATTAAGGGCGATCATCACCTAAAAGAAAACCTTAATGGACCATATTGTTTATGTATCATTAATCGTGTATTTTGGTGTTTTATTTTATTTCATTTACGTTCACTATTTAGTCGAACAGCTTCGTTTATAAAGTAAAATCTTTTCCTTGGAGGATTGTCTTGCATAATATTGTAAGAACAACCATTTGGCTGCAGCCTGACCATTTTTAAGTTTTGCTGCAATTTCATCTGCCTTTAAAAGTATGGCTAATTGGTATTTCCCTGCAGCTGATGCGTTAAGCTTACCTAAAACCAATAATTTACTGAATCGGCCTCCTGGAACAAAGTAGAGCAGAAACTGTGTAATCTTGCGCTTCTGCCACACATTATCGGAGAAGTATTCTCCCCAGTTGTTAGCATTTGGTCTATTTTCTATTGTTGGTGCTAATTTGGCAGGCAATTCCATTTCCACCTTCAACTGTCCAATCTCTATCAGTGGTTGAAGTCAATTCCTGTCGCGATTTGTCTTGCCACCCCAAGGGTGTAGAATAAGTGATGAATATTACCTTCAGCACGAGTTTAAATCAGTTCATTAAACCGAAACTACTCCTGCAGATACTTAATTCAGCTGCATTACCATGGTGTAGAATTAAAGCGGGACACCTGCTACCAATAATATAATTGAAAACTAATCTATCCTGACTCAGAAACTTACGGCAACTATCACGCCATCCGCATCTCCAGGTACTGCGCCTCTTGTGGATTGCCTGACTCATTCATTGGAGGAGTTGGCACTACTGGAGGAGATCATCCTCTTTTCTCGCATGAGTAAAACACGATCATTGCAAGATAATTTGCCCTCCTGTTAAAATTTTTGTTTTCATTGAAATTGATTTTTAAGTTCTATGATATTAACAAACCGTCGCAGATAATGTATTTATTATATACGGTAATTAATCCGTATCTTTTTTAGGAACTAATATTCATTGATGTTGAAAAAACGAGATAACTTTCCACTCCTATCGTCTAAAAAGGAAGGGTATCTTTGACCTAGTTTAACCAACTATTATAAAAATGAATAAACAGTTATTACAGTGCCCTATTATTGTGCACTTACCGCAGGCCATGGCATGGGACAAATAGGGACACCGAGTGGGTAGGAAAAATTGCAGAGTAACCCAATTTAATCCTCCTAAAGCTAAAGCGAAATTGAGAAAATTCTAGGAACAGTATAGTTTAGCTATTGCATCTACTTGGATGGATTGAATGTTAAGCACAAGTGTTGAGCCGATGCTTATGACCGATACCCCATGCTTGCATGGTATTACTACGCGTTCGAATGTTAAAACCTATGAAGAATCGGATAAAAGCAATGAAGGGAAGTTGTTCAAAAAATAGAGGAATGATCCACCACTTTAAAAAAACACCACTGCAAAAACTGCTGAGCAGAAAAAGAAGCTTTGAACGTTTTTTGATTCACTTGGTAGGGGACAATATATCACCAGTCCCGCTGCACCGTGAAACGGAAAAAGATAGAGGTGGAAATGACGATAAAATCAAATGGTTTTATCCAATAGCTAACCTGCATCGGCAATCTGGACAGTGGAATTAAAGAAGGAAAAGCAATTTAAGCTATAGGCGAAATGGTAGAGAGGCATCGATTTTACTACTCCACAAAAAGTCAAAGAATGGCAATCGTTAACAACCGCACAAGGCTTGATGAGGTCTGGCATCTATCCGAAGAAAACATCTATCCTGACAAGGATTGGAAAAAAATAGGTATGAGTATTAAATCAGTTGGGGAAGTTGTTACAAAGACCAGTTATTGAAAGGTGCGAGTTGGCGATTAGCTGGAAGTTTTGAATCAATTTACAGTAGAAAAAGTTAACTTAGCGACTCTTTTTAAACTTTGAATACTTTAAGGCATTGGAACAACAAACAAAATAGAATGTCCAAAATTGTCACACCGCTATTGATGTGAATTCAAAATCTGTACAGCAACTAGAAGGTGATTTTAAAAAGAAGTTTGATGCTTCAATTTTACAAGATGTTTCAGCGCAAAAAGCAAGCTGCGGATACTGAAAAGTTTTGAAGACAGCAAACGACAGTCTTGAGGCAAGTTAAAGAAGCGAGAAAATTGAGTTGTTTTAGAAGAAGCGTTTTGGAACAGTAAACTAAAGGCAAGAAGCGTCTCGTTACTGAGATGACAAGCCTGATAGATACCGCGCAATTGCAGAGGAAAATTCTGAGCAGCTCTAAATCCATGCAATTAAGAAACTGAAAGAAAAATCAGATAAACTGCGAGACACCCTCACAATAAGGCTACAAGCAGATTTTAGAACGCTTAAAACGAGCAGAAATTAGAGTTGGGAGGAAGAAATAGAAATGGCTGCTGAACAAGAAGTTCAATCAGCTTATTTTAACCGAAAAAGATAAAATTAGACGGATCGAAGAAGAAACGCAATCAAAAATTGCATTAAAAAGAACTTCAAAAACAATTTAGAGGATCAGAGTGAAAACTGACCGAAGAAATGAAACGCAAGCAGGAGCAAGGTTCTATGCAATTGCAAGTGAAGTTCAGCAGGGCCATGAGGAATGCGTTGGAAGCAAACTTCCCAGAGTTGGATACGATGGAAGAAGTGAAGAAAAGGAGCTAGAGGCGCCCGCATTGTTCCAAATTTGCCAAACAAGAAGTCAAAAGCCAATTGCCCGGAAAAATTTGTTACGAAAGTAAACCGCGACGAAAGACTTTCAGCCTTACTTGGATTAGAAAAATTCCACACCGCGGAACCAAGACAAAGGGCCGATATTGGCTTTACTTCTTGTATTTCACAATTTGGACCACAATCGGCGCCTCTAGCTCGCTTTCTTCACTATATTCAATCGTTTCCAATGGAAAGTTGCTTCTCACCACGGCTTTCCCACCATGGCCAACTCCTAACTTCACCTTGCAATTGCATAGAACCTTGCTCTGCTTGCGTTTCATTTCTGTCGGTCAGGTTTCTTCTGCATCCTCTAATTGGTTTTTGAAGTTCTTTTAATGCCAATTGATTGCGTTCTTTTTCTTCCGTCGTCCTAATTTTATCTTTTTCGGTTAAAAAATAAGCTGATTGAAAAACTTCTTTTTCAGCAAGCCTATTCTATTTCTCCTCAAACTCTAATTTCTCTCGATTTTAAGCGTTCTAAAACCCTCTGCTTGTAGCTTATTGTTATTCTCGCAGTTTAATCTGAATTTTTCTTTCAGTTCTAATTTGCATGGATTTAAGCTGCTCAGAATTTTCCTCTGCCAATTGCTTCTCAGTGTGTCATTCAGTAAAGAGACGCTTCTTCCTTTAGTTTTTTAGTTTCCAACCGCTCTTTAAACAACTCTTTTCTCGCTTTTTACTTCTCAAAAACTTGTCGTTTCTGTTCTTCAAACTTTCAGATATCCGCAGCTTGTTTGCGCTGAACCCATCTTGTAATTGAGCATCAACTTCCTTTTTAAAAATCACCTTCTAGTGATGATACAGATGTTTGATTCAACATCAATAGCGCCGCCCATGTACAAATTTTGGGGACATTCTATTTAGTTTTGTTGTTCCATTGCTTAGAAGATTTCAAAGGTTTAACACAAGGAGTCAGCTAAGTACTTTTCTACTGGTAAATTGAATTCAAACTCCAGCTAATCGCCACTCCCCACCTTTCAATACTGGTCCCTTTTGTAACCAACTCCAAACCACTGATATGAATACTCATACACCTATTTTTCCAAATCCATCCTGTCAGGATAGATGGTTTCTCGGATAGTATGCAGACTTCATCAGGGCCCACTGTGCGGTTGTTAACGATTGCCATTTCTTTGACTTTTTGGTGAGTAGTAAAATGATGCTCTCTACCAATTTCGCCTATAGCTAAATTGCTTTCCTTTCTAGTTAATTTCACGTGATCCCAGATGCGATTTGCAGGTTTCCTTTCTATCTCACTAAAATTTGCGGAATTTTTTTTTAAAAAAAAAAAAACCCCATTTAGGGGGGAAAATTTTATAGTCATTATCCACCTCTATCTTTTCCGTTCCGAACGTGCAGGCGGCTCCAGTGAGAATGTCCCCTTACCAAGTGAACCTCAAAAAACGTTAAAGCTTCCCTTTTTCTGCTCAGCTGAGTTGCAGCTGGTGTTTTTAAAGGCGGTGATCATGTCCTCTATTTTGAACAACTTCCCCTTCATTGCTTTTATCCATTTCTTCATAGGTTTTTACCATTCGGAACCGTAGTATAATGCCAAGCATGGGGTATGCGTATAAGCATCATCACTTTCTTAAACATCATCCATCCAAGTAGATTGCAATAGCATAAAACTTCTGTTCCTAGAGAGTTTTCTCAATTTCTGCTTAGCTTAGGAGTTAAAATGGGTTTCTCCCTGCCAATATTTTCCCCTACCACATCGGTGTCCTATTTGTCCCCATGCCATGGCTGCGGTAGTGGCCACAATAATAGGGCACTTGGTAATAACTGTTTTATTTCATTTTTTATATAGTTGGTTTAAAAACTAGGTCAAGATACCTTCCTTTTAAAGACGATAAGAGCGAAAGTTTATTCTCGGTTTTTTCAACATCAATGAATATTAGTTCCTAAAAAAATACGACAATTACCGTATTATAATAAAATACATTATCTGTGCAGAGGTTTGTAATATCATAAACTTAAAAATCAATTATCATTGAAAACAAAAATTTTAGACAGGCAGGCAATTATTGCAATGATGTGTTTACTTCATGCGAGAAAGAGGATGATACTCCTCCAGTAAGTGCCAACTCCTCCAATGAATAGTCAGCATCCACAAACCCAGTACCTGGGAGATGCGGATGGCGTATTAGGTTGCCGTAAGTTCTGAGTCAGGATCAGGATATTTTTCAATTATAATATTGCGTACAGGTGTCGCTTTATTCTACAAATGGATAATGCTGAATTAGTATCTGCAGAGAGTAGTTTCCGGTTAAATGAAAACTGATTTAACTCCCTCGCTGCTGAAGGTCCACCCATTCATTATATTCTAACCTGTGCAACCAAATTCCGACAGGAATTGAACTTCACCACTTGGATAGAGATTGGGACAGATTGAAGGTGGGAAATGGAATTTCCTGCCATTAGCTACAACCAATAGCAAATAGACCAATGCCCTACAACTGGCGGAGAATAACTTCTCCAACGATTTAATGTGAGCAGAAGCGCAGATACACAGTTTCTGTCTCTACTTTGCTCAGGGAGCGATTCAGTATTATTGTTTTAGGTAGCTTTAACGCATACCAGCTGCAGGAAATACCATTAGCCAACTTTAAGCAGATTGAAAATTGCAGGCAAACTTAAAAAATGTCAGGCACTGCAAGCAATGGTTGTTCCTTACAATATTAATGCAAGACAATCTCAGGAAAAAGATTTTACTTTATAAACGAAGCTGTTTCGACTAAAATAGATGAATCGTAAATGAATAAAAAATAAACACCAAAATACGACGATTTAATGATACAAAACAATATGGTCATTAAGGTTTTCTTTTAGGTGTGATTGATTCGCCTTAATTTGCGAACGCAAATTGGGGGCGATTTTGTTTCTATTACTTTACTTATCTAAATCGATGTTAATGTTATTCTATCTCCGTTTTGCCCATGAGGTTTAGGGTGTCGTGGTCTCCCCAGAATTCACCATTACTATCGTATTATAGCAATGATTTCTTACGAGTTTCCATGTTCTGACTTCACATCTTAAACGTCATGATGATTTACCAAAACTTTACTGGTTCCAGGTCCAATTTCTATAATATTCACCTTGCATTTGGTGAATTAATAAAAGTTGATTTCAGAACATTAAATTTAGTCAACCACTTTAGTTATCCAACTGAATGATGGCCATACCAAGAAGCTGCTCTTCATCATCCCATTGCAATAATCGTCCTCCAAAAAGTGAATTATTTGGGATTTAAATCTTCTGGTTTTACCCATTTTCTAGTGTGAAATTTCATTCGTTTATCTATTTTTGAAAGTCTTAATTTTACATGCAAATTTACTATTCCAAAAACTTAACAAAAACGACATATGAAAAAAATATATTGGTAGCAATAGAAGCTGAATAATACGGAGTTAATGAAACAGAATGTTAGATTCTGCAAACACAGTTAGCAAAAGCATTTAATGGCCAAATGTTGGTTGATCAGAATTGCAGCACCAGATCCAGATTTTGTAGCGTTATGGAAGTTGGTCCCGCAACTTACATTCGTGATTTTCAAGGCCGGATGGGAGTTGCGAGAAATTCACCGAGAAGTTGCCAAACACAAAACTCAATTACTAACTGCCTAAAGGAATTGTTGATGCTGAAGGGCTCATGATTCAAGGCATCTACAGAAGAGTGATTTTGCAGAAGTTGAAAAACTAAAAATTGATTTATTGGTCTTGGGAAATTAAAAACCACGGGACTCCTCCACTCCATTTTATTGGAAGCATTACCAGATGATTTTAATAAAAAGAAGCTAGAATTCCAATTTTATTGATTCCCGGAGAAGCTGTAATAGATCATTTGAGATTTTTTTAACATCCTTTAATTAGATCTAATAGTAGCCACGATTGAGTATTAAAAACCTCCTTCTGTGGTTACCACTATTTATTGTCTGTTTTTATCAGTTAATTTTGCGTTTCTCAAAAGCATAAATCATTGATGAAGCACAAAAACATTCGTACAATTCGGTTAAAAGAGTTCTATTCGACGAAGTAAACATCAAATTACAGGCCAAATAACTGTTACGGGATCATTGGAGCCAATGGCGCTGGAAAATCGACTTTTCTTTAAAGATATTGGCAGGAGAAATGGATGCAAATGCCTGACGGAATCTACATAGAGCCAGGGGTAACGAATGGCAGTGTTGAGCCAAAATCACAATTGCCTTGATGAATTTACCACATTAAATACAGTGATTGATGGGGCCACAAATCATTGTGGGCCATATATGCAAGAAAAAGATGCATTTACATGAACCTGACTTTCAATTTGATGAAGATGAATCAAAGCATCTGAATTGTAAGCTGAATTGAGCGAGAAAGGACGGTTGAATGCTGAAAGTGATTGCTGTCCTGCCCCTAATTGGAGTGGATTGGGAATTGAAGAATCTGAGCACTATTAAAACTTAGAAGACCTTTCAGAAACCAAAAACTACGGAAGTGTTATTAGGCACAAGGCCTATTGCGATGTACACCCTGCACTATTTTGACTTCTGGATGAGCCAACCCAACGATTTGGTCGGATAATCAAAACATTTTTCTTGCGTTAGAGGATTTCTTATTTGGACGGTTTAAAAACCACGGTTTAATCGTTGTTTCTCACGATAGGACCACTTTTTTGGATTAACCGTTTGTACCAATATTGTAGACATTCGACTTTAAGAAAGTGAGTTTGTTTACTGGGTAACTATTCGTTCTGGTACCCACACGAGTCATTATGGCAGCTTCGAGACCAGAATATCGATCAAAATAAAAAGGGCGGAAAGAAAAGAAGAAGGAATGTACAAGAGGTTCTATTGCTCGAATTTAGTTGCCAATGCCTTTCACAATCAAAAAACAAGCAACAGTAAGAAAAGAATATTGGACTAAAGAATCGTAAAACGTGGAATGAAATATCAGGGCTTCTACAAAGACGTTATCCAGCGATTATAAATTGATCAAAAAAAGCAGAAGCCAGAAAATCAAAATTGTAAATGTGAAACATTACTAATCTTTCTAAGAAAATTGATGAGTGAATACCCTGCCTGTTCAAAGAATTTACCAATTCTGAAATGTCACCAAAGGTGATAAAAAATTGCCTTTTTACTCAGGCGATGAGCCCGATTGCAGTTACAAAAGTTGTTTGGAAAATATTTGGACGGCGTAGAAAAAGGCAGATAACAGGTGAATTGAATTTGGACAAAACCATTACTACGGGCTTTATTTGCCAAACGACAATGCAGAATTTCTTTGTAGGGAAGTGACAATTTAGTTGATTGGGTTGAGTCCTTGAGGGAAGATACTACTGAAGGAAAAAAGACGAAGGTATACATTCGAGGGTTTTCCTTGGGTTAAATGTTGTTTTTACAGGCTGGATTAATCTTTTCAAGAAATGTGACGGCGTTTTATCAGGAGGAGAAAAAGTACGTGTATGCTGTCTCGAATGATGCTGGCAAAAGCCGCGAAACATATTGATCCTGGATGAACCAACCCAATCCACTTGGGCCGGATTTTGGGCAAATCCATTACTGCATTTGAACGCACACTCATCCCTGATGGAGTTTCCCAGGCACTGTATTGTTTTACCTTCTTCATTGGAAAAATCATTGAGTTTACTTCAATACTGTGTTAGCTAACCGAGTAGTCGAATTAACTCCAAAACGGACCCATCGACATGTTGATGACTTACCGACGAGGTATTAGAAAGTTGATAAATTGATAAACAAGCGTGCGGATTTGACCGTCCTAACGATAACTTTTTTCATTAGTGAAGAACGCTTTTACTGATTGCGGGAAGCAAACGGTAAGAGGTTTTGTTTGTTTTTGGGTTATTAGTACTTCGACCTGAATCAAAACATTTGTTCTTATCCTTCGGACTCCGCTTCAGGATTGACAAATCCATTAACATTTTGCTTTTCAGGTGAACAAATTCATTTAACATCTACTCTGACGACAAATCATTAACATTTTGCTAAGGGTGACCAAATCATTAAAACCATTTTGCTCCAGGATGACCAAACATTATTAACATTCTACTCTGATTGACAAAATCATAAACATTTCCTGTACTCTACTAAATCATTAACATTTTTGCTCAGGATGAAAAATTATTTTAACATTCTTTACTCTGAGACAAATTCATTACATTTTGCCTCAGGGTGACCAAATTATTAACATTCTACTCTGAGTTTGGCCAATTTTCATTAACATTCTACCTCTTTGATGTTTGACAAAATCATTAACATTTGCTCCTTCAGGGTGACAAAATATTAACATGCTACTCTGATTGACAATTCATTAACCATTTTGCTATTAGCGTATAAATTTTGTCAGGCTTTGAGCGGAGTCGAAAGTTCATACCAAAATTACCACCTTTACTCTATCTTAAATTGTTAATCCTAAGCGGGAAGAAGGTTTATTATTTAGCTTTGGTCCCGAAGTGGAAGGAGGGAACAATTTTACTCTATATCCTTATTCAAAAAATGACTGGTCTCTTCCTACAAATAGAAAAGGCTTCTTTTTAAAAAACTTTGCCCAATTATCATTATAATCGCTTCTTTCTTTTTCCGACTCCATCCTTTTACTTGCTTTTTCAAATGGCAATTGCTTGGGTCTATATATTTAAACGCATTAGCAGGAATACCAATTCTACTGGTTCTACGCGAATAAGTATATTGATTTTGTATCCGTGCCCTTTCATTTGTTGCTGAGCCAAATCGATAACTCAATATTATTAGTTACAACCTGTGTAAATAGGGAAAAACCATCAGGCGGCATTTTTAAAGATGTAAAAAACCCATTTAATATTCCGTGCACTTTACTCATTTATCTTCTGTATAGTTTTTTCTTGACCCCTTCCGGACTATCGCTTCAGGGGTGGGACAAAAACATTTTAAAAAACCAATTGTATTTCTTCCCCCTATATCAAACCCCATCACAATCCGCTGCCTTCAAAACAAACTCCGTCCGTCGCATTCTCCATCACTTCTCCAAATTTGCTTCACCCCCAACAAAACTTTCTTTCCTTTAAAAAGGGCTTTTGGGGGGAAAATTTTTTTTGCCGTCCTCTTCCCTTTAAATG
>Ga0163217_1029037_pt1 | contig 13784 bp, 10 predicted proteins | sample SynspAceP_FD_185933 | JGI IMG/M metagenome (GOLD analysis project Ga0163217, IMG submission 185933) | Saline lake microbial communities from Ace Lake in Antarctica - Synechococcus sp. Ace-P (PacBio error correction) | ecosystem: Environmental > Aquatic > Non-marine Saline and Alkaline > Saline ... | reverse complement strand
GATTTGGGAATACTCAATTCAATAGGTGGGCAGGGCTCTAAAGTATTTGTGGCCACTTTATTGGCGTCACCTTAACAAAGCCTATATGCCATTGTCTGTTGAAACCCATTGTTATCTGATGCTTCTTGAAATGCATGATAAAATTAAAGGAGCATTAAAGGGAAATTCGCCCTTTAAGTCGCAAAACCAATATACTTTGAAAAGGGTATTAAATCTGGGAAAAATAATGACGGGTCTTGGAACGCCATTGATTGGGAGATGGGTTGTCCCCACCAAATCCCTTTAGTTGATAATAATGTATTTAAACACAAAATCGAATAAAAATAAAATTCCAAAAATTTATTTTGATGCTAGTGTTGTTGTGTAGGAAATGGGCGTTCACAAACATCCGAAACAACACCAAAAAGCAAGCTAAAAATCAAAAGTTAAGGGGTAGCATAAGTCAAATTGCATTCGCTCGGAAGAGGCCTTACAACTTGCAAATGCAGGGGGAAAAAGAGCATTAGAGGTTTAGCCTGTAAAGGCTAATAACATCACAAAAGTCCAAAAACTCAGGACTTGCCATAAAAACCAAATACCATTTTGAAAACCCTGTCGGCAATCCCTGAAAGTGGATTTTGTATTTAGTGGAGATTATAACGATTTTTTCTAACCTTAGAAACTGGCATCTAGAATATCGGTTTTGAGCCTTCAAGGGCGCGTAAAACACCACATATTTACAAGGAATGACCGGTGAAATTTTAAGATACACTTGGGAAAATGGTCGGGACAGCGGAGTAAAAGAAAAATCTGCACCACCGTAAAAGAACGCGTCTCTTATCTTAGTGATATTGTGGAAAACTAAAATGGATTGAGTAGCGAAGCGGATATGGAATTCTTCTGATTTCATTGATTTAGAAAAATACCCTGAGAAAACAAAAGTTATAACGGTGTTGGAGAAAATGCTTATTGGAGTCCCTATAAAGGAACATTTTTAGAAGTGTATTATCATGGCGTATTCATTTACCCTAAAAGGTCCGATATTTCTGATAACTGTTGATTAGTGAACAGCAAAAACCATGGCCTTAGCCAAAAACAATTTAATAGCAGAACAAATTAAAATAATCATCTAAAAAAACTAACACAAAATGAAAAATCTTATTAAAATTAAACGTTGGTAATACTTACTATTAGTTTCTTGTAAGGACACTAATCAATCTAAAGCTATGGAAAGCGTTATTGGATGAAGTAAGTACGGTAAAATGAAGACATCAATAAAAAATATGAGCTTCTATTACAGGAAATTAGGCCACAAAAACACTTTAACAAACCGATCAATTACTGGAAGCCTCCCCAAAAACATTTGGGCAGCCTTGAGTTCTTGATCCCAATGGAGCGAGAATACATCAAAGTGAAACGGTTTATAGGAAGTTTTGGAACTGGTTTACTGCTACAAATGGAAAATTTTAGATGCTGGCGCTAAGAATGTGATGTTCAGCAAATAATTCCTTTTAAAAATGTAGAGGCTAAACAAAATTTACCTCGGAAATATAATTAATACCATTAGCATACTCAAAAAAAAAAGCGAAATGGTGTCTTAAACCTTTGGAACCGATCGCGAGGAAAGGACACAAAATCTGAATTACCAATCTGAAATTAGGTTTCTCTACGACCAACGGTTTTATGTAACCGCTCGAAGGCAAGGGTATGGATGTAGATTGAGCTTTGGGATGCGCTACAACTTACTGATTTAAAACATTTAAAAAATTTAATAACTAAACAGATTGTCCCATGGCAATTTACTTTACATCACTGAGCGAATTCTCAAATTACGTGGGCATTATTTTTACCCGTAGCAGGTATGCCTTTTTTGCTCATTGCAATACGGGACTGTTGGTGGTGGGCAAAACAATCGGTGCACTGGCCTAAAACTAAGGGAGTAGTCATGGACGGAAAATTAAGTTTCGACTTTCTCCAGAAGTTAGGATTTTTAACACCTACGATGTCAAGGCCTTAGCTATAAAAGGAAAAGCCCTTTTTACATTCAAATAAAACAATCAATGTTAAAAAAGTAGCTCGGTTTAATAGATTTGGGGTATCCTGACGAAAACAAGTTGTGGTGTACATATAATCCATCCAACCATAAAAATATCGACCTATAGAACCAGGAAAGAAAAAGACGGTGTAAATGGCCGCATTATTTTTTATTGCCTATTTCTTTTTTTAGCAGGTTTAGTGGCTGCTTACTTTTCTCCTTGCGTTTCATTTCCGAAATCATAGATTATTGTCTAAAAAATTATTCCTCTAACTTTAAAAATATAGGTCTTATGGAAAAAATTAGTAGTCGTGATTAGCATTTTTATTCTTGCAAGTAAAAATCTTGCTCAAGATCATCGAAAGTAAGAGAAAACCATCCATCACCAAAAAATGGATGTAGTGCCTGTTTACTTTTGGGGATGATGGATGGTCATTACCATTTGGAGCTATGTCTGCCTCCGGTGAGCTCAGCCATAAAATTTTTCCGAAAGATATTTAAGTTTTTATTTCTGAAGCCGCAAAAGAGAGTTCTGGTCCAGAATACCGCATTACCCTATTTTCTAAAATGTACGAACAGGTATAATTCTATCAGAAGAGGAAAATGAAAAGCCGTTTAGTGGCGGATATATTTCGTTAGCGACAAAAAGAGGCAAAAACCGTATATGCGGATTATTGATTTATGTTTCTGACGAAAATTTAAATACCCTGGATAGAAAGATTCTTATTCGAACAAACGCCTTAGGTAGTTCGTATTTTGAATTGTGTATTGGAATCAGAGTTTTAGATATCAGGGAGATTTGTAATTGCAAGTGTTAGCAATACCCGAGGTTAGACCACTTTGAAAACGTTATACGTAGATTTAGACTTAAAAGCCGGCTATCAATTTATTGAAAAATATGCTATTGAAAGCGTAAAGGAACATAAGAAACCCAGCATGTACGAGGAACGGTGCTTTCGATACCATAGCCGAAGCCTTAGTACAGTTTGTAAGCTCATCACAAAAACGACACCACCCAAATACCAAGTGATTGGTAAATATTTTTATAACTTAAAGCATTATGAAAACACCTCATTAAAATTATTTTTCTACTCTTGTTTTTTGTTGTCTAGCCGGTTTTTCCCAAAAACACTTGAGCCAAGAAAAAATGATCAGCATCATGAATAAGCCAGAAAGTGAAAAGCGATTGATGCAGGGCAGGGGCTAACAAGATGGATAAAGAGTCAAAAAGAAATCCAAAACTACCAACGATCCTATACCTGAAATCACAAAAAGCGAGGATACCTATTGGAAGAACACAGGGCCAGCGAATTGAAGGATAAAACAAAATTAAAAAATTGGAACAAGGGAACAGGCCGATCTTGTTTTTAATATGCTATGATTCTAGAATAATTGACGTTAAAACCTATAATTAGGTTGGGTAAATCAAAAGCGGACGGCCAGATTGAACTGACATCCAAAAAGCGATTCCTATCCTACAACCCTTACACAAACTTTTAAAAACAGCAATAATTTTTGATATTCACAATGCTGACTCGTAACCAGTTATACCAATGAAACTTGCGGGGCTTTAGCTCAAACTCTTACACATTTTAGTATATCAAAATGAGCAACCAGTCTGGAACCTTAACCCTTGGAAATTTCTGTAAAAAGTAACCCGAAACCTTCTTTAACACCTGGAGGATGTAATACTATGGTGATGAAGGTTATATTGTTATCCTGGGGTCTATGTGATGAGCCCTGTCTATAAACGCCAAGGAAACATTGGACGGGCGATTAAGCAATACGGGCACTCCTTAAAGGCGGTCGAAAACCAATTGTTGTTTACGCCCTTAATTTTAAAAACTAGGTGGAATTTGTCAAGACTTGAGTTATGGGAACCTATGAATTTGAAGCATTTCCCAGGAGAAGAAGACAGTCCGTTATAAAAAAGCACGAACATACCCTAATCACTTCTATCCCTAACGAGTGCCTACCTATTTTTTTAGTGGTCCGTGGGGAACCACTAAAAAAAACACATCATCACGTCATGTAAAAAATAGTGCAGCACTATCGCGTGTTTAGTCCCCCTTATAGCATGGCGCGTATTTCCTTCCACTCGAACTTTGCTCGTAATCACTCTTTCTTTTGAGTTTTTAACGGTAGGGTCAATTCCGCCAAAGAAACCGCTTCTTCGATGAAATAGGCAGCCAAGCGGGTGGCTATTAAATTTAAATTTCTTGATTTGCTCTATATTGACCAAATTCAGGATTGAGGCGTCGATACTTTTTGATATTTTCGGAGGACCTTTTCATGCTGAATCATATTCCTCTAAAGTGGCCCACTGCATTTTTTTTATGGAGACCACAATTTTTTTAGTGCTTTCTGGCGAGGGTAAGATTAAAGCGGAGACAAACTTTTGTTTGTCACCCAATGACCATTCATTTGTTCAATTAAAAAGTTCTTCTTTCAACCTGATTTTTCTATAGGTGCAGGCGCTTACGTACTTGCCCCCTTGCAGGTTTTAATAGTTCTTTTTCCTATCCTAATTTAAGGAATTCCCTTCCATCAGGGTCCCTTGAGTTAGGTTCCATATCCCCGTACAAAAAACCATTTTACACATCAAATAGTTTTAAATACTTGGGCATTTATTTCTGGTTGTTTATAGTTAATCCTTAGCATCACATTGGGACCGTGAGCCATAATTTCACCTTCGCCCTCTTTATAGTCTCCTGCCGTCGTATTCAATATACCAAATTCCACACCGGCAAAATAGCAGGCCCTACCGTTTTCCGATGATGGTGCCATTTGGTTCTAAAGAGTTTGCTGTTAGGTTGGAGGTCTCCGTTAAGCCCATACGCTTCACGAATAGGGATCCCTGCCGCACAAAACACTCGTAATATTTCTATCAGGACATGGGGCGGCCACCGTAACAATTTGTTTACTTACCCCCCAGGGCAGCTCTCCATTTACTAAAAATTAATTTGTCTGCAAGGTTCCATTTTTACCCTTCAACAAAAGATAGCTGTTGGTCTAGCCTTATAATGGCTCTGTGAGGCTTAAGGCCCAAAAAAAATATTTTCTCTTTACGCCATCTAAAAGCTATCCTTTGCTTGTAAATAAGCTTCGTAAATCTTTTCTGTTAATCTAGCTACGGTCGTAATAAAGCTATTGGAGCAACTGCCTGCTAGATCTCCATTGGCCCACTAAGGTTATTCCGTACCGCAGAAATATACCGAAGCGCCCTTTAACAATAATAAACAAAAAGAAAACGGCGCGTTCAAAATATGACAAAGTGAAGGAAAACCAATACCTTTCCCCGTATTTTTTACCACTAATATGCCGACGTTTGCTGTAACTTACATGCTAATATTGGCATGGCTTCAGCAAATCACTACCTTTAGGGTTGTTCCAGTAGCTTCCAGAGTATAGATAATGGTTACTAAATTCATCTGCTTTAATTTTAGAGGCTAATACTTCGAAACTCTGGACACCCTCGGAATCAAAAATAGTTCCCAAAATGGGCTGCCATTTCAAGCCAATCAAAAAGTATAAGATATGTTTTAGGGTAGCTACTGCTTTTTTGCGTTTGGATAGTTTATCCAAAACAAATCAATCCCGCCACCAGAAGGCCGCTTTTACCTCAGCCTCATTTAAGATATACTTCGTATTCCGAAACACTAATGGTCGGGTATAAAGGACATACTAATCATTCCCAGCCATTTGCACCCGGCGTAACCACTTAAACGATCCATTCCGGTCTTATTTTTATAGGACACAATCGCCACTTTATCCCCGCGCACCAGTCCCAATGTAATAAACCCAGCTGCCGCTTTTTCATGCGGTGTCTTTTACATTTTTGGAGTTACTATACGATTCCCAATGTCCTTCTTTATTTCTGCCACTAATACAAGCTTCTAGGGGAGTATTTTTTAATTGGTTAGTCAAGTAAATCGAAGAGTCAGTCATTAGTTTGGCTTATTTTGTTTTCCCGAATATACAACATTAAAATGTTTCATTCAACAGCCTACCTCTGAATCACTCACAATTATTCGAACATGATTACTAATAAAATTCAGCGACGCAGCAGGTTTATTCGTTCTCCCTCAATTTCTACGAACAGTGCCATGCTAATTTTAATCCCATTTTGGGAATAGTCCTTCTATAGCCGCACCGTTGCCATTTAAAACGTAAACTTGCTATCTACTAAGACGGCATTTGGAAAAACGAACTTTATTAAGCCGTAGTTCACGCCATTTTTACCGATGTAACTTGTATAAGATCTCCCAGCATTTTGATAGTAGGAGGACAGACATAAAGCCGTGTGCCACTGCGGTTTTTTAAAGCGGGACTGCTGGGTGGTCCTTTTCCACATCGCACATGGATCCACTGAAATCTAAGGTAGCCTTAGCAAAAATCATTGCATCATTTCTTGGGGTGATGCCTAATCCATTCGCCTGAAGGTTAGCGTTTTGCCTTCAAATGTTTTAAACTCTTGTTAAATTTTCAAAAATATTAGTTGAGCATCTTTGGCTAGTATTTATCGTGAAAGCTACCCCCATCAATAGTTTAAAACAAATCCAGAAAACGAAAACGTGCTTCATCGGCAGGCTAGATACAAATATCCATAAAAGCAATATCAATAGCGTTCTGGCCGGCATTTTTTAAGGAATACGGCCTTAGTGCCGCCTACCATTTGTTTCTTTGGGGATTGTTTTCGACCATATCGGTCATTGTTAAGCCCGGGGCGTTATAAGCGTTGGCAGTGATCCCATATTTAACCGAGGTTCCTAGTCCATGTCTTTGCCATTGCCGATAACACCGGCTTTGGTAGCCGCATAATTGGTTTGTCAAATTACCTCGTAAGCCTACATTAGCAGGCAGCACTTACAATTCTTGCCATAGTTGTTGGCCTTCATATACGGCGCAACCGCCTGAGTACAAATAAAAAACCCCTTTTAGTTCACCGCTATAACAGCGTCCAAATTCATCATCGCTCATTTTTCCAGCGTACGATCGCGAGTTATTCCGCATTATTAATTAGGAATAATCTATTTTACCGTGTTTGGAATGCACGTGTTCAAAAAGCGCTTCTACCGGCCTGCATTTATCAGCTGACCGAAACGCGCATGCGAATTCTGCTTTAGCACCCGATTTGCGTGATCCCTTCGGCACTCTTGCTTTGGCAGTACCATCGCCATGATAATGACACAAGCACCTTCTTTTGCGAACAGTTCAGAAATAGCTTTGTTCCACATGCCTTGTGAAGCCTCCTGTTACAATGGCTATTTTATTCCTTTAAATCTTCATCCTTATGTTGTATTACCTTTATGATTGATTTAACCCTTTGCTACTTTTAGCATTCTGTACCTATTTCCTAAAATTTAGGGAGTCGAAATAAATTTCTAAATGGCGTCTTCAGAAGGCTCAGATAGGCATTTAGGATAATAATTTTCTCTCGATGTCTCTAAAAATTTTAGGTTCAGTTATACATGATTATGTATACCCCATGGCTTCATTTTATCAAATTTTAACCACCAATTTTACCTTTCACCTTTCGGTTCCATTCCATTTCTTCCAAAGCCTCCTTTTGTTTCTTCTAAGGGAGAAAATGTTAGAAATATGGGTTTTAGGCCTTTCCTTCCGCATACCATTGGCATTAGGGCATGGTATGCCCATATTTCCTTAGGAAAGCGCATTGGCGAAAACCACCCCAAGAAAAACGCCAACGATTTGATGCACCCTTCTTAACAAGGGGGCAGGTTTATGGGCATCTTAGGGATAATCGCCCGCTGCAAAGCCTATGACTAAAATGCGACCATTCCAAGCAATCCCTCTGAAGGCCTGTTCAGAAAAATCACCTCCTGACCGGATCATAAGATGTACATCGACCACCTTTCCCCTGGGTACTTTCTTTTAGGGAGATTAAATCTTGTGTGTATAGTTAATGAGTTCATCCGCTCCGTATTTTTTGCAGAGGTCTAGCTTTTCTGTGGTGTTAGACGCCGCAAGGCAATGACCTTGGCTCCCATTAAATTTTCCCAGTTCTACAGCAGCTAGCCAAAAACCCCTCCGAGTCCACCCCAAAAACCAAGAGGGTCTCACGCATCCCTTAACTTTGCCCTGTCTTTTAAAGGGGCGTGATACCGAAGTACCAAGGCCATCATAAAAGATGCCGCTTGATGCGAGGGTCCATTTGAGGTGGTTTTGGGAAAACAAGCATTTGCTGGCAACCAAATAACTTTCTTCTGGCAAAGCCTCCATGAGCTACGAAGCCAAAAACTTCATCACCTACCTTGTACTATGGGTGACGCCTTCGCCCCTACCTTGTTTACGAACACCGCATATATCAGCTTCCCGGGTAAATGGGCAACTCTGGCTTAAATTGATAAGCCTTTGTAGATCAAGGTATCCGGGAAATTTAGGCCACAGGCCTTTACCGTGCCAACTACTAACTTGCTGTGGGACCGGCCTTTTAAGGCCTCTATGTCTCCAAGCGTTAAAATTGGAGGGGCCGTATTTTTACATCGTATTGCTTTTCATTCCTTCAACTAATTAAACCATTTCTTACTATTCGTTTCCAAAGTTCCTACTCCGCTTGTCGCCTGGACTCCTGATCCTGCATTCCTGATTCCTGATTCCTTTGACGTTTAAAAAAATCAATTCTTCATTACCTTCAACACCAATTTCCCAAAAACTTATCGCCAGAGAGAAAAGTCGGTCATAGGTCTCCCGGGAAATTCTCTTATGCCCTTGTTTAAACATCCTCACGGGTTTTCAACTTGCCTTCTGCCATCCATTTGGCCCATTTGTGGACCTGCTTCTCCATATCTATTGCTGCCCAATCAAAAAACCGACCATTCCTTGCATTGGCTAGCCCCTAATTGACCAATAAGAAAGGTAATTGGCTGCGTCCTTCATATGGCTTTGTTGTTGTATTGGGAGAATGGGCTCCACAGATAACCCACTCGCGGCATGTATGCGAACCTACCTAATTGCGCGTCTAAAATCTCTCCTCCAACATTGTCAAATAACATCCAATCCCTTTGGGGACTTCTTGTTTTAAGCGCTCTTTACAAATCTTCGTTTTTGATAATCGATGCAGCATCAAAGCCTAAATCAATCCACACATAGCTACACTTATCCGCCCCACCGGCGATCCCTATTACGGTACACGCCTTTTTTATCTTGGCGATTTGTCCCACAATACTGGCCTACCAGCCACCAGCTGCGCCCAGAGACCACTACCACATCGCCTTCCTTAATTTACCCACTTCTAAAATTCGAAATAGGCGTGTTCATTCCCGGCATGCCCAGTTTACCAATATACGTGGGTAAGGGTGCCAATTTGAAATCAACTTATAATAGGCCTTTTCCATCGGTCGCAACCATATTGTTTGCACGCCTCCCCGTGCCCTGGAAATAAACGTCGCCCACCTTAAAACTTTGGATGATTTTTTACTTTATGACCTCGCCCACAGAACCTGCACGCATTACCGCACCAATTTCTACCGGTGCTATATATGATTTTCCTTCATTCATCCAGCCGGCGCATGGGCGCGGATACTAAAGGAGAATATTAATGATTTTTATCAAAGACCTGTCCTTCCCTCTAATTCTGGAATTGGATTTTCGTTTCTAAGGACCACGTAGTAGCATCTGCTGCGCCACGGGTCTCTGTTACAAATAGTGTTGTTTTATTCATTCTTATTTGATTATATCTATTTTTTTTGTTTTTATTGGTAAAAACTCTCTAACATAGGCTTTCATCTTAGCCCTGATTCGCGGTTTCCACCGAGTATGGGTTGCTTCCTTTTAAGGAGTTCTCGGCGTTTTCAAAATCGGAGTTTATTCCAGAGCGGTTTTTGCTCAGTTTTTCTTGGTATTTAACAGATTTCCTGGTCTGGCTTCTTAGATAGTGTTTCTCATTTGTTTTTTCGGAAGCGTTCCATAACAGCATCTAAGGGTAGCAGTCGCTACCAAAACCAGCAGCCAAGGCTTCCTTGCCATTCAATAATTTTCCCTTCCATAAATATAGCGAATGTGCGCTAGGCCCATTCCCCCATCCAGAAGGCGTAAATTTCCGTTAGGTTTTGACTGATTTGATATTTACAGCCACTTCGTTTAGGCCAATAACATAGGCTCGCCTTCGCGCCATATTACCGATTATCGCTCGTTACGGCCAAGACCATCCGCCAGCTGGCGCGTGGGCCTGTTATGGCTGAGATAAATGGTTTTGTAAACTGCACCAATTGCCAGCGTACAGAGCTCCAAAAGCGTAAAAATCTTGTACTTGCTTTTGTATCGTTATTGATACAGTTCAATTAAATCTAAGCCTGCGGAGAAAAAAGTGGGGCTGTCCGGTTTAAAAATAACACCCATCACCGAAGGTCATCTTCTAATTTTTTTTAAAAACCTCGGTTAACTCGTTCACCATTTCCCAGTTTGATGGCAGTTTACCTTTCCCAACGGTTTCATTTGAAAACGATCACATCCAGTCTCCTTTTCTGTACTACTAATGTATTCACTAGTTATTTTTAAATGAGGTGTCCCCCGTCTAAGGTTATGGTTTGACCGTGTTATGAATTAGAATTTCAGAAGCCAACAGCAAATAGCTTCCGGCGATTTCCGCTGCTTCTACCGAACCTGCCCATCGGTACCCAATTTCGTTTTAATTTTATCGCCCATATCCGGGACTTGCAGCGAGTAATTTTCTAACAAGCCGAATTGGGAAATCCGGGGCACACGCGGCATTGATTCGGATTTTTTTTCTCCCATACTCCAAGGCCCAAGATTTTGTCATTCCTACCACGGCAAATTTACTGGCGGAATAGGAAAGATTGTTTTCCAACCGCCTTTTAATCCCGCCAAGGAAAGCAACATCCACAATGTTGGCCATGACCCTGTTTGAGCATTTGTTGTATGCAAGCTTCATACCATAGAATACTCCGGTTTGGGTTTTACCGCGTATCACATGTGGCCAATTCTTCAAAGAATGATCGGCTTGTCTTTGCTTGTTTTTTTGCCTCCTTATACCTTGCATTATTCACCATGACATTCTTAAACGACCCTGTTTTTCCACCACATTTGTACTAATGCCTCCACCGCTCATACTTGGGTAACATTCGGTTGCTATCGCCGAAGCCTACCACCGTCATGCGAATTTCACTGGCCACCTTTTCCGCTCGTTCCAAATTGATGCAGAGACCACGACCCAATGGCCCTTATGGGTGCCAAAAAGTTTTTGCCGTAGCCGCCCATGCCGCTGCCTGCTCCGGTTATCACTACACTTTGTCTTTTAAGTTCATTTTTAAGTTTGTTTGATTAATTTTTTTGATTAGGTGTAACAATGAATTAATGTGAAATCTTTCTAATGTTTGCTCCCGCATGTGATGGATAACCCTATTGCCCATTATCATGGTCATTAAAATCGGAAACAGAATGTATGTTATGATTAAGAAACGTCATCCCATAAGCCATCATTTCCGCGACCTATTAACATGTGCTGGCGAACCATAAAATACTATTTCGCATTTCGCTTAAGAAAAAAAGGATAAAGTCGCTTGTCGCAGTATATTCCTTGTAAGATTCCGTTCCTGTCATTCCTGATTCCGTACGAGCGCTTTGTATTTTAACAATATTTACATGAACACTGGATGCCTCAGATGCGCTATTTGCAAAATCTGATACTTGCCCGGTATTTATTTTAAATAGTGTTGCTTATTCATGTTTAGTATAAATTATCTATTTGATTTTTCTGAATGGCCTGCCATGCGTGTTACAACAAAAACAGAAGCCTTGTTTAAATTCGCAAATTTGGGATCACTAGTATGCCGTGTTTGTAACGGTAATAAATCTTGGCTGAGCAATGACTGCAATCTTTAAAAAACCATAGACATAGTAGAAGGTGAGATGATCTATATTTCTTCCACTTTTTAAGGCATACCTTGTTACGATTTCGGGTTCGGGAGGATTGCCCTTCAATCAGGTTGGGAGGGCAGCCCTTGTCATAAACTCAGGGATCCTCTGGCGGTGGTCCAATAGCCTAATGAGGTTCCCAAATTCCATCATAGGATCTCGCCAGTGTTTACACATTTCCCCAGTCTAAAACAGCTGAAATCTTCTCCCAACGTATTTCAAAAAACCACATATCATATTAAAATCATTGTGGATAAGGCTATATCATATTTTTTAGGCTGATTCACATCATCCACGTTCTCACCCTTTTGTGCTGCTGGGCACCTATCGGTAGCCGCGGTCGAGGTATTGCTTACCCCAATTAAGTACTTGGACGTGCTTACTATCCTTCGGCGCCGTCCCAGTTCTGAAAGCCCTGCGGTTTTATAATTCAATATTGCTGAAAATTCTAACAAGGCAAGCTACCCAAGTTTCCGAAATGGTGTTTAAATTCTTCAGGGCAAACGTTTTTACGAAAGGCCGATTGCAGCTGTTAGGATCTCCCCATTCACCTTTCCATGATATAAAACGGAGCTCCAATAATTTGAGGGTCCTCGTTAAAAAAAACATATACTTTAGGGATCTTATCATAAATAGATTTAATTGCTGTAGCACCCTAAAATTCGCGCCCCATATCATGCCCGCGTTTGGGCGCAGCAAAGGTGCCTACGCACAACGTTATTCCTTGTTCCTCTATTTGAAAGCAGGTAGGTGACGGTTAGAATAGCCATTGGTTGAATTGCTTCACTATCCAAATCTGCATTCAACTGTGTTATTTAGGTCGTGTTCGTCGCAGAAAAGCTTTGGAGCCTCCCTTTCATGTAACTCCTCGCTACTCGCCACCGCGTTTTTAAATTTTCTTCGCTAAGCCAGGCAATCGTTTACATACGTTTGTTATCGTGTTTTTTTCCCAGCTTGACTCATATGACACCTCATCAGGCCATCGGCAACGCGCAGTGTTCGTGCCGCGGCATAGAAGTGCGCCAAGGGGGCGTTATCCACTGCCCCAACGCCTTTTCCTCCTAAAATTTGAATGGCTTTATCGATAAACCCTTTAGGGCCCATTTGGGGCGTAAACTATTTTTATCATTGCAATGAGGTTCTTCGCCTCCTTGTTTCCTTACTTTATCCATCTATCCGCTGCGGAATAACACAACAAACGTGTTTGTTCTATCTCCACAAGCCGGAAAGGGGCAATATCTTGTCGTATACTACTAAAGCTGTCTAAGGTTCTACCCAAAAGCGTTTGCCGCTGTACGGTGCGTTAGGGACATAATTACTAAAGAGGCGTTGTGCCATCCCGATCAACGCCGCATTGCATGATGAATTACGACCAGGCCCGACGCGGCCCTGTGCTATTCTTTCAAAAACCCTACCCTCACCCAATAGTTAAATTTAGATTTGGGTACGCGAACATTGTCCCAAAAAAAATAAATTTCAGCATGACCTTTTCTGGGGAGGCATTTCGTGATAGCCAAAAAACCACTTCAGGCGCTCCTTTCTATTTTTAAAAGGGGCCCTTGGGGGTAATCTCATGGGTACTAAAAAATCATACCTCTGGTTGGTACATGACGTGGTGCATCAAAAATTTGGTCTTTCCCAATCACCAATTGGGCAATTTTTTACACTTGGATTTTTCATGCCACCAGGAGGACCCCACCCATTTTGCGGAACCATTTGTATGATATTAAGTTCATTTTCCGTTCGGCACTAAATAGCGTTTTCGATGGTTCGTTGGCATCAGGAAGAAGGCCCCCACTCAGCGCTCTGTTCATTAAAAAAAAGCCGAGCGAACTCTCTCCCATTCATTTAAACGGTTTAGCATCTCTCTCTT
>Ga0163217_1051616_pt1 | contig 13785 bp, 13 predicted proteins | sample SynspAceP_FD_185933 | JGI IMG/M metagenome (GOLD analysis project Ga0163217, IMG submission 185933) | Saline lake microbial communities from Ace Lake in Antarctica - Synechococcus sp. Ace-P (PacBio error correction) | ecosystem: Environmental > Aquatic > Non-marine Saline and Alkaline > Saline ... | reverse complement strand
AAGGCTGATTGAGCGTCGGCAAATTACTTACTTGAAGTACGCAGCTCTTGTCGTGAATTTCGCGCCCGTATCCGGAAACTTGGACAAGGTCTTTGCCAAGTTCGAGGCATAATCATTGTGTTCGAACCGTCCGCAGCAGGCGTGATCGTTTCACGAGCGTGCTAAAAAGGTGATCATAAGAGCGCGGCCTTTGGTTGTTAACGCGCACCTCGCTGTTCTATTTCTTCCAAACGTGCGGTGTGCTGTCCTGCTGACATCTACCTCGCGCTCGAAAGCTAACTTTCTCATCAGAGCTTAAGGACGCTCTGCCTCAGCAAATGGGCATTCCTACGTGGAGGGGCTTCCACAACCGCTTTTGCGGTAGGTTTTGGCGATCATGGCATTTTGATGCCGCATTAATATCCAGCACGCGCGGCGTCAAATGGTAATGTGCGGCCCTTAAAAGACACAACATCAGCAATTAAACCGATGCGCTTGATCAAAGCGGCCAAGAAAGTGATCAGCGTCACGCAGGCGTCGAAGCCAACTAAATGCCATCAGCACTTCGACAACCAAACTTGATCCGCCTCCTCTTGTGAGCCCACTGAAGCTCGGCTTTCACGGTCAACTCAACCGCTTTTTTCGTTAAAAATCTGACGTTCATCCAAAACGGACTTGCCACTTTTCACGCAGCGTATCGTCTTCAATCATTCTAAGCCCGCAGCAATGAGGTAAGACCCGAAACGGGTTCGCAGAAGATCGCGACGCTCGATGGGGCGAACGCTGTGGAATGGACTGAACGGATGGACTTGAAAAAGATTCGTAATACCCCACGGATACATGCCCATCACAGCAATAAGGACGCCCCATCCATTTCTGTTTTCTGAGGCGATGACCAACCTGATTGCGCCATGACTCTCTTGCGCAATACGATTGGACGTTTCTTCAGTTTCATGTTCAAACACTGCTGCGTGTTCGCTGTTCGCACTGCGTCGTTCACTTCGCTTCTGTGATCAACTGGTCGGACGCAGCACTTTGCGCGATACATGGGCTAACATTGCAGGGAAAAATCCGCCCTGATTCATTACATCGTGATGGAACGGCAACAGAAATCTCGATAGATATAGTCTAAACGCGTGTTCTAGGGGGTATTATGGTGGCCTGTGCGTCGCAGCATCCTCGCTCACATGTCAGGGGGCAAAATCTGGACTGCAGTAGCCCTCTCTTAATTTACAATGGTCTTGTGCTGAAAGCTCGTATTCCCCTTAATATGCCAAATGTCGGCGCATGTTCTTCCAGCGCGACAGAATCGCGTCAGGCTACTTGGCTCGCATGCACAACCGACCGAATTTACCCTTTGATATTCATTGACTTTTCGCGGCCAAGATTATTTACTCTTGCGTTCATGACACAAAAAGTGGTCAGGTGAAACGCGTTTGTCTATAGATATATGCAAAAAGTTGATATACATGCTTCCTGACAAAACGGTTCTTTCCGCCCAATATCCTGCCATGCGCGCCTTAGATTTCGAGCCACTGAGAATGTATCAGAAACCGCGCGTGAATTAGGTTGTCCCAAGTTGCCGTCAGCTGACAGCTGCGCATCTAGACAATAATTTAGAACTGCCCTATTCATTCGAGATCCCACAAAAGATCACTTAACACCTTAGCAAAGCTATGTTGGTCGAAGTAACGGCATCCCTAAATATTTTGGGTAGCAGGACTAGGCTGCAAACCGAATCCTAACGGCGGGATTTAAAACTTGGGCAATACTATGCCGGCTTTGGCGTTCGGTGGCTTGCGCCAAACTGCAGAATTTCGTCAATAGCCACCCCAGAAGTAACGATCAACCTAAAGCACACGCTGCAACGTTCAAATTTGCACGGGAACCTTCCATGCAGCCATCCACTTGTCCACAAGGATGGTCGGACGTTAGAATTACCTTAAGTTTGCAGTTCGAGAAACGTAATCGCAGTGGCCCGCCCTGACAAAGTATCATGTGCATATTCGCGATCCGCAGGAGGTATTCGAATTGCCGTGCTTCATTGGAAACCGACCAGATGCATGGGAAAGCTGGCAAAGATACAACAAGTAGGGCCCACTCACCGCAGGGCATTTGATATTGATCAGTCGCATCAATTATAAAGCAGCAGTGACGCCTTTGGTGGCGCTCCTTTCCCACCTACCTCGTAGAGCGCGATTGAAGGAAGGTAAGCTGTGTTGAACTGGTGGCTAACCGTAGATCGGTAGCTACTACTTGTTTGCCGAATCCGCAGCTAGAACCTGATACAAATTTTGAACTGTTGGATACGTGGCTTATCGCAGATTAACGCGCCTCTTCTCGCAATGGGTGTTTGCCATGAAGAGGATTGAACTGCAGGCCGACATATCCAAGAAGTTTTTTATGAGGCGTTACGATTTCACAGTCTCTAGGTCTACCGGAGCGGGCGCGAGGACACCAAAGCGCTGTTCTTCCTTGTTCATCCTGTATGCTTTGTGCACAAATAGGCTTGAGTGATTTGGACTTTCCCCTTCCTCAGACGGATTTAGCTACGGGACGTCGGGGTATGCGAGAGCTGTGAAGCCGTTTAGATCGCGGCACGAGTTGGATCACGCTGCATTGCCGTCGACGTCACGTGCGAGAGGCGTGATCCGAGCAATTCACACAATGCACAGTCCAAGAAAATAAAAAAAATGGAGCTTGGGCATGGCTCACGTCGGCTGTCGGTTCACGCTGAGTTCTGGCAGGAGAATATTCTGCCGCGACCCCATCTTGTGTCGCCGGCAACGCTGCGCGCCTGGGCGATGTGATCGTGCCGTCATCCCAATCGGGGAGAAGTAGATAATACGCGTCGCCTTCGCGCCACTGGTGGACGCTTGTGGCGATAGCACCCACCGTACCCGCCCGTCAGACATGGGACCCCGCCTTCGGCAGTCTGGAATGTCGCTCTAGTCACCGCCTGTCATGGTTTTAATGACATCGCACCTAAGAAATGGACCTCTTCGAACCTGGTTTGGGACGGTCCGCTCCGCGATCCACAAGACATCATGGCCTTCTCGTTTGATAAAATTAAGCTTTTCACCGTTTCCCATCCCTTTTGACCGCATTTTGCTGAGCCGAATCCACGAGGCTTTTCCGTGCCAGATCGATTGACGATGGCTATCGCATTATGTCAGTTTATGAGGCCTGTTGCAGTGACACCTGCCATGCACAGTTTGAGTCCCTGCTTCAAAATCAACCTGACCGTAATGCCTGTCGTATGGTTAGGCGTTACGGCTGTAAATTAACTCGCCGTATTCAAAAATATCACGCCCGGGCGACTTCGCAGGGTTTAGATATTTGCGGCCGCCTGATCGTTTCCTGTCCAAGTGTTGAAAAGACGCTTTCTGCAGCGCGTCGCTATCTGTAAAATTGGAGTTGATTGGCTTTCAGTGGGAGGACTTGAGATCTCGCCTCCATGTAGCGTTATAGAAAACAATTAACGACGCTTTTACTTTTCCTAGTCCGAGCGCGGCCAAGTCTCGCCTTAAAGCTTTAATAGTATACCGTGGTTAAAATGTTTAGAGGTGGCTAGTCTAGAAACCGTAATTTGCCGCCAAGGTATTTTGCAATCCTATATAAGAGAAGTTTGTAGCCGGGTGCGCGCTACTTGACGCGGACTCTATTTAGAAAAACAATGGGTTTATCTTAATAGAAGACATCCGCATGGGAACCGTTTATTGACGCAAACATTAGCATGCAAGAACGTCGACGAATGAAGCTGGTGGCATGCGAAGGTGCTGTCGCCGGATGGCGGCGGGTTATGACCGCAAGAGTCCACGATCTTTCGCGAGATCAAACGTAATTTCTGGCTGATGATCGCCTTTCCAAGAAGTATGCTGGATACTTCGGCATGGCGGCTCATCAGATAACACAACGGCGCATACACACAGCAAGCTGATCCGGCACGAGCCATGTGTCAGCGCGTAGTTAAACCATCTTAAGGATGGATGGACGCCGAACAGATCGAACGGATGATCTTTGATGGGAGCCAGGCAGCGGCGTTTTGCCAGGAACAATCTTCGATATATCTACTCAAGAAGCATCGTACAGGAACTTGTGTGGTACTTGCCCATGCTCGCAAGAACGGACACCCCGCCGCTACGAAAGCGTCAGAATCCAAGTCATCGTATGTCGCATCCTATTTGAGCCAGTTTGATGTCGCCACCGTCGCCAGTTGGGCATTGGAGGGCGATTTTAATGCTTTTTGACAGAGACGTGGCAGCAATGTCACTCGTGGTTGAGCGCGTCCAGTCGTTTCACGGTGTCCTAAAAACCCCAACAAAACGCACATCCGTGGGGAAAGTAATGAGCTATCAAAGACCTGCCATATCGCGCAGATCCATCACCTTTGATCGAGGTAGCGAGTTCATCTGCCGCATTGCAGGCAAAATTTGGTACACAAAACTGTTCTGCGATCCCTCGTCCCTGGCCAAAAAGGAACGGTTGAAATTACCAATTCGAAGGGGCCGACGGTGGCTACCCAACGAAAGCAGATATATGTCAGCCACGGACCGACATCAAGAATAGGCCGACCGCTCAAACAAACGCGCAAAGCTTGGATGGAAGACACACCGCGAGGTCTCAGAGAAATATTGGGGAAATGGGTCGTTACCCTACCTCAAAGTAATAGGAGTCGCAGTTCAGGTTCGCTCACACGAAGCACGCCGGATAGTCCTTCCATTCAGCTTCTAAACTTATATTCTCAAAGGGGTCATGAGACCGACGCGGCAGCCGATGCGCATTTGGCGCACGCGCCCCACTCATGACCGCACGGTGAAGCGAAGCCTTCGTCGTCAGGCCAGTCCTGGATGCTGGAAAGATTACCCAAGTCTATGCCGGCCAATTGCCGACGCTCAACATTTCAGCCGCATTGTCTGGGGCGACGCGATTGGAATTTCAGTAATTTGAGATTATGAGAGCGGCTTGCGAAAGACCTCGGGCACCGCAACTCGCGCATCGAAGGCGGATAGCATTTCGCGCCCGAGGATCATCGCAGATATATTGCCGAGGGAAATCACTGCGTGTTTTCAAGCCTCACGTGAAATCAAGCTTTATGCCGTTAACGTGACGACCAGATCGCGGGAATTGGCCGTTTGGTTGCGGCCGTTGCTTAGCGTTTGCGAGCTGATGTTTGCCGAACTTCAGGCTGTCTGAAGGGGCAGCAATCACCGCCAATTGGATCACGAACAGGTGCGCCGCAGCCCGATGCTCAGCATCCTTAGCGAGCGTAACCCGTTATCATCTGCACGCGATGAGGATAAAAAAGGTGCGGTTAGCTGCCCGCATTTGCTATTGGGCTGTCGCACGATCTCTGTTCGTAATTCAGGCACGAACGGATCTCCCCTTCCAGACGGGATTTATCCCACGGCTGTCGTGACAAGGGAATGCCCAGGGCGGGTAACGTTAGGCGATCGCAAACGCGCGCCTGAACTCAGCACTTGGCGGTCAAAGGTCGCGCGCCATCAGCCGCTGGCCCGCAGTTTATGCAATGCATCTTCGTATTCGACGCGGCTCCGGCGGTTGGTAGCGCTCCAGTTCGCCAGAGTGCCGCCCAGATGATCGTGATCGCGGGAGTGTGTCGTTCCTGGCGATGGCACGGCAGTGGGCTTCATGGCTGGGATTTCTGCGGGCGGTATCACGCAGCCGCACCGGCTCGGCGATCGCGCATACATGGCGCGGCGTATCACGGGGGGGGTTTTTTTCCCGCGTCACGCTGCAATCTCCTGATCGCCGGGATTTGGTTGAAGCAGTAGGGCAGCATCGGCGCATCCCCGGTTTCTGCTCCGGTGATCTCAACCGCTCTGAACTTCCAAACGTTTGCGCGCGTTACATGTGGACCTTGCCAACCAGACGCGGCGCTTGGGCCTCGTGTGTGCGAGCATTCCATCGCCTTCACCCTCAACCTTATCCCTGTTGCTGTCGATAAGGGCAGGTGCAGCCGGGCCTTCGCGCGCCGATACGATGTTCACGCAAGCGTCCTCTGACGTCGGCAGATGGTGCTTTGAGTCAGCAGTCCCAGTCGCCCGTCAGCCGAGACAAGACTTTACGGAAGCCGTCGTCTGGCGAAGCGCCATCCCGAACAGGATCCTTTCATGGTCAGGCAAGTCTGGCGCAGCGTCACTGAAGGTCCGTGATCTGCCCCTCTGCCGGGGACGTTTGGCATGTCAATTCATCTCGGGATCGAAGACAGATCCGTCAGTGACCCGCGGCGCTTCCAGCGCCTCGTTGTAGGCAGCCCAGTTCTGCTCTTGTAGGTAGGGTGAGTCGTGTGCTCATGCGGGCAGTTAATCCACGTGATTCACGACATTTGAAATCCCCGCTGGATTGTGGCCAAACAGAGCCTTCCTCACTGAAAGAGCCCATCGCGAACCCCGCAAAAACCGCACAGAGTTTCCGTTGCAAACAGGCGGCCGCCCTGGCAGAAATTATTTGGCCGAGCGTGGGGATCGTTCGAATTTGTTCGTCTGCCTGTTTTTTGTCATGCTACACCCGCAAAATAGGGGAGGTGTTACGACGACGTTTTGAACGTTCCGCCCAATATTTGTCAATTCCGCTTTTACACCGAGCGTTGGCTGCAGGCTGCAGATCGAACCGCGACGTCCGCAGCGTGGGATTCCTTTCGACACGCCTCGCTAAAACGTAAATGGTTTACAAACGGTTGGTTCATCGTGGGCCCGTGTCGCAACAGTGCAGGATTGAACATGGCACCTCGGCTGGTTCTTTTTTTTTTGTCGATGGTTCAACACCGGCGTCTGCTTGGTCCATCGGAAACACCCGCCAGGCGGGAGGCTTGAACAGGAAAGTTCTATGCACAGCACGAAATTGCTTCGATATGGCTCGGCGAAAATGAAGCTACAGGTCTCCGGTAAAACCGGGGCGGTTTCATGCAAATAGTTTCCATTGCTTCAAAAGAAGTTTCAACATAACGTGATGGCAAGCTTTCAATGTTCATTTTGCAGTACTTTAAGCCTTAATATTAGTTGGTGCTTTTATAGAAAGTTATTTAGAGGAAGACCCATTGCGAGGATACCCCAATTCACCTGCAGATCGAAAGTGATTCGATACACCGCCACACGTGGGCAGACACCGTGGCTCTGCTCATTACCGCACCTTATGGACCAATCTAATCGTTGCCTAACCATTCTTGCGCACATCCGCATCCCACCTCTCGGCCTTTGGCCCGTTTTTCGGAACCCCGCTCCAATGAAACCGCTCCGTAGCCTCGAGAAGCTGATCGAGCATGGCCGCGTACGCCGTGTCACCTTATAGGACGCATCCGGCATCCATTACGCGCGACAGATCCGCCGAGATACCGCCTCTGTGGCGCGGCGAATTAATGAAGTTCGCGAACGCAAACTGCTGCTTAAAGGTCGGCCCGCCCGGCGACCGCGTATTGGAAGTCGCCGCAGGCATCGGCGTGCTGGGCATTGTCGCTGCCCGAGTCTAGCAGTCCCGACAATGTCCTTCAGCTACGAGCGAACCCAACTGCCTGATCGAAGCCAATCACCCACTTCAACGCGCTGGATACTCTCCACGTCCTGACACAGAGACTCTATCCGCCGGCTGGGCGGGCCGATCACTTCTTCCGCACCGGCACATCTATCGTCCTCGACTGATTCGGTGAGGGGACGCAAGGCGCAGGCCTATTCACGTTGAAATCGATCCTCGACGGACACCATTCGCCGAATTCGGCCCCACTATCCTTCTGATGGACGCCGAAGGTCCGAAGGTGGAGCTTTGCCTACCGACCTGTCTTCCATCCGCGCTATCGTCGTCGCGAACCCATTTTGCCAATTCATGGTGAGTGCCTCAGTGACGCGTCTGCGCACGATATTACTGAAAAGGGCTTCCGCGCGCGGCCGATTGTGAACAACAACATGCTTGCTGCGCTAAGCACGCTATTTTGGTCGCATCCTGTTTTTTAGGAGAACTATGATTCGCATAATGCGTGATGTTCGCACTGTCATCATCGCCTGCCAAGAAAACGACGGATTCAGAAACAACGGAATAAAACAAGCCGCGTACGCGCGACCTTTGAACGCCGTCGGCAAGGTTTTTTTTTTTTTCGCTTCGTCTAAGGTTTGTGGCTGCTGTCAGCGCAAGTTGCGCGGCGAATCGGGACAGGAGGGGAAGCGCGGGTGTTTCTGGTGCATCTGGGATTATTGGCTTACTTTTGCTTGTCCGTGCATTGGCAAAACGCGGCGCGGACACGAAGCGATTTTATATTATTCCTTGTTGCTGCGAACCATCTAGTCCTTCGGGAATCGATACCGCGATTCCCTGGCGGCAAGGCATGGAGAAGGACATCGAGATCCACCGGCCTTAGAAGGTGGTTGCGCAAAACGCGAAACACTTCGGCAATGATTAGATCACGTAATGCAGGGTGATCTGTGATCGCTTCAAAACACGGCGTAGTTGTCTTGGATGGAGACGCCAGCGAGGTCTTGCGCGAAAAATATGTTGAAGATGCGATGCACCCTACGAGACGACAAAGGTTTTACGTTAGGTATCGCTCACAGTACTTTCGCCAATGTATTTTGGTAGCCGTATTTTGCGCCAGCCCAGGGGATTCTATTTTAGGGTCAGGATGTTTCCGCGCTCCAATAACCGAACGATAGACAGCAGGGAAATGAAGGACGATGCAAGAAGAACCTGAGGCGTCTATCCCTATTTGTCCAGAACATCAGTGCGAATCGCTTCCTATTGGACCGGGAGAGGCAGACGACATCAAACCGCGCTACCTGGTCCGATCTGCAATAACGCTGGTCATGTTCCCGTTGTCATGGGACGTGATTGAGCTAAATGGATTGATTTCGGTTGTTCTTGCGGAATTTGGTTCAGGCGGCCTATCAGTCTCAAGGGCGTTGCACCACACGTCCGGCCGGGTTCCTGCGCGTCTGTTTCGGACGCGCAGGTTGCATTGGAACGACGCTGGGACCGCGGGGATGCTTTCTATAGACTTTTACGTAATTTGAGGGGTTTCGCTGTCGAGGGTGAACTGATGCGAGTTGGAGGGTCAGAATGTTCCCTTCGACGAATGCATCCTGGGGGGGCCTGTCTCATTATTCAGACAATCTTTGGTTTTGATCTGTGAGTTATCGACTCGTGGCAGATCGGAAATGCTGGGAGAACCCTCTGCGTGCTGGATAGAGAGCGCGTTCTCCGAATTTTCGACGCTAACCGCGAGTGACACATTAACTCGCTGCAGTGGACCGTACGACTGGGACAGTATCGGGTTGCATGACGCTTTGGGTTGGGTGAGGGGCCATTCTCCAAGGTTGCCAACCTGAAAATTCCCTCGTTCCGAAAGCGTGCGATGTCACGCGCAGGCATGTGTTGCCCGTTTTGATAGGGAACGCAAAGGCTCCTTCGCGAAAGCACGTGCACCGTCACTGTTTCTGAATCCTGCAGAGAGCTCACGTGGTATGCTTTGTTACCAGTCTGTGGCTTGATTCGGTTGGCAATTGCGAGCGCAAGCGCGAGGCGGCCGTCTAATCTCCTCCCGAGTAGCGGGGTACCCGTGGCCACAGGTGTTTGCATCGCCGCTTTTCACCGCTGCGAACGGCGACGACGGCGCTCGTTATCAAATTGTCTGTCTCGCAATACATGCGTTGCCCGTTTCTGGCAGATAAGAGATCGACGCCAACGTTTACCAGACATATTTGGCCCGATATGTCGAGCGACCCTTGCGCCGGAGATGTAAGATTATAGGGCAGTTAATCTTTTGTGCGTACAAAACCTCGGAAGAGCGCCTATTCCTCCTGGCCCTTGCCTTTGCGCCTCGAGACCGTGTCGTTGATACAGACTGGTCCGTGTCCCTCTTGCGCGGCAAGTGCACGCATGTCGACGCCTTCAGGCCAGCGTCGACTCGGTGCCGCGTTCGCGCGATGTGCGCTCCCGTCCCCATATGTTTGCGCCAGCGGTCGAAAGGGATACTCCGACTGGGCTCTTGCCGCTGACATTCGCAAAACAGTGATGCTGGTTCCGGCAGTGATTTTATCTCGATGCCGAAGATGATCTGGATCCATGCGCGCAGAAGACCGCCATCGAGGAGGGGGTTAACGATGTGCAGCCGACCCGGAGAGGTTCGTCTTCCTTGTGTCGTTTCTATATCGTCGGTAGCGATCCCGGGTCAATTTCCGCCTTCGCCCACAACAGCTGCCCGGTCCGCCAGTGCGGTATTTCATAAGTCCAAAATTGCGAGTGGAGAGACGCTTCGTTTCGAAAGGGCGTAGCTTGGTTTGCGACAGCGAGGTGTATGTTGAGGCCGCTTCTCGGCTCGAGCAAAGCTGAGCAGCCGCCACGTTCTTTCAACGGGAGCTCTTCAAGCGGCCAGATCTTAGCGGCACTACGAATGTTAAACGCTGCCCGCAGAAAATTTCGTTGCGCGGATTTCTTCTAGTTTCATCGGTCGTGATCCCGAGCGCTTGGCAAATTGCGCCGCATGCGGCCGTGTGCCGCGTCAATTTCGCGGGCGGTTCCCCCCTTGCTCGAGCCGTATGTAGGTTCTTTGCGTGCTTTGCTATGGGCAGTTAGGCGCGAGGCTTTCATCCGCCGGATTCCCTCGATTGCAATTCTCGACTGCGCGCGCGCAAATCATGGCCTTGGCATATTCGCGCAGAACATCCTCATGATTCGATTCACTGACAGTACGGGAGAGCGCTCGACTGCACCGCATATACTGTCGCCACTGATCCAATCTGCGCGCCACAGCTGTGGCATGGGCAGCGCAGGAACGTCGGGCCGCAGGCCGCGCACGGATGCGGCCCCGCGAGAGCCGGCGGGCTTCTTTGGACAATTGCTCGGCGGATGCACAGCGCCGCGGGTTGCTGGCATCAAGGTATCTATCGCATTTTGCCGGTTAGGCAGGCTTGACGTCACATCACACTGAACGCGGGAGAAGGTTTAGTCCTATCGACAGACGGCCCGAAAGCCCCCGCGGGACGCGGGGTGGACGCAAATCCAGACGCGCGAACCCGCAAATCCTCAAGTTTCAGCTCGCCAAAACCGGCAAGTTCACGGTAGGGACCATCAATGAATCCGCTTGCAAGCAGTTCCCTTACCCCCGCATTCACAGGACTCGGCTTGCGGCCCCTTTTTGCGCGGAGTTGCATCTTCGAACTGTGGTGCAACACAGGCGTGCCCCGCAAGGCAGAGGCGGTCGAACGCGGATCCCAGGTTATAGTTGCTCGGGCAGTGTCGATGTGTCGTCCTGCAGAAGGCAGGAAATCCGCGGGGTCGAGGCACCGAGAATTGCGACCTGGCCAGCCTACATGAAAAACGGTCAAAGTGCGCAGTTCACGCAGGCCCCAATTATCAAGTCGGGCGCGGCCGGTAGGTGCAAAATATGCGCCGCGCAGAGGTTTCTGCGCGGCTGCGGTTCGTATGTTTTAGTATCATCATCCGTCGCCATGTCTGGCGCGCGCTCAACAAAGCTGACAGGAGTTGGCCAGCGTGGACTGGCGCGTGTCGACAGTTCGTCGATGCGTTCGCATCACTTCGATCTGCAGTTGGGTACGGTCGTAGCAGCAGTTGAGGTTTGCCGTTGGCATTGATGCGGCGTCATCGAAATCGCAACGTTGCGCAATGAGCGCGCAAAACTTTGCGGAAAGTATCGCGCATTAAGGATGCGGCCCTGTGTTTAATGCGAAAGAGTACGGATGGTACCTGCGTGCGCAAACAGCGCGGTATGGTCTGACCATACAAGTATCGTTCGTAGGTGCCGTATTTGTTGCATTTTGATCGGAATTCGAAATTCGACTTTTCTTGTGGCTGCGGGCGCGAAAAATTTGATCGCTTTGTGCCTTCTGTCGGAATGCGGATCGGTCGTCTCGCCAACGCATGTGATGCGCCAGACGTTGGTCGCCGGATCGGCGCGGCGCAATCTCGAGGCTGCAAAACAGGCGAACCCAGCATCATGGGCGCCGAGGGTCTCCCGCTTTTAAGCTCGGACCACCATGTGGCTTGTGCAAGGAATATCTTGCATCAGTCGCCGGTTACGAAAGAGGTCAGAAAATCGGGCCGGCGAGAGTGCTTTCCACATCGTTCACAATTTTAGCGTATTGACTTTGTATCGACTTTTCGGCCGCTTCCAGCACGCGCAGTTTTGTTTAATTGCTGAGAACTGACGATTACAGTCGTCAATGCAGATACTCTCGCACCTGCTGATCGCTTTGAGTATTTGCGCGCGCTGCGAGCTCGAGATGGTACTTTTGATTTGGCTCTTGTTGCGGCGAACAGTTCGCGGCGGATCGCATTACTCTTCTCGTCGCCGCAAGAGGACCGCGAGGTCATCGTGCTCGACACAATCACGCCCAGATCAAGCCCGCCTTCAAAGGCCGGACGAACGCGGAACTTCTCACATCGGCATGCCGGATCTGCACATCACGAACGTTTGGTAAACAGGATCCAAGCTTTGTTCGTGACTTTATCGACCAGCGACACACTGATTTTCCAGCTTGAGGATTCTGTTTGACGGTGCCCGCAGAGGGCCGAAGTTGATGCGCGATCGCAGAAAGCGCAGTATTTCGGGAGGGCGCGCAACTTATCAAGCGCGCGAGGGACCGGGCATGAGACTCCTGGACATTGCCGCTGAAGCGCTTCGATTTGTTGCGCCGCTCTTGTCAGGTCAAGGCTGCAACCCCGTAGACGCGCTGTCAGGCAAACTTCGTCACATCGCCAGTTATCGGATGGCCAGTTTCGTGTCCCCGCGCGCTTCCGTGCGTGGTTTGATTGCGACGCAGTTACGGTCACTCGTCTGCGCTGCGCGCAAAAGCGTTTTTGGGCTGACGCGAGGAGACTTTTGCGCGGCCAATACGACGCCGAGTTTGATTCACGCGTTTCGGTTGGGCATGGTCGAATCAAACGGTTAAGGGGGACGGTGCGCGACGCTCGCAAGATCGGCTTCGATAGCCGCGAGGGTTTTGGATGTCGCCACGCGGTTACGCGTTTAGTATTTTTGGTTTGGTTAACTTGCGTTAGATTCGTGCGGGCCGCGGTCTGTAAACACGAATTCGCAAAGCTGGGCTTGCGCCGATACGGGCGTTTCAACGAGATGTCGGGGGAGGTGGATTGGCGGATGGCTTCGAAGAGATCCAAGGCTGGGTTATCTTTTGATTTGGTGTTGGTCACTAAGTGGGTTTTCACTTAAATGTGGCGTTGGGACTAGACGCCCTCAGGTTCCGCCGTGAACTCGAGGTGTGTTTGTTGTCCGGTTACCCTGCGTGTAGGTTCGGTCGCTTTGGGGAAATCGCGGTCCGCGGGGTGAAACTTGCACTTTAAAGCTCTGTTTTTGGGATAAGGGAGCCGAAGCGGGAGCGGTAGCGCATTAGACGGGGGAGGGTTTCGTGGCTGTGCCGGGGCCAAAACCTCGGCACGGCGCAGCGCAGACGCCAGCGCGTTTTTGCACCTTTTGAAAAAGATTTCATGGGCTTTGGGGGAAAAAATATGGCAATCGTGCGGCACGTGGCTTTTCGGACCAGCGTAGATGATCGAAGGTGTCACGCCCGATGAGAGCCGCTGCGGGCTTTTGCATCGAAAGTGCGGGGTTCCCTCAGCTTCCGAAGGCGCGCTGCCAGGGGTCCTTGTTTTGTCCCGGCGGGGGCCAAGCCCAAAAAGCCGGAGCCACCAACGACAGGCCAGCGGTCGTGGCGCCGACCAAGCGATTGCCGAAAAAGCGCCCTCCAGGGGAAACGCGAAAAGCCCGCGCCTGTTAGGTCCCGCCAAAAGATTTCTTCCCCCCCCCCCCGCCCTTTTTCTTGGGCC
>Ga0163217_1048053_pt1 | contig 13785 bp, 7 predicted proteins | sample SynspAceP_FD_185933 | JGI IMG/M metagenome (GOLD analysis project Ga0163217, IMG submission 185933) | Saline lake microbial communities from Ace Lake in Antarctica - Synechococcus sp. Ace-P (PacBio error correction) | ecosystem: Environmental > Aquatic > Non-marine Saline and Alkaline > Saline ... | reverse complement strand
GTATTTACTGAACCCCCCCCCCCCCCCCCCCCCCCCCCCCCCCCCCCCCCCCCCCCCCCCCCCCCCCCCCCCCCCCCCCCCCCCCCCCCCCCCCCCCCCCCCCCCCCCCCCCCCCTGGAAGTATTAATTTTTGTACGCATATTCACCAATTTACTTGATTGAAGCGGGTTCGCGATTCCGTAGATGTGGGAGCTTTATTATTGAAAATCGTGCCCGGCATGACGTTACAATGTGGGCGCACTTCTTTGGCTGACAAATTTGCGTGGTGGAGATGTTTATGAAGGGGGCAACATGGCGCGTTTTCATTATGCAAAAGCAGACATAGAGCAAGTAAGCAAATACTCGAGTCTCCGTTGTTATTATGTTGAATTGTTTAAACGACGATTTATACATGAGCATAGTAAACGGAATAGATACTTACATCCGACTTGGCCTTTAGAAAGACCTATGTGTGCTGGGGTACCGGATTTGGATGCATTTACGCAAGAAGTTTCAGAATGAAAAATGTGATGCTTTTTAAACACCGACATTAAATCACTGTAAGCCGATGAAAAAAACTCATTTACATAAGCCTTATGCCTGATTTTCTGGCGCATGCTGGAGTATGGAAAGGGAGTTTACGACAATATCGGATATTCACAGTAACACGTGGATTAACATAAAAGCCAACGTGACATGTATATTTCCCTTAACAAAGATCCGTTGCATTATTCAAAAAAACGTATTTTCTTGGGATGACGGAAAGGAAATACAAGGAGCTTTGATGGTATATTAAAGAATTAATAGAATCTATTGCGGACACACCAACTTTAAAAGGTTATGGGTGGGTTGCTAGTCCGAATATATTTTTGTTGGAATTAGGAACGCAAGGATGAAGCCAGGTTGCTCTTGTCTACTATGAAAGCATAGTCATGGGGGCTGACCAAACATCGAGCGCGAACATTGGCACGGGTTCAAAGGGTGGAAGGTTTGCTATAAAACGTACTTTGTGCGATGAACCTTATGCGATGAAATCTAATTAGTTCAAAATGTGCGTTGAAAACATTGGTCTTCATTTTACGTATCAATGACCCACTAGATTCTATCCCATTCTCCAGCAATACCTTTAATAAATATGATTTTTTATTACCCGGATTAGTATTTCTTATCAGTGGTCACCACTGTATTGTAAATGTTTCGCAACGTCCGTCTATAATTATCCACTAAGCATGTCCACCATAGCGATGCCAGATGGTAATGAACCTGGAGTTTAATAAAGTACTTGTGCCTGCGGTTAACTTAGTCTATTTCAAATAAACAATTGCCCGTTAGTTGCAAAGTACAACTTGTTTGAATGCGGCAATAATCCTTTTGCCATCGCTCGATTTGAGTTACCGTTGTACTTTGGTCTCAATTTTAGGCCTTCTTTAGTTTGTTTATGTCTTGATAAAAAGCCAACTTTGGCGTCTCTGTCGGGAGTGCGCAATTAAAACGGGATAAACAGCCCAGACGTTTTTTGCCGTGTCTCGGAAGTTCAAAAACGGTGGAACTGGCCGGTCAAACTTGTGTCATATAACTTACTCGTTCGGCAGGACCTATAGTTTGCATGGCCTTAATTGCATCGCTACGTGGCAAATAGGCAGGCTCACCGATGATTTCCAAACTGTGTGGTATACGAGTGTCTTTGCGCAACTCATCTACATCACCGACATTGGTTTCTGTGCCATCCAGCTTGCGTTTTGAGTGGCTTATGGGCTTTGCTTTTGGGTCTTCTACTAGACGCAAACCATCGCTTGCATTCCGCAATGCCAAGAAACTGAGTATTGCTATTAAACATTTTGGGGTATTTCAACATTCAATTTGAGCAGCATCCTAAAAATCCAGAGCTTACTAATGAATAACCTACGACCTGATCGGTAAGCAATGACTAACTTTATTGATATTGCTACATGAATAGTGTGGCTCCAACAATGGGCCCTTAATGATGTCGTTGATTCATTATTGCTCATTATTGTTAATACTTTTTGACGTAATAGATAAATCGCAATTTGCACTGATGTTATTAAACGATACTTTACTTATATTACTTACTCGTCACAATTTAAGTTATTGATAAATGTCAAAAATCACCTTATCTGCAGATAACATTGCCATTTAGTATTGAAACCAGGGCAGCAAAAAACACAAATGCTCTACGCAAAAGTATGTGCAACCAAAATAGCGGGAGTCTTAGCGATAAGCTTGTGCAAGAAAGAAAACCAGCGTTACTCTATATTAGAAAGCCACTTAATAAAGCGTTCCAGTTGCAGGTGCAGATATACAAGAGTTGCAAATGTTTTAAACACGCCAACTAAGCTTCAAGAAAAAACAATCCAGTCAGTAAAACAAGCCTCAACACAAAGATTTAATAACTTACCTTTTGCTACTATCGCAAAAATTAATGCCGTCTTTGTTTTGTGGCGGATTGGTATTGCGATGGTCTTTGATTTTAAAGACTGGCAACACGCAATCGTTGTTTTGCTATTTATCCTGCCAAACCTAGGTTTAGTTATATAGCATTGAAGACACACGCCGACTGATTCAACCTAATTGGAGATGCAAAAGCTAAGAAATGCTTTATTTCAGGCAAAAAAATTCATGGCAAGGATGTTGCAATGCAGTGGGGTTTGCTAAGCGCATTTGGTTTGAAAGTAAACAACCTGACGAAGAAGTTGATAAATTAGTCACAATTATGCGCGCGCTAGCAGATTATTCGATTGCAGCAGTCAAGCAGGGACAAATACGAATACGTGGTAGATGGCTCTGCAAAATAAAGAGACCAGTATACGAGAATTATTTGAAAAGCATTCTTGTAGTGTGAGACTTATTAAGGGAAGGTGCTCAGGGCCTTTTTACAAAAACGCCTAGCCAAGTATGATTAGTTGCCAACTTGTATCTCATTTAGGTTTTACGCTTGTTTGCAGCAAACAGGATTTTTCCAGGCACTGGCAGGTTCCCGTTTTCGAAAAAACTAGACGCAACTTCCGACTTCATTCGCGCCTTAGTGTTCAATGCCACACATTTTAAACCCTGAGGTGTGGTCATGGCGGCGGCATTTTATAACTTACCGCCGATTACATTATTTAACCGGCGCTATTGGCGATGAAATCTGGTCACCACATCCAATTTTGCTACAATACTAACAGCAATTTTACTGCTGCAGCTAGGCCTCAGAGTGACGTTTTCGGCCACGCAAGTATTATACGGAAAACTAAAGAGTGTTCATTTTTTAGCCGCAAGGAAAATTTTCCTTGATAAGCAAACAATAATGCAAGCGAGTGGAATTGGAAAATGCATTGGGGAAATTTGATATTTCTGCAAGGCAGCAATAACAGTGGCGTAATCTAAGAACTGTCATAAATTCCCTTAATATTGTCTAGAGATCTAAAATGAATATGAACTAATATCTAGCGCAAGTACTGGCCGGACCTTTGTTCAGTTAGTTACAGCTGCGGCGCAAACTGTGCTCGATTTAATACCCAGAAGGTGCTATATGGCCATGCGTAAAACAATGTTCTAGACGTAAAGATTGGTGAAACCTGTATTTATTGGTGGAAAGGGCAAAGTATTTTCGCGCAGACAGGGGGACAGTTGGATCAAAAAATATTCTTCAATGTAGAAGGAATGAATGTTCGACATGCGAAAACGTTGGATGGCGGTAAAACAAGGTAAGACTTATCGTTTAATCACAAGCAGAAAATTTTACTATACATGATAAAGAAACTGGCGAACCTCTTACAACATGGAACAAATTCTTTTCACAATGAGGAAAGCTTAAATGGTTAATTCATTGTAGCAAATGATCCTGTTACATCAGCTGCAGATTCCCCAGAGACAAACAGGTAATGCCCATCCATGGACACAATCATTCTCTGCGGAGCAACGAAACGGTAATTGGTGGCATGACGTTCCCCATTGCCACTTTTTTATCATATGTGCTAGGTGAGGTTCATCAAAACAAGTAGGAGGAGTTTATCATGCACTGAATGTTTAATTTTTTCTGGTGATATTGAAAGTCTGTTTAGCCCGGGGAATGAAACTAATCCCTGAGTGCAATGGCTGGGTTCGTCTTCAGCAATTGTTTATTACCTGTGTGTATTGTGATGAAACTGCTCGAGGGTATAATTAGGCATTATTTATCGCATACCGCAGGATGCAATGCTTAAATGGCTTTTTGTATGACTAAATGACTGTGCGTACTCTCGTTAAAGATGTTATGGTATTTATTAACACCAATATACTATCCGTCTCCTTTAGCTAACAAGGACGCCGCGCACTTCGAGATCTCGGGAAATTTGTTCAAACCAAGAATTGGAGGCTTGGACCCAAGTACAAACACAAAGAAGCTCGAAGGACGAGGACTTTAATACAACGTCAATAAGGAGCTAAAGTGCTCGCTATTGTTTAGCAGTACGCATGATGAAAAACTAAAAGTCAGAGCCTTATCTGCTGACTTTGTTAGATATATACGTTCACTATTGCGCTGAAAAAGCAGCCAAAAAATATCCGGTAGCAGGAAGCATTCCATACATCTGCGCCATACATTAACTTGCAAGCACCTCTTCTAACGCCTGATCTCGTATTGCGGTTGTCTAGTACCAAGGATGAATATTAATCAGCTAGTATCCGTCCACCTTGCTTTGAGCTTCAATGTAATAAGAAGCACAGCATCTTTCATTTGCTCGACATAAGCGCTTCAGAATGCAGATTGTACACGTGAATGTATCTTCAATTCAGTAGACAAAGGCATCGCCCACAGCGCTTTAGTGAGTATAAAATTCATTATGGCTGTCGTCGTTTACCCCAATCACAAAATAATCAATACCTTCGCAGCGAGTATAATCAGGCGTGTTTCGCTTGGCGTTTTAGCTGGGCTATCCACCAGTACCTTCTGGTCACGAGCGTCTTAGTTCGTCTAGTGCTTGGATAATGACTGCACTTTCCTGCTCCTTGTCTTGACCGCCGAAGTCAGGCATCCATGTGCATTACCATGACAGTATGTTTTTCGTCGCCACGTTCTCTTTATATTTTCTAGCAAGTATGGGTGTTCGCCTCGCTAGCTCAGTATTATGGCGAATGTAGGGTACATTGATTATCAAAGGCCTTAAAAGCGATAAATACCACTCTATTGCCGTAGTCACGCAAACTATATGACGTAAATTCTGGGTATGCATCGTTCATACCGCCGGGTACGGGAAAATGGAACAACCTTTTGATAGAGAAAAAATTGTTAACGATACGTTGACCCAAACTGCTAATTTTTTGCTTCCAGGCAAATAACGCTTTGCGGTTCATGATAAACATCGACCATTTATAGCGGTCATTGATCCATGCCATATTTCCCTGAGGTGACAATGCGATTATCTAAGGCCATTCAGTTACTCGTTACTTTGGTTAACTCCAATTCGGGTGAGTGCATCGTTTAAAATGTGTTCAATATAGTATTGTGCAATTTTCGTCGTCTGTTGTTATTCCAAACATCAGGATGATAGTATGTAGTCAAGTGCCTCTATACATTAAAAGACATATCATCGATGTGGGGCAGGCGACCTGATAATATGTTGTCGGTATACAATGGTGTCCAGATTCACCTCCTGTCGCTAATAGCGATCAAAGTTGTTTTTTTAACATTTGCCCATATCGACGAGTTCGACTTTTATTCAACAAAACATATGCATTTTGTCATTCATTTCTATGAATAAGGAATTGAAACGAAATTTTTTAAGCGTGTACGCGTGTGACATAGGTGTAGGTTGAGTCAGCGTGGATAAATCACATGATATAAAACCCCCCTTCATCACAAGAGCTCAGTGCCGACTTCGGCAAACAAATCAGAAGCTCTGATGAGAAATTGCTGGGACGATATAGCCAGCACACTTTTGTTCGGTATGTTTGTACAATGGTTTCCCATGCGTCTTTAATCATTTCTTTTTTCTTGTTGCTCAGGACTTACCATAGGTTATACCGCAGTATTTGTATAATACCAGTTGGCTGAACAACTCCCAGTTACTTTCTTTACACAACTGAATAATTTCTCCACGTCAGGGTGATGCTCACAAGCGGTCGACAAGCTTAACTAGAACCCGGATTTTATATTACCTTAGCAAGTCCATTTGCGCGATGACCTACACGGTTACCGTATCTCGAATTGCATATACCCTTGGGTAGCTGGATAGGGTATTGCTGCCAAGCTTTACGCTAGGGATTAAGGGTGGATTTAGCTTCATAAAATCAATATTAGGTGCCCACCCAAAAGGCTATTTTTTGCCGCCGGGCCAACGGAGCATTAGACGATTTTGGTATGCCAAAGTCGTAAAACACTGATCTTTTCATTGAATTTACCTTTAACTAAATTATTTAGCTTGCTGATTTAAAACCAGTCACATCACTTCTTTTATTCTAGTACGTCAGCGCGTATTTTTAATGACAATCAGTAAAGGTTAGCGTAGTGAATAGCTTTTTCAATGCTTTAGCACACATTCCTCTGCACAATGTGCGTATCCTCGGGATAGTGAATCACAGCGGTTGTCTTATACACCAGGAAGTCGAGCCGCTGTATTATCACTTATCTACTTTGTGCCAGACCAATAGGTGACTGCAATTGTGTTTCAAAAATGCGAGGGCATTTTTTTTTAAAAAACACAGCGTCACGGACTTCTATTTATCTCTAAACGTTCGTCAAATTCCTACGCCTCGGATTAATGAATATTTTGTAGTGATCTGGTGTGTGGGGTTCGTGTTCCCCAATACCTGCATCTGAGCATTTTCCAATATTAGGCAAACATGTGTCCATACTACTGGCCAAGAAAGCGCACGAAACATTTTGGCTAATCATTTGTGTATTCCATTTTTGCTTAGGATGAGTTTCGTAAGCAGTATTGAATGCTGCCTACCTATGGTGTAGGGTTTTGTGGGTCTACATTTACTAAAACGGCTTTATTGCCAATCCAAAACGTATTTGCGTGCTGGATTTGTTTTTTACTTCGCTAGTAAATTCTTTCGCGGTTTTTGTTCCGGTGACTTCCTAACTTTTCTTGGGCAAAATTTGACAATTATCATGGGCTTTTATGTTAATAATCGCAACACTAATTGACATCAATTTAAATCTTACCAAATGAAGTTAACTAGTAACTCCTATTCGATATAACAATTTATATTTATAACTAAATAGTATCTAGTTACAGCCTTGTTTAGGTTAATTTCTGAATATTCTAATTAGCATATAAGAGTAGAATGAAACATAGAAACTTATCGCGGAACCATTTATATTACGAGTAAAAAAAGCGATCCGCGGTTGATCAGGAAAGGAGGGTAGGGAACTTTTTTACCATTACTTTACGGCATTTGATGGCGTTAAAGGTACTACATGCCCATGTTGAAATTTGACGATGAACCAAATGTGTCCGTGATGTGGTTCAAGCAATGGAATACTGATTCGGTCCAATGACTGCAGGTGTTGCGCATAACGTGGTGATAAATACGAAGGTACAGGATGGATAGAATTGCCGATAAATTTGTTGAATGTGAAACTTAATCAACGAGATGTCGCATTAATCAGCGCATAGATTAGACCAAAAAGTAAAATGGTTGCAGTCCTCATCGATTGTAGGGATTGCACTTTTAATGAAAGTTATTGACTTAAAGCCAGGGCCGGAAAAGACCTTCTTCCTAATATATATTTGACTTCACCAGCCATCCGAGGTGCAATGGAACCACTATTATTTAAACGGGTTTGGCACTTCGTATGTGGGGAAGAAATATTTACCATTAAGCAGGCACTTTTCCGCGAGGCATTTTCAAGTGGTTGTACAGCAGGTATATTACCCGAGGAGCATTCGCCATATTAATTATGGTGCACAGCCGATGACGACTTTGTTATTAAAAGCAGGTGTGGCGGCTATATGCAGACTCATATGAGTTAGTCGACTTTGAATTATAGGGGATAACTAATTGAGCGTTGTCTAAAACTTTACCGTCAATGGAAATGTATTTACAAGCACGCTGTTTTCCCCGAAGGTAATCATTGACGAATAGCGCGACTTTAAGTTTTCTGACTCACCTAAATGTGCACTTAGTGCAAAAATATTGCCAGGCGTGCGAGCGTCTATGAGTTAAAGGTGAAACCAACGTTTTATAACAGAAAATGGATCGTGAGCCCGAACGCGCATGAATTCGTTAAAGCGATGCTAAATAAAGCTATTTTCAGAAGTTGGACTGCATTACGCCGTAATACTATGGGAAATGCGCCATCAAGCAGCTTCGGTCACAATACTTTAGGCAATCGAAATTTAGTTGATAAAGTGTCAGCATTAACAAAAGAATCAGATATTGCTTGAACTTGATTGAAATATTGAAAGTGCCTGAAATGTCAGTCGGTTGATATTCATTGTTCAACAGGATGCGACATTAACAGAATATTTTAAAGATGCGTTACCGTTTGCTGCGACGTACGATATTGCTTGTTTGTTTACGGACCGCGGGCATGCTTGGAAGCGCTGAGTGGATGGAGGTGGGCAAGCTCGGTAAGTGATTAGCAGAACAACAAAGACTTTGCACCAAGGGTATTTTGGATATTGGCTTGCACTGTTTGGCCTAAATGCTGTGCCGCTAGCACAAGCATTTCCAGAGCTGAAGTTAATTGCTATTACGTAGCTCGCCCCTAGCCTGCGATTGCTCATGCTAGAGCGAAGTCTTTGGGTATTAAAAAATATCGTTTTGTGCAAGCCAACGCTTGAGAAACTTAACTAATATAGCGATGGTCATTTGATTAGTTACTACCTCCATGTTCTTGCATGAGACCTCACACATTGCGATGCCCAAATTTCTTGAAAACGATTAATAGAGTGCTTAAACCTGGTGGTTTGATGTTGCATTTAGAACAACCCAATATGAAGGCATGGACTTGTATCAGCAGTTTATTCGAGATTGGGATCGTATTATAACAATGAACCTTCTGGGGCCCGATGGCACGACGATTGATTCTAAAGCGATGTTTGATAAAATGTGGTTTTAGGCGAGGAACTTTTTGATATTGGTTAGTTTCATTAGTCGATGAAAAATATTCGGAAAACCAGTCAAAGTGATTGAAGCCGAGACGATATGGCAGAGCGCCTATTTGGAATGTTAGGTTTGGGGTGGTGGAAAATAGAAATTAGGATTCAAAATGAAAGAATTAACAAATCGATCTAGCAGGCATCAAAGCAAGGTCAGCGGTCCGTTTTTTGAGAACAAAACAAAGCGGAAACAAGTAATGTCTATTGCATGTCTTTTGTCTATGGAACTGTCGGTATGCCCTGAAAAGACTGCAACCCTCGATGTTTATTAGAATAAATGGAATACGTGACGCGTGCGAGTGAAAAATACCAGCCCAATGCACAAGAGGTGTCGAAACGCAGCACGATACCACAAGGTTTTTAGCGGGATATTTTACGCGTGCTTCAGCAAGATAAAGAAGAAATAATGGGCAATGAATTCCAACGATGGAAAGCACCCAAGAAATATTAACCCAAAAAGAAGAGTGGCTCCGCGGTTATATTAGTTAATTAAGTCTCGGTGTTTTGCAAAACATCGGGACTTTTTACTCAGGGGTTTAATCTGTAATTAAAATTATTATCTTGCGGTTACACCAAACTGGGCGGACCACGAGGCATTAAAGACATGTGCGCACGTGCACAAAACCTATAATCACCGGATCTACATAGCGAAAAATATTCAGCGGTATCGTATCAAATAAATTCTTGCCATTAGAGTAATTCATATGATTCATTTTGAATCCAAGCACGGTAATTAATTTTGAAGCTACTCCCAGTTTCTTGCAAGTTTTGCAACTGGTCAAATCAGAGAGGCGTATTAACTCATCTATTTTCAGCATGTTGTGCGCGCCAATTCCCGCTGTCGCCTAGGGGGGCATTGTAGAATGCACTAACCATCCCGTATTTATCTGATCTCGGGGAATCTTAAGCCGACAAGCTGTCACTTCCAAGGACTCAAGCTTGAGTAGGACTCAGTGCCTTCGGAATGTCAGTCTTTGATAGGGGATAAGAGCTTTTTAGACTAAGTTGGTCCGTGAGTTGTAAGACTGAGGCGTCAAAACCTTTAATGGAGACTTTCCTAAGTTTGAACTTTACTGTGACTTGCGCTTTGCTGGGTGTACCTCAGCGCGAAACAACACTTACTTAATGTGGTCCGTTTAATCTAATGTATAAGCTGCAAAACTTATATAAAGCTTTGTTATTCGAAAAGGATGATTTCACACCTGCTTCATATTTGAATAACCACTTCTTTGTTTCAAAACTAGACAAAGCGCGGCTTATCGGATCGTTTTGATTCGAACCCGCATTAAACCCACTGCTTTGTGCCCTCGCGCCTAGGTTAGCATAGAAACAGTATTCTTCTGATTATTGACTATGCTGCGGTTTAAACGATTAGTCTGCCCCGTTTAAGATTTCGGATTGTCTTTCGCCCGTAGGTCCAGCAGGACGTATTAAGGTACTGACTTTCTCTTTATAAAGCCAATCTATGCGGTCACTCTAAATTTTATCACGTAAATGTATATTCGCCAACCAAAAAAATTTTATTTCTTGTTTTCTGTAATTTCCATACCAGAAGCAAGAGCAGCTCGGTTAATATCGCGATCAATGGTTTCTAGTTTTTCAAACTATATAAGAACACACCACCTAATATTTTAAATGATCAGTTGACCTCACCGTAATTCATAAGTTCATGAGGAAAGTAATTCGCGCTCGCTTTTCGTCTGTCACCCGACGCGATGGAAAGGAACCAATGAATTTCCACTATGACTTCGAATAACTTTTGATTGGTTGGTTCTAGTTTCCTCTGTGTATAACCCCATAAACACTTGCACATAGTTATCAGCAGTAATACTTAGCATCACCGTTAAACGTCTTACTTCCCTGTCCAGACCTGCCCGTAAATCCATGCCGCAGGCACTCCTCCGAAGAGGTTGTTTCTAGTATCGCCCAGCTATTCAGTTGACGTGTATATTAACTGATATTAGGCCGATACCTCGCCACAAAAAATAAGAAGTGTTACCTAGGGCATTTAGTTGCGCCACCGGCGCGCTGTTGTAAATGTTGAATCAATATAAAAACCGGCAATTGACGTCTTCATCATTTGAATATAGCCTCTTACATTAAACTCAATTCATCAGTAGGCGTAATGTTGTCGCGCGCCCATGTATTCGCAGTTGTGCTTTCTTCACCTACTTTTCTTAAGGCGCCCTCAGTATTGGCACGAGTGTCATAATTCGCACATTTATAATTGTAAGGTCTGCCACCAATAGTGGACTCGAAACAACATCAGAAGTGAACCAGAAATTGCGTTCCGGTAATAGTCTATGAATGACCAATTGCCCATAGTCAAGGACGGTTCCACTAAGTTCATCAGTTAGCTGTTTTTAGTAACATAATTTAAATTACCCCCACATATGTCGAACGCCATAGGTGCTGACTGTGGCCTTTTAATATTTCTTACTCTTTGCTACATTATCGAGAATGGAAGAATAATCCTTGTTCGAACAACAACGCCGGTCGATAAAACAAGGCCAATGTTTGCGTGTTTCCGGCTGTATATTTGATATTCCGCGAAGTAAAACAGGGCGTTCGCTACTTCTTCCAAAGTCACCAATTTATTTGCCAGCCAGGCCGTTAAATCTGCAATGTCTCTCGCGTCCACTATGCCAGAGCTCTTGGATATCTTTTGCGCTTAGCTGCAGAAATAGAAAGGGGAGTCTCTTGTAAGAAATTCTTCTTTTTTGCGGCCAGTCACGACTATTTTTCAATTTACTTTGGCGCTGCTATCGGTTGAAGCTCTTGTGCAACAACGGAAGCAGAACTTGATATTAAACAAACTTTAATGGCTAGTGCCATGTTTATTTTTTTCAAATTACCATTCAATATGGTTACCTTGATTTTTATTTTTCTATACAAATCACAGCCATTTTGCAAATAAACTAGCACTGGAAGAATTATAGGTTTGACATATGTCATTCGTAGGATTTGCAAATTAGAGTGAATTAAACTCAATTGAATTTATGCATATTATAGTGGGAAGATAGCTTGCGGATTTAAAAAGCTAATTTTTTATCGCTAATGACAAATATCAAATACCAGTCCTTAACACTCAACTCGATTTCTAACATATTTTGTTATGTTAATTGGCATCACAATTTTCATTTTTTAATCACTAGACAACAATACAAAATTAGCAATACGTTTTTAATCTAAAGGAAGCTTTATTGTCGCAATTTATTTTCGAGAAAACTTTCCCTTACTGCTCGACACGAAGGTATTTGGGAGGGAAATTACAGACACCATTGATGGTAAATGGTTAATCAAATAGATGAGCACAAGTCAAGTTGGTATGTCGCATCCACGAAGATAAGCCGAACATTTACCATCAAACTAACACTACAACTTGAACAACCGGTGATAGTTGACAAAGCGAGATCTTTATTGGCAGAAGCACATGAAGATTAAATTAAATTTTTGACAATGACCATTATTGTCGGATGGCAGCTGGAAGTCACTCTCGATGAAGGATCGCGACCATTGATGTTACATTGGACCCGAGTGGGTTTGAGCCAAACACATATTTGTATGAAATGATTCAGCTTATTTCTGATTTGGTGAATATCCGTTCTCGCGCTATATGCATGGCTAGAGGTGGAAAAACAAATTAAACGACAATTAATTGATGGCCACGCGTGTCGAACGATTGGCGATGGCATTAAATTAAATTGAGTAATTGCTATTTATTCAATTAGCCTGCGTACAAGAGTTAACAGGTTGACATTTACAATCGTCTATATTTAAATTTGTCACGGACAATTATTAAGAGGTATTGCAGGACCATGGACTACATGTCGTATTATTAACTTAAAAGAGATGTTGATTAAGGTCCATTTACGAGGCAGTGCGCGCGAAAGGCCAAACGGATATTCCAATCGCGGGTAGTTTATCCTTCTGTAGATAATTATCTATGAAGTGCTAAAGCGGGCAAGCTTTAATGAGTGACGCAAGCTACTTTATCAGCTATATAACCTTTTAAAGTTACAATGATTATGGCAGCAGTTTGGACAGACCGTTCAGTAAGCCCAAAATATGCAGCACAAGGTAGCGGCACAATTTCAAGAGTTTTGCTGGGGGGGGAAAACCCCCACCTTTCCTTTTTGTTCATCCATTTACATCAAACATCTAAGAGGCTCCAATGGCCCACTTTATTGTCGAACTAACAGGGTAAGTAGCAGTAATCAACTGGGGGCTGGGCGGAATTTCTGGATCTAGGTGAAAGCAATGGGCTTAAACGCCTCGGCTTGAAGAGGGGCTGCAAGGTTAGGTAATTAACGATATTGTTGCTGGGGAGTGGAAACACTCGCCAGCCGAGTTGCAAATAGTAGCAGCCACGAAATTGGCAAGGAAATTGTGATGAAATTATTTCTGGTGGCGGTGAAAGGCTGCATCAAGTTTGGTGCAAATGTATTTAAATGGGCAAGAAGAAGTGGAAAGGCTGCAGCGATTTTTAAGTGATAAAAAAAAAGAAATTGGTCGTCTCGAACATTTTGGATTAAATAACGCGGGGTATTTGGTTATTTCTCATGAACCCTATTTTAGAAAAATGGATAGTGGCTGGAGGTGGGATGCAGTATTGGGGAGTTTTTAATTTAAAAGAGGGAGGGCTTTTTCGTATTTTTTTAAAATTATTTTGCAGGCCAGGCAAAGATGGGTTGGGGCAATCCTTCTTCCTGCC
>Ga0163217_1022824_pt1 | contig 13785 bp, 14 predicted proteins | sample SynspAceP_FD_185933 | JGI IMG/M metagenome (GOLD analysis project Ga0163217, IMG submission 185933) | Saline lake microbial communities from Ace Lake in Antarctica - Synechococcus sp. Ace-P (PacBio error correction) | ecosystem: Environmental > Aquatic > Non-marine Saline and Alkaline > Saline ... | reverse complement strand
CGCGGATCTCTCGTTGCTCAGCAGGCCGCTCGCTGCCCACCCCCCCGCATTTCATATCCATCAATCCATGTCTGGATAGATGACGAGTAATAATGGGATCTGCGACGCCTTTTTCCGGGTTTCGCCGCACGAAGGTGGACTCAGCGGGCCAGGCAGCGTACATTTGGCCAACGGAACACGATCCTTTTCGTAAGACAGCCGGACTTGTTGGGATTGATCGGCTGCGCTTTCGATGCGTATCGGCGCAAAAGGCCGTACCCAGTCAGTGTCTTGTTTGTACGGATTCTGCACCGGCCGGGGATGCAGCATCCGTACGCCGGATTTCATGTCGTTTGCCGATGTTTCTCCTCATTCGAGCTTGTCACGATCTCGCTCTCGGGGCAAGACGGTTCCACTTGGCACGCTGGCTGTCGGCTTCGTGCATCAAGCAAAGGGCTACGGGCTCGCTCCTCAAATGCTAGCACTGTATCCGAGATCTCGTTTCAGCTCCCTTTGCGGCGTTGGGTTCCATTCAAGGTCTCGCTCTGGCCATAGCTCGTCGTCGGTCCGCGCGCCGTGTCCAGCCGGGTCAGCGCGCTGTTATCTTCGATCGTTTTGGCGGGCTTTTCGCGCGGACCTGCGTTTGATTTTCCTTGCGACATCTCACGGCGCCCTCGTTGTATTTTGCCCGGGGGGCGGCTCAGGTGCCTTTCTCGCAGATCTACCGGTGCTTCCAATCAACGACGTCGGCCGCACTCTCGCTCGTGCCTACCTATTAGAGTGGGATCAGTTAACCCCCCTCGACATTGGCGCCATCCGACACCGGCCCGCGAGGCTTCTGATGAGAGCGCCCTGCTCCCCGTGGCGATCGCCTAGACTCCATAGGATACGTTCGATTCGTAAGCGCACGTTACCTGATTCTTACCGAGGGCTTGCTCGCGCCTCCCACCAGTAACCGCCACCAATAGAATGATCTACAACGCCTTGGCCAGCCGCACGTGTCGTTCTTGTGCGTCCGATCTTCACGCGTCTTCGAAAGCACTTGTTCGGTAACCATGTGTTGCAACTACTGCCACAGTCGGAGTGCCCGTTCGGTCTCCGCGGCCGGCCTCAGGTGCATCACTACCTCTGTGGCTCGCACGATCTGCAAGCCCTTGTTGATCACCGCGCTAATCCGCTAACTTCCAACTCTGAATCCAATCCCCAGATACGGCAACCAACGCAGCTTGGCACGGCGGTTCTGCGCCGGATGACTAGCGCGCTTTGGCCCAGTTCACACGGGGCAGCCTTGCTCAGCGCGTGGCATCGCGTCCGCCGGTATAGGCCCTTCCCAGCAGTTTCGTCCAAGACTTTGCCCGTTGAAGCCGACACTTCGTACGTACCTGCGAATTTGTTTCCACTACGGCTAATCTGTGCTAATCGACTCGCTAAACCTAACGCGCCCCGTGTGTTCGTGCATAGCATGATGGTCACATGCCGAAATTTGGGCGAGCGCATCGGAAGCTACAGACTGTTCCTGTCGAGGGCTCTTGGGCTTTCCCTATCGAATCCGGCGTATTTTGTCACTACCACATATGTTGATCGCACCAATCGACCTTCTATCCTTGCCGTACTACTTCTCTTGCCGCTCATGCTTGTTTCGCTTGGTGTGGTATTGCATCCGTCTCTTCGATCGGTACTGCACCTGGTTCCCGATTCTGATAACCCTAGCGTTTTCAGTCCGCATGTCGACGACGGTCCCGCTCAACGTCACTAGACAGACTTGGCTATCACGAGTGGTACTATTGAGAGCCGGCCACCGCGCGACCGCCATCCGATGTGGCAACGGCAGCGCGTGGCCCTCGGGTCCCTTGCTTCATCGAGTAGGCTAAGCTCAGCAACCTTGCTACCTAGTTAGCGTACAGTCCTGACGGCTGAGCGGCGTTAGTGACCCCTCGCACATGAGGGAGCAGCTAGCTGATAGGATTGTGTACGGGAGCGATGCCAGTAGATCTATCCCACGCCCTCCCCCGCCTTCGCGCGGTATCTACGCGCCAACCTGTCTGCCACGCGCGTTGCGTTGTCGATCGTCAATGTACCGTAGTCTCATTGACGCGAACGCTTCTTGCCATGACGGTCAGGCGCGGAGCGTGGCCCACTCGACTACGAGCTAGATAGAACCCGCGCGTCTGATCTGCAGGCCACTGCCTATCACTACTCAGGCTCCGCGACCGTATTACGCGTGATCGCCGTAGTCCGCGCCGAGAGACTTCGTGACGCTCGTTAGACGCTTTGGCAATCACCCAACAAACGGGCGGTCGATTGAATGCGCGGCCAACCGTGTGAGTCACTTGGCGCCTGGGGCTGATGCAACGGAACGCTGTCGTACCTTTTTGGTGCTAGTCGCGATGTGGCGAAATACTGTCACTCGTCGCCTGTCCGCACCATAGGATTCTGAGTTTGAGGCGGCGTCTGCAGTGATAGGGCTTCCTGCCATCAGTCTGGCAGCCGCGAGATCGAGTGTCTCGCGATAATGTACTCGCATCGATGAATTTCGCGCATGCGGAGGATTTCGGAGCTGGCGAACTGAGCTGCGCGCGGCTTGGTCCTGCGTCGAATTCGCAAGCCATCGTTGTGGACAGGGAATCACTGTGAACTTCACCCTTTCGCTGAGGACACGGATGTCCGCAAAGTTGACTCCATGACGCGCGCGCCGAGACGCTGTGACCTGTGGCCTCGCGACGCATTACTCTCGAAGTGATTCCGCTGAAGGCCTTGTGCGCACGCTGCTGAGGGCGAGAGGACGATGCAAATGACATCTACTTAGATATTCTGTAGCACGCGACGGAAGAGAGGCCGAGAGTCATGATTCGAGTTCTGCGGGGCGCGTTTCAGCCGATTCCTACGGCAGTGTGATCACGCACGTCGACTCTCGTCGCGAGAACACCTCTATGCGCATTCTGTGCACATAGGATCGGCTTCTCCCTGGCGATCTGACCGTGCGGTTCCATCTGCGTCTTCTAAAGCTAGACCGGGACTGAGCGGAGCTCGCGCACACGATAGTACGCCCAAGCGTATCGGCAGTAGGCGACTGGCGCGGAGCGTCGCAGCCAAAAGAGAACGGAGCTTAGTCTCGCTTTTCGTTCGCTGCCGCGGCGCCGACACTGATGTTTTTCCCGGAGCTGGTTATTCATACCTGGAAAACTACCACGACACACTGGGAACCTACGTCGTCCAGCGGCAGCAGGCAACCGGAAGAGCGGATGTCATTCGTGTGTCGCGTCGGGATCGCCGCGCATGCGTTCGGAAGCATTGTGGCTCTTCGCTGGAAGTCGCGAACGCATTGTTTCGCACACTGGGTTACGCACCGCTCATACAACCTCTGCTTTACAGGTTGGGTCAGTGATTGGCTGCGAAAGAAAGGTTGTGAAAAGGACGCTTCGCCGTGCTCAGCATTGTTCTTGGTATCCTGATCTCTCGTTCAACGCAGGCGGGTCAAGGGCCGTTTGCGGGTTCTACAGTAATGCTCAAGTCAATGAAGGTTTGTGCTGCAACTGGACCAGGAACGCGAACTTGTTTATTCCAGGCAGTAGATAGCGTATCGCGTGCCTCGCCGCGGCATAGTATCCAGGAAGACTTAGTGACGCCGCACTTTCGGTCGTGATTACAGTTTGGCTAGCGTGACGCGACAGATCAGAGATCATTGGTGTTTGTGGCTTTGCTCGGACGCCCAAACTTGATGGACCATTATGCGGGCGTGGTCGAGGCCTCTCGGTGGTCTTACCGCTCTCGTGTTTGTAGAGGAAGTCAGCGTGTGTACAAGGCCGTGGGCGCTAACCGACGAGGGTTGGTCGTCAGCGGGTCGTACCGATGCAGGATAGACAGATGCTTCGCATCTGAGCGCTCGCTCGATCGGCGCAAGCAGGAACGACTTGGTGCCTGCGTGAGGTCTGCGCTTCGCGCCTGCGTAAGGACGTAAAGGCTTAAAGCTCTCTCAGCCGACGCGGACGTAACGTACACCGGTGCGTGGTGTCTTTGATGACTCAAAGCCGCAATGCGGAGCGCTCGTCGGTGCCTCAAACCTTTCTGGCGTCGTCTCGACAGCTTGCACCTCGAGACGGGCGGTAAAGCAACTCCTAGATTCTCCGCTACGGGCTGACTCCCTCGCCATAGATGTGTCTCCGGGGCAGGCATCGCGGTGATCTCTTCGTTCCGAATGGCACGCGCTGCGAATGCATGGTTTTTCAGTTGCGCTCGGGCCGCGCCGTCTCGAGGCTGAGCGCCGCAGAAGGCCCATATGGTGTACGAATGCGCTCAGCGACAGAAAGGGCTCGCAGCGGAAAGACGCGCGAAGCGTGCCGTTCGTGCCGAAGCCGAAGCCGGAAGGGGCCTAATTCTGGATGCTGAGTTTACTAGAAGGCCCCGTGAAAGAACCGCATGAGCGACTCCCGGTCGGACAAGCCTGAAGGCGAAAGCGCCCCGAAAGAGGAGGGCGTCGCGAAAGAGCGGTGAAGCGTGCCGAGCGCGCATTCGCTTAGCTTGCCATGCTCAGCACCCGACAGCGGCGGCCCACCGAGCCGCGACCGCGCTGCGCCACAACGTCAAATCTGGCGTGCCACACTGTGGTACGCAAAGAAAGAAGGCGACCGCGAGGAAACCAACAGACGCGAACAAGGGTGGCGACGATAGCCGCGCGTTCGGGGTAATACTGACGGCTGTAACCAGGCTCTGTTCGGTGGCGACGGTGGCCGTCAGCGCTCTATGGCGCAGAGATGAAGCGCCAACGCAGCGACTTCAGCGCCAGAAGGCCATGGGCGGTTCGGTCGAGCGTGGAAAGATTTCGTGCGCAACAGTCAATTCTTCCCCGGCCGGCGATGTTGTCTCCGAGTGGGCAACCGCTTTGATGGATCCGATAACGCGTCCCTCGGGCGCCGGGTTTGTTCAAAGCTTTGATGACCAACGGCATATTTGATTGGCATGGACGCAGAATGAAACCATCGAACGCGGGGTACGGCGAAATCATGATCATCGCAGGAATTCGGCCACAAAGTGTACGCGTTTCTTGACAGCCTCGAGTCGCTAAAAGACCGCTGGTATCAAAGAAGCTCGAAGGACGATTCCGAAAGGAACCTTGGTTTTCGCCGTCCTCCGGTCATCACGACTCATTGTGGCCACGTTTGACCATTAGGTAAACATCGACTTGCTTGACGCGATCCCGCAAATGCCAAAGGTTCAGGACCGGCGAAGCCGGGCGGTAATTCACGCAGCCTACATCGTGCCCTATCAATTGTCACAACGCAATGGTCAAGGTTCTGAGCTTTTCCTCGAGTTACACCGGGCCACGCAGGAACCTTTACTCGATGCGGTCGCGCGTGTGCGCACAAGTCACCGAGACATCGTTAGTGCTGGGTCGTCGCTGCGGATGACGCTGTGATGCCATCAGACGATCGAAGCGATGCCACCCACGCGAAAGCGGCAAAAGTTTGCTCGATTGTCGTTGGCGATCAACAAGTCGACAAATACGAGCCAACCCTGACAAGTTTCGCACCGAATCTGCTGCAACACGAGGTCAGTCGTCAGAAAGATGTCCGTGTTGAAACGCAGGACGTCGAAGTCGTCGCATGTTAACGGGTCAAGGTCTAGATCGAAAATGCTGGGAAAAGCCATCGCGCTGCAGGCGGAAACTTGCGTGGACTGAAAGCGGACCCGAACCGTGCCGCGGTTGGTGCCGTTGATCGAAGCGCTAGCTTGGCGTGCGGCCGTGGCCTGTCGCGACTTGTGGCTATTCAAAATGTGGTACCTGCCAAGGCGGGACATTCTTTTGTTGTGGATGCCGAGCAAGTACGGTAGTTACGTCGCGGCTTTGGCATCAACCGACATGGCGCGAACGCGTCACAGAAGGCCGGCGGTCTCGGCTGAACCTGTCGAGGTTCTTTGGCCTCAATGAGGACACAGGTGCGGGCGGACGTGGTGACGTGACCGAAACCGAGCGCAGGCGCGTGAGATCGCAGAAATATCGCGAAAGCGCAAGGATCTATAAACGCGCGCTGCCGCCGGCGCGGCGTACGGCACGCTGGATACCAGCTGATGGGCAAACGCTCAAGTAGTGAACGAGACCGTCAGGCGAAGCTGCCTTTGTTGATGCCAAAGCAGACGTCTGCGTGCTCTGCGAAGCGATTCGTGGCAAGCGATGGCAGAAAATGCGCAAACGATGAACGTCCGCGTAATCGGACTCGCATTCGCGAGTGTCGGTGCGATCACCAGGGACACTGATGTCAGGCCTGCGAAAGCATTCGAACGCGCCCATCATCGGTTTAAAACGTCCGTTGCAAAACGCTTCTGCCCGTGGCGCTCGGCGAACCAAAGGCGTCGAGATCCGCTTATTACTCTGTCATCTATGACATGATTGCTGATGTGACAGCGACATGGCGAGCGGCCTGCCTGGCAAACGGATCTCGCGACACTTCATCGGCTATGCGGTCGATTCAAAGAATGTTCAAAGGACCGGCGTTGAGCAAGCGTTGCGGGCTGTCTTGTTGACCGAAGCAAGCCAAGCGCCTGTACTCGCTGGTGTTCGCTTTGCTCCGCTCCGAGAACGTTGTGATCCACGAAGGCACGCTGAACGCTTCAAGCAGCTTCAAGGATGAGGTTTCGAAGTCACCGTTGCCAGGCCTAGGGCAACTGGGTTTTATGGCGTTCGATGAACTACGAAGACATCCGCCCCGGCGACGTTACTCGAGATCTTCACACGTGAAGAGTTCGTCCGCACGGCTCGAGTTGATCTAAACTTCCGTTCGAATTTGAAGATCGAAGCCCGGTTGAATGTCGGGCTTTCTTGTCGGTTTCAAAACACCGGTTATATGCCTCGTTAAAAGCTCAGGCGGTCGGACCAGACCCGGACGTCCGCGATTTTGATCTGCGTTGAAGTCGTTCGGGCTTCTCCGGTACTCGCGACCGGATCAGGGCTCAGGTTCCCGCGTGCAACTGCGATCGCAGTCGTTTCCGCCAGTTTCCACGGTTGAAGTTTTCGCCGTGCCACGTGTGCAGCAAGTGCCCGATGGATCAGGTTCGCCCCGTCAAGACAGCAAGTTCACGTTTTATCCAGCGCCACGTCTGCGCCGGGGATTCGGGTTTTCTTTTTGTATGGTGGTGATGCCTGTAGGATGATGAACGACCAGAATACGTTGCCTTGCGGCCGGGCGCGGTATCATCATGGCTATATCAGGCGTGGGGCAATCCGCCCGGCGTCAGCTATCCCTGTCTGCCATGAATAACCGAGTCGACCGAGTGATGCCGGATTCACCACACATATTTCGTCGTTTTTCGAACCCGTGCGGGTAGGTCGGGTGTTGATGCCATAGCCGGATACCGGCCGCAACGGCATAAGAACCGTTGAAAGGGCGGTCCAGCAACACCATCATGGTTGCCCGGCACGCCATAGAAAAACGAAGGATGCTCACTTTTGAGGCGCTGCGATTAAAGTTATGTGCTTCTTCAACTGGCTTTACGCCGTTGCGCGTTTGCGTGAAATCGCCCCGATATTGCGACGATATTCCGGCCAAGCGCGTTCACGCAGGACAACAGTGTTGCCAGCAGATCCGGCGGTCTTTGCCAAAGTGTAAATGGTAGGTGCACCAACTTGTGCTCATCTCTAACAAAACCTTCGTTGAATTCGGCGGGCACGATCAATTGCAACAACGCCTCGCGCTGCATCTCTAGCTTGAACGACCTTTCATGCGGCGTTCAGTTCTCCGTCGCGGCGACTGGGGTGCGTGATTTGTATTCGCGCCATCTCAAGCGTGATTCGTTCCGCGCAGTGCATTTGATAGTCGCGTTTCGCCCGTTTCGCAAACGCCAAACGCCAAATTGCTGGCAGCGTGTGTTGAACAGAGGCCATCAGGTTCTGCTGTCCGGGGGCTACCAGCAGCACCGATGGGCCGCCCCTTTGGCGATATACAATCTTCGCCGCTTTGAGGTCCATTGATTCATGAGGCGTTGCTGATCGCAAAGACCAAAAGGGGTCCTGGTGTTTAAACGATTTTCCATCGGACTGTTGACTGGTCAGTTTAGAGGCGCACGAAGCGTTTGCCACGCCTTAACACGACCAATTAGCCGGCGGGCGATTCGGCTGCGGCCCCCAGCGATCTCGTATATGCCTTCGCCCGGGTTTTCAGAATGGCGGCGATAGGCACCCCGTGCTGGCGTTGTTCAGGAAAGACGCTGCGCTTGATCTTTTGGCGATATCTCGTGCTGGCCGCAATGCCACATTGGCGATGACCATCGACCAGCTTCACTTTCCACGTTTACGGGCAGGTTCAGGAGCGCAGTGCGAAAATGAGTTGAGATGTCCCGCGGGGAATAATGCCCATCTGATTGGGAGACATTTCGCCGCCCCGCGGCAACGCAGCTGATTTGGTGCGTCCCCACAGAGGCGGTACAATAGTTCGGCGTCGGGGTTATCTCGGCTGTAGATGCGCAACTGCCAAGATCCGCGCCATGGCGCGAAATTCAACGAAGGCTGACGGGGGACATGTCGTGGGTGTCTCAAACCCGGTCTGAAATACGGGGACCTGCGTTCTACTTCCCGTCTTTTGCGGCACAAGCCTCGTTGATAAAGATAAACGATGTTTTACGCGCAGACAGGCTTCATGTTTGATATCCATCCTTGATGACCTAAGCAAACGCTAGGGGAAGAGGATGGGTCAGATGTTTCGCGCAGTTTGTCTCTTCGGCAGGTCAGCTTGGCCGCTGAATTCGGCTTGCCTTGGCCTTGTTAGATCGCTGTTATCAACCTTAACCGGTATGCCGGCCATCGGGCATTGGCTTCTTCGGCGCACACACAAATTCTAACCCTGGAGCTGAAAACGTAGACCGATTTGTGATTGTACGTAGCATTTACTTCCTTCCGGAAGAGCCAGCAGTTGCATCTTTATAGGCCGACTAGTTTGCTCAGTCTCAGCAACAAAAAGTCGTGTAGCGCAAGCATTTTTAACGCTCTATGAGGAAACAGGGGGCTCAGGGGCGCTGGCCTCTACAGCAGTCGCGCAGGATCGGGATCAGGTGGATGTCGGCGGGCGGCATGGGATAGGTCCCTTAGGCGCATTGGGCACGACCATTTCAGGGTCTGTCCTTCTCGCGCGGCCTGCGGTGTGCCATTCCCATTTGCCGGCAGGGGCAAACAGGGGCATCAGCAGGTTGAAATCATCATAGGACGTGGTGCTGGGCAGGTCAGCGGGCAAGGCACCGATGCCCAAGTGTCGATGCCCAGTTTCTTCCTGCAGCTTCGCGGATTCAGCGCGGGGCTTCGGGGTGTTTCCGCCGGCCTCGAGCCTTGCCGCCCGGAAACTCCCAAGAAGACCAGCATGGATTTGCCGGGGCGGGCGCTGTGCCAAAAGCACGCGCCCGTCCACATCGATCAGGGCTCAACGCCGAGACCAATACAATTTTCACGAACGATAGTCGCAGTTGATTTCGATATAGCGTGGGTCAGGGCTCGCTAGGGTCCAAAACCGTTGGCCTTGCGTCGCCAAGTCCCGATTCGACATCAATGGTTGATGTTTCTTTTCTTTCATTTTGCGCGGCGGCCTCTTGTCGGAATAGTCGGGGCTGGCGCAGCCGTCATTTTGCGACCTCAACGTCGCAAAGCGGATCGACAGGCTCCGATCACGATCCGCCGCGGCACCGGATTTACCCGATCGCCATAAACAACGGCCGGGCCCTCAGTTGGGTCCTGTCGCCGGCAAGTCGCGGTTTTAATCAGCGGTGAGTTGGCAAATAGCCAGTGCCGTGCGTGTTTGGCATCCGGCAATCCGTCGCGGCACCTGTCTAGATTGGCGATTTCGACGAATTTGGTCCGCCCCTTTTTCGCGCGTTCTGCTACAACCTTGATGCGCAAGGTTTCAAACATGACGCCGTGCAAACGCATCAGAAAACGCTTCGCTCTCGCTTGGCGTCCACGCCCGAGCGCCTCGGTGCGCAAGGATTCAAACTGTCAGAGGTCGATTGGTCGCTGTTCGACAGTGATACAGTAAAAGTGCTGATTCCGTGTTGGGTCGACAGCACTTTTGCAGGCAGGTTTGGCTAACAAACTGCGCGGTGAAGATATAGCCAGCATGCGTCGCCCCATATTCCGGGCGCATTCATACCCGTCCCTTCGCATTCCCCGCGATAGAGACTGTTTTTCCGTTCTAATTTTCCTCGGCACGCGCCCCTTTACGCGCGAAGGTATCGGTGTCGATGATGCCTTGGCAGCATCCTGGAAATCCCCTTGTGGACAGCGCGCCCTTGAGTGTCAGCGTGCAGAACAGCCGTGATCGCGGGGTTTCGTGGAGGCAATGGTTCGCCATCCGCCGGGTCGACGAGGTAGAACCCGCGAACTGGGGCGATTGTTGCACACATCGGCCAAACCGCGGCGGTAATAGCCTCCGACTGCCCGGCTGACGCGCCTTTTTGCCGGTTAAGGCATTAGCGTTGCCCGAATTGACCCCAAGATCGCAGAGCGCCCGTATTCCGATGTCGCGCCGTTTTGGCCTGGACAGTCCAAACAGGGGGGCCGCGCCGGGTGGCAGAGCGGGTGAAGCGCCCCCCGCCACCGTAGGACCCGGCGGGTCAACTTTCGGCAGCATCCATCCGTGCCGCCTGATACCGTACCCCCGCCGCGATGGTGGCGAAAAACCGCACACATCGATGACAGGGAAGATCAGGAAAGTGAATCGGGTGCCCAGCAGGGGACCTACCAGCGGTGATCTGTGCCCATTGAATTAATCGCAACAAGCCCAGTTGGTCAGAACCGTTGATTCCACTGCTGGTCCAGCAGCCGAAACGGTCAACCATCTGCGGCTTTCGGTGGCTTTCTTCAATCAACGCTTGTTGCTTTTGACTTGGCGCACTCTGAGTTTCCAGCTCCGTCGTTTACATTCTTCGAAGCTCTCGCGGCTTCTTTCTGGCGGCTTTCTCGTCCAGTTTGATGACATGCGCCAAACTGGGTTTTCAACCGGTTCGGATTACAAGCACCGACTTCAAGCTCGGCGACAGCGGTTTCAAACGCGGGCACAGCTTCATGCGGGCCCGAAAACCATCCCAGCGAGTACGCCTGCAGGGACGGAGGGACCCGTGGATTTTTTCTTCGCCAAGCTCGGCGAAATCCGCACCCTTCATCAAGCTCGGTTCTTGAGGCTTTTGGGCATCTTCTTCTGTCTCTAGGCCAGAATTGCGACGCGCTGAATTCTTCGTAGGGCTCTTGCGCGGCATAGGCTTTTCGGTCATAGGCGGCTTGCAGCTCTTCTTCACGGGACACGTGCCTGTGCATCGCTTTTTCGATGACTTTCTCGCGCGGCGATCGTGGCGGCGTTCGTTTTCGAGCGCCATGTTAATTGCGCGGTTGGGCAGATCGCCTTTCGTAATCCTGCCGACAGGGCGGTTTGCTTGCCGAAGCTGGTCAGAATGCCCTTTGTGAAACGAACCTCTGAGGCGGCAGTTGTTGATATAGACTCTGCAACGGTGGCGCGGGCCGATTATCATTGTTTGCGATCGTGATATTTCGTTTGCGTTTTACCGTCGCGACCACTGTTTTCAGCAGTAACGGCCGTTCGTGCATCGGTCTGCGCATCGGTGTTTGCTCGGCAAGGCGTGTCCTGCGCAAATAAGCGGGCAGGGACAAAGCCGGAAACGCTGCCACATGAATGGTGCCAGAAAGTGAGAGGTTTTTGCATGGTATCTGTCCTTGGTTTGGCAGCCGCAAAGGGGTGCTACATTGACACGGTTATAGTGCGAACCCTTACATCGCCCTATCGGGCGCGGCCTTGCGCGCACGTTCAGTCTTGTATCTAGGGGCTTGTCCGGCGGGCTCGGCAAGGCAGATGGACGCCTAGGGAACTTAACTATCGCAGAGGAGATGCAATGCTCGGGCAGGTCGGAAACCACTCGCCAAAAAGGTTTGGGACCCCAAACGACTCGTAAATCAAGGCGACCCGCCCGCTGGGTTGAACAAATCAACGCCTGGAAGGACGAATCTCTTGGCTTTTTGTACCGACGACGGTCTAAAGCAAAAACAGAATAAGCTGCGCAACGCGGGTGCAAACGATTGGGCGAAAGCCGGACAGATCCTGCTGCCGGGAAGCCTTGCAAACTGCCCGTGAGGGCCGCACGCTCGGACCTTGGCGTCCTGCGCGCCTTTGACACGCAGTATTGATTGTCCGCGATTTTCCCTTGAATCAGGGCAATATATCCGAGCAGAAACCCGGTGAAGGTAAAAACCCTGACCGCCACGCTTGGCCGCCCGTATCTGAATTGCGCTTGGACCGGCAAGGGACGTGCATGTCGGTGACGGTTGAAAAACGAATACCTCGTTAGAAGCGGAGACGCGACTGGCATGAGGAAGCGTCTTTGCCTTCGCTGGGCGCCTGACCAACCGTGCCGCGCGTCTCTGGCCATGACCGAAGAAGGGTGACAAACGCGCCGGCGTTGAATGCGATGTGACCTATGCCACGAACACGAGCTGGCTTTGAATTATCTCCGCCGATAACATGAGAAATTCCGAGCTGAGGCCAGATTTTTCAGAAGCAAGCACACTTTGCCATCGTGATGAGACGGTCAGACAGATATTCTGATCGATGAAGCACGGAGACGCACTGATTATCTCTGGCCCGTCGCAAGACCGCTCCCGAATGTTAAAGTCGTCCGATGATGTGATCCCCGCTGCTTGACGAAAGCCACTATGAGCTGGACGAAAAAACCCGCAAATGTGACCTTTACCGGACGAAGGAAACGACTTCTCGAGAAAGAAGATGGCTTGAGCGCGGCCTGCTGGAAGAAGGTTTCACGATGTTGACCCTGAAAGCACCACGGTCGTGCACCACATTAAACCAGGGTTTGCCGGGCGCATAAGCTGTTCATGCGCGACCCCAAAGATTACTCCGTGGCGATGCGCGAAGTGATTCGCTGAATCGACGGGAATTCACCCGGGCGCATATGATTGGTCCGGTTCGGCCGTCATGTCCGACAGTTCTTGCACCAAAGCAGTCGAAGCGAAGAAGCTGCCAGATCAGCTGAGACGTTCCGCCTCGCATTCCGCTCACTTTCCCGGAACTATTTTCCGACTTGTACACAAAGGGCTCGCCGCGGATGACCGGTACGGCGAAACCGAAAGCCGACAGAATTTGCCCGAGATCTACGGTCTTGAGGGTGTTTGTGGTTGTGCCGACCAAACGTGCCGGTTGCACGCGCTTGAGAAAGATGAACAAGGTCATATCGTTCCGCGGCTGGGAAAAAAATTATCAGCGATGGATCGAAAAGGTAAAAGAAGCCAATGGCGATTTACGGGGAGGACCGGTTTCTGGTCGGCCACCCACCCGTTCCATCGAAAGTCCGAAATTGCCTCAAGGCCAGATGCTGGAACACGAAGGGGGCAATTTAACGCATAAAAACGTTCTGGACAAAACGCCCCGCCTAGCACGAACAAAGGGGAAAGCCAAGATTCGTCGCAGGCATGCGGGCACAAAATTCGGCGCAGGTGGAACCATTGCCACCACAATAACATGGCCGGGTCGCGGGCACCCGACATTTTTCAGGCTGGCGGGGGCAAAAACGGGTATCGAAAGCTGGGGGAAGGTGGAATTCGAAAAAGCAACCCAATTTCTTCTTTCCCTCCTTTTTTTTTCTTTTTGGTGTTGCCAATGTAGATTAACTCAGATCAACGAGATGCCGAGAGATCAGATGATGATGTACTGAGAGAGACCATTTACATATAGCCTTCGCTGCTGCTCGTCCACTGTCTCGCGCCTCTCTGTCACCCCAAGCGCCATCCGATACTATCTTACTCTCGCGGCA
>Ga0163217_1107031_pt1 | contig 13788 bp, 14 predicted proteins | sample SynspAceP_FD_185933 | JGI IMG/M metagenome (GOLD analysis project Ga0163217, IMG submission 185933) | Saline lake microbial communities from Ace Lake in Antarctica - Synechococcus sp. Ace-P (PacBio error correction) | ecosystem: Environmental > Aquatic > Non-marine Saline and Alkaline > Saline ... | reverse complement strand
ACTCCCCGTATTCATCAGACTTTCGTCGCGACACGCGCGAGCGTCAGTTATGGTCAGTTAATTGTTCGTTTAAAGCCTCGACAAACGACCGTGAATGTGCCCTTTCGGCAGGGTTGGAAATCGAGCCGGCGAGAGTTGCAAGTCGATTCGACGGTGGAGATTCGAATGGCTGACGGGACTCATTCGTCGCATCAGTCTTTGGGCGTCCTGGTATTCACGAAAGGTTATGCGAGTCGTTTTTCGCAGACAAGAGAGCTTCTTCGCATGATCTTCGAGAACCGTTTTGGCGTTCGGTGGCGTGCGAGAAAGTATCTTTGACAACGCGAAGTTGGCCGTCAAAAAACTCTGGACTTGTTATGACCAGAGGCTCAACCCGAAGCTCGTCGACTTTTGCAACACGACGGATGCGCGTTCATGCCGACAGAGTGCGACGCCGCGCACAGGGCAAGGTGGGAACGAGTGGTTGTTATAGTGCAAGAGGAAAAACATCTCAATCGATTGTTAACGAAGCTCGATCGGTTGGCATGACGGAGTCCGTGGAGGTGCGTTTCACGAAGGTTCTTCGACGGGACTAACGCACATGGAGTTCTTCGAGGTGATGCTGCCAAGACGAGTCCAATATTTCGCGAAGCGTCAGATCGCGAGGCGGATCAGAGGGCTGGCTTTAGTGACGTTCGTCGCTGGAAGATCTTGATTCAGTTTCATCGGACCGTCAAGAAGACGTGCGTGTGTTTTCGAGCTGGCGACGGGCCGCTTCTTCGCGAGGCGTCGCGAGTGTTGTGGCTGGGGCCGCCGGGAGGGCAAGAGCCACTTGAGTCAAGCGATCGGACTGTCGCTATTCGGCGGGGAGACGGTGTATTACCGCGCATTTCCGACCGTGTTGGTTTCCTTCACGACGAGGCGCTCGAGGGCCACGAGCGATTTTGAAACGATATCTGGAACCGGATCTGATGATTATTGACCATGGGCATGAAGCAGTTGCCCAAGCGAGCGGTGGAGTATCTGTTCGGGTCATCATGCGTCGTCACACGCGCAAGCCGATGAGACGAGCAATCGACCGCTGGAGGAATGGGCAAAATCATCGGCGCGTTGCCAGCGCGGACGGCTTCTGGAACCGCTTCCTGCGACACAGTGACGTGGATGCAAATCACCCACGGCGCAGCTCCGGATTGGGATTCATCAAAAATTCAAACGTACCAAAGCGCCAAACGGGTCGAGTCGACCGAGAGGACTTAAGTCAACAGTTACCCACGAGCGCCAGCGGCTCCTTCTCACCACTGTACACCGTTTGAAGCGCCAATGAGTGGTACGTTTTGAGGCGCAAACGACAGTATGAACTCTCAGGATATCGCGCCGAGCAGATCGTCGAAAAGAGTTTTAGCTTTGAGTCTTGGTTCGGCAGAGCAGTGCTCGCTCGGCCAGGACCCGACAAAGGGACTCGAGGGCGTTCGGACTGCCGAGGCTTCTTTCGCTGCGAGGAAGGCCTCGGTCGTCGCGATAGGATCGTGCTGTTTTTTTGTCCTCGAAGACATCTGCAGGGCGGGCGAGTGAACTTGCCAGCGGCAAGGCATGCCTTGAGTTCAGAACTTGCCATCCGTGGTCATCGCATCTCCTTTGAAAGCAGGGAGCTGTGATGATGCGATCATTTCCCGGCAGGGGATTCTAATTGTCGTGACCGGAAAAACGCAGCGTGAACCGAATGTCGTCGATCAGACAGGGAATTAATTGTCGCGGTAGGGAAAATAATTGCGTGACACAGTTGGAAAACGAGGGCTGGAGAGCCTTCGCTGTACGAAATTTCGCGACGTTAGTGCTGATAATCGCCGCATTCGCTGGGCCCAAAGGTTAGCGTGTTGTCGGTTCGGGCTCGGTTTTCTACGTTGGAGAGAAATAGCCAAACCACCACCTAACCTACGCCTACCAATGTTTGGTTGTACCCGTTACGTCGCAACGGATTAGGGAATCTGTAGTTGCACTAGCTGCGTTGTGACCGGGTATCGCTGCGGCGCATCCCCGCATTGCGGAGGCAACCAGCGCGGAGACCTGGGATATTTCGTTTCAAGCCCCATGTCGACTTGGTTGGGTCGCATAGACACGAGAGAGCGTTTTTGGAATATATTGCTTGGTCGAGGCAATTGGTTGGATTGTAGATCACGAGGGTCTTGTTTCGATACATTTTTCCGCCACGCGGATCCGCCACGCAGTCTCAAGGGCTTCATACACAAATATTGAGCCTCGAAGGTCTGAGTTCTGAACGCGTTTCGCGTCTTCGCCACTGTTGATCAAAGAAGCCGGATGGCATATCGGGCCAAAAGTAGCGTTATGGTAGCCTTTTTCCTGAGTTCAGTGCGAAGGATTGAGTATCTGAGAGGTGTGACAGTAGACTTCTTCCTGGTGCCATGATCGGGCACTTTCCGCTGCGGGGCTGCAAGAGGTTCCATTTGCTCGATCCTCTGATTGAATGGTCCGCGAATGCATCGGGGATGTGTGTCCGGCGTCTTCAATTTTTCGGTAGTCGGTTGGCAGCAGGCATATTGATTTTGACGACGGAGCCTTCATTTCGCGTCCTTTGATTCCACATTTGGTAAACAATTGGGCAAGGTTTGCGGGTTGGCGGTTAATCAAAACGTGTCGCAAATAGGGACTGTCCCCGTCTCGTTATATGAGAACGTCACGTAATGCTCATAATCGTCTAGGATTGTCTTTACACGGACAGGGATTTCGCGCTCTCGATTCGCCAATGAGCAGCAAGACCCGAAAGCGCCCGCCCCATCACGTCGCCGCATCGAAATCTCTGTCGCGATCAGGTCACCCTGGTCTGCGCTACGGGGGTTTTCAAAACGGCTGCGAATCAGATCTGCGAGAATGAAATTCAGCGGCTCAAGAAGACCAACCCGTTGACGATTCATCAACCGAGTTCGATTGCTTGCTTGCGATTCCGGACGAGGAGACGGAAGATTGGCACCAAGAAAAACGTCGGGCTCGGAGAACGAAGAAAACCAAGACGCTCCGCATGTGTTGACGAGAGTGATTCCGGCCCGCAGAGGAATTTGCCACCGGACGCAAGATTCGAGGTTTCGGCTTTATAGTCCAGATTATCGTCATGGAGTCTCGCAACACCGTTACCGCCGGGCGTTTGACCGTCTTCCGATGGGACTTCTGATTGTCGCCAGGGACCGATTGGCGCTTTTGATGCTTCCGGTCCCGCTTGACCGATCATTCTGCTGCCAAATCATCAAATACGTACCAAGGGACGGTTTACTGGAGAGCTAACGGAGCTAAGTCGACATTTCCTCAGGAGCTTTCGAATATTTTGCTCAAGGGGCATGGACCAATTTTCATGATGAAAAGGATGAGTTACTGCCCCACGCGCGGCAAATCAGCGGCACACTTACTGCGACGATACATCGGCTCGGGCATCAAGGCAAGCAGCGGTTTGCACCCACATTGGCAACGACTGCTAGTTTCAGCACAACGGATTCCAAATCCAGACTCATTTCTTCGTTGCGTGTTGCCAACCGAAGACAGTATCGGCCTTTGTGAAAGAGCCCGTGCTTGCTCGAAGTCCCGGATCTGGCGTCAAATTCGTTCGAAGGTCGATGGTTTGGAGGACGGTTATCTGGACGGCCGCGAAGTTGGCAAGGAGAATCGGCTGAGTGGGGAATTACTAACGAACTCACTGCCGTAGTCAGCGAAGCGGCATTTGTTCGAGCAAGCTATTGACCGAAAGTGGTACGCAAATTAGGGTTGGTTAGCGACGATGACGCAGGTTCAAGCTGTTCGGCTTCGTCCACGGACTGTGTGGTGCATGGCGAGCGAAAATTGATCGGTCTGATTCGCGCTAACATCGCATTGTAAGGCGAAGGGAGGGCGCAAAGAACGTTTGGGAAACTCTACAAAGCTCCAGTCTATCGAGGCAACGACGCATCGCATCGGCGCGATCGCAACAGTCGATGCTTTGTGCAAAGAAGACGGGTTACCCCGAGTTTGAACGAAGCAACTGGCTCGACTGCCGCCAAGCGGGAGAGTTTTAGCGGTCTTGGAGTCACCCTCATTTTGGCGCTTCCAAAAACAATCGTCGGGAAAACGGACATTCGGGAGTACGGCAAGACTGAGAAGATTCGCGGCGGCACTCGAGTGATGAGGGGCGGCGGTTGTCGGGACCGTTCATGGAGTCTGAAAAAGACATGCCGAAACTGGGAGTGAGTTTCAGCAATATCTTCGGGATCGGATTCGTGGTTCGGTGAGATCCCAGGTGCTTCGGTAGTTGAGCGACGACAGGGCGACGGAGATTGCGGCAGGGATCCAAATAATCACGCGCACAGCCAACTTTCACGGTCGCAACCATTCGCCACGGCTCAGCAGCTTGAGGCTTGCCCGTGGTTATTGAGCAGTAGAAACGTCACTTCATGTGGTTGCGGTCCCAGTCAACTGATCTTGCCAGACCACTCACTACTCTGCTAAGTTGCGGCGCGAGTGAAACAATGAACGCGAGGGCTCTCATTCCGCCGATGGGTACACGCAATCGCTGTTCTCATTGCAACTGATGTGGGTAGAGAAACAGCGATTTCTGTAGCAGGGACTGCGATACGTGGGCATGGTGAGGACCGCAACTTATCATCGGTCATTACGAAGCGGAGCACATCATTCGTCGATATACTCTTCGATCGCCTCACCAGTAGACGATCCACGAACGCTGCACGCCTTTTTTTGTGCTGTGTAAATAGCTTCGGATTGGAAAGTCTTCGCGCGATCCAAAGGTCTGTGAGCATTTGTTGCACACGAATTTTGGCAATGGAGTTTTGCAATGCCAAGGAACTCTTGTAGCGATTCAGCCGAATGTTTGCCGGTCAAAGCGAGATAAGAATCAGCGAACCTGGCGGTATCGACGTTTGAAAGAACCAGTCGCGGTGGTTTAACCACCCGAATCCGTCCAGGGCCGTAAATGACGCTATCGGGGGCGTGTTGCAGGTTTCCAAAACTGCAGCCAGGACTTCGAATGTTTGCTGGGTAAGGTGAAGACGAGATTACGAATAACGTGGAAAGCAAGGGTCGTAATCTGGGAAAGATTCGCTCGCGAGGCCTTGTCGCGCCACCCGAAGTGTCGGTTCTTTTCCGTACAACACTGACTTACCTTGCATGGCGAGGTAGGCGCGGCAACAGGGCGTTGTGGCACACCGATAATAAAACGCATCATATTTGGTGTTCTGAGGCAACTGACTGTTTCTATTGCGGCGCGGATTTTCTTGTGTGGACAATTTTATTTTTAAGATGCTTCTAATCCAGGTTTAGCGATTTCGGAAATACACGAGAGCACGCGGCTGGGAATTCCGCGTTCTGCAAATCGCCTAGAATGCGTCTCGAACGCCGAACGAGTGGTGTCACGGCGTTGCAGACCACATTTGGCACGTTCTGCACTTAGAACGTTTAGGATAAATCAAAGTAGCAGGACTTTTGTTTGCGATTCTTCGTCCGTTTGAAGCGGACTTTCGGGTGTCGAGGCCTCGGGGCCGTCGCCCTTGACTCAAGGGTACGAGGCGAGGCGCCGTCGTTTCCACCCACGATTCGCTCGTAGGGAGACTGCGCGTTTGGCGCACAAGCGAGGCCGGCCTCAATTCGTCTGTCAGTCAGAGATTCATTCACTCGATCGCACCCGTGCGGAAGCCGTGGGACGGCAAGGGGAAAGCAGTTTCGGTTCTCGCTTTGCTTCCAGGCCAGCGGGAAGGGAGCTCCAACGCACCTTCGCTCGATCACATGGTGGCCCGTGAAATGCATTCGCTCAACGTAGCGACCACGACCGTGAAAAAGTGTTCATCGTCTTCGACGGGAAACTTTGTTTAAAGGCGGCCTTGCGTAGATGTGGCTTGCGCGATGTACCGTAGTGCACACGCCATGGTGTGGAGGTCTCACATGTAACCCGCCCAGAACTGACTCCATCCCACCGTCTATCAGTGGGGCAAAGTACAGAAGTGCAGGGGATTAGAGCCACCGGTTGCTGCAGCAGTTTGCCCGGCGTAGCAGCAAATGGAAATACTCTTGCCGCTGCCTGGCGTATGCCAAGAACGGCGCCCGACCTTTCACGAGCCGGGTTTGCACCTCGGTGGCCGTAAGTGGCTCGGAAGTTCCTGGAAAACGCCATCGTCGGAATCGGCAAGCCGCGGATGTGTGACGCGGGGACGGGCTCTGCGGGAACACGTGAATTGATTGGTATCCGGCGATCTTTCTTATCAGGAGTCTCGCATCGTCATTCAACCAGGACGAAGTACACGCATGTATCCAGAAACAGGCTCAGGATTCGAAGAAAGCCGCGAACGACTTTCTCCACGTGTATTCCAGCAGCGGTCGATCGCTCTTTCGTTCACTCTGGATATTGAGGTTCCCGCAAATAGCCAGAGAGTCAGCAATCCACAGGTAAGCACATCGGGTGAAAAGGTCGGCAGAACCTCAACGTAGGGCGAGTCTCCTCTGAGACTCGCAAATTTGCAGCGTCTCAGAGAGACGCTGGCTACGTAGGTCTCCACCGAGGAGGAATTTGACGAGGGGCTTAGGAGGCTGGTCCAAGAAAGACATTCAGAGCTTCTTTTCATCCGTTTTTTGGCCACTCCACAATTTCGTCAAGCGTAAGGCGTGGATGCCATGTTGTTGCCACTTGTTTCGGAAAGCATCCGCACCTTCATTTCCAATGAGCATTGTGTATGGAGTCGACCGATACTTGGGTTCATCCGACACGGAGCGTGCGCAGAGCCCAGGATCGGGATTTTTCAAGGGCATGTCTCCGAAATGTCCCATGATTTGATGAAAACATCGTCCTCGGCGAACCGAAATCCTCCGAGGCACGTCGGGCACCATTGCGCACCGCTTTGCAGAAGACGCTGGCGCAAGAGATCCATTGTCGAGGTATGCAACCTTGCGAGTTCGACCTGCGTTTCTTCCGGCTTACGTAGTCACACCGAGATGTCTTACGTTGGTCTCCGTTCTAAGCTTTGACAAATCTGACGCTTTTCCGTCGATGTCGATTAACGGAAATGAGCAACCAAGCAAATTAGGTCTCCTCAACAAGTGCAATGATTGTTTTGTCAGAACGAATTCCGTTTCGTTATTTTGGCGATGCTTCTCCACCCACCCGTATACAACTCGGGGGTCGACACATTGAAGACACCTGCTGCTAAAACGGGCTATGCAAATGCAATTGCATGGCATTACCAATGCAGCCGTAATAAGTGGTCACTAGCCACGTACTACGTTTTCATTCTTTGGCCCAGACCCGATCTAAGAGGAAGGGCGAGGTAGTTTTCAGGCGATGTCCGCGTTTATTAACCCCCTTACTCTTTTCCGATTTCGCAAAAACCCTCGCTCAAGGGGCTAGCAAATCGCCATTGACGCGATTTGCATCGGCAAGGGACATCGCTGACCTGACCTTGGTGCTGGATCTGGAGACGGGAGCGTTGATGTACGCGTGGAAAGAGGAAGCCGCTATTTCCCTAGGTCCCTTTCTGAAACGCCTGCGTCGCAAATCGCGGGCCAAATCGAGTCGTCGCGATGGACATGTCTGTGGCCTACATTTTCGGCCGGCGCGAGAAAGAACCCTACTGACGCGAGCGAATGTCTTCGACCGCGTTTCGATGTTGTTGAAGTTGATGAATGAAACGCTGACGCAACTCCGCCGCCAGTTGTTCAGCAAGCCAATTCCGACGAGCGAAAAGTCCTGAAGGGTGTCGGTGGCTGCTATTGAAGAATTCTGAGAACCTGGACTAACGGGTTTCCAAGCACGGCTGTTTCTGAAGTCGTGGTATGTGAGCGAGCGATTTGCTGACGGCTTAGTCCCCTGATGACGAATGGCAAGACACTGCGCCGCTCAAGCAGGGGCTACTTTTCTACTTTGACTACCGGATTCTTCGGCCATGGAAGGCATGAAAACAACAACGTGAAACCTTCAAAGGCCAATCGCATGGAATGCGAGACCAGGAATACTTCAGGTCACTCTACTACTCGCTCCATGAGACCAAAGGACGCTTATTGCCGATAGCCGTTTGTGGCCAATGTCCGGGACTGAAGAGTGCAAGGTGTTTCCGGGTACTGAAGCTCGTCATTTACTTTTTGTTCGTCAGCAGTGGACTTCAGTTTTGCTTGATCTGCCGGTCCCTCGAGCCAGCGAGTGGAAACCAGAAATGCGTCGGTCCTTAGGACCGTGCCCAGACGATTCTTGGCTTTGCGCGTTCGTTGAAAAACCGTGCGGATTGCCCGTCAAATAGATCCAGACCTTCGGATCTCCACACGACGGCACTCAGTCGGCGTCCGCACTTATCTGGCCGGTCGCATGAAACCAAAGTTGTCTTCTGACACAGAATCACGAATGTTAGTGGGATCGTCTTCGTGATGTTGGGGCCGGCGACGTCGCAGGCACCATTTCTTCACTCGTGAGGACCATAGCCGTCAGGGACCGTATGTCGGTAACGGGATTGAAACAACAAAGCAAGCGTGTCGCTTTGAATGACCGCTGAATCACTTTCGGGCAGGGTCATCTATCCCGGTCGCCAAATTCCTGTGGTCGCCACCGCGACGTTGGTCACCAGCCCGAACCGCCCCGGCGCAACGCGAATTTCAGGATCAATCCCCAAGCGTGCTGCGTTCATTTTACCCAGCGAACCGCAGGACTTTCGCCGTCAGCCGCAACGCAAGCGTTCCGGCGACGTCTGCTGCCGACTTTTGACGCGGTAGTCGGCTACGAGGTGGACCATGGCCTCGGGGCGGGCAGGCTATTTCGCCTGTGTTCAACTTGCGTCACGATCCCCGCCATTCCAACCGCACCAGAAGACACGACGCGTCGCTTGTCGCTTGCTGGCGGGCGTGTCGCTTGGATCAAAGCCGATAGATTCAAAGGTCATACACAGAGGACATTTGTAGATTTCAGCGGTCGGGGCAAAAAGCACCTTTGAAATCGGCTCGGCGGTTTGCGGCAGATGGCGCATTTGCGAACAAGCAGTCAGAGAAGGGCGGTCATTGTGGACTATCATGATACTGGACTCGCCCGGTGAGCGTTTTGCGAAGGATGTTACAATCGCAAAAGGACGATCAAGCGACGACACGCGTTGAAGATGTAGGCCGCATTCGACTTGGAATGGATCGTAACTCAGGCCACCATCATTAAAGCACGTTTATCGGGAGGAAGGTGACGCGAAGAAATCGCCCAAGATTCGTTTTGGGGCGCAGAGACATTGCACGTATCGCCGCTCCATTCGCTACAAATGTCGATCCGCCGGCCGTTGACAAAAAACGCAGGGCGAAGACGTGTTAAAGCATACCTCAGGCCTGAAGCAGATTATGTTCAACGAACACCCGGCTGAATCGTTTTTGCCTGATCGTGGTATGGGATCTCACCATTGTTTGCTCTTTCGGCAGCTGCCCGGCGAATGATGCGACGGCTCGTTGATTCGTGACAATTTCTCGGATGCAAAAAAACTTCGAGGCCTTTCCGCCGAGCGGCGGCGATTGGAAAGTTTCAGGGACAAACGTGGCTAGCTGCGTACTCGGTCCTAAGCTGCTATCTACAGTACAAAAATCCGGCCCGAATTTGACATCGGGCTCAAGAGTTACAAGGACGCCACGATTGAAGTTGGAGGATGAAGGCGAATAACTTGCCAAGACGGGTTGTGGTTTACATCACGGCGATGGGGCACGTCTATCGCGTACACTGGCGAACCGAGAGGACCCGCTCGCAAACGCGGAGGCGCCGGTCGAAAGTGCCAACGCGATTGATTGGACTGGGCAACGAAGTTCGTCCAAACAGCAAATAGGGCGGACACGATTCCAGCCCGTCGGTCTGCCGATCTGCCAGCCGTCGACGCAAATTGGGTCAAGGTTGAAGCTTGCGTAAGTCGGCTGGCCGCGGCGAATTGACGATCGGCGATTTCGGAGAGCGGCGGTCGAGCATTCATCGCTGGCACCGCGAAAAGCAATTACTGGTTCATGCTGACTTTTGCCCACGCAGCAAAATCGCCGAGAGACCTTATCGCTTTCCAAAGGACTCGTAAAAGACGGACGCTCGGACACTTTCGTTAAAGTCAACTGAACTCACTGGCCTCGATAGGTCAAACCGACGCGCGCTATCGATTTAGGCTTGTTGACAAAGCATGCGTGGGGTTGCACAATAACCGCGATGGACTCGCCAGCAACTGTTGGCCGTATTGCGGCTGACTCAATGACGAATTTAGGACAAAAACATTGAAACTTCTTCATCGATTCAATCGTGTTGTATCGCCTTCGGCTCTCTTCTGCCTGGCTCCGTTGGCGGCATGAGGCAAGCCGATCCGTCTGGCCGACATGTGGTCATCATGCGTCGATGGACATGGGCTGAGCTGACATCGGTTGTTACGATCCGAGATCGAACCGAATATCGATTCGGCTCGCTGCGACAGGTATGCTGTTCACTCAGTGTATACACAACGCGAAGTGCCACGACGCGATGCCTCTTGTTTGACCGGCCTGTTCCTCGCAAGCGGTCGCGAGCCAGTCTAACTTCGATCCACTAAAACCGATCGCTCACGCTGGGCGAAGCGATGCAGCTGGCTGGCTATGCAACGGCCTGTCCGGCAAAAATGGCACAACGGTCAAGCGGTATGGAACGCGTCCGTTCGGAACGTGCTTCGATGAAGCCATTACGAGTCTGGGGACGGATGCTGACCACATTATTCTTTAACCGAAGCATCCCCGACCGAATTAAAGAGGGCTGTCAGCCTTCGGCACAAACGAATCGGATTCCTGGATTTTCGACGATTTTCTGAAGACCTACTACACGACGATGCGCTTACGATCACGCGATTCCCAGGACTATCAAGGCGAACAGCCGCAGCCGGCAAGCGTTTCTTTTACACTACGTGCCCGTACTACACGCTCCGCCAACTACCCGCTGGCACGACAAACCCGAAGGACACTTGCGCCACGTACAAAAGGGAAATACGCCGCGGGCTGGGATGTGTTACGCCAGCAACGACTCGCACGCCAAACAAGAAACTCGGCTTGATCGACGCGGCAGTGGGAAGTTATCGAAAGGGATGAATCGTGCACAGGCTTGGGACAACGCAAAGCATATCGACAGAAAGACTTAGGCAGCAACTCCGGCATGGAGCGTTATGCGGGCGATGAATCGATTCGGTCGATCGAAACATCGGGGCGGTTCTGGACACGCTTCGATGAAGTCGGAATCAGGTGGCAGACAAACACGCGGCTTCATTTTGGCCGTAAGGGGCTGTGCAGAGACCACCTGGCAGGCAACACGAAACAAATTCCGGCACAAAGAGTTACATTCCCACGTCGGTCCCGAGTTGGGGCCACGGCGCTCGAAACACTGCCTTTCCGGCGTTACAAGCAGTATTGCCACGAAGGCGTTTGCCAGCCGCTGTCGCTCGCTTTTGCCAAGACGATTCAGCCCGGACCGATCGCCAGCAGGTCTGTCAAACATCATCGAACTTCTTGCACCCACGTTCTTTAGGACATTCGGGGCCGAACTATCCCGGCAAGCACCCGGCGTTTGGTGAGCAGAACGATTGCTGGACGGCAAAAACGAATGTGCCAGGTCTTCGAGGGCCGGCAGGCGGACGCACAACGATACTGTATACTGGCATTGGTTCGACCAATCCCGTGCCGTGCGATCGAGTGACTGGAAGCTAGCCTGGAAAAACACGCAAGCCTGCGGAACTTTATGATCTCCGCGACTTGACCGACACTGAAGCTACGATGTGGCCAGCGGCACAGGTGATCAGGTCGATGCACTCTCGGACGGAAATGGAACGCCTGGGACGCAGGAACTGGGCACTTACGACAAGAAATATCGGTCGTATTCACGGCGACCGCTCTCGCTCGGACTTGCTCCGCGATGCACTGGGAACCTGAGATGAATCTGATGCCAATTTTCGCCGTGAATTTGATTCCTAATCGGGCGTCTGTTCTGGTCGCTTGCGATCGGCGACCGCGGCCGACGAACAGGCGTCACCAAAGTGCTTGTTTATTCTGTGATGATACTGAATCACTGGGTCGGATATAACGGGGGCGTACCGCCAATGCAGACACCTAATATTGATCGGTTCTTTCGAAGATGGGGTCTCGTCACAACGCTCCACGTAGCCCGCCCGCGCAGCCGCGTGTGGTCCCGTCCGGCGTCGCTGAATGTGGTCCGGCATATCGCCCCCACAGTTCAGGCTGCACCGAAACGCGATCCGCTGGAAGCGGCCACTCGCACGGAGGGTCTGAACCTGAACGGCTCACTTCAAAGCGAACGGCTACTACACGCCGCGATGGGTAAAGTATCACTCCAAGCAGCGGCGGACTGAAAACAACAGTTTACGCGTCGGGAAGTGGGACGAGTATCCGGACAACGAAAAACGTTTGAACAGTGCTGGTCGCGTCCGGACGAAATTACGAAGGGCTTCACCGAAGCCCCTCCGCGTGGACTGCAAGGACAAAGATCTTTCCGGACTTGGCCACACGGATCGATTCTGATCGCTCGCATTGGAATCCAAGAACGACGACAAGCCGTTTTTTCATTTGCTTGCGAGGAAATGATCAAGCCGCATCTTCCCTGGCGGTCCACGACAAATTATTCCGAGGATGTAATTCCGCCGTGAGAGATTCAGCTGCCGCCGCACTTGGGACGGTGAATTGAGTGACTTCCAAAGCTGGCATGGGACGCATGGCCGGGCGCCAGAAAAGGTCAGCCAAAGTTCCTTAAGTCCAAGGGCGGTGGGACAGACGCGGTCCAGTCATACATGGGACGATCGGCGTATGTCGACAGAAATCGCGGTCGTCGCTGGCACGGCTTACGAAGCGGCGTCCCGATCGTGGACAATCGATCATTGTGTTCTGGGGCGACCACGGCTGGCACCTGGACGTGCGAAAAACAACACTGGCGCAAATTATGCACTGTGGGAAGAAGCGACCGTATACCGCTTCATTTGCGTCGCACCCAGAGCGTTCACGGACAACCGGGCACCGATCTGTGATCGTCCGGTCGTCATGAGCATCTATTCCGACGCTTCTGCGGAGCTTGTGGGCTGGAGGGCTCCGCCCACTGGGAAGGCCAACGCATTGTTGGGCTACTGAAAATCGGCGTCGGAGTGGGGACGGGCGTCGCGCTAACGGGACGCACGGTTAACCGGAATACGCATCCGAGATCAAACGATACCGGTATTCTTATCAGGACGGGCTCGAGACTTCTACCACGGGGGGGGGGGGGAAAACCCCCCCCCAAAAACCCGGACAGGCGATCCCTACGAGGTCGACGAAACCTTGGGCCGGCAACACGAGAACTTGGCGCGGTCAGCGCGCTGGCTCTCAGTTGCCAGCCGAAGAGACGCCGCCAACCAAGGCCGGCAGATAAGAAAAGAAGCGAAAAAAGGAAGAAAAGGATAACCAGTGATGGAGTTGCCGTTGTCCGGTAGCTTTATAACAGTCTCGAAAAAGGGAGTTTCGCCCGGACGATACAGACGAGATTTTACGATGCCCCCGGACTGGCCGCCTTACCCCTTAGGCGCTTTTACCTTAGAAGAGAGGGACCAAATGCGGAAAAAAACACATACTCTCTGTTCGGATAATTCGCCCTAGTTCAAGCTGGTTTCAGCGCTGGCAGGACGAAAAAAAAGCGAAGGTTCGGGTCCTGGTCGATCTCCGGTTCGGCAGGCAAGGGGGGGGGAACCGACATTTTGGCAAACCAATTTTAGGGGAAAAAAAGGAAGGGGGAAAAGAAGGGGGAACAAACAAAAGTTTCTTTCTCCCTTTCCCCCCTTTTTTTTTTTT
>Ga0163217_1017465_pt1 | contig 13788 bp, 12 predicted proteins | sample SynspAceP_FD_185933 | JGI IMG/M metagenome (GOLD analysis project Ga0163217, IMG submission 185933) | Saline lake microbial communities from Ace Lake in Antarctica - Synechococcus sp. Ace-P (PacBio error correction) | ecosystem: Environmental > Aquatic > Non-marine Saline and Alkaline > Saline ... | reverse complement strand
GGAGTGGCCGCTCGAGATTAGGTATAACCGTGGAAGAACTCGATCAGGCCTTTGGGGCCCCTCCCCCCATGCACGAATGAAACGCCTGCTGAAATCTGTTCGCTGACAAAACCGCGCCCATGGGGATGGGCACCATTGGTCAGGACCCTTGGCGGTGGTCAAATGTCTGGCGTCACTTCCCAGCGCTGTGAGGCGAAGGGTTGCGCAAGACACGGGCCAGTTAAGCCGGTGATGACTTCATACGAAGATTTCCAGCAGAAATGCCGGTTTTGGCATTGATTTTCGCGCAAGCGCTTGAGGTAGCCGACTGGCGGCAGGATACGCCAGCGGGAGCCACAGACAATAGGGACTCGACGATCACCGCTTCGCGATATTTCGCACCGTGCAGGCGTAAGAACCAGTTTTTCCAGGTGGTCAGCCAAACCATTCCCGCGCCATTGCTTGCGGCAGGCCACGGGTTAAAGGCATTGCGGTTCAAAGATCAGTTCAAGGTATGCGGCAGGTGATCGACGCCGGGGCATGCGCACGCCATAGGCCTTGCGGTTAGTTGGACCATGCCGCGATCGGAAATACCGCCAAAGGCCTACGCCGTGATAACCAGCTCGCGGCCGATCAGGCCGTGTTGCGGTGCCTTCACCGCGGGCAACGCTGAATAAGCCAGGCCTATAGCAGATCTTCAGGGCGGTTATCGACCGATTTTCCGACCAGATTGGTGAAAGAAACACCGATCCAGGCCCTGGGGCAATTCTCTAACCAGCCGTTCGCGCGAGTTGAAAGGGCAAAAGACGGATTGGCCCATCTGGAAGTCGGGGGGGCGAGAAGCAATGCTCATCTTGTCCTTATCTGCTTGGCTGACCGCTTCGGCAATTTCCTGCGGGCCAATGGCCGGGTGCTTGCAATGCCATACCAGAGCCCCGATGTCTGCACGTCAAAATGACCTGGCGGGCCTCCACGTCGGTATAGAAACATTGCCTTCGGCGGCTTTCCAAAGGGGCATCCGCGGGCGGCTCTTTGAACTTGACGGTTGGCAGTAAAGGGCATCCAGAATTCATCAAGAACTCAGGTCCTGTGACTGGGGGGTGGGCGTGTTTGCATTGCTGTTCATGGGCTGTTCCTGGCGCTGTTCCAAGCGGGTGGCTTACGGAGCCAAGAGATTTGCCCCGAGTTTATGTCAAAAATAACAAAACGAAAAAGACCGTTGGATCCGGCATTTAAAGCAATATTATTCGACCTTCTGTCAAATATATGTTGAATTTGGTCGGTGGGCTCATTTACTGGTTTGCCAAGATCGAAGTTACGCTTTTTATGCGTTTTACCCAACAGGCGGTTACCCAGAGTTAGACGCTTGATCTCAGAATTTTGCTCAGTGCAGGAATATGGCGCGAGTATGGACTGAAAGACCTACGGCATTGTGACCACGGCGGTGATCTGTGTCGGGCTGGCGCTGGGGATTACTGCGTTTGGTTCTCCCTGCGCCTGATCAGTGGGGGCTTATGATGCGTTCGCCATTGGTATTCATGGCGGCGATCCCGGCCGTGGGGATGCTGGTCGGGGCGAAGATCACCGCAAGGTTGGCGGCTGTCTGGGTTAACGAAAACGCCATGCGCCTTGTCATGGCCTGCAGTGCGGTGTCGGTAGGTTTGCTTGGCGGTATGGCCAAAGCTACGGGTTATGGCTGCTGCTCGGTCTGGTGCTGGGCATCTCGCTGCAGTGACCTTCGTTGCGGGCGAAAGCTGGATCAATCAAACTGATTGAAGATCGCCTACGTGGTCGGTTGGTTAGCGGTTTGGTACGCAGTGCCTTTGCCCTGAGTCAGGCTGTGCGGGGCCGCTGCTGCTTGGGCCGCTGTCCACGGGCGCGGCCAGTCAGTGGCTGAGCAGCCACGCGCTACCCTTGCTGATGGCCATGGGTGCACTGGTGTTTTATCGGTTTCTGGCCTGGCACGCGGGGGCGGTTCAGTGATTGTAGCTGTTTCTGGAAACCGCCCCGCTGATTTCAGCGCCATATACTGGAGGCCGACACCGGACCAGCACTGACGGTTCAGGCGCAGGCTCGTAGTAGCGGGCGCCTGCCACCGTTGACGATCAGCAGCCGATTGTATTCACGGGTTCACCCATGGTTGTCGATTGCGCGCAAAAGGCTCGACCTCCCGTTGCCGACGGAAAATTGGTGTTATTAACCCGCGCGCCAGTTGAAATACCGCGTAACCGAAGCCTCTGCACTGTTGGTCATTCGGTGGCGTACCGCTGGCTCAGGCTTCTGCAAGCCTGAATGCGGTTAATAAAAGTTGCTGCCAGGCGGTTGCCAACTGAGTTCGGCGAACAGGCTGTGGCGGGGGTACGCCTGGGCAGGGTGCGGCCGACAAGTCGCTGCCATCGGCACGCTGATAGCGATCAAAGCGCGCATCCAAGCAAGGTATAAGGCCAGGATATTCAGTGGATGCCGTGGTCGAAGCCCTGCTCTAACGCCAGCTCCAAGGCCTCGTCGGTTGAGCGGCCGGATGGCCAAAGGTGCCGCGGCCGGTTCAAGTTCCTGTTTCTTTCGCCAGCGAACGATTTCGTCTTCCGGCTCTCAAACAGCGCCACATCGATACGTGGCGCTCCTGTCTGACTTGATGGCGATTTCGGCATTGCGGTGATTGGGCTCGGCGTTCAGCCAAGTTCAAGCCGCTACCCTGCGGGCTGATAGGGCCCAGTTCCTGAAAGGGTCGGTGTTTTCAAACCCCTTGCCCCAGTGCGGCATAGAGGCTAAGCGGCGGGGTCCATTGGATAAGCTCAGGCCTAGTGCGATTGGTTTTGGCTGTAACGCACGTTTTTTTTTTTGCGCTGTTCGTCCTGGCCGTCGGCAAGATAATCATCCTGATCAACTTCGAACCCGGCTGTGACGGACGCCAGCGGTCAGGTCCAGCGCGGGTCTAGTTCCAGGTGCTGATCAGGTATACATCCTGGCTGTCGACGCGTTGAATTCATCTCTTCTCTGAGCGCCCTTGATGCCCATTTCTATTAACAAAGCCGTCACGTTTGCTCGCCTGATTAGTCGTATGTGATGCCGGCTTTGCCAACTCGGACAGGAAGACCCAATAATTCAGTGTTGCGCTTGCCAGCCAAGGCTCACCTCCGCCGAAACGTCGATCAAGTTCGATGACACGCACGCTTCCCTGGCAGAAACGAGTCGTTTCTAGGTACGTTAATCTCCGTCAAAAGCAAATTACTGCTGCACAAAGCGTTCACCCGCCGTACATCATCATTGTGACCTGCATTCGTCGTTAGCTAAGGACCGCGTTGTAGTCAGACTACCTGATTGTTGTCTTTACACTCTTGCGGGTGTTTGTATGTATCTGCGTCCAAGACCCGCCTTCGCTCTACCCACGGGCCTGGCGGCCTATTCTTCACGCACCGCTGTGCAGTCAGGCAAGCGGATCCTGGGTGTTCGGGCTGATCCAGGCTGTTGACCAGCAAGGTCAGGCTGGAGGGCATCGTCGAATATTCCCAACCCAGGCGCAGTGTTGGCGGTTATCACGTCGGGTTCGCTGTTGGTCGCGATAGCCGTCGGTTTCCAGGCGGGCGACGTTGGCGAGATGGTTCAGATCGCCATGGCTGGCCGCCATAGCGCAGCCTTGAGGCGGCGCAGGCCGTCTGGGCCAAAGGCGGTGCGGCGTTTCAGCGTTCGGGTAAATAAAAAGTACCTTCGCCGGTAAAGCCCCTGGATATCCGCCCGATGGCGTTGCCGTATGAGCGTCGTCAGCGGGCGCGCAGTACTTCGATGCGCCTGCATGCTATCCAGATCAACAGGGCAAGGCTGAACCCTGGCCATCGGCGCATGGTAGCGGGAATTCCGTCCTGCACCAATCGTTACCCGCGCACGCCGTAGGGCCGAGCGGGCACCGAAGCCGCGGGAGGAGATCTGCAAAATCCTGTGCATAGTTTCTGCCGGTTGACGGCCACCAGCCCGGCACGCGCTGCATGATTCGGACAGGGTTGGCACCGAGGTTCGAGGGTATTGAGTTTTGCTCGTCACTTTCAGGTTGTCGCGGGCCAGCGGGAGACCGGTCATTCTGACCTTGGCGTCGCTGCCGAGGACCACTTGTGATGGCAAGCTGAGTGCCGCTCTTGAGCAAAAGCCGGGGCCGCTTGGCCGCCGAGGGTGGCGAACAGGGCCAGGGCGGCAGGGGTAAATCTTTTCATTAGAGGTATATTATGTCCGCGGTGCAAAGGAGTGACTAACCTCGTCGCCCGTGCTTTGCGATTGGTCAGGAATCGGGTTTGTGTTGCGAAGAATTGCCGCTTTAACGGAGCAGCACGGTTATCCGCTGGGCGGCTGACTGTTGCATTTGCTTAACTGCGTCGCGAAAATTGTTCAGCGGCGGATCGCTTTTTCATCTGTGCTCGAATACGCGGGTCTGAACATTAAGGCACCAGCAGGGGACGGGATGAGCGCGCCAAGGCTGTCGCGGTGCGTACGTTCGTAGCCCGTGCGTGGCGTCAGCTACCACAAAAAACCGATCAGGCGCGATACGTGTGTCTGGTTTGCCGGACCGGATCGCCGTATTCCGCATCACTGTGGGTAATAGCGGAAACAGGTCGCGGCGCACCGGAATTTCATCGCGTGCACAGGCTCTGCAAATCCGGGTCAAGAATGGTAATCATAGGGGCCGCCGGAGTCCTTGCATGCACAGGGTTACGGAATGCGTCTGTAGTGCTTTTGACCCCCGCAGCGGACGGCCGCCGATATCCACGCCGACAAATTCCGGCTGACGTCCCAGGGTAATACGCCAGGCCGAACTGTGCGGTTCCCTCGGTAATGGTTGAATACCGGGTGGCAGTCCATTGGTAGCCAATTCACCACTGTCGACCACCTGCTTGATCGCGGTCAAAGCCCCCCAATGCCGCAAGCACCGGCCTTTGTTGTCCAGGTGGGCGGGAGTTGATATAGCGGTTATCGGTAAATTCGGGTTGAGGAGGTCAAAGGCGACAAAGTCACCGACATGAATTTCCCAGCGCTTCGGTTTCCCGCGGCTGGTTGGGGCCTGCGTTCCACGCGCAGCTCCACGGTATCCAGCTGACGGCCAGGGTGTCTACCCCTTCGTGAACGCGTGTCGGAGGCCATCAATGGCAAACACGCTGCGCGGCAGGACAAGCCATTTGTCGCCGAACAGGCTACACGGCTGCCTTCGGCGACAAGCGGCTGGACCAGTGGCCTATGGGTGCCAGCTCCAAGGCGGCCGTTGTTCCTTTGATGCCGCCGCCCACCATTGCGCCGATGGTATTCCAGATGGGCTGCTATTCGCGCGGTTCTCGGGCGTGGCCTGCTTGCCTTTCCAGCGTTGCCACCGGAGGTGCCGCGGCGGGGTCAGTTCATATTCCCACACCCATGGCGTCCAAGATTGCTCCGGCAACGTAACGAAAACGATACCGTCGTTAAAACTGGTCGGGCAGGGAATGGCGAAGAATCTCCAGCAGGGTGCGCTTCAAGAAACTCCATGTTCGGTCCGGGTAATTCTGAGTCATGCATTTCTCCGTTGGTTGCGTTGCAGCGCCGTTCAAAACGTGTTGAGCCGGCTGAGCGGAAAACGCAAGTCGATTTTAAGCGTTCCCGGTGGGCTGCGGTTCGTGATTGGGCCAGCCGGGGGCGTTTCGTTGGACTTCGATAATCACATAGTCTGGGGCTGATCCGGGCCGGTACCAGCATGTCCAGTCCGGCGACCGGTATTTCCAGGCCTTGCCGCGTCAAATGGCGGGCCTGCTGAGCGTCGGGTCCCAGTTTACGCGTGACATCACCAGGCATGCCGCGGTATGCAAATTGGCCGTTGCGCCCGTACAAAGACTGTCTGCCGTAGGGCAGTTACAATCATCCAGGGCTGAAGCCCTGGGCTTCAAACCGTACGCGGGTTTCATCGTTCCATCGGGATACGGCTTTTCGCCCTGGGTTGCTGGCCTGGCGCCGTCGCTTTGCTTTTCCAAATCAGTTGCCCTGCAGTGTTTTTCACGCCATCACCGCAGGACCTCGGCTGGGGCGACGGGATGGCAGCGGCCACCACCTGATTAATTGATCACCAGCACACGGCAAATCCTGGCCGGGGTATAGCTTTCCAGCAGTACCTGGCTGTCATACTTGGCGAGCGCTGGCAACCGCTGTTTTCCCAGTGCATGGGGCTGGCGGAATTATCCACCGCGACGCCCTGGCCTGTTCACCGTTGTTGGGTTTGACCACCAGAGTGCTGTGTTCGGCAAGGAAGGCGGGCGTTGTCCTCCGCGCTGCCAGCAACGCGAAAAATGCGGGCGTATGCAGGCCGTGACGCTGTGAGGGTGCGGTGGGTCAGCTGTTTTAATCCTGCACAGAGGTCATGCTGATTGAGCTGGTCAGATTCACTGAGAGATTCGCGGCAGGCGGATTCTGCGCCCACCCTTGGGGCAAGGCTGAAACAGGCCTGCGGCGGGCATCGGGATGATGACTTTCGATCCCCCTGCGGCGTGCTCTAAGGGTAATAATCCCGCGCGTAAGGGTTCAAATCCCCGATCTTCTTCGGGGCCAATAAACAGGGCCTGGTTGATGCTCGTTTTTGCGCTAGAGCGCTAAAGCGCGCAGCTTGCGAAAGCCAGTTTTGGCGGTAGAGCGCCTTGGCTCTGCTTGTTGTCGTGACAGCACAGACAAGTTCCAGATAAGCAAGCTTCGGCTCATGAAGTACTCGAACCAGGGTGCCGGACGAGTGTTTCACGACGCCGAAGCGTTGGGTGGTTGCTGTCTAACCGCAAGAGCACCAGAGACTGGACCCTTTGCCTCGGGGTCGGCCAAAAGGCCTTGTGATGATTCAGGGCCCATCACCGTGCCAATCACTTCGCCGCTATCCTCATCCTTCTGCCAACCAGAATACCGGGCCCACCGGATTCCCGCGGCGGGTATTCTTCCCGGGGTCATGCAGGCCATGTTCCTGCCATTTCTTGACAGGGCGATTGATCGCCTTGCCAGTCTGACTCGCCGTGGCGGGTGACGCAGGAAAACCCTGAGGGCTTCTGATTGCGCAGGCCGGGTAGTTGGCTGAACAACAGCGCAGCGTGTCCGAAGGGGATCCAGAAACCAGCTGTGTGGGCGCGAAGGCAGGCCACCTGTGGATCAGCTAACATAAGAACGATATTCCGTTCGCCTGTGCTGTCCGGCAAGCAGCGTATTGGCCAGCAGGCGGTAGTCGGAAAAGGTCTGCCAAAAAACAGCCCTGCCCCAACCGCAATGCACGCCGCATCCGCGGTGGCACCGGTGCATGGTTCCCTGCTTTGCGTGGCCAGCGCGCAGGCCTTTCGTTAAGTTAGGCGCATTGCGCCGCTGCAGGGCGCTGTTGGTCAGGAGGCATGGGTCTTGGACCATGTGCGTCTTTTCCTTAGAGTTGTGGCGTCCAAGCCACAAGCAAGCATCGCCAATGCCACAGCTTTGAGCCACGCAGTGGCGTGAATATTGCGCTTTGGGGTCGCTAAGCAGGTTGTCGATATAGCCGTATTGAACAACCGCGCTCCCGTGCTCTTTGACTGTTCAGGATTCTTGACCCACCCAGTGTCGAGCCCTTCCAGATATTTCATCCGGGCACTGGAAAAATAACCTTTGGGTTCGATCGTACTGCAGGGGCCGGAATGACCTTGCGCGATGCCTCTTTGAGCCACATAAACTTGCCCTCATTCGCAAGCTTGGAAGCGGCCAGTACAGCGCGCCTGAGGCCAGCTCCACGACCTCGTGGGTCGACGGGAAAGGGCACCCGCGCCTCTAGCCCCCAGGCCATTGGTCATATTGTCCACGCGCTGACCGGTCATCGACCAGCATACGGTGGTGTCCCCAGGGCGCAGTGGCTTGTCCAAACCCGCTCGTGGGCGCCGGGCGGGCAAAGTGCTCGCCGGATAAAAGTCACCCGCGTAGTCGTGCTGGGCCCAGCCTGGCTGACGGTTTGCTGATACTCGGCAAAACTGCGGTTCCATGGAATGCTGCGTGCGTAAGCGGCACTGGATCGGCGGCCTGGTTCCACCTGGGGATACCAGTGGTAGCCGGGCCCAATAATTCTCATCGCGCCCTGCCCGCTCTGGACCACTTTTGCAGTGCTTGCTGACCTCCCGGGATAATAGATAAGAAGGCGAATTGCAATCGTGACTGACATCGGCTCGCTTTCATCGACGCGATGGCGCTGGGTAATTTGCCGCAATGATCTCCTGCTCGGGAATCATCAACTGATGATGATCCGGTCGCGAAAATGCTTCGGCGATCAGATCGGAATACTGGAATTCCGTTGCCGGCCTCGCATTGACGTCGGGGGCAAAGCCGATGGAGAACGTCTGCAACTTTTTCTGGCTCCCGCCTCGCGCAACAGGCCAACCAGGCAGGCTGGAGTCAACACCACCGGAAAGCAGCACACACCACATTCGACTGCAGCAGATTACGGCGTTTTTACGACGTGCGCAGGCTGGTCGATGCCGCGTTCCTGCCAGTCATCGAAAGACAGTGCCTGCTCGTCGGCGCGCGCGCCGTATTCCAGATCCCACCAAGCGCTGCTGATGAGTGCTTGCCGTCGCTTTCCCACGCGCATCCAATGCCCCGGGGGCAGCTTTTCATGCCATTGGAGCAGCGGTTCCAGCGGCGGGCGCTTGGTACCACTGCCATGAAAGACAAATAGTGAAAATTCCAGCAGGGCCCGACCGGATTGATGCTGGTGTCCACGCCGTCGCCTGCAACAGCGCCGTCAGGCTTGGAGGCAAAGCGTAAGCGCAATGGTCGCGTTGCGGTTCAGATATAAACGGGCTGATGCCGAGACGTCACCGCGCGAGGAAACAGCCGTTGGCTGTCACGCTCCCAGATGGGCCAGCGCGAACATGCCATTTGAGGCGTGGCAGTAATTTTCTTCACCCCAGGCATGGAGCCTTTGAGATGGACTTCAGTTATCTCCGCCGGAAAAGAAAAGCGGTTACCCCATGGCCTGGCAGTTCAGCGCGCAGTGGCGGGTAATTGTTAGATAGCGCCATTTGAATACAGTGACAATCCTGCCTTCACATCCACCATTGGCTTGCCCGGATGCCTCCGTCAGGTCCAATTCACCTGAGCCTGCGATTGCCCAGGCCAAGCTGGCCCCTGGGCCCAGAGGCCTGAGGCGTCTGGCCCGCGTTGGGCCATGTGCCGGGTGATGCGATCCAGTTGTTTGCACATGTTCCGCTGGCAACCATCAAAACGAAGCCTCCTGCGATTCCGCACATACTGTTCGCCCTTGTCAGGGGGTGAAGGGCTGACTCGCGCAGTTAGGCCTGCTGATAGAACTCGGACGCCTTTCGCGTGGCGACGGATTGGGCCGCAACTGGCTTAAAACATGCGCGAATCATGCTTTTAAACTAACACTATTGACCGGGGATTGCGCGCTAGAGTTGCGTTTTAAATGCACCTGTCGTGCAAAAGCGTGGTGGCGTTGCCACTGATGCTTAATGCGGGAGGGTTTCAGGGTCGAGTGCCTTGATCGGTGGATTTTTCATAGCTGTCCTCATTCGATGCCCGCCAGCTGCACCTCGGCTTCAGCTTCGAAAACGCTGCTCGTGATACTGATCCAGCAATGCAGGCAGGAGCTGCTGCCCAATCTTTTTCGCTGCTCTTCACTGAAAATGCTGCGGCCAATAAGGCGTTTTCAGTCAAGCAAGCTCCAAGCTGATCAGGTAAGTGCCTTTTTCCTCCGGTTCACTCCGCCGAGTTTGTGCGGGGGGCTTTTTTTTTTTTGTACTGTTGGACATGCAGGTAGGTATGGTCCTTGGTAAAATTAAAAAAATTACAGGTGACGTAAGTATTGCTTGAGCTTAAGCCACTTTGCTCAAGGGAAGCCTCATACCGAGGATCAAAAAACCTAGATGATCCGCACGCGTTTGCCAAGCACCTATCCGTGGGGTATTGATACCTGGAAGCCTCTGAGCCGGAAATTTGCGTGGGCGCGGGAACCGGTAGAAATGCGCCCAGCCGCCTTGATAGGCAGTCGTTTCAAGAGCTGATAGACAAAAGCCTTTTCTGTTCCGTGTGGCGGACTGTTATCGGAAGACCCCTGCGAACATTCAGGCGTTACCTTTGCTCGACAAAGGCCGGCCTGAGCTTCTTTTCAACGACCGTGGGAAATACGCCCAACATTCGTCCAGCTGCAACAGCTCGGAGCCGTTTGCGACAAGGTTACCGAAGGCCAGGTCCGGCTCGAAAAGCGCTTGTTGATTTCATTACCAAACAGATCCCGACCGGTGCCAGGCAGTCTTCATCAAATGAGAGGGGTGCTTGCGACTGAATCAGCGACTGGTTGCCGGAGGAACATCTGGACACTGGTTGTGGGGCTGGTGCTCTTTTGTTCTGAGCCCACTTTTGGCCCCTCGGCAGGCGCTGAGGAGTTAGAGCGGCAAGGAAGGAATTGACGCGTTTAATTGGGCTCATTTTGGCCTATTCAGAACGCTTTGGTCTAAACGGGATTTGACTACCCTTCTGCTATTCAGTTGTATCAGTTTATCGCCCCCAGCCCATACCAGATGTTGCACCCCAATCGGGAGTCTTCAAAGTTAGGCATAACCCGCCCTTATTTAAAAAAAAACTGTCGTGGACTCAGCTGAGTGCTGGAGTAGACCAATATCCAGCATGGCCAAGGTTTGGCCAGCGGTAGATTTTTTCGGGTATTGCTCGTTCCTGCTGCTCCTCATTCAAATCGCGCATACCAGCGGGCACTGCTCTCCTGATCAAAGCAATCACCGTAGGGGGAGTAGCTGTGGAGCTGATCCGGGTTGGGAATCCGAACGGGTTTAACCACACGGTTAACCGCCACATAAACCCTCGGCAACCGTCCTCTTGGGCGCCTAATTCTGGATATTTCTCCAGCACGGACAAATTCAGGCCATTGTCATACATTTGATGCCACTAGATGTCGGGGTGTTGCGGCAAACGCTTGGCGAACGGTCTTCCTCTCCACCCAGGACGCCGACGGTAAGGTCTTTGGCCTTTAGCACGTATTTATACCAATTGACGCCTTTTATATGGCTGCACAGCTCACGGCCCATAGAGAAGCGAATGTGGTCAACTTCAAGTCCTGAATATTTGTTGAGCCAGTTGATACTCCATTGGCATTGTATTGAAGCAAAGTCATACGGCAAGCTTGCAAGCCAGTTCCACTGTAACGCTTTCTGCGGCAAGCTTATTTCACGAGAAAAAATAACCACTTTCTGAAAATGCTTTTCCCGTCAGGCTCGTTCAAAATAGTCCCATGGCCCAAGGTTATTTCAAATACGAGCGGTCTTTATTCGCCATGTGTTCGCAAATGAGTGAGTAAAACGATAAAAATGTAAAAACCGGCCTTTTTGGTTTCTTGCACTGCTTGATGTGCCATTCGCACTGGTTCATTTGGACCTGACGAAAGGATCGCATTCTCGATGCTTATCGAATTTTTGCCTGCTTCAGTTTTTTGCGGGCGGCCCGCTACCTGCCAGTTTAAATGGGCTTCAAACTCCTCATAAAAAGCGCTCAAAAGCACTCAATAATCTTTTCTTTGACGGCGTGGTGTAGCTTCTTGAAGTACAGCGTGGATGCAAGGCCAAGCCGAATTACGGGGAGCTCCCATCAGGCAGCTCGAATTCCAAGCCAGGAGGCTTAGTTGGGCCAGTTTTTCCCAGCGGATCCATGGGCAATTCCTGTTGTCCTGTTTAGCTGGCGGCAGCCCGCGCCGAACAAGTGCGCTAGCGCCAAGAAGACTTTGCGAGCCAAGCCCAGGCGCCCTGAGCTAATCGAATCAGTACCATTAGCCAGCAACGATTTTGCTGCTGGTTACGCCAAGCGGGAAACGAGAGCCCCGGCAAGAGTTATGGCTACCACTACGGTCCGACCACAACACCCACATTGGATAAGCACTGCACCCAATCTATTCTCTCTTAGCCATCTCAATGCGTCGATCCTTATGGTTTTATGAAACGGGTCGCGCCATATGGCTGAAAGCTGTTCCGTTCGGTCCAGCGCAACACTTCCGACCCTGTTTCACTGACCCCATTCCCAAGCATTACCCAAGCCTGGTTCACGTACCCAGGCCCCTTTGCCCCGGCTCAGCCAGGTTACAGCTCTTCAAACTGGTCGTTGCGGAAGCCAGGGAGTCCCCGCTTCCAGCAAATTCATTCGTAGTTTAATTTGTTTGTAATAAGATGGCAAAAACGAGGCTTATCAAATACCACCGATAGCGTCAGGGAAGTGAAGATATAGCCATTTGCCTTTAGATATACGCTTAGCTGTTCTTTTTTTATCTCGAATAAATTACAAAAAAACTATACCGATGCATGCGAGCGAATCTGTCAAAAGGGATTTTCTGGCTCTTTTGCCGGGTCGGGCAGTTTTTTGAGAGGGGCGATCCCATATGCTTTATTCCCGTGCCACAAATATAAGAACCCGTTAGCAAAACACGATCAGGAAAAGTTGCTACCCAAATATCAATTAAGAAGGTTCATGTTCTTTGGTTCTTTTCTCGTTAAAATAAATTTCGCCCGCCACCTCACCCTAATTCTCCCACTTGGGCTTCCCCCGGCGTAGACCCAAATGGCTGCTCCGGTCAAAGCCACAACAGCCGATTCACCGGAAAAGCGCCTAGCATTACGCCAAAACACTATCGCTACTGCAGTCCGCGGTGCCTGTTAAAACGCTTTTGGCTCCAATGTATCCCCAGTCGCCACCACCGCCAACGCTTGCTGGAACCGCCGGACTTTGACGGAAGGTCACTCTTCGACAGAACTCGGCATCTTTTCTGTCTTGGCAGGCAATCTACAATTCACGGGTTCTTACACCCCTATCAATCGCAATCCCGAACCATCCGAACAACTTTCGCGCCTTTTTGGACCATGCCGAAAATTGCCTGTATGTCCACGGTTCTAGGCTGGAGGGACTTGACCATGTTCCAAATTAATTTCAGATGATGTGAATGGGGAATTATAAATATTTCCAGAATTTAAAACACGCCTAACTCTTGGGCAGGGAACAATTACTACGGCTCTTCGAAAAAGGCCCAAAAGGAAATAATTTTAATTAAATCAACTTCAAAAAGTAGTAAGCGAGCGCACTAGCGAGGAAAACAAAACCACGTGCGCAAATCAAAGTAAAAGCACGTAAAGCTATAAACCAGGCGCTTATAATACCGGTGCGGGCTTTTCTTTTTGCGAACGTGTGGAGCAGGACTGATTATTTATGCATTCTTTTCAAATCCATCAAGCGGGACTTTCAGATTCTCTTTCGATAATCTGGGGTAGTCTTGGGAACAAAATATTGTCCATTGAGTTTGATGCCATAGAAAACAGATAAAGAGCCCATTTAAGAAAGCTTCACGCCAAGCGATAGTAAGAAACGCTGAAAAACTATCACTGTTTCAAAGATTTTCGGTATGTTTCATCTGCTGATCGCCACTCATAACACCATTTGGCCGGCGGGGGGGACTTCTCCCGATGAAACCGGCCAATTTTGACCCTGCAAGCCTGGCACCTCTACCGCGGCCGACGCAAGCGATTACGCCAAATCACGAGAGAACCTAAAAGTTTAATCCAAATTTACTTAATTTTTGAAAAGTTTTGGGAAACAGGATAAGATTTTTTACGAAAGGGGGACCGGGAAAGAAAAAAAATGATAGTGATGGGGTCCCCACGTTAAAAAAAAAATTTTAAAAAAAAGGCCATTGGGGGCCTCCAGGGGCCGGCAAAAAAAAGGGGGGGGGACGAAAAACCCCCCCCCCCCAAAAATATTTTTTTTTTTGGCCGGCTTTTTAGGGCCCCCTAAAAATATCTCTCTCTT
>Ga0163217_1000927_pt1 | contig 13788 bp, 16 predicted proteins | sample SynspAceP_FD_185933 | JGI IMG/M metagenome (GOLD analysis project Ga0163217, IMG submission 185933) | Saline lake microbial communities from Ace Lake in Antarctica - Synechococcus sp. Ace-P (PacBio error correction) | ecosystem: Environmental > Aquatic > Non-marine Saline and Alkaline > Saline ... | reverse complement strand
CGCCAAAACACCCAGCAAGGACCAAAAAATGGCCGCCAAGTCCCCGCCTTTCGCCCCGTTTTGGAATGGATGATCGCATGCCGCTATCTGCGCGCGCGTCGCCACGAGGGCGGTGTTGAGCGTGATGACGATGGATCAGCTCATCGGGAATCACGCTGGCGGTTTTCGCGCTGATTCGCGACTGCTCGCGGTGCGTCGGGCTATTCGCGCGGAGTTCGTCGATACCATTCTGGCGCCAACCGCCCATTGTGACGGTTCTACGAGATGGGCGTGATGCAGCCCAATGCGCTGTGGACGCAAGATCCGCGACTATGACCGCGCTTGGCGGCGCGGATGCCGCTGTGCGAGGGCGTCACCGTGTGGCACCGATTTGTTGGCGGGACAGGTCATGGCAACCCTGGATGGCAAACAGTTCGTGGATGGAGGTTTTTGCATCACGCCGAGAATCTGGCCACCATTCGCGCATTGCCAATCCCGAAACGGGCGCAGGGCCGATATCGCGCGGTTCGGTGAGGGGATCGCCATCGGATCGGGCATCGCGCGCACGCTGGGCGCGCAGGTGGGCCGACGCATCGCGTGATTTCGCCGATGGGGGTGCGCACCGCCTTTGGCCCCAGTCCGGCGTCAACCGCCTATGAGTCCGTATATCTCACTGCAGGCCCGCCTATTGACATCGAACCGCACCCGCGCCTACTGCCGCTGCGAAGGGCGCAGAGCTATTTTCAACTCCGAGGCGCTGTGACGAGCTTGAGGGTGGATGGTTGCGAAGAGCCGGACACGTTGACCGGTGGGTCCGGCTTATTCGACGGCTGGCGGGGGATACCGCGCTGATCTGAACATGGCGCGAGGCGTCCTCGGGGTTTCTGAGCGCGACTGGATATCGAGAGAAACGTGATGTTCTTGATCCTGTCGATCTTGTGCTGATTGCGGCGATGAACATGTCTCGGGCCTGATCATGCTGGTCAAGAACAAGGGCCGCGACATTGGATATTCCTGCGCACGATGGCTTGTCCGAAGGGTTCGATCCTGCGGGTATTTTTAAATCTGTGGTGGCGTTAACCGGCATCATCGGCACAGCCATGGGAGTGATTGTGGGCTGCCTCTTTGCGCTTAATGTGGACAGATATTTGGATGGTGAACTGGCTGTTCAGGGGCAACGCCTGGACCTTTCAATCCGGGATCTACTTCCTGCCCCGCCAAGCTGGAGTTTGGCGAGTGATGTCGGCGGTGCGCTGTCGCTGGGCCTCTCGTTCATCTTAACCATCTTTCCCGCGCGCCTGCCCGCGGATGAACCCCGTAGAGGCGCTGCGCTATGAGGAGTTGTCTTGCGCTGTCGGGGCATTTCCAAAGCTTACAATCACCGGCAAACCCGAACGAGGTCACCGTGCTGCGCGGGCATCGACCTGACGCTGGCCACGCGGGGAGAGTTGTGGCGCTGGTTGCTCCGTCCGGTGCGGGGAAATCGACGCTGCTGCATATCGCCAGGGCTGCTGGATACAGCCCGAACACAGGCCACGGTCGAGATTGCAGGCACGGACATGACCGTGCAAACGCGACGGGAACGCGCGCGCGCACTTGCGGTGCGGACGCAGCGATGTGGGTTTCATCTATCGTTTCCATTCACCTGTTGGCCCGAGTTTTCGGCGCCACTGGAATATCGTGCTGCCACAGTGGCCAATGGCGTGGCTTCGTGCGGAGGCAAAAGACGCGCAACGGCGTGTGGATCATGGTCGGGGTCGCCATCGCGGCGCGCACCGCCCGGGCGGAGGTCTCTGGCGGCGAGGCAGCAGCGCGTGGCCTTTTTGGCCGTGCTCTGGCCAATGCGCCCAGCTTCTGCTGGCGGATGAGGCCGACAGGCAATCTGGACCCCAACCACCTCCAGACGCGTCTTTTCCGCCCTGGATGGCTCTGGGTGGCCGCAGTACGTCCTCTCGGGCGCTGATCGCACGGCATAATCTGGAGTTGGCAGCGCGGATGGTCGCCAGATCCGGCGGATCAGGCAAGCTGGCCATCTCTTAGTCTGCGTTATTGTATCGGGTGCACGCGCACTTAGGAGCTAAATCACATTCAGCGTCTTTTGCGGGATCAACACAGTCTCCAGATAGGCCCGCTCTCGTTGTTGCTGCTGCTGTCTCCCCTTCCCGGCTGCTGTCGGTTTCTTGCTATTGGCGAGGTTAGGGACGCAAGTGAAAGCGGAAGGTTGGACATATGCCCGAGATTGATCCTGTAGGCGGCGTCAATGTGATAGCCTTTTTTGGGACGCCGACGGGCTTGCGGAGGCCAACACCAGCATGCTCGAACGTGACCCTGCGGCCCACGGATCAGGCACCGAAACTTTCGTGGCGCAGCTCGGCTCGGAGAAAAATGACCCTATGAGCAGGGGGCCTGCTCTGTCACTCTGAAGTAAACGCCCTGAAATTGCTTGGAACCGAGTGGGTTCGCCTAGTTGCAGATGGAAGCGAGCTGACCGTCCCACTGCAGGCCGACATTATTAGGCCGGGCTCTGCGGCAGGCGGGCTACGGGCATCACCTTGCGAGATCAGGCTATGCAGACGCTCCGGTTGCGCCCCCTTGCGGTTGCAACGCGCAGCAGCAGACGAACTTCCTACCACAAATAGATCCCTGCTGCTCGTACCGAAGTCCAGAAACTTGCGGTCTTCCAGCTCGAACAGATAGGGGTCGTCACTTGCCGGCGTGCTCCAATTGCAGCGCGCGCGGCATATCCTGTGCGTCTTGCGGTTTTGCCACTGCCAGACATGGGTCAGCTCATGCGGCGAACAGCATCGCGGCCAACCAGCCCGACCGCGGTTTTGGGTAGTCGCGGCAGGTAATCCTCAGAACCAGTCCTTGTCGAACATTCACGTGTTATAGAGCGCTACGGCAGCGGTCTGGTGGTGACAACCGTGTTCTTCGGTTGGCAGCGGCAGCGGAAAGATCAGCCTCGCGACCACGTGCGTGCGCGGGCGCGGCTTGCGTTTGAACGTCACCGCACGGTGGGGCGCGCCGTCATGCAGGCGGACACTGCTTAGTTCAGCGTCTCGCCGTGATGTCGTAGGCAAAGGCGCGCTTCACTGCTCGGTCAGCGGGCGGCACGGGCGGCGAGAAACAAGAAGGGCGAGGAGGAGGATGCGCATGTGCGGTATTAATGCGCTGCGCCGGTGATTTTCAACAAGCCCAAATTCATCGACTTTTCCATGCGCGAATTGACACAGATCAGAGCGCGGGGCGGGGACGCGCGTAAACATGGGTAAAAATCAGGAGGGTTCTTTGAAATGAAATTCGCAGTTCCGTTTATGCTTTGTCGCTGTTGTCCCCCCGTCCGGGAGATGGCAACAGGGATGCCCAACATAGGTGCGGCGCTGTATAAGCAGCACTGCGCGGGTATGTCACGGGATAGAGGCGCGTGCAAAGGGCCACTGGCACCTTGCGTTGCTGCTAGCAACCGGCCCGTCCTTTGCGCGATCTGAGGCACGCGCCTACGACGCTTCCCCCACCCCGCCGCGTGGTGATGCGCTAGACGGCCTAAGCACCCGCTGGTCAGCAACGGCTTCCCCCATTGCCGGTCTACGGTCGAGTTCTTTTTGCGGGGCGACGAACGGTGCCAAGACCGAGAGCGGCCAGCGGTGATGACCAGCGCGCGATTGTGGATCTGGTGGCGTATTTGCTGGGAGGTGCAGGGAGTGAGGGGCAAGCTTATTGCGTTTTAACTACAATATCCATGATTGCAGAAGCGGCCAACAGGAAACGTAAGCACAAGATAATCATTTGATTTGCTTTTGAATGTCTCTGTGCACTTTGATCATCAACAGCATCTTTAGCCAGTGTGCGCAGGGAGGAAGGGAAGATCGTGTATCGACCGTTTTGCGTTTTTATGACCTCACCACTTTTCCACAAATAATCCGAGCACAAAACAAAATTTTGCCCAGATATGAAAGGTAATTGCATTGTCCCCAAATTTGATTTCCGTATACTTGCTAAAATAGATTCAATTATGGCTAAGCCCTTCATTTCCGTCAAAAATTAACGGAAAGACTCTTTGATCCTCTTCTTCCCATCTCTAAAGCAACTAAATCTTGCAATTAGTTTTGAGCGATCGTTTCGCTCTTTGAGACGAAAATGTATTCTACATCTGACTGATGCGGTCTCGTAACTCTCGCAACAAGGCCGTCTTAAACCATTTCAGCTATTAAATAGCTTTGTTGGCGATGAAATCGATACTGGTTGTGTTCCAATAACATCCAAAGTGAAAAGATGAGTGTTTCAATAGGCTTTTCGAAACACAAATCGGATTCTCAAACCTTCTCTCCATTCCCAACGAGGCCGCAAATCCATCGTAGTGATATTTCTTACCATTCATCTCGAATCCGGACTTTACCCCTCAAATTTCAAAGTGACAGTTCGATAGTTTATATTTTTTCGATTTGCTGCGCTGAGTGGAATATCTTTTCCGAGGAGGTTTTTTAAAACAGCACCTTATTCGCTTGTTTGGAGCGGCCCAGTTTTCAAAAACATCAACTCCTCCAAGAAAACCGCGCGTTCTCCTGAAATTGTATTGGAACCGCAAACTCCGGCTTCTTTCCATCAACCGCTCGACGAGTCCGCCGTCTCACCGGCACATCTCCTGCACGCTTCACTTAATCAGTTTGCGGGCTGGCGGGGTCCATGGTGGTTTCTTTCAGATCCTTCGCGTCCATCTCGCCCAGACCTTTGAAGCGTTGCAGGTCGATCTTGCCTTCGCCAAGGCCTTTCTTCCAGATACATATCCTTCTCCGCGATCGTCGGCCCACATAGACACGGCGCGCGCCTTTGGGGTCAGGCGGTAGAAGCGGTGGGACGCCAGAAGAGGGTCCGTGGTCGATCATCGGCGCATTTGCAGTGATGTAGAAGAACGTCATCAGCAGCGCCGCGATATGCGCGCCGTCCACATCCGCGTCGGTCCATGATGATGATCTTTCATAGCGCAGATCGTCGAGGTTGAATTTGGTGCCCATGCCCACACCCAGCGCCTCGGCACGATCGTTGATCTCCGGCGTTGGTGTTGAGCTTGCCTGAGGCCGCGCCCAGCACGTTGAGGATCTTGCCCTTGAGCGGCAGCAGCGGCTTGTTGACGCCGGTTGCGCGCGCCTTTGCCAGAGCGCCCGCGCTGTCGCCTTCGACGATGGAACAGTCTCGGTGCCGACGCGGTCCTGGACGTGCAATCGGTTCAGCTTGCCGGGCAGGCGCAGCTTTTCTTGGTTGGCGGACTTTGGCGCGCAGTCTCTTTCTCCTGACGGCGCTTAAGGCGTTCTTCGGCCGCAGGACCAGAAAATCAATGGATCGCACCGGCGGATTCGTATCCGCCGCCAGCCAGTTGTCAAAGTGGTCGCGCACGGCCGCCTTCGGTCATCTTATGCGCCAAATTTCGACGACAGGCGGTCCTTGGTCTGGCCGAAAAACGCAGGCTCGGCGATGAAACACACACCAGCGCGCAGCACCCGACATCAGGCCTCCCGCGTGATCTGTGCGCCTTTCTTGTTGTTGCTGAGCTCGCGTAGGCCTTGATCCCCTTGAGGATCGCCGCCCAGAAAGCCCGGACACTGGGTACCCGCCTTCGGGCGTAGCACGGTGTTAACAATAAGACTGGATGAACCCGTTCGCGGGCAGGGTCCAGTTGATGGCCCACTCCACCTGCCTGCCTCTCCGAACTTCTCGCCGAAATCCACGGTGCCTGCGAATGCGGTCCTCGGCATTAGCGGGTGATTTACCCCAGCAGTCTCGGCAGGTAGTCGGACAACTCCGGGGAAAGTGGGAACTGTGGGCCTCTGTGGTGTGTCGCCGTCCGCGATAGGCGATTTCCAGCGGGATTCCACGCCGAGACAGATAGGCTTGGAGCGGATGGAGTTTTTAACAGCCCGAGGGGCGGAATTTGAGAGTGCCGAAGATTTCGGCTGGTTCGGGGGGAAGGTGGACGGTCGTGCGCGCCGGGGTTGGGGGCGGCACCGATCTTCTGGATCGGACCCCAGCGGGATGCCGCGCGAGAACCGCGCTCGTACAGCCTTTGTGCGCGCGACCTCACCACCATCGAATCGGGACAAAGCGTTGACCCAGACGCGCCCACGCCGTGCAGACCGCCCGAGGTCTGGTAGGCCATGTTTGCCGAGAAATTGCCGCCGCGTGCAGCGTACACAGGGATTCACTCCAGGCAGATTTGATCGGGGTGAATTTGCGGGTGTGGATCAATCGGGATGCCTGCGCCCCGTTGTCGCGCACGGTAAGGAATAATCTGCGTGCCAGTTCCACCTCGATCCGGTTGCGTGCCTGCCACAAAGCTTCGTCCATGGAGTTATCCAGCACCGCGGCCACCAGATGGTGCAAAAGCACCGCTCGTCCGTGGGCCGCCGATGTACATGCCGGGGCGTTTGCGGACAGGCTCCAGCCCCTCCAGCACTTTCGATGGAGGAGGCATCGTAAATCGGTCGGTCGTGTTGCTGCCGGATAGGAGATCGGGACATGGATGCGCCTGCTGCTGTTTTTGATTAGGGGGCCATTTTGACAGGCGCGGCGGACCGGGGGCAATCGCCGCAGTGCTGGTTTATCCACCGCTTAATGCGCGCCACGCGCCGATTGCGGTGGATTTGCTCGTTTTCGGTGTCGTGGGCGCGGTACGACTTCGGGAATTAGGAGAGAATGCCATGGATATCCGACGGACCAGACCCTGCGCAGATTGTGCCAACTGGCGTATCTGTGCAAGAGTATTGACGAGCTTTACCGTTTTCTGCCCGCAGGCGGCGTTGACAAGGATCAAGAGCCACCAGCGGCAAGGTTGCCGCGAAGGATCTCCCGTGTGATTCAGCAGAACGCGGGCCGTGCGGCCGCAGCCGCGTGCGGAGAAACCCTGTGACCGCCCATTTGCGCGCGCGTGTGGACGGAAGGACGGCAGGGCGTACTGGCCCCCGTCGTGCGTCGCGCTGACGCGGTTGGCACCATCGCTCAGTTGGCAATACGGCCTTGAGAAAGTGCCTAAAGGCCTTGCGGGCAGCTACGCCTAGCGGAACTGGCGGGTCCGATCGGTCCGTAGTCAGCCCACGATATCATCCTCGGAGTGGTTGCTGTTTGCGCCCGGCTGCACCTATCCCGCCCATGCGCATAAGGGGATTACGGAAAGCTATGTCTGTCTGTCTGCGCGGTGGCGAGAATCATCAGGGCGTCTATGTCCCCGGCGTCCATGATCTTTAACCCGCCCGGAACCACCTGCACCGGCATTACTGTGGGACCGCGAGCCTGCGCTGCTGGCTATTGCGGTGGATTCGGCGATAAGACAGACTGCATGGGCAGAAGATGGAGTTACGCGTGCTGCGAAAGTGAGCGCGACCGACGGAGGCAGGCGAGCCTTTCTGACTGATGCTGCCCGCCACATTAATGGCCGCATACGGCCATTTCACGTTGCTTGTTGGGTATTTTGATCTTTCTTCTTTGTGGAATGTGTTGCAAGGCTAAATGGGGGCAAAACTTCAACTGGTCACCCGGATGCGAAATGTTGTCCCCGACGGGATCTCAGCTTTTGAAAGAGCGGAAAGCTGACACCGATTGCCCAAGCCAGCACCAACCCCCAATGCAAGACCGGATGACAGGCGGGCCGACCCGTTCCGCTGTTGCTCTGCCCATTGTGCCAAAGACAAGATAGAACAGGACGAGGACGGGGTGCGATCAAGAGCAGGAAGAATAAAGGTCGGAAAATCAAGTGGCACCGCGATCCCGAGAGAGGTCAGGAAACTCAGTGCGCGTGATCAGACGTTGCTCAAAGAACTTTCTGGCTCGCCGTCAGGGTGGAATCGGCCACCATGTACGAGTGCTCCTATTCGCCATTGCTGCAATGATCCAGATCCGTTCCCAGTCGGCCAGAAAAATTTCTGCATACCGGTCCATCGTGAAACAAATGCAGCGCAGGCAAGCAACAACATGCCAAGTGCCGGAAAAACCAGTGTGCCGATGGGGAGGCGCCAGATCCGCAAGAGGACGAGTTGAACAACGCCGAACACAAGCAGGTGTAAAAACCAGATAGTCTGCACAAGGAATGGGTAGGATATCGGTGCTAAGCGAGACTGCAAAGATCGGAGGCAGCAAAACCATCGGAACAATCAAGATCAGGCATTTGCCAAAACTCAATGACTGCTCTGGAAACGTTTGTTTAGGCAAGCAGCGCGCAGACCGGACGAAAGGATCATCACCCAGACCAGAGAGCCACTCAGAGAATGGCCCAACCTGTGGCAGAAGTGAATTTCTAGTGCGCCCATAGGCGCGTCCAGCCACGTCAGCGCTTCGCTTTCTGGCAACACGGCTTTGGAAGATTGAGGACATGCTCGGAAAAAGGTTGCTGCGACTTGCGCGCCGCCAAAACGGAGCCATTTCATTTGCTGTGTCGCCTTCGGTCGCGTTGGGATCAACCATCTGCAAACTTGTCGAGCAAACTTGCGCAACCCCGGTTCCCATGCGCCGGCCAGAATGGGCAACAAGTTCTTCCGGCTCCCTGGCGCATTAATCTCTTGTGAACAAGGGCGGAGGGACCAGAACAACCGGACCGACTCGGAGCGTCGCCGCAACACGCACCAAAATATCCGGTGGCCATAGAATGACCCAAGAGCGAAACCGGCCGGTCATCCTGTTGCGACCGCATCTATGACCACAATTGGTTTTGCTCGACCAAGAGCCGCGTGGTGCCATCTACCGACGACACATCACCCGACATCGGCAGGGTATGTCGTCCGTGGCAAGAAACTCGAAAAAAACATAGACACGGTAGCCCGCTCGCGCGAGAGGCAAGCGCATATCCTGGCATAAAATTCTCTGAGCCTGCGACTAAAGGCCGTGGCGCGACAATGACAATCGGGCCATCAGCCTCCGGTTCGCATAATTACACGACCGGAGTTTTGGCCGACCTGGGAAGCGCGTGATGCGGATGTCCCACGTGCCGTTTCCAAAACCGTCAAAGCGAATTATCAGGATTCAAAGCAGAAAGCCAAAGATAAAATTCTCAGAGATTTTGCCCCTCCGTTGGCCTCCATTAGGAAGCGGGAGTGAAAATATTTCGGAACAGAGTTGCAGCTTTCAACTGAAACGGCAAGCATCCGTAAATGCCCGTTTCTCCAGAAAGCATTGATTGCGGCGACCACGGGTGAGATTATCTGGCTCGGACCCGCGATATTTTTCCGACATCTTTTATTTGTGCCCGCTGCTAAAGCCAGCCAAGGATCGCCTCTGCCACCTTCATGTGGTTTCTGGTTGGTGCAGCCAGTGATCTGCGCCTGTGATTTCGACACGGGTGAGGCTCGGGGGCGTAGTCCTCCAGACCTTGCGTCGCGCGGGCAGCAGGGCGGTATCCGCTGTGCCCCAGGACAGCGGTGAGGGCAGCGCACCTGAAGGCGAAGCCGGTCGAAGGCGGCTTCGATAGGCCTCGCCCTCGCGGCCAAATTTTCAGGGGCGACGCGCGATACAGGTTGTCATGCCGCGCAGGCGGGACGCGTCGCGCATGGCGGCCTTGTAGCCCGCCAGGGTCTCGCCGCGCAGCCAGTCCCATTATCCATATGGGCGGAGACAGATTCCATCAGTTTGGCGAAAATCATTCGCCGCCAGAATATCCTCGGATCCCTCGCGGCGCAGGAAGTGGATGTACTGCGACGGCATCGGTCTGCGGTCCTCCCTTTTGCAAGGCTCGCGCTGGAAAGGGGCAGGGTGGACGCGTTCATGATGATGAGTTTGACACCAGATCAGGCCGCCCGATGGTCAACGCACTAGGCCACCGACGCGCCCCAGTCATGGGCCCAGAAGGATCACCGGTTCCTCCCGATCAGCGCCACCATATCCGATACCAGCAGGGCGCGGTTTTATAGAGCGCGGGGTCCCCGGGCCGCCCCAGCTTTGGCATAGCCGCGCTGGTCGGGGCGTTGCAGCTGGACCGCGTGGCCGAAGCGGCGCCAGATCGTTTCACGCGCCCGAATACTCAGGGAAATCGTGCAGCATCAATTAATTTAGGAGCATTCCTTGTCCCCAATGGCGGATAAAAAAACTGGCTCTCCTGATTCAGCGTGACGGTCTCGGCCAGTGCTGTGTCATTTCGATTCCCCCTTTATGTTGCGCCCAGCCTAGAGCGTGCAACCTGCTGCAATCATCGGTGTGTTGAAATGACGCAACATCACGAGTGCGCTCCGCCGCATTTGGTCGCGGCTTTTTCCACGGCCGCATCCGGCTTAGGGTATGGGCCGATGAACAGTCATGTCCACACCCGCCCATGTCCGCGCCATTGCTGTTCGGGGCTGCCTCTGATGGCGGCCATCTTGCCCAGATTGGCGATTGGCGTAACCGATAACCGTTATGCTGGCTGGTTACTGGGGGTCGAAGCGCTGGCGGCGGTGACGCTGGCCGACATTTTTCTTCGTCCTCTTCATCTGGGGTGGCTTTGCCTCTTGGCGGTGATGCCTATGGTGGCGGTCTATCACTCGGGCGCAGACGAACCTCGATCCGGCCTGCGCGACACGCATGGGGCTGTGGTTGAGCTTTGGATTTGGCCTGCTGCCTTGCCGCTTATGGGTTTAACGCCGCACCAAATCCTGCGCTGTGTGATGGGCAGGAGGAGGCCGTGGTCACGCTCGGCTCCGGACTATCTGCGGGTAGGCGGGCTTGGGGTATTTTGCCTGCGCTTTTTTGTTATGGTCCTCAAAGCTATCTGGCCGCCACGGAGCGTACGCAGGGTGCGTCTTGGGATTAGTTGCTGGCGGCGATATGCAATGGGCTGGTCAACTACGGCACTGATTTCGGTAACTGGGGCGCCCCGAGCTGGGTGTGACGGGGGCGGCCATCGCTCGCTCAGCACGCAAGTCGTGTCGCTGGTGGGTGTTGCTTGGTGCTGTATGTGCGGTTCGTGCTGCCGCCAACACGATCTGTTCCGCCGCATCTTGGCGTTGAACCTCGATATGCTGGCACAGGTCTTCCGCCCTGGTGGCCGATCTGGTTACCTTGCTGAGCGAGGTCGGCCTGTTCGCGCTTCGGCGGTGATGATGGGCTGGCTGGGAACTGTGCGGTGGCCGCGCACGGGGTTGCGTACAACTGGCCTCGATCACCTTCATGGTGCATCTGGGCCTCAAGCAATGCGGCTACCAGTGCGCGCCGGCAATGGCCTACGGGCGCATGGAGCGCCGCATCTTGGCGCGTGGCGCATGGGTGGTGACGGTGATGTCGTTTGGTGTTTTCGGCGGTGACCGCCGCGTGTTTCTTCCTTTTCCTGATTTTCCTGATCGGGATCTTCATTCTTGAGGACGAGCCGGCCAAGGTTCAGGATTTTGCAAATTGGTGTGGTATTCTGTTTATGGCGGGCTGTTCCAATTGGTGGATGGCACACAGGGATCGCACTGGGTGTGCTTTGCGCGGGTGCAGGACACGCGCATGCGATGATCTATGCAGGCTATCAGCTATTGGGGGATCGCGTGCCGATGTCGTATTGCTCGCGGCTTTACCTTCGGATTTGAAGGGTGTGGTTTCGGGGTGGGACTTGGCATCGGGACTGGGGGTGCAGCAATTTTCTGAACCTGCGGTTCTTGGGCGCAAACGTGTTGCCTGCGTCAGGTCGCGGGAGGCGGTGGCTAGCCACTTGCAGCCGGTCCGCCTTTTTTGCGCACAAGCGGTCGTGCGAAGGATGCGTGCATGGCCAGGAGCAACTGGTCGTCACTTGCTCGGAGTTGTTCGTCTTTTGTCGCGCGCGTCTGCACCCGTGGGCGGTGGTGTTGAGTAGTCGATGGCCCGGAGATATCGTCGATCTCGCGGTGGGCGATGGTTTGCGCGCGCTCCGCCATCCAATCCTGGATTGCTTCCGCATGTCCTTGGCAGAGAGCGTTCGGTCACCCTGCGGTTTGATCTCGCCTGTTGCGCTGTGAGCGTTGGCGATTTCTGGTCCATCTCGATCCGCCGCGTGTGGCGGTTTTCCGTATCAAGCCGAAACACAAACCCCCGTTTTCGCGCCGCGAAAAATAATATTCGGCAGTTTGTCGGTCATAAGAGAAAAATTTTTTTCCCCCCCCCCTCATTGTCGCTGGACGCGCCGGACCCTTATTCACAACAGGCAACCGCATGCAAGCGCCACTGCTGGGGATCTGCCCCGCGCACGACATAGTGCGCGCGGCGGGTTATTTGATTACTTCAGGTCCGCGCAGAAAGCGGTGATGCGACTTGCACGCCCCGACCAAGATTTCTCGTCGGACGTGGCATGCTGATTGCGGAAGTTTGGGGCTGAGGCCGAAGGCCGCGCCGAACACGACCGCTTACGCCGGTTTCTTCCAGTAGGGCGGTGGAAAAACCTCGTCATTGGTAATCTCTGTGGCCTTGCGCCGGACCCGTCTTGCCGACAGGCCTTGCAATGGAAGGATAGACGTAGAACGCGCCTTCGGGGATGGGCAGGGGACGGATGCCGTCGATCGCGTTCAGCGGCCTCGACCAACCAGGATTGCGCCGGCGCACGAAAGATCTGGTTGTCGGCTCTATATAGTCTTGCGTTGCCGTTCAACGCTCGACCGCGCCCACTGGCGAAGACGAGCAGGGGTTGGATTGTGGACTGCGACATGCACCTTGCTCCATCGCCTTGATCAGTTTTCAGGGCCCCGCAGCATAGCCTTATCCGCCAAGCCGGTCATCGCATTAGGCCTGGAAGGGAAAACACCATTCACTGTCAGCGTACGGTCATTAGAGCTGTGGCTCGACTTTCCAGGGTGCAGGGAATTTGAATCGTCATAAGCAAGGTGTTCGTTACATGTCGTCGGTTTCATGATCCAGACATGGGGGTGGCGCAGCAGCAATCGTCAGTGCTTCAGTCGTCCCAGGAATAGCCCGCACTGTGGGGTTGGAGGGCGAGTTGAAGATCAGCCAACTTGGTGTTGGTCGTGATCGTCGCTTCAAGTTGCTCGGGCGTCATCTTGAAATTCTGGCTCCGATCTGGCATTTCCACCACCACCGGGGGTTCCACGGCCAGCAGTAACCATATCGGGGTAGCTGGACCCAAATAGGTGGCTGGGGAGATGGACCTCTTCGCCGGGATTCAATCGTGGCGGACCCAGCTGTTATACAGCAAACCTGCTTGCCGCCCGAAGACACGCTGACTGTGAGGGGGTTTGTAGTTCGAAGCCCGTTGTCACGCTTGAACTTGGCGCAAATCGCTTGCTTTCAGTTCGGGGATTGGCCGTCCCACCGGCGGTGTATTTCGTCTTGCCTGCGCAAATCGCGGCGACGGCGGCGTTCCTTGATGTTTTCTGCGTGTGTGTCGGAAATCAGGGCTCAACCTGCGCCCAGCCCGATCAGTCGCGTCCTGCGGCCTTGAGTTCTTGCGCCTTGGTCGTCACTGCGATTGTGGGGATGGCTTGACGCGGGCCAAGTGTAACGGAGGGGGGCAGTTCCATTTTGGCCTCATTACGCTATATATTATGCAATTCACCTTCATTAGGGGGTGGCAAGGACCCATTCGGCCGCAAAGCGCCCTTTTGAATGCCTCCCCCTACAAACAAGCGCGCCCGTGTGAAGGAGGACCCCGATGATGGACACAGGACAGATTGACCACAACCGACGCAAAAAAGACTTGGTATTTCACCCGGACGCATGCAACTTTTTTCGGTGACCGCGTAGCGGCTGCACGCGAAGCGGCGGCGGGATGGATTCCAGGCCACCCTTGCGCGGCGTCTGGTGTACGGCTTGCCACTTTCTTACGCGGATGGAGAACGATTACGTCCGAGGCCGCGCGCAAACGTCTGTCGACGCTTGCGGCCTTGATCTCTC
>Ga0163217_1102513_pt1 | contig 13790 bp, 11 predicted proteins | sample SynspAceP_FD_185933 | JGI IMG/M metagenome (GOLD analysis project Ga0163217, IMG submission 185933) | Saline lake microbial communities from Ace Lake in Antarctica - Synechococcus sp. Ace-P (PacBio error correction) | ecosystem: Environmental > Aquatic > Non-marine Saline and Alkaline > Saline ... | reverse complement strand
CTAGAAACTTCCATTACCTTTCCCACAGCAGTGGAATTGCCTCTTCGGCCCAGCGGCATTCGTCTGCCTTGGCATTATGTCTCATGAGCTTGGAAAGGGCATTGAACCAGATATGGGTGCCATTATTTTAATTAGAGCTTTCTTTTTTGGCACGCTTGGGGCTCTGGAAGTGGCTGCAGGGGTATTGAAGGGCGATTAATACCAATGAGGGAATGCACAAGGGCACTTCTGAACAAGCTTCCGTCTCTATGCCATAAATTTCCATATAAGGTCCACCATTTTAAGAACTATTCAGATGGATTACCTCCTTTGGTGGACCAAAGGAACCAAAAGGTAAGCAGTAGGCTTGTTAATTTATGCACGATCACCCTTTGCGGAGCAACGGTTCGACCAAAGCGCATAAAAATCTGTCAAGTTAAATTGTTTTTTGAGCAAGGAAACATTTATTGGAAATTTATTAAAATTGTGGAAAGTGAGGGGCACTTACGTTGCATGCATGATGATGACCAGTATGGCTTATATTTTATGTTTGATAAACCCATACGTTGGGAAACATTATCATAAAATATGGGCCTTTAGGGCCACTTCCAACCCATGGTCTTGTTTTACATGGATGCCGGGCGCAAATGTACAATGTGCTCTATCCTGGAAAATGGAAAAAGAAAAGGATTTACCAATTTATTAATAATGAGTTTGGTTGCATATGCGAAACGGGCACAGTATATTTGCGAACAATTGGAAAAGGGCAGAAAAGCTGTAATTTTAATTTGAATGATGCATATTAATTTGATGTGTGCGGTTAATTAACTATCGGAGAATTATTAAGGTTATTGGTAAAGTATTGTGACAACTTAACCAGCACTATATACCAGTTTATTAAACGTTAATTTTTAATTATTTTTTGTTATTAAGAATGAAAGGACATTATTTTACTTAAAATTCTACTTTTCGGGGAATATTGGGAATCATTAAAGATTCCAAACGGAACTTCTCCTATACCCTATAATCTTCTTTAAAGGGGCATTAAATCTAAGAATAAAGATTTGAAAGGCAAAAAATCCAATGCTAGCCTCAGGGCTTTTGCATCAATATTTAACAACGTACAAACCAAAAGTCACAAATTGGTGACTTTAGATCTGGATGCCTTGATTGAGCGATGTCGCCAACGGCATGTAATTTTGACAGCTTCATTTTCCCAAGGGTTATGGGAGTAGAGGGAGTAGTGGCGCCTTGTGCGCTGCCTCTACGACAAATATGCTTATCTGAAAACAATCACCGCTTTTAAAGAGAATCTTCCAGAGGAAAAATTATTGAATGAAGACATATTTTTGGAAAATGGAAATGTTTGTTCATGGCAAAATTATCGGACTTGATCACACTTCAACAGTTATTTAGCCTTACCTATCCTCTATATACTCCAAGGATAATATAGCAACTCTACAGCATTCGTCATCACAATTTTTGGACGGCAGGGAGCTGTAATTCCTGTTGGACAGTTGGAAGTTACAGGGAAACGGCCCATGGTACATTTGTTATGGAGGCAAATTGAACATGGAAGGATTTCGCGCATGCTCTTAAAAATCATGTTTTTAACATACAGGATGCCTGTGTGGAAGTTTATCAAATTGGGAAACGTAAAATCCTGTTCGGGAATTTAAACAGTTGTTTAATGTAGTCCTTGGGATTAATTTTTAAAGCCTATGATACCCGTGGAATTCCATTAAACTATGGGAACAGGGATAGCACCAATGACTAATTATTTAAAACTTGCGGTTTGGTGGCGGAGGTTATATTTAGGATTTACAGAGACCAAGCACGCCTAAAGGCTATAATTTGGAAGTGGTTATAACTCTAAACACCACCCCTTATGCTTTAGTAGAAGGAACAGCTCTTGCTATTAAGTTCTGAGCCTGTTTCTGTGGTCCGAGGATACGATATTCTGAATGATCATTTTGGCCAGTTACTTGGCCTCATTTATATTTTTAGAACCCCATTGTACCCCTAGATAAGTTGTTTTTGGATGGCTACCTCTTTGTTATAGTCTTCAGTCTGCTTTGTCATTCGCGGCCGTAATCAATAATTTCTTATGATGCGGAAAAGAACCTTATCAATAAAACCTAGAAGAGGCATGTGACGTTTTGGCTAAGTCAGCCGCACAAACTTAGCACCTATTTCTTATTAATTTTTCTTTTGGTTTCTTTGCTAGTTCGTCTCTTTTAAAGCTGTGTCTTTCTTTTCTGCTACATTTTCGGCATTTGGTTTATATTCCACAAGTTGAAGAGAGTACCTTTTTTGGCGGAATTTTGTTTCTGAACATTGGCCATTGCTCCATTTTTTTGCGTTTTTTGTGTAATTACAAAAATTTTGACCCTGTCATTTTGTTGCATGCCCTATTTCTTTTCCTATTAAATTTTGGCCCGGAATGATAAAGACTTAGAAACATGGCCGGGGATATTGGCCCAAAACTATAAGACCTCCCCATATTGTACGGAGCCAATTTTCCAAGACCTGTATCTCTATTCTAATTGGCCTACCATTGCTTCCTCCTTTTCTCTTGATCGAATTATTTTTGATGTAGGCTTATGTACTCTATTTTATTAGGTTGTATTTTTTTACTTTTGGGATTTTTTGGTCTTTTGGTAAATCGAACGGAAAAAAACACTATTGTTATGGTACATAATATTCTTAAATTGATATCATTTTAGGCGTATTAGTATATTATTTGATCACTGTGATCTGTTTATTGAATAAGAATCTCGTAAGAATTCCTAATTCCCACTTCATTTTAGGTTATACATTATGGAATTTCCTTTGCTACCTTTGCAACAAATTAAAGTACCACATTGGGTAAGTCAGATTCTAATAACGACAAAGCATTCAGGTAGGAAGGAGGCACTTTTAGAAAAAAAGTTATGGCCAGGGCACGCGCCGGAAGAAGAAAGGGAAGCACAGGCCACCATCGACCCCAATGTATGGCGTCTAAATCGTATGTAGCCAACTCAGGAAGTTTGTTCACTAGGGATAGCCGATATTTATATCTCTTGCAGGAACATAACCGTAAACGGCAAAGACTATTCCGATTGGGCTTCAAGTAAAACTTACCGATGAAGTAAATTTGGATGGCCGCTTATTGCATCCAGAGAAAAAAAAGAGTACGTATTTTAAAATAAGCCCAAGACTTTTGTTACCACTCCCAAGGATGAGCATGAGAAGACCGTGGCCTCCCTTATTTCAAGTGCTTCCAATCCAAACTTACGTTGTAGGTAAATGGACAAAGCAGTACCACAGGACTTTTTGTTGTTTCCCAATGATGGGGGAAAATGACGAGCGACTTACAAAACCAAAAAAACGGGACTTCGACAAAATTTATCACGTAGAGCTTAACAAAAACCTTTGGGGGCGAAGACTACCTAAAAATCAAGGAGGCATCTATAGAGATTCGTGTGGGTTGGGTAGATGATATAGTTTTTATTGAAATGACCCCTAACGGGACAAATCGGAATAGAATTAAAAGTACAGGAACAACATTGTTACGCCGTCATTTTTGAAGACATTGGGAATACGAGGTCGTTTAAAATGGGGGACAGGGTGGTTTATTGCGACTCACCAAAAAAGACCTGCCGCGTGGGACACTGGAACTGTACGAAACAGGAAGTCATTAATTTAGGGATGATCAAATAGCGCCTATTGCCTATTTCATTACCACCATTATTTCAAATTCTTCTTTCAATATTGGTAGCAAAATTCATATCACCCGTTTAGAACTGATTTTGTGTTAACATTATTATTATTTCGTGGAATTTGTTTGATGATTTAAACAATAAATAACCCAACTATGATACTAAAAAGTTAATTAGGAATCTTCTATTAATGGTGGCCGGCCCTGGTGTATGTAGTTTAAATAAAATTGATAATAAAAGCGGAGCTCTGTAAAAGTGTTGGGATATAGACTCGATGTTTTGCAGATAAATGGAGCAAACAAACAGGGATAATATTCCTATTTAGGATTGGTATACTTTGGTTTGCTGGGGGTGGTCTCTACTGTAATAAGAAATAGCACTTTATAAATCATATATATTCAGATAATTAATGTTCAGAGTTGCCATACTAGGAATCCTGCCACGGTAATTGAAAACAGATACCTTTGCTATTTTGTAAGGGACATCGAATTTGTTATTCAGAATAGGTTTATCTAGGAAAAAATAACCACATTATTTTCGCACTTACCCGCTATGAAAGCCTACACCGCCAGATAGGCGAGCGCAAAATCTTGTTTTTTTATCAGTAGAAGTGCTTCGTACGTTTTGCTCCTCACCCTGCCGTTGTAGTCACTCGACAGAGTTCCCTTTTTCTGGGTTCCGCATACCTATCGGGATGAGAAGTCGCACACATATGGCATGCTTAAGGTCTCGACTGCGCCGAACCTGACATTTCTTCGTCTTTGCCGCAAAGTCTGTTTTACTGATTACTGCTTCACTGCAAACTGCTGACTTACTATTCACCATCTACTTCTCAACAATTTTATTTCGTTTCACTCTATAAAAATCACTCGAAAGTGACGGACATAGGATTTTTCAACCTTCCAACATTGAACCTTGATCCACCGGACGAGAACAAGAATGCTATATTAGATATCTCAATTTGGAACTAATTCATCTGTTAATCTGTTCTCATTAAACCCGTGGATCAAAAAAATTAGCCCATTCCAAGATTTCCAATTGCTGAAAAAATTCCACGCGCTTTTCCAAGTAGTATCCTATCGCATCGAGGCTGCATTACTGGGCGTTTCTGATTTTCCCCATTAAGAAGGACTCTTTCCAATATACAAAATAGCACACCCATTTTTTGGCTTTTGTGGAAAAAGGATGTTTTTGGCCGCTTGGAGCTGGAAATAGCCAACTTTAAAAACACACTCGGTGTCTTTGCAGCTTGTAGTAATCCAAAATATTTTAGTCAGGGAATTTGCAAAACTTGCTAGTTTTCCTAGAAAAAATTATGACGATTTCGAAAACCTATTGTAGAAACGGTTAGGCCCAATTGCACCGGCCATAGCCCTGTATAAAGTGGGTTTCATGAGAAAGGGATATATCAGTGAGAGAGGCATCAAAAAAATAAGTTTTAGTAATCGAATAAAGAAAAATGAAAGCAACTCACTGAAGGGAAAATCTCAATTTATTAGTAGTAGTTTTACTGTTTTTTGTGTTCGGCTGCCTTCTGCCAAAGCCTTGACCAAATTACAAAGTTAATGGTTACAGAGGTATTTGGTTTCGAACTGATCAGAAGTCGAATTATGGGGACAAATACTCGGAGCGCTGGGAACCTTACCCCGCAAAACACGTTTTCCCTAGCCATATATGCCCCGAGTTGAAAAAACTTTTTTTGTATACGGAGGAACGCCCTCTTTTGAAGACAAACGTTTTACCTGCTATGTATGATCGGGGAGTTCGACCATAACAAATGGTTTCACAACCACCGTGTATATGATAAAAATGGGGTAGACGACCCACATGGACAAACCCTCCATTTTGATCGATGCCTGGCTATATTTCGCGGTATTTATAAGTGGGCGGGGCGTCAAAGACCAGGCTATAAATAAAAGGCAAAATGCATATTCACAAAAAGAATTTGGCAGGATTACGGCAAGAGGAATGACCTTACCACAACCTAGGGTATCGATTTTGGGTTCTTTCAATTTTTTAACAAATACACAGGCGTACGCAACTTATTTTGAAACCAGTAGGACGGGTATCTCTTGCGCCGATGATAAATTTACTCGCCGCCTCCCTGGAAGGACGAGGGTTGAAAAATCAGGTCATTTATCCAGACCGCGAACTTATATAAACCGGGCAAGGGTGTTAGGACCGTATTCTTAACCGAATCCCAACGGCAAGTGGAATAAACGAACAGATTTATACTATATACAATCGCCGACTTTGGAGCCAATTGGACCACTGTAACGGCATTAAATACACGGTACCTTTGTGACCCTAAGCCAGTCCCGCCAGAGTGAAATGGATTATGCCTCTCAAAATAAAAACCATGTATTTTAAGATATGGGCTTTACAGCGAAGGGGCATCCCGCTGCTATTATATTTAGAAGAATGGCCACGAACCAGGTCCTAAAAGCGCCCTACGAATTGGTGCATTAACCAAATGGAACGGCCGATGGCAACACATGTGGTAACCACCTCGGACATAATTTTGACTATGGAAGCCTTTTTTATTGCAGAGCGATTTGAATTTGTTGGGCTCGGAGAAAAGGACCTCAGAATGGGGCGTTTTGGTGGTGAAACTGGCATTCTGGCATCCAAGGATAAGGAGAAACCTGGAAAAAAGTAAAAGAAACCATAACGGAGGCCTAGTCCTTTAGTCATTCTTATGTGCGCACGGCCTGTAAAATTTATAAAGCCCTTTTCTTTTTTCTGGGCCGATGGAGATTCGCACCAGCTTAGGTAAATCCGAATTGTATTTTGGAATATTCAAGGGGTGAATTCTGGAAAATGCCCCATAATTACTTGACGAGATTTTGAAAAACCATTAAATAAATTGATTAATTAGGACATCAATAGAAACCAAAATGAAAGTTATTAAATGTAAAAAATCATGGCTCGCACTGAAAAGGGGGTTTAGGGTAGGAAGAAGCCGCAATACCTCCCCCAAAGGCAACGGGAGGTCGCTGAAAGATCCATGCTCACTTACCGTAAACGACTACGACTGGAGTCTCGCCTCGGCAAACCTTATTTTGTACCGATTAATGTTCGGACTTTTTTAACCTAAAAGATGGCTTTTGGAGAATGGGAATTATCGGGTACGTTGCAGCCGTTCGGGGCAAATGCCACGAAATTTAAACGGGGATGTCGGCATGGGCGGACACCTCTAATTACGGCTTTGGCACCTTTGGCGAATATATCCGAGTATTAACGAAAATGCGGTTATCCAAAAACCCCACAGCCCTAAGTTTTCGGAAGGAAGCAGCATCCATTCCGCATGCCTCCTGTCTAGCTTACGGGCAGTTGCCGGGACATTAGGCACATAAAGACGCGACAAAATTTTGATCAACGGTGGCGGGTTGCGGTGTTGGCAACCATTGGATACCAGATTGGCCAACTTCATAACTGTGAAAGTAACCAGCGGAGTAGATGCCCAGAAAAACTGGCCATGTGATGACAACCATGGTCATGATCAGTAGTTGATTCTCGACTATAAAAAGGTGATTCAACCAAGGCCGGGGAACCGGTACGACCTTATCCTAGACTGTAAGTCCAACAAGCTTCACTTTCCTATCTCAAGCCTTAAACCCAATGGACGTTATGTACGTATAGGCCGGACAAGCCTTTTCATTAATTGGAATTGTTGCTTGTGGGGGCAAACTTGTACCCCTGTTCAGTACTAAAAGTTTAAAATACTTGCCCTAAAATTCAATATTGGGTTGGATTATATCTGTGACCTGATAGTCAGCAGAGAAATCAAAATGCAGATAGATGGACATATCCCTAGAAGATGCGGGGGCGATTGATTCCAGTACTTTCGGGTGAGGGAAACATAAGGGAAAATTGTTATTAGCATTTAAGCCTAATCCCACTTAGAAAAATGAATCCAACTTACCCACCTAAGGAACAAATAGACAGGGAGGCTTATGGAGTTCAGAAATGGAACTGGGTAGGAACGGAATATGTAAAAAGGTCCCAGGGAAGCTTGGGACCTACCTCTTACTGGGGTGGTAGAGGGCAGTTTAAGAATTTTTGCTGGTGGAGGAAAATGAGGAACATACCATACGATTTGGCTATAAGGACAATTTTATAGCGGCGTTGGATTCTTTTCTAAATGAAGCGCCTTCCGATTCTATATATACAGGCACTAAAAAAAACCAACCTTTAAAGTCATTGGCAGTCGGGTCTTACCAATTTATATTAAGATCCTCCACCGAAAATCTGGAACTTGGCAACCTTTTTTTGGAGCAGTTTAGTATTGCAAACAGTTGGAACCGGGGAACGGGATAGTTTTAACCGTGTCTCCCTTGATAGGTATTAAAAGAGTCTAAAGCGCCAGTCCCCAACTCTTTCAGGAATACCACATTTAATACATTTGCTTCCTATTTAAGGATGACCCCTGAAACACTTTTCAAGGTCAAAAATCTTAATTTCAAATTCAATGTTTTAATCGTTCAGCAGCAATTTTGTAGAAAAACATGGAAAAATAGCATCTAAAGGGGAACTTATTACGAGGATTGTTTGGAGCGCAAGGCCAGGAATATAAAGCACAGGCAGAACAATTTAAAACCTACCTTTGGGAACCTTTAAACTGGGAAAAGCTCTCTGAAAGTGGAGTTATTTGGAACTGTTTGGAACTTTAACCGATATGGGGATTTTTAGTATTCCTTGAAATTGAAAGCGGCTGATTAGCATCCCGACACGGCCTGCGGAAAATTTAAAAGCGGCTGGTTGGGCAACTATTTTGCCAACACTATGCTTCCCAAGGAAAAGTTGAACAGATGAAAACCTTTTAAGCTCCATGAATCCCATAGGCGTTCTTGCGTGAGACGGTATATCAAATTTAATGCCCAAACAACAGGACTTGATAAATGTCTGTGAACTTGCTTCACGGGCAGGTTCTTGTAAAACCAAAACGGCCATCTTCCATTTCCAAATGGTTCAAACTCAGATTGGAGATACGTTTCAAGAGTGGTCGTCATATCACCAATCAAAGACACCTCATTCAGGCGGAAGGGGCTTTCTTGAAGGAGGCTGTAGCAAGGTAATTTGATTAGAAAGAAGGAATCCGGAGTAATTCACCCTATAGGTCTCGACTGCGCTCGACCTGACATTTTACCGTTCTTGTTGAGGGTTTTTGACGACGAAGCAATCTCTATATTAAGAAACAGTATGCAAACGCTGCGCCAACTAAAGGCTGGGCAGGCTTCACTTTAATCGGGCATTATATGGATCATTTGGAAAGGGTTTTTGGCCGAGGCTGACGCGTCGCCAGAGGAAGGACTTCTCAATCGTCCTGAAATTAGCTCATTGTCGAAGTGATGCTTATGTCCACTTTTCACTGTAAACAAACACTGACTCTCTGTTCACTATTTACAGTGCACTGCCTTCCTTTATTGTTTATTGGTAATTGTTCATTGTCAAAAATCTTTGGGGCTTCAAGAACCCTCCGTTCTTCGCTTTGCGCAGAAGGCACCTCCCTTTTGGGGCAAAAGGAGAGGAGCTTGTATCACCCTCTTTACAAAAATTACTTTATCGTCTATCCCGAATTAGGCAGTTAGCGCGGCAATCTGTTTTTGAGTGAATAAGATCGCTTCGTTGCCATAGCGCCTCGTAATTATACCTAATTTAGTCACTTCGACAGAGTCCTTTTTGGGACTCCCGACACCTAATCGGGAGAGAAGTCGCACACCCATTTGGTTCTTCCTCTATAAGGTCTCGACTCCCGCCGGTCTCCACATGCAGCAATACGTCATTGGCGGCTGTAACATAAGCGCAGGCAATCTAGATATTTTGAAATATTTTCGACTTTTACCACTTCGAACATTATTTCACTGAATTACTCATTATGACCCCTGTTAACTTATAACTGTTTATGATTATAACCACCCAATAAAAAAATGGATTTGTCATATTTTAGGGGTGTGTACTTACAAACTATCGCCCACATTGACACCTATTTTATACAGAACCCAATTACCCATAACCACCTATGTACACAGGAAACAGTTTCTCGAATACTTTACTATGGCAAAATGGGACACGGTTTGAAAACCCTATGGTCTCATTTTCATTATTGTTTTATGGGTTCTTAAGCTATTATTTTTACAATATGGATTTGGTTTGAATTCCATGACACCAGATGGCCATTATCACGGTACAGCTTGTGGCCTTTGTCATTCGGAATTTCAAAAAATAATGACCGTAATATGACCGTATTATGGGAAGCTAGAAAAATTTTGAGGGGGCGGAATTGTCAAAACACCTCCCGCACCTTTGGTGTATTTCGCAAGACATTTGTTCAATGAGCATGCTAGGAGACTATTCAGAGAACTATCCAAGCACAGAGGTGAAGTGCTACCTTTACGGCATATTGCCGTGGATGACGCATAAGACATGCCATGCGGCAGCCAAAGCCATGGAAACTACCAGCAATAATAAAACAATACGCGAAATGGGGGCGTACAGCCACCGGAAAAAGAAATCCTCCCTGGAAGAGGATTTTACCAACCGTATTTGTCCGCAACGATTTATGCGGAGTATGTATGAACAAAGGATACTCATCAGACCGCCATTTTTATATTTACAATGCCATCACTAAAAAACTTAGGAAAACTGGTTATACTTGGGGAGTTCTCTTTTCCTTGGAACTGGAAGGACTTAGTTCCAGAGAACTTTTACGTTTCAGGGCAACGGAACGCAATCAAAAGAATTATTCCATGATCCCAGACAATATGCTATCCTTCACATCTATTTTTATGTGGCTTATTTATTACTCCTTCTACCAGTATGGGCATATGGTTCCTTCAATTTCGTTGACATTAGGACAGGCGATTCGCAGATAAACACTCCTTATTGGGCGACTTATTTATATTGTTTCTTCTATCCCCGTTTATTACTGCTGGTTGGCCTGGATGTTCCATACACACATGGAAAGAATCGGGCCGTACGGAGGAAAATCCGTTTGAGGGACACTGCCATGACGTTCCCCATTTCTACCATTGCACGCAGGAATTGAAATTCGACCTAAAGGGCCAAAACCCTTGGGGCAAAAACAGGGAGGACATTCCCTTGCAATTTCCTGCCGAGCACGGGGTTCAATTTTAAGGTTTAGGTCAATTAAACAACCTCCAACCCCATCCAAGGCTCCCCTTGAATTACGTCTATTTAAACAGTTGCCAATTTCTTTTTTTTGTACCTTATACGTTTAATCTTTTCCTTAATTGGCGAATTCAACCTTGGATATTAATAATTAAAATGCATGAGTGAAAGTTGCAGCGGCACTTCCCTACTCTGGGTGCTTAGGGTAACATTTAGGGCTTAGGAGTACCAAATTCTGGCATGTGGCATTTGCTCAATGGCGGGGCTGTACCATCCATATCAATAGTAAACCTAATGAAGAGCCTTTGCATGTTACAGGTAGACGATTTGTCGCGGCGGGACAAAAATAAAGACCATAGAAGGTTTGTCGGAAAAAGGGGACCATCCGGTGCAACGGCATGGATAGGATGGCAACAAGCTCCCAGTGTGCTATTGCCATTCCGGAAAATGCAAGCGGGTTGCCCTTTTGGAAGGAAAACCAAATCCCTACAACGAAGAAATAAATTGCATATGAACGGCATTTCTATTTGCCGCTTGCGTAACTATCTTGCCGAATTGTTAAAAGCCATTAAGTTTGGCATTCTGAACAGCAAGTTCCACCAAACTTGATCTAAGGCCCATAATTATATAATTACCCATGTGATGTCTACAGCGCCAAATAGTGTTAATCGTAAGGGAATATCTAAAAAACTTCCAGTGGAGTGGCCCTTTTTCATAGGCGTGCTGTCCGGCTATTCTTACCGCTACATTGATTTTTCCTGCGGAATACACACAAGGAATTTAAGGGAAACAACAACATACAAAACATCCACTATACAGCATGGGTCACGAATAACTGAAGGGATGGACTGAATCACACCATTTATAATCCGGCTGCCAGTAAATGGGACAGGGATCATGACCGCCGTCCCATTAATATTTGCAGAGAAATGGATGCAGGGGGATGGTCCAGAGGGTAAAGGTGGATTTCACCCAAGAAGAGTTTAGCCATTATAGGATTTCAGAAGGATGGGCTCCGGCAGTAGCTTTGGTTTACTGTGGCAGCCGGTCTACCAATAGTTTACTATTCCGGTTATGCGAAAGGCAGGTGCACAGGCCGATATCGTCCTACTTGAACAGTGCGGGCCAAACACTTGGAGGTCCCATTTCCGGAATTATCAGCGAAAGAATAGTTTTGTTACTCATGCGGCAACGAACTGAAAAATAAGCTTTGGGGAATTTGGTGCTGTTTTGGCAATTGCCCAGAAGACCATTCCCCGATTTCCACTTGAGCAATTAAAACCTCCAAAAGGACTTCCAACTCATAGGCAATCCATCCCACGTTCCGAAATTCCTTGCAAGGTGATGGCACAGCACAGTTTGCCATAGACATTAGGCTACCCAATATTTGGTTATGGCAGTTTTTGGAAAGGGGAAACCTACACCGGTGCCAAAACATACTTGCACCAATGGGAAGGGGGCGGGACAATTCTTGGCAATATTGGACTGGAATACTACACCAATAATTCCCCTTCGATTATGCTATCGGGTTAACTTGCCAAGACACTGGAACTTGGCGCTTACAGGCGGAAAAACGATTAAATAATAAATTGGGGAGGATACCCAGGCAATGGGTTACAATTCACAGAGATCTATCCTACCTATGAGAAAAATTTCCAAGCAGAAAAAAAAAAGGTAAAGTTTTATTCAGGAATATGGGGATGTAGATTGCGCCATTGGAAATCGGCGAGCAAAACCTATGGAGGGCCTATTTTTAAGAACGATTTACGAATATACCATGCCCAAATGGCAACCCCTAAACTGCCGTGGTTCGGTCTCGGAAGACTTTAAAAAAACGGCCGAAGTATGGGTGGGTAGCCAGCAGGGTTCGACCCAAAATTGGGTGTCCCGACCTCTTGGAAATACCCCAGAAAAGTAACTATTCATTTGCAATATTCGGGTTGGAGGGTTCTGCAGAGAAGTTCATGACGATTTATTATTGAAGCTTGCCATGCTGGCCAACAGAAAAATGGCAAACCGCTGCCCGTTAAAAATTACTATGGGAACCAGGAAGACGAATATGGGCTATGGCACTTTCGACCCTTATCCCTACACGGTTTAAGGCTATTGTGGATTAAAATGGATAATCACCGGACTCTTTCGCCATTGTGTTGTAGGGGATTGGCGGGAAATCTTGTGAGTGTGGCCAGTGGGGTCCAGGGAAATGACCTTTATGAATATTTTCCCAATTCAATTTGTGGAATGGCGCGAGGGCGTGGCACGGGATTCGATTAAAAAACATTTGGCGCCAGCGGTAGGCGCCATGGCCCCAAACTAAGTTTTTGCCATAGAATCATGCTGGATGAAAATAGCCTTGGGCCAGGGTATGGACCCATAGCCTCCTAGAAGAAAATTAATGAAGCAAGGCCACACCCAAGCCGGGCGTTGGGCCACTCTTAGAAAAACAGGTCCGCTAAAATGTCGGGCTGGGACAAACCTTCCTTGGCAGATAGGCCAAAGGAGTAGCCCTTCGGTAGGAAACCACGGTTCTTTGGGATACGGGGAATCTGTGAGATTTCGGTTAGACCGAAGTTCAGGGAAGATTTCAAGGTTGGGCATCATTTTTTGGGTGGCTTTGGATGCCGGAGTCATTGTTACAAAAAACCGGACAAAAGTAAAAGGCAAATGGGAAGGCAGGCTTTAATTAATGGGGGATCGAGCAGTGTGCTGCAGAGCAAGATTACTTATTTGTGGACGGCAAAGGTACAAACAGTTCAAAATTTTTCATTGATTATCCCACTACCTCCGGGATGCAGGGAACATCCCTTTTGAGGGAGTATTGAAAACCGGGATATTTTTTTATTGGTGTTTCTTCCGAAAGGGGCAAAGGAGGCGATGGGCGAAACGGCCAACACCCTTAATGGTTTTTGGGGCATTGTTTTGGGGGCCAATTTTTTGGGCACAATTTTTTTTTTAATTTTCTCTCCTTCTTGCTTTTGA
>Ga0163217_1032419_pt1 | contig 13790 bp, 24 predicted proteins | sample SynspAceP_FD_185933 | JGI IMG/M metagenome (GOLD analysis project Ga0163217, IMG submission 185933) | Saline lake microbial communities from Ace Lake in Antarctica - Synechococcus sp. Ace-P (PacBio error correction) | ecosystem: Environmental > Aquatic > Non-marine Saline and Alkaline > Saline ... | reverse complement strand
CATTACGCAGCTTTGCGAGCTGCGCTTGGACTGTCGGGCCTTTTATCGCCTTGTGGCCACATCGCATGGTGGTCCTTATCCAATTCAGCCCTGCTCACTCTCGCAAATTTCCTTGTGCAATGCCGGCGTTTTTGCTGCGCCTTGTTCGCGATCCAGCATGACGTGGGCACAGTTCATTTTTTTAAGATCGCGTGTTGAGTGATTGGGTAGGGCGTGTTTTGGGGGTAGTCACATTAACGCCTACGACGTCTGGCGCCGTGCCCACTCTATTCACCATAGTTCCGCCTGGTAATCTGGGACGTCGGGGATCGGCGACATCGACACGTTAAACGGTTGCAGAATACAAAAGCTGTCCCCTTACAAACAGTTTTGTTTATCGGCTCTACGGCATCCTGTTGTCTTTTCGGTCTTGGACCTGGCTACCTGTTCTTTTTTGCAGGAATCGCCTTTCCCTCGGCCTTATGGCACAGCAAGATATTGGTGAGCTGCGATGGGCACAAACGGGTCGCAATTATTGGTCGCACTTCTGACCATCTGGTCTTCGGTGGCCTTTTGCAATTTTGCTCGATTTGTTGTCCCCTCTACGCTTTCCTTGCTGCTACCGGTCAGGCGTCTGGCTCTTTTCACGTGCGCAAACAACCAATCGAGACGACCCCACTGGGAAGACGATCGGAACTGGGATCTGCATGATGCCGCTCTTTACAGGGCAGCTTCTCATATTGTACTGCCGTTCGTTTTGCAAATGGCTGAGCGCCAACATCGGTATTCACCACATTCATCATCTCTACAGCAGAATTTCCTTTTCTACCGCTTACCAAGAAGTTACTTCGCGTCATGCCAGTCTTGCGCGAGATCAATCGCATGACAGTCCGCGAGAGCTTTTCGAATGCACTCGCATTTGTGGATGAGAACTCGAAGAATTGCTGTCTTTTCAGAAGCTGCGCCGTAAGCTAGGGTCCTGGACATTCATCTTGAAAGCAATGAAGCGCGGCGGCAAGTGCCAAAACGCGGTTAAGCTACTTTCTGTTTATACATATCTGGTTGCTATACCTCTGAATTTCCTTGATCTTGCGAAGTAGTTTTCACCAGGTGCCCTTCCACTAGACCCGGTGATCGTAGGCGCGCTGCACGTGCGTATTTGCCTTGTGGTAGGAATGACCAGCCTTGGCACCTCGCGCATTTGGGGGAGGGTTTTTCTTGGCAAATAAAACGGGGGGGGGGGGGAGGGGGCCCCTCCAAATCCCGCGTTTCAATATGCCTTGCCTGCGAAGCCGTGCATCAAAGGAGATATCTTGATCAGTGGTTGCCAACACCCTTCATGTCGTGAGTATTGCGCCTGGCAACAGAACGCAAGCATACGAGATTGGCCAAAGAGCATCAACCAGTGCACGATCTGGTTGTCAGCCCGCCACGAGAACGTCCTATGCATGAGATGAGCCCCCCTTTGCGCAGACGCCTTTTTGGTGACCGGACGATTGTCCCGTTCATGAGGGTATACTCTAGGTCGGGGTCACCACTCATGCGTTGAAAATACTCTCGAAAACGCCCGCCCTTGGCCCAGCGACGGAACCGCCGGAAACTAAAGCTGTTCAGTTGCCAAAACTGGGCGGCAAGTTCGCGCCACGGTGAAACCGGTCGAACGCGCCAGAAGGACGGCCTCGAGAAAACAACCGATTGTTCCGTTGCTGTCACGGCCACTATCGCTGCCTTGCCGGCAACTGAGGCTCGAAGCCGCACCCACAAGACTATCACAACACACAAAAATCGATTCCGTCACTCAAAACCTCCATTTTGGAAGTCTTGAAGATCAGAAATCAAACGCTATGGGAATTTCCTGAAATGTCCTCGGACCCTAGTCTCCGCTTTAACCGATTTCGATCAACTACGTATCGAAATATGGCGCTCATGACTGAGTGGTCTTTTTTACCTGTCTTTCTCCAGAACACAGCTCTTACCAAGACGCCAATTTCAACGAAACAGATGCATGGCAGTGCTAGGCAAGGTCAGCTGGCCCTAAGCAGATTAAAACGGTTTTAACTGCACCGCAGAAACCAGCCTATCAACCCTAAATCAACAGTCTATCGAATATCAATCAGAAGAGCGTGTAAGCAGTAGCCCAAGTGCACCAATCGGAAAGTTATGCAAGGCGGCAAAAATACATATCCCCCGCGACACAAAAGCCGCTCCTTTCGGAACGGCCTGTCATTAGCTGTGTCACGAGCACAGGTTACCCTGCCCGTCGATGATTACGCAGTGATCTTGGACACAAAAACGCCCGCGCCAACCGTACGGCGCCTTCGCGGATCGCCAAAGCGCAGCCCTTCTTCCATCGCAATCGGCGCGATCAGTTCGACGTTGACTGAAGAGTTGTCGCCCGCATGACCATTTCCGTGGCCTCGGAAAGGCTCGACCGTGCCGTCACGTCCGTGGTCCGGAAGTAGGAACCTGTGCGACGGTAGTTCGCAAAGAACGGCGTATGACGGCCACCCCGTTCCTTCGTCAGGATTAGGCCTCGGCTGTGAACTTCGTGTGTGGGTTAACAGACTTCGCTTTGCACAGAACCTGACCGCGCCCGACAACCTTCACGGTCATGCGCGCAGGCAATGCGCCAACCGTTCGCTGCCTCACCACGGTCCAGCAGCTTTTTGAACATCTCGACGCCGTACAGATCGTCTTCTTTTGGTGTCGCGGATACCAACGATTTCATCTCGTCGCCCACGTTGATCACGCCACGCTCGATGCGGCCCGTCAAACAGTACCACGGCCGGAAATCGAGAATACACCTCGCAGGCATCAGAACGTCTGGTCAATACACGTGCAGGGTCGGGATGAACTCGTCCACACGCCTTCATCAGCGCGCGGATTCGAACGTCTCGCAATCTCGGGGCGTTGGCCGTTTCATCGCATGCAGCGTCGGAACGGGAACAACAGGAATGTCGTTCGCCTGGATACTCGTACTTCGAGAGAGAAAGCTCGCCGGATTTCCAATCTCGACCAGCTCCAGCAGCTCGTCGTCGTCAACCTGCATCGACCTTGTTCATGTAGAAACCATCGTCGGGATGCCAACCTGACGACCGAGCAGGATTATTTGCTCGCCGTTTGGGGCATTCGGGCCGTCGGCCGCGTTCACACAAGGATCGCGCCGTCCATCTGCGCCGCACCTCGGTGATCATGTTCTTGGCTTTTCCCGTGACGTAGTCGGCGTGGCCGGGGCAATCAACGTTGCGCCATAGTGACGTTTGCTTCGCGTCTCGTACTCGACGTGCGCTGTGAAATCGTGACATCCGCGGGCTTTCTCTTCCGGCGCGCCGTCCAATCTGGTCATACGCTTTGAAACTCGCCGAAATACTTCGCGATCGCTGCTGTCAGTGTCGTCTGTGCGTGGTCAACGTGGACCAAATACGTGCCGATGTTCACGTGTGGTTTGTTACGTTTCAAACTTTGCCTTTTGCCATGATGTTGGCTCCCTAATGTTCAATTCAGATAGAAGTATGGGCGATGGTCCGCACACCGTATGAAGGCCCGCAGAACGCTGCGGGCATTCCATTTAGCGAATTTGGCCTGAATCTCGTCAGAGATGTTCTGCGGCACGGCCTCGTTAATGCGTCAAAACTGCATGGAGAATCGCACGTCAGATGAATCGAACGCAATGTGTTGATGTAGTCGAACATATTTCGCAGGCGTACGAATGCTTCAAATCGCAATCGCATTGCCGCGGTGTCCTGACCCTGCACCTGACCGCGACGCGATTGTCAGATCGCCATGATGCCCGCCAGTATAATCTTCCGGTGTCACCACTTCGACTTTCGATGATCGGTTCCCAACATCTTCGCGCCAGCCTTCTTCATACCTTCGCGGCATACCATGCCGGGCTGCAATCTCGAACGCCAGAACCACTGAGTCAACGTCGTGGTATTTGCCCTCAGATGGAGCGCAACCTTGAAAGTCGATAACCGGAACCCGCCAACGGACCCGGGAGTCCATACGATTGATGCCTTTTTCGACGCCGGGGATGTATTCCGTTTGGCACCGAAACCACCAACAACGCGGCTCTCGAACGAGTAACCTTCGCCGCGCCCGTGTGCGTGATGACCATTTGACTTCGGCAAACTGGCCTGAACCACCGACTGTTTCTTGTGCGTGTAGACGATCTCGGCTTCGCGGCTGACAGTCCTCGCGTATGCCACTGAGGCGCACCGATGTGGCCTTCAACTTGAATTCTGCGACGCAGACGGTCCCACCAGGAATATCGAGGTGAATTCGCCATGCCCTTCATGATGGTCTGGACCGATTCCTGCATCGGTCTCGACGCGGAAAGATGGATCCTCGCAGCCAGACGGGCCAGACCTGCGGACATCTTCTCTTTGGTCAGCCTTTGTTTTAGGCTCAACCGCGATTTCGTAAACCGGTGTTCCCAGGAATGTCATCGTTTCCAGAACCAACAGGATCAGCAACGGAGCAAAGTGTATCCCGGTTGTGTGTCTTTCAGGACCTTGCAAGCCGATAATGTCGCCAGCCCATGCTTCGGTGAATCTCTTCACGCTCGATGGCGTGCATCATCATTCATACGGCCAACACGCTCTTTTTTACCCTTGGTAGAGTTCAAAAGCGTGTCGCCTTGGGCCAGCTTACCGGAGTAAATGGCGTGTGAGGTCAGCAGCCCACCGAAAGGTCGTTCATGATTTTGAAAGGGCAGGCCAGAGGAAGGCCATGTCATTCATCGCGCGGCTGCGGAATATTGCGGTTTCAGCTCGTCACCGGGTTGAAGCCCATTGTTAATCCGACAAAACGGTCCATCGGATGGCAGATAATCGACAACCGCATTCAAGAGAGGGGCTGCATACCTTTCGTTCTTAAAGGCAGACCCCCAATAACTGGAACAAACGTTTCAACGCGAGGCAAACCCCTTGCGGATCAGTGCGCGCAGCGTATCAACATCAGGCTCGGCCCCGTCCATCAAAATAGTTTTCCATCGCTGCGTCGTCCATCTCGACTGCTGCTTTCGATGAGCTTTGCGCGCCATGCTGGCTTCAGCTCAGCCTTCAGGCTGTCGCGCACGGGTGCCTTGATCCAAGGACGCGCCAGATCTTCGCCCTGCCACAACCATTCCTTCATTTAGTCACAGATCAAAGCGTGCCTTCCAAGCTCGGGTCTCGGAGCGATGGGCATTGTTGACTGGCACGGCGACAGCTCCAGTGCGGTTTCGAATTCATGTAACGCAGTTTCGTAGTCAGCGCCAATTTTGTCCATCTTGTTGACGAACACAATGCGCGACTTTGTTCCGGTCGGCCTGAGCCAAGACTGTTCTCGGTCTGCGGCTCAACACCGCAGTACCGTCCAGGACAGTTACCGCACCATCGAGAGAAACGCCAATGAACGTCTACTTCGATGTTGAAGTCAACGCTGGCCGGGCGTTCGATGATTGTTTCATGCGCGTGCTTTTCACTGTCCGCGCTCGGTGCCGGTCTCGGTGCGGCTCCCAGAAAAATGTCTCGTCCGCCAGCTCGAAGTAATGTAATACCCGCTCCTGCTCCTGCTCCATCCAGTGCCATCGTTACCCGCACCATTCATGGGTCTTCGCCATGACGTGTCTTGCCTTGTATAAAACAGATACGTCGGAAACAGTGGTCTTACCCGCGTCAAATATGCGCGATTAATTCCGAACTTTCGGTATTTGTCGAGGAGTAGTCGTGCGTAGCCATTGTAAAGCTTCCTACGGGGTGTTGCACTCTTGAAAAAGTCAGGCAGCGCGCGCTCGCGGCTCCGATCTTGAAGAAATTTACACGGTAGTGGCTGAATGCCTTGTTTCGCATCAGCATTCTCTGTCGCGTGGTCTTCACGGCGCTTCGTATACAGCTGTCACCGCGAGGGATCTGGACAGGCGTCCATCAAGCTCGCCTGCAAGGCGCTCTCCATGGTGTTTTCGTTGACGTCGCCCGGGCAGTCCTCTGATCAACCCAGTTCGGCAATCCGCAAAGGCGCGCACACGGCGCTCGAGAGGACCTCGACGGGAACACTCATCCGATAGCATCGCACCACGCCGACGCTGGCCTGCGAGCGCACTTCTCGCACGAGAGACGGACCTGTCTCGCTCTCGCTCCGCGGACGCGGGCTTCGTGAGGCACTTTCCGTATCGCGAGCGCCGTGCGAGTTGAGTCTTCGTCGCTCTTGGTCACGAGACTCGTCGAAAGCGTCTGGGTGACGAGCACCAGCGCTCTCCTGTCGACTTCTTGTTCACCGCGATCATCCAGGTTGATTCATGAATTTCGTCAGAACCAAATGCGCCATACATTTGGCGTCTGGCGAGTATCTTCGCGTTTTTTTTCAGGCGGTGCGTGCGCGTTCGCTGGACGTGAGCATCAGCCTATATCCCGTCAGCACGCGTCAGTCGCGGCTGACGTACATCTTTTTGGTCTTTCTCTTGGCGGGTGGCGGGGACGTGCCCCACCCTACTACGGTTTGGTCAGACGGGGTTTTCACCCCCATCGGCAATCTTACTTCGGACCGCTTCGCCACCGTATTGGAGCGGCGCTGCTGCGCCGTCTTTAACGCCTTGCGTATCGAGAACACCGCGCAGGATGTGTAGCGCCACACCGGAAGGTCTTCACACGACGCACGATCAGAACCACGGGAGTGCTCCTGAAGGTTGTGGCTCTGTCGCCCCGATGTGAGATTCACTTCAAACCGTTGGTTCAGGCGGCACCTTTCGCAACTTTTCCGCATTCGCGAGTTGTCTTTGGAGTGGTTGTAAAAACGCGCGTACCAAAACGCCACGCTTCTGGGACACTGCTCTCAGGTGCATGGATTTCGCCAGTATTTGCGTTTCGGGCTGGCGCGGTTTGCGGAATCAAGCTGCTGATATCGTTGGCATCCGTTTTATCCCCCGTGTTTGCTGTCTTTGGTGCAAGGGCGGACCCCTGCGGCGAATAGTATGCTGCCGTTAGCGTGCAGCGCGGTGCGCATGTAGTCCAAAGCAATACGGCCGCTGCGCTTCCGTACCGGGGTAAGCGAGGGCGGCTATGCTTCAGCGGATCGGGCCAAAAAAGGCGGCCTTGGATCTTGGTCACATGCAATATGATGTACGCATCCGGGGCCGACCCCCCATAAGCGAGATTATGGCCCCGTATAGCGGAGAGGTCGCACCCCGTGTCAACACCGCCCCGCCCCCTTACCGATCCGCTAGAGCCTCTTGCCAACCGTTCCCGCCCACCATAAATCTCTCCAAAGTATATGAGGACGCAGTGACAGCCCAAGTAATAGGCCTATGCCGGTTTTCCTTATCCTGCCATCGGCGGATTCAGGTAGATCATGGACACCATCGAGGAGCGGATATTGCCTATTCTTTATGATGGAAGTCCCGCCTCGAAGAACGGTTTGCGCTGTTCGAGGCGGTGGCCCTCCCCTCCTGCGCCTCAGACGATACCTGGTTTTCGAGTCTGATCATTGTCGTGGGCGACCAGTTGCCTGCGCATCACCTTGCGCGACTGCAAGCCCTGATTAGCCGATATGCCGCAGGCCCGTATTCATGCAGAAGCCGCCCCGCCGCAGCGTTTGAAGTGATGAAGGCAAATTTTGTAACGCCGCGCGGCGATTGATTTTTCCCAATGCCCTGTCTGCAATTCCGCTTTGATGACGACGACGCCGTGCTGTTCGATTGATTGTCGAACGTTTGCGCAAGGCCGCCGTTCGATTGTGAAGGCCTGACGCGGCAATTCAAAAAGCGTCCTTTCCGACTGGAACAAGGGTTTCATCGCGGAATATGGGTCCCCGATGGTATATTCCGCACCGAAATTTCCGCCCCTTCGATGTGGCCGCTTAGGCATGTGGGTGAAGGCGATTGTCACCTGACAATATGATTTCGCCACAACAAGATCGGAACCGCTTTATGCCTTGTGGTCAGCTTTGACGAACCACGGATTTGTTTGTGCGCGGGCATTAACGACCTCTAACGACAGCCGCCAGAAACGGGTACAAAGGCGTTTCAGGTCCAAACCGCTGACCCTATGAAAACAATCGAGAATTTTCCGCAAACGCTTTGCAATCGACATCGACCGCGTGCAGCAGATCTTTGGTTGGCCGCTAAGATGCGCACAGTCGGGTTGTTGCCGCTTTTCCTATGCAGGGACGTCGGATTTTAAAACCGATCATGGCGACAAGGCGGATGGTGGCAGCCTTTCTCTATGGTTGAGGCGCGCATGAAGAGCGGTTCGCCTGTTCGAGGCGATACCCCTGCCCTTGCGTTGGCCCGCACAGACAGATCGGATTTCACGTTCCTGATCGTAACTGGCCAAATGATCCCACCCACCTGCTGGAAAACGCCTGCAAGCACTCACCAAAGATATTCCTCAATGATAATCAGCATACCGGCCCCGTTCCGCACCCGCAAGATTCATGGGCAAAAGCGATTCAAACGACGGCGTGGCTCGCTCAATTTGCCCCCTTGCCTGCAAATTCCGGCTGGATGACGACGATCTTTATGGCGCTGAAGCTTTGTCGAGAAGTTCAAACAAGGCGCCACCGATCTGGCTGGCATCACCCGCGCGGCACTCTTTCCGTCCGCGATGATTTCAATCAGGCTGATATGTGCTTCAAGGCAGACCGCGGGGGGATACAAACTGTTTCCCTACCATTACCCCTATTCTGCGATTGGCGCTGAGGATTGTGTGCAGGCCGACAGTGACGACCACCATCATAGGATCACGGTCACCAGAACCTAGGAAAAACCATGCCCACCCTCAGCCCTGCGGGAGAGGATATGATGATGCGCGGTCACAATGATTTCAACGGACAGCGCCTCAAAGGCAAGAGAACACCTTTGATTACCCAGCCCATGAATGAAAACACAGGGGCCGCCCATATCCGCGCGAACCTTCGGGATTGACGAGCCCACAGTGCGTGCGGTGTTTTCACGCCCTCCGGGCTAGCTTTTACGCTCGCCAGGTTAGAAGGTGAACATGCCTGTCGCATGACAATTGCGGCCCCCAGAGGGTAAACGCCGCGGCACTTCGTTAAAAGATGGAAAAAAAGCCGATCAGGCATAGCACACCAGTCGTATAGCGGAAAGGTGCAATGAAGGAGACTTCGCCGATCCGCATCGCCTGACATTGCGGTAAATATCCAACTGGACCAACAAACAGGCCGCGCACAATCGACATTCCATGATGAATTTGAAACAGCGCCGCCCAACTTGGGTTAAGTGGACGCGAGGCCCGCGCGCAGCCCATGACCGAAAACGTCGTGCCAAGTGTTCACAGTCATGCCCGACACTCACGCGACAAGCGGCGCGTGATCAGGTCGCGGATTGTCACTCCACGACAGATGCCAGCTCATAGAGCGAACCAAGATGTTGAAGCCCTCCCACACCGGGACGCACAATTCATTCATCACCCCGCACAGACGATGCACAATTGGCCCAGCATCCTGCGCCAAAGTCCTACCGCCTCGGGTTTAGAACAGCGCAGGACCCAAGCGTAACCGTCAGAGGCACCACCTGCATGATCGCATTCAGGGGTTGCCCAGCGGGCATGTTGAAAAGCGCGCTGAGAAGCAGATAAAGCTGTCGCAACCTCAAACAACCCCCGCAAGCGCAAATCAACGCTTTATCCCTGTTGCTGACCCTTCAAGCCGCAAAGCACCCAAAGCTTCCGCGCCAATCATATAGATCAGGCACGTTGCCAGGCAGACCCCGCAGAAAAGAATCAGCTTGAAAAAAGTGGCACCGCAACCATTGTGAGTTGGAAGTGTTATCGTTCATCACAAAAGTTCCCCATCGAGGACCATCATCATCAACGCGCGGATCGTGTTTGGAGACATAGCAGTTCCTTAACCTGTGAAGAACTTTGCGCCAATGTACGCGGGCAGGCAAATCCGCCACAATGCAGCAGGGGCCAAGAAAAAACCCCCGCAACGGATGGCTGCGGGGGTTAAAATTTTTCAACATCGCAGTGCGGAGTTTAATCGCGGCTGTCTTTTCGTCAAAGCTGGCTGCGTTTGCCAAAAACAAGTCGCCCCCGATTCACATCATTCAAACCAGGAAACCAGAAACCGGGGCGCGCAAGTGCGCTGCCTTCTCTGCCTTCAATGCGGCGTTGCCTACTACCACGATTTATCGCGCGTCAGCTGCCACACGGCGCATCTTGCTGGGTGCCCCGCCGCGTGCCCGCGAGGGATCACGTCCACGATAACGTTCTCTTTGAGGCCAACCAGCTTGTCCCGGCTTGCCCTTGCCACCGACCGCTTCGGGAGAACCCGCGTGGTTTCCTGGGAAGACGCCGCCGAGATGAAGCTGCGGAGTTGCAGCGGACGCCTTAGGTGTATGCCCAGCAGGATCGCTCGCCTTGGCGGCGAACGTCCCACCTTTGGAGATTGCCTTTTCGTTGGGCCTATCAAACTCTTGCTTGTCCACATGCTTCGCCTTGAGCAGCCGTCGTGTCACCCGATTCGCTGGATCTCCCCACTTTTGCCAACATCTGCGCGCACGATGACTTCGATGTGTTTGTCGTTAAATCTTTCACACCTTGCAGGCGGTAAACGTCCTGCACGTTTCCGTCGATCATGTAATCGCGAGCGCTTCGACCCCATGATGGCGAGAATGGTCATGCGGCGCAGGGTGCCGTCCATGATGTAATCGCCCTTCTGCACGAAGCTTCGCCTTCGGCCACAGGAATGGTTTGCCCTTCGGCACCCCATGTATTCGGACCTGTAAATCCGATCTTCAGAGGACTCGATCGCGATGCCGCGGCTTGTTCTTGTAGTGTTCTTTGCCCGTAACGCACATAGCCGTCGATTTCCGCGATGATGGCGTTATCCTTGGGCGACGCGCCTCGAAAACAGCTCAGCCACACGCGGCAAACACCCGTGATGTCCTTGGTCTTGGAGCCTTCACGCGGTACGCGCAATGACATCACCCGCTTGAATATCACTTCCGTCCCTCAATGGACATTAAAACAGCATCCCACATGACATCGGAAGGTGATCGGATTGCCTGCCGCATTGCGCACAGGCTCGCCATCGGGCACCCACAAGGATGATCTCCGGCTTCAGCTCGTTTGCCTTTTGGCAGTCCGAACGCCAGTCGATCCACGATTTCTGGGGTTTCTATGCCTGTCGCATCATCTGCTCGTCTTGAACACGAAATACCGGAGATCAGTTTCAACGTGTTTTATCTACCCGCCGCTTCCGCGGACATGATCGGCAGTGTGAGGGGTCCCATTTCGTACAATTTGTCACCGCGGGTTACAGTTGGCACCCTCTTTGACAAACAGGCTTGTCCGTACAAACCACTTTGTGCTTGCCCGCTCGTACGTTCTCGTCGATGATGAGCAAACTTCATGTTGCGGCCCATGACCATCGTTCTCATCCGACGAGTTTTGCAGTTTCAATGCTGTTCTCGTAGTGGATTTTTACCCACTGGGCAGCTTCTTGGAGGGACTGCTGGCCACCCTGTTGCAACGCCGGCCGATTGTGGAACGTCCGGCATCGTCAGCCTGTGTTGCCCGGCTCGCAATCGAACTGCGCGCGCGATGATACCCACCGCTTCGCCTGGGTTGACCAGCGTTACCGCGTGCAAGGTCACGACCATAACACATGGGCGCAAACGCCCTCTTTCCGCTTCGCATTGTAGCGGGCCGGAACGTCGCATTGCGGGCAGGACGAAACACCGGCTTCGTCAACCATATCGCCGAAAGCGCTCGTTACCGATCGGTGCCATTCCGCAATCAGCAACTTCATCTGTACCTGGCGCATGATGTCTTCAGCCACAACCACGGCCCAACAAAACGCTCCGCCAGCGACAGACGACTCACCAATCGTTTGACCGCAGCAGTTGCGGTTTAATCGCAATGTCAGTACCCAGTCGTGCATACGGAGATGCAATCCTTGCGGCAACGGTCCACCAGACGACGCGTCAGATAACCGATGTTCGCCAGTCTTCAAAGCCGTATCCGAAAGACCCTTACGGGCAACGTGGGTGAGTGAAAGTACTCGAGAACAGTCAGGGCCCTCTTTTGGAAGTCGAGATGATAGGTGTCTCGATGATGTCGCCATTCGGCTTTGCCATCAGGACCGCGCATACCGCCCAGCTGCTTTCATCTGGGCTGACGGAGCCACGCGCACCGGAGTGCGCCAGTCATGTAAACAGAGTTCGGCTCGTTCGGGACCCGTCCTCGGCATACGTGGGTAGCCGAAATAGCGCCCATTTCATGGCATCGTTGGACTTTGTCGTTTTACACTTGGACCATGCATCCCAACGGACTTTGTTGTATTTCGACCCTGAAGTGAATCAGGCCGTCCATATATCGTTGCTCGAAATCCTTGACCTGATTCACGGGTTTTCTTCCAACCAGTGGCCATTTGGTTTCCGGGATTCAACAATCGTCTTTAACCAAAACGGAAATACCGGCCTGTGAAGGCCTGACGAAAACCCATCCGTTCATGATGTGGGTTCACAGAAAAATAACGAAATTTCTTTCTGGCCGCAATAAGCGGTAGGACCGTATCAATAAACCTCCTTGCACTTCTTTGCTTGCGCAAGCAGACGGTTGGACCAGATCAAACGGTGCCTGTTGTATTCCAAAGGCAACAACGCGCCCAAAAGTACACGGCCGGGCGTGGTATTCAAACCGCACCATGAACCTCGTTGGCCTTCTTTGTTCGATCTGCTTGTCCGCGCTTTGGACTTTTGGCGTTTTGCAGGTGCACTTGGCCCGCGTCAAGTGCGTTGGCTGGACTTCGTCAAACTGTGCCGAAACACCATGCCTTCGCCTGTCTGCCCGTCCGCTCGAGGGTCACAATTAGTAAGAGACCCAAAGATCATTTATCCTGCGACGGAAACCAATAATCGGCGCGCCGTTTGCCAGGGCGACAGAACGTTGTTCGGTAGACATCATCAAGACGCGCGCTTCCAGCTGGGCTTCAAGGCTTTCAGGCGGGACGTGCACGCCCATGTTCTGGTCCACCGTCGGAAGTGGGCGTTGAAGGCGGAACAATACCAGGCGGGTGCAGCTGGATCGCTTTTACCTTCGATCAAAAAATACGGCTCGAACGCCTGGAATGCCAAGACGGTGCAGCGTCGGCGCACGGGTTCAAACATAACGGGGTGTTCGCGGGATCACTTTCTGTCCCAGAATGATCCCATAAACCTCGGGACGCTCTTTTTCCCACCAGCTTTTTCGCCTTTGCTTGACTTCGGAAAGGACAAGACCTTTTTTGCCTCAAGGACGCGAGTAGATAAACGGCTTGAACCAAGCTTCCAGCGCCATCTTTTTCGGCAGGGCCACAAACTGGTGCAGCTTCAAGCTCGGGTCCGGTTCACAATTTCACGGGAAACGGCCCGAAGAAGTCGACGCGCTTCCCAAAAAGGTTGTCTGACGGAACGGGACCCCTTGCTTGCCCTTCAGGGCATATCGGAGAGGTGATTTCAGCGGGACGTTTGTTGGGCAACCGTGATTCCACGGGCGGCCACCCGACGGGGCCGTTGTTCGGAAACAAAATTGCGTTTCTACCAATGGATTCCTGCAAAAAAACATTCCCGGCTTTTTTCGTTCCCGCCACTCCGATTAAATAATTCGGGCGCGGCGGCAGTTTTTCTTTATTCAGGGGGCGGTCTTAAGGGGCCGGGTTGTTTTGCGGTTTTGATCACCCCGCGGGCATTTTACAGGGGTTCGTTTTAAGGGTCGGAGGGTCGGCCAAAGCGCCCCCATCCAGCGGGGGCACCAGCGGGCGCAGCTCTGGCGGAATCACGGGGATCACGTCAGAACCATTCACTCGGGGCGGTTACATCCTCTCTCTTT
>Ga0163217_1005731_pt1 | contig 13790 bp, 13 predicted proteins | sample SynspAceP_FD_185933 | JGI IMG/M metagenome (GOLD analysis project Ga0163217, IMG submission 185933) | Saline lake microbial communities from Ace Lake in Antarctica - Synechococcus sp. Ace-P (PacBio error correction) | ecosystem: Environmental > Aquatic > Non-marine Saline and Alkaline > Saline ... | reverse complement strand
AACCGAAAACGTTCGATTCATGATAGTCCGTCAAAAATTACTTGCGGACGAAGCCGGACCTGCCGATAGCCGCGAAGCGCGACCCACGGGCGGCGCCGCAGGAAAGAGGCCGACACGGCGCAGGCGAACTGGGGTGACGTGATGGAGACAGGCGGTGCTAGCAAAATTCCGCCTTAAACTCTGAACCACCTCGAAACCGTGCGACTGACGCGGCGCCTTATTCTGGAACGCGCGGTCTACTGAACAAGGACGCGATGGTCTGCGTGTGGGTGAGGGATATCGGGGTTGAGATGCCGTTGCCCCTGGACAATGGCGGGAATAAAACGCTTATGTTGGCGGCGCTGAAAACGGCAAGGGCGTGCCAGGTCGATCAGAATCATCGAGGCGGCGGCTGGGCCTTGTGCCGGCGCAAAAGCGGACCCGCGGCGGGCGTGTCTGCCTTAATAGGACCGCTTCTTCAGCTCCGGCCGAATACATTGTTTCCGGCCGAGTCCGCGACGCGCGCCGGGCCGCCCGGGCAGAATATGACCTTTGGCGGAACCGCCCGAGCGTATTGGATCCCTCGAATGCCAAGGGGCGAGAAGTACGTAGCAACGTCTCCGGGAGAGCCGGACTTGTTCGACAAATCCCGCCACGCTGTCAAGCGTGCAAAAGGCCCGCAACCGGCGGTGCGGTGCAAGGGGGCAGGCCGTGATCGTGTCCGAGGGTATACATGGACGTTATTCGCGCTGGCAGAGGGCCGGGGATTCGAGGCTCGCCGGTTGCCCCCCTTGGCACCCGTCTGTCACGCGAACATTACGCTGCACATGCTTGTGGCGCATGCGCCCGAAGAAGGCCGGCATTTCATCGCGCTGGACTGCGATTAACCGGCGGCCTTGCGTCGCTGTCGCTGACCTCGCGCGGGACGATTGATCGTGGCGCTGCGCTGTTGCCGCTGCTGGGTGGCGGGCCAATCTCGGGCTGGGCGCGGGTTTGCCATGAGTCCCGCGCGGGATGGACCCGGGATCGCACTCGCTCGCTGAAACGGCGAGGCGAGTGGCAAGCAGGGCGATTGCATGGACACTCATCGACGCGCGCGGATCGCCGGTAGGTGGTGCCACGCGTTTGCTGTGGCAGAGGAGAGCCACCGAGAGCTAAGGTTTTCGACTAGTCCCCGAACTCGCAAGGCGCGCTGGAATAAAACCTCTGCCGCGAACAGATTTAAGCAGGTCGGTCGTATCCGTTCCTTCCGCAGCCATACGGCGCGACGGCGGAATTAAGGAAAATGCGCTGGGACCTGAATTCCGCAACTGCGCCAAACCCCTGCAGGGCGGCAAGGCGTTCACGCCGCGGGCAAGTCGACCGCGTGGAACCCAAGCAAACAAACCGTGGGAGCGTGCACCGCGACGCCCTGTGGCCAGGCAACCGCAGAGAGCTGCTGCCCTTGGGGCGGGTCAGCCGCGATCCAAAGCCATATGGCGCAAGCTTGTCTGTTCTGGCCACGCTTGAATCGCGACGGCCTGCGGTGCTGGCCAAGATTCATCGCCGGCGCTAGAGCTGATGGATTTGCGCGAATCCGAAACCAAATGTGCATGTATGCTGCAGATGCGATCCTGCGCGCCCCGACGGGGGCCGGATTCTGCGGCGCCAGCGGTGGAGACAGAAGAACTGGGGGCGCATGACCGGTCGTCGCCACCTTGATCGGCAAACCCGGGATGGGTGGCAGATCACATCGGGCCTGTGCAGAGCCGGGTGACACACGTTTGCGGCAAGCTGGGCCGACCGAGGAGCTTGCCAAGACTCGCCGCCGAGCCGCGCCAATGCCCCTGCGAAGAAGAAGAATGGCGCGCTATGCCATCGACGCCGCAGTACGAGCCTGACATGGCGTTCCGGCAGGCGATAAGAGGCGCTTGATAACTCTGACGTCATCGCCAGCGGCAAGCAGCGCCGAGATGGTCGTCGCCGAAAAACGGTGGCCACATTGGACAGCGAACAGCTGAAAATTCCCGCGCGCTATTGGAGGGAAAGCCCTGGACCGATTGCAAAATGCCCGGCGGCGACCCTATAGTAGTATCATAAGCGGTTCCGTCCGGGGTGGATTTACGTGCTTTGGATATGTTGTGCAACAGGCGCTGGGAACACTCAGGCCCCAATTGCCGGTGCGAATCGGGACGTCACAGTTGTGCGTTGATTTCGTATTCTAAATCCGACATCCCACCGGAACCAGATCCGCATTTTCGCCCTGAACGGCAATCGTCGCCGCGAAACAACGAAGAGCCCGCCACATTGGCCGCCAAAGATAACAGAACGACCGCAAGGACGATTGGCCGACAAGCGAACATCAGCCTTAATATGATGCCAGGCTTGCGAAGTCAAAAAAGATGATTCTAAGACGCGGTTGCTGCGAAGCAGTTTGGCCCATATATCACTTAATGAACCAGATTTGAACGCCGTCCATGCGCACGAGCAGTCAGCTCTGAACCAAAGAACGAAGGGACGTCATAGATTCGATGAAGCTGATCCGAAATAGAGGCAATTACAAGGCTCACCGAAGAAAGAAGATCACGAGGAAAAGCGAAGAGCCCGCTGGCCCGAACTAGAAATCAGCCACAGATCCAAAGGTTGGCCGCGACGTCACAACCTGGTGGCGCCGCACCACGCTTGCAAAGCTAGGACCGCTACGGAGGCGATCCAGTCAGCGTATGGTATGTCTGTCTGGCGGAAGATTGGGCGGCGAGCCCGCGAATTTTGCTATCCCGCGCCCGAGGGCGCAGCATCGCCCATCGCCCAAGCCGCTATTCGAGGCTTGGCCGCTAACACGGGATGGAGTCCTTTGGGCTGTTGCGGAGAAGGCGCCGGGCTGAGCCTTTGCAGGCGGAGTTCGACCGGAGATCATGGCGCGACGAACTCTGACCGAAGACATTTTTGTGGCGCCGACCGTCCACTTCCGCACCTTTTGAAAACAACCCACATTCGCGCAAAACACGAGCTGGGGCGAACGAGACGACAGCGAAGTGCCCGAGTTGTCACCCCGGGTAAGCCGATTGCGCCGTCCAAAGATAAGCGGATAGCGGCCTGATCTTGACGCCGACGGGCACCCGATCGCCAAAGACGACGACAGAGGATGAACGAACGAGCAGGCAAACATGTCGCTGGCCGCGATGGAGGCGCGCTTGAAAGCCGCGCGTGCTTGGAGACAGCTGGAAAATAATCGCTTGAGGCGAGGTATTTTTGGCTAAACATGTCACGAACCGGGAAATGCAGGGAGGCGCACAATGCGGATGTGGCGAGGCGAGCGCGACTGAACGGAGAGACAAGGCAGCTTTATCACCAACGAAGAGGCGCAAAACGTGTTATCCAGTCTGTCTGCGTTCAGGAAATCGTGGAACTGCGCTGTCGTGATAGCTCGCCCTTCACACAAACTCACAACAACCGATATCGAAGCGCTAGATTCGACCAGCTGTCCCGGCAGGTGCAAAAACCGCCGCAGTACACATCGCAGATCGAGCTCTGCGATTGGTGGAACACTGGCCGACCCCCCACAGGCCCGGACTCAAAGCCGCCGCGAGATTCATCGACAGCATATGGCGCGGCCGCGAGCATTTGACTCCGACTGGTGGAAAGAAGATCGGCCGCACCACAAAGGCTGGTCGCTCGGCTGGGCAAGGCGCTGATTGAACTGGGTAATCCTACCGACAAGATCGAAGAGTCTGCGCGGTCGAATATTGGCACCAAGTCGTGCCAATTACTCGGCGTCGACCATCAACCGAATTGCCGCTCGCATCGTGAGCCAAGTTCCAGAAGGGGCAGGAAAGAAAGGAAGCCGTTCAGGCCAAGAAGGAATGGGTCGAGTGCGAACCTGCGCCTTCGTGATTGTCCATCGCGAAAAGCCCTACGGAGGCGACCGCTGGCCTGCAATCTTCCCTTGATCCTCGTATTCAAGAGGCAAAACATCGGCCGTGGTGAGTGAAAGGCGCGTGGGATAAAAGATTACGAAAATACAACGATCAGCGGCTATTAAGTTTTACAGCACCATAAGCAACGTTGGTGGATATTCGTCAGTGCGATCACCCGCTGTCCATCGCGGATCAGGCGCGCACGACCCGGATGTTCCGGTCCACATGATCGAGCGATCAACAAGCTGGTCCGCACGGCGCCGGCCAGATGCTGCACGAAAAATCGAGCCGGGAACCGACACCGGAAGAGCATGGCCGAAAAAAGCTGCAGATGCCACTGCGAAAAAAGTGCGCAACGGTGTGAAAAATCGCCAAAAGAGCCGCATTTCCTTGGAAACGCCGAATGGCGGACGAGGAAAGACAGCCAGCTTGGCGACTTTCATCGAGACAAGAAACGCCAAATCCTGCCGTGGAAATTCCGCCATTCAGGAAAAAACCTGAAAGAGAAAACACACGACCCGCGTGCTCGGCGTCGCGCGTGACGAACCGTGTTGAAGGATACGCTGTGCTGCGCGGATGCGATTGTTTGGGTATCGCGGATGAAGACACGACCACACGCGTGGAAGGATCGGTCAGCAGTCAGCGTGACGCGCGAACGGATCGTCAGATCGAAGCCGAAGGCGCTGCGCAAGCTCAAGCATCCGTCGCGCAGCCGCAAGCTGCCCCGCGTCGCTTCTGGCCATCAAGTAAACGATGGGTTTGGCTGTCAAAACATTTTCGGCGAGGTTGGGCTGGCACAGCAGCGCGCCGCCGGCGAAGACTATTAAGGGTTTCACAATCACGCACCCAGACGAATCAAAGGACGGTTCAGGTCTATATGGACCGCATCGAGCGGCGGAAAGATTAACCCGACAGACCGAATGGAGCACTCGGCGAAGACGCTACGAGATTGATCCGCGCCGTATTTTAAACGCTGCAAAGCCAGACGGCCGCGCCGAGCGCCGCGTCTCCTGCGCTAAGGCCCACCAGCAGATGATCGACGAACAAGGGATTGCGCCTCTGTTTCGGAAAAAACTACAAACGGCCAACGGACTGAATTTTGGAAAAAAAGGCGGAGCGGCAAAACCCCCCCTTTTTGCTTTTACACCAGATATTTGCGGAAGTGATTCCACGGTGCGCTGCCACGAAGCTACATGCCGCTTCATATCCGATCAATAACGCGGCCCCGTCCCCCTTGCTCGTTGTGGAAATTTCCGTTGGTTGGCCCCCTCGGTAGATGAAGCGCCTGCTAAGTTCTGTGATCGTGTGACGTCCAAGAGACCGGCCTGATACGCGGGCCAGCCCTCGTCTCATCTCCTCGCTCGTCCAGGATCCGCCGTATGTGGTATCAGCAGGGCGCTGTCGCGATCCAGGGCACATCGCCGCGTCAGGCTGGCTGGGCCATAGTAGGGCACGGCGGCTTTCAGCTCTGGGTAGGCGACACGGCCGCAGTCGTTGGCGAGCCGCGCCATAAGGCAAAAGCAGAAGTGATAGCCGACCGGCCCCGTGAATATCCTCGTGCGTCATCATGAATTCTAACAGCGGCAAGAAGTCGTTCATTCAATTGGTCGGATCGACGGTCTGCTTGACAGAATACGCAGGCCTTCGGGGGTCAATTTGGGCGCGGGGTAGGCGCGCCCGCCAGACGCAAGCGCCCCGCTCGGGGCCGCTATTTAGTCGTCAATTAAATCCTGTCCTGGCCAGGGACAGAACGGGCGACGTCTTCGAATGTACGGAGGTGTTCAAGCCCGCGATTTTTCGTGCACGACGACAAACAGGGGGCAGGGGGCCTTCCGCGTTTCGGCGGGGGCGACCCAGATAGCCGCGCACATCGCCATGCCGTATGGGGGATGGGGTAGGTGATGGTATTCGGGCAACGATGCTTTCGTCATTGAACGACACCTGTTCGGCCAGCGCATAGTTCGGGGCATTCAGGCCAAGGAGATGCCCGCGGCGGTCATGACCGACAAACGGCGAAAACTTGGCTGCGGGCCACCAGAAATGGCGCTTTTGGTGATCATGCCGTTGGAGCGTAGAAAATCGTAAAGTTCTAGCGTTTGGGGGTCAAAGTCCTTGCGCGGTCAGGTCGCGGTCATGTCGTCCTTGATGTGGCGATGGGGATGCGGCAGCTTTAGCAAGAATTGCGCAGCCAAAGCAGAAAGCGGGGCGGTGATCACCAAATGATGATCGCCGCCCGCGTCAAGGCCGATTTTTCGGCGAAAAATCGGAATGCCCAGACTTAGCCGCGCGCATCAAAAAAGACTTCGCGCACGTCGTTAACTTGCGGACGCGTTCAGCGCCAGCATCAACCGTGCATCCGCCACATCGGGCCGGTTGCAGCTTGTTCGGGGCGTTGGGTCGTCAAGGAAGCAGGGTGTTAACATGCCCGGCGCAGACGACAGGTACAGCGACCGCCCCATTTCGCCGCTATTTCTTCCGCCAGATTGCCAGCATGCCGTGCACGAACCATTTCGTCGCGCCGTAAACAGAGCCTTTGATTATGCGCGCGTCCTGCCGCTGATTGTCCGGTCAGAACCCATATGCCCCCGCGTCTTTTCAGATGGGGCAGGGCCGGCTTTGACCGTTTTCAGCAGGCCCATGATGTTCAGATCCACCATGACCCTGCCAGTCTCGATATTGCCCGCCCTCGGCCCCGCGCTGGATTGTGCCCGGCCCGGCGTTGGCAAGGCGGCATGCACGGTTCGCCATGCGATTCAGCAAGCGCTTTCAACGCCTTGGCTTGGTCGTCATAGCTGGTTGCGTCGCCGCGGCAACGCCATGGCGTTATCAACAAGGGTCGGCCACCAGAGTCGGTCAATTGTGTCCTTGGGACCGTGCGAAAGCCGACGTTCCATTCCTGCCGCGGACGGCCTTGCGGCGCGGTGGCTTCGGCCGATGGGCCGCTGGGATGCGCCCGTGATGGAAGAGTGTCCCTGTGGCCGGCGCCATGCCGTGCTCTTATGCTATGTGTTGGCCGGGTTCAACGCCGCGGCGCGGCACAGGTTCAAATGATGCAGCATAGTTATTACACGGATAGTCGGACGCGCGAAGGTGCAGGGGCTTTAACGAATCACCCGCGGACGTTGGCGGGCATGGCGCATGCAGGGGACGGGTCTGCGTGAGCGGGCTGGTTTCGTGCCCGCCACACCTCGGCCAGTTTGTGATGACCAGGAAAACGGCCGACACCAGAGTGCAGTACCGAATCGACGCGCCATTTTTTCGGGCTATATAACTTTGTTGTCCGCCGACGGACTTGGACCCCTGCTGTATATGTACCTATCTGACCCCGATACCTTTACGAGGTGGACCGGCCCCACGAACATGGCTCCGCTCCATTATCAGGCAGGCGATGTATGCCTGTTGTCGTCTGTGTAATGTTATTCGGTTGCCGATGGGCGCATGGTGCTGGGGCCACGTAAAGTGCAGGATTTATTTGTTTCGATAAATAAACCGCGCCTGACGCTGAGGCCGCCCACCGACGTCAGTTGTGGCGCTACCTAGGGTGGAGCGGTGAGCCACAAAAAGACTCACTACCGCGGCCTCCATTATGCGGGGTCGATTCTGGCCCGGTACAAGCCCTAGGCTTGTCCCCTATAGTCTGTCTGTTGGGTATAGAGCTTGGGGGCATACCCAGACTTAGACGGACAGAAACAGGTTATGGACTTGGCTTATTGCGTTGGCCCCTCTTTTGCGTGAAACGTCAAGAAAATACATCAAAAAAGGTTAAAACCGTGAAATTTCCGTTCCGGTCAGAGGATCATGTCGGCATCCGGCGCAGGCGGTTACTTGCCCGGCGTGTGTGTGGATCGTTTTACAAACACCCCATGCATGATGCGCGTGCAGTGCCTGCGCGATCTGGGTGGGTGATCAAGTTCCACTGGCTAAGCGCGAGGATGTTTCGACCGCGAACAAGCTGGAAACCGACTCGATGCCGGATCGCCTTGCAGAAAACGTCCCGGTAGAGCGAACGGATGGGAGCCAGGGATGATCAGCGGCATTCGTTTGCGGCCGCACTTGAATAGCATGGGCGAAACTGACCATCCCTCTTGGCGAACGATCGGATAGATCGTGATGGAAAGCCCTCCGGCGGATCGATACCGTCGCCTAGTGAGTTTGCCAGCGTATTTACAAGAACTTTCCAGCGGCCTGAACGACTATCGAGAGTTCGTATGAACGATCTTGCGCTTCCGGAATATCCTAAAGCCAGACGCATGACGCCGTGCCTGTCTGACGCTCGCGCTTTATGGCGCTGGCGCTGGGCCTTGGGCGCGCAGCGGGATGGGGCAGGTCTGGCCGAACCCGCAGTGGGCTGCGTTTATCGTCTAAGTGATTGGCGTGTTCGTCCCGGCGCGAGGGCCACAACCCAACGGCGGTGGTGCGGCCCCGATGCGGAAACGCGTGCACTGGTGTGGAGCAAGCCGTGTGACGCGCACGCGTGCGCTACGGTCTTTGTTACGCCTAGAACCCTGCGCTCATACTGGCACATCACGGACTCCCCTGCGCCCGATGCATTGATTGCGGCTGGCCGCTGGCCGCGGCGTTCATGTCAGCTGCGCGATGGCGATATAACCTGGAGTCCGCGGTTTTGTGGCGCCTGCAGGGACTGGTGCGCCTTCGCTGAGGCGGGATCACGTTGAGTCTGGGGTTGATGCGAAAGGAACAGCGCGCCGCGATTCACGCAGGCTTTTTAAGCCGATGTTCACTGCTAAGGGGCGCATTCGTGGACGGCTGAAATCCCGGGCGTAGAGCGAGTCTGGGGCGGGCGGGCAGGTCGCGACAGCGGAGCGGTGTTGAAGTCGCTGGATCGACGGGGCGCGAGGCGGCGGGCGGGTGCATGCACTCGGACGGCGCCATGATTGCGGTGACTGGTTTGGCGCGGGGCACGGCGCGGTCGGATGATCGATGCTTGACGTGCGCGGATTGGGTGACTGGTGCTGGCCAACCGGGGTGCGCGTCGTGATCTCTTCGGGATTAATAGCGGAGTGTTGGCGATCGAACGGAATTCCACGTGTTGGCCCATAACGCCCTGCCGTCGCTAAGCCGGCCTCCTGCGCTGTGCACACGGCCCGGATGCCGACACGCGACTGATCAAGGCTGGCGTGGCAGACGTTAGAATGCCACGGTTCACGCAATCACCGGATCGACACGCTGTCGGGGCTGGCCGCGCGCTTGGCGGATCGCAGCATTCACCCGACGTTTGCGTGTCGAAACGGTCGCCGCCGGCCGATCTGGCGCAACACTGATTGCCAGTGGCGCGGCTTCGTGGCCCACGAACCTTGGTCGGGTGATGGCAGGCCGGAAGGTCTGCGATTGGCGCCGGACGGGGCTGCACAGGTCGGGCTATCCGGGGGTCTGAGAGCGATGCAAGAAAACTGCAGACGCCGCCGACGTTTCACCCTCACGGCACCCTGTATCAGCGATTGGCCGGCGATGTGCTGCAATACTGGGCAGGCCCGCTTAGCGCCGCCAAAAGGCCACGCTATGGCTGGCAAAGCACCCTTGCAATTTTCGCCAGCGCGCGATTGGCGCGGCTGGGGCTGGGCAGATCGCCTGCGGATCAGGCGGCCACGACGAACTTCGACTGGGCAGGGCCAGGCTGGTGACGGGATCAAAGTAGCGCGGGATAAATCATCAGGCACGGCATGAACGAGGGCCGTCAGATCCGGGCTTGGCGGCGCGGCGCCCAGCGGTACCCTCTCGATCATCAGAGTAGACCCCCACCCGGTCAATGAACGGTAGACAGATGTGTGCCTCAAGGCAAAGTAGACGCAGTTTGCCGCGCAAGCGCCTCGAACCCAGCGTGTCTGGTCATGGATACCACACCATGCGGGTCCACCGAGGCCCAAATCGCTGGGTGGATCGCATCCATGCCGGGACAGCACTGGGCAGGTACGCATTAGTTCGGCGCGTCTCGGCACAGCGCCATTGCGTCAGGGCCATATTTTTCCCACATTCGGAGGAGTAGCGGATTTATAAGGACCATGACTGCCCGGCCGGATTGGTCGCGCGGGCGCGCGCAGCATGGTCCGCGTTCAGTGGGGTCACATCGGATGTCCAAAACCGGATTCGAGGCATCGTCCGCCACTTGCCCCGGCACCAAGATCCGCCGCCCTGCGGGAACACGGCGCGCAGCGGTCGGTGGGTGCGGCAAGATTGTATTTCGACAGCCCGCGCTTTGATCAGCTTTGCAATTTTCGGCCGGTCCGCGCGGCGCGGGCGCCGGCGGGGCAGGAAGTCGCAGGCGGCGGCGATTAAGGTTTTCAGCTGCGACGGCTGGGGTTGGGTCATAGTGAAAATCCGACCGGAGTCCAGCACCAAGGGCGACAGGACGGGATTCAGGTCGGTCGCCAAGTCCGCGTAGAGCGCAAAAAGCCATCCTCGATCCGGCCATTATCGGGTGTCTTGCGGCGCTTTGGGACGCCCAGATCATATACGGCGGACTGTCCACCGCTGACGGTGTCAATCCTTTGGTTAAAAGCGCATCAGGTAGTTCTGCTAAAGACTTTTTAGCAGGGGGCATAGCGATTTCCAAATGCTCAGCTTGTGCCCGTTCAGCGCGGAAATCCGGTGCATTCTCGCCACCGCGCGGGCTTTGGGCCCCAAGGTGTGATCACATCCGGTCACAACGCTCGCACAGCCGCCATGGTTGTCGCCATATCTGGTTAGAAGTGTCCGACATGGCGGTATAAAGGTATTCATTTCGCCCCGTCAAACAGCGTGGGGCGCCGCGTTAAGGCGGCGGCTGGGCGGCGGTCAAGCTGGCATACAGGTGCGTCGGTGCAGCCCTCAGCCTCAGTTAAGATAGCGGGCTGGCGCAAAGCGGACGGGTTTATGGCCGGCGCCGAAGAGAATACGACACTCGAACCCCAGTTGCAGACGACACGTTTATAATTACCGCAACGGCCCCCGCCAGCAGCGCGTGCGGCGAGTCGGATCATCGCAGAGCGTGATGCGCGGGCGGGCGTAGTTGGGTTCGGTGAAATTAGCCTTGGGGCGGGGTGGGCCGGCTGTGGTTCGGGTGGGGTCTGATGAGGATGGCGCGCGGTCGATGGTCGGTCTGCGCGGAGTGAGAACAGATTTCGCGGTAAAGGTGTCTGCGCACATAAATGCGGGCCCTGTGCCTTGCAGGGCGACGGCCGCGTCGCCCCCGATTTTCTGGTCGATCACAGACATAGGCCGGGTTCCGGGGGCGGCAGGGCGGGATCAAAAGGCGTGTATTTCGAACAGATGGGGCGGCGGGCGATATCATCCATCGCGGCGGGGCCGGTCCAGCAGGGCGGTATCGGCAAGGGGGATCGTCGCGAGGGATACATTCCAGAATCACTGGGCTGGCGGAAGAGGCGTAAATTGCATGCCCGGGCTGTCGATCACAATGGGCCCGATGGGCGGGCTTTCTCCATCCACCCGGCCGGGCAGTGGACAGAGCGGTAGAAAAGGCCTCTCTTCAACCACGCACAATTAGGGGGCGGCGCGTTTGGCAGCGACAGGCTTCGCGCGCGAGGCGGTGAGCGGGAATGGCCCCAGACCGCCGAACGGATATCGCATCGTCACTTGGCAGGCCTAAGGATATGTCCCAGCCCGCCCCGTAGCCAGGAATGCGCCGCACGCTGGATCTGGATTTACATACAAATTTACCCCTCCAAATATCGGTCAGAAATTACCCCACCGTTCATAACGAAAAGCCGCACGCAGTGTTATTCCCTGCGGTCGGCTGATGTCAGGTCTATGATCGCACGCGGTCAGTAGCGGCCGGTTGTCGCAGACGATAACGGAACAGTTCAACGGCGCTCAAGCGGAACCTGTCGCGGCAGCGATGGCTATTGTTGAACTGCAAAACGGCGCTTCGGTACATAGACGGTTATCAACCCTGTCGCGATCGCAAAGTCGCGGGCATGAAAACATGCCGTGCCCGGCCGTGTCAGGCGTAACACAGCACATAGGACAGACGGCGCTGGCCACGGCCAAGTTCAACATCTTGGGACCCAAACAGTTTGCTCTGTGATCTCATTCCGGCTCGTTGCGGGAACACGAAGACACCCGTGCGGGATCAGCTATGAGCGTCAGAAGGACAGACCGCCACTTTGCGAGCCAGCGAGCTTCGGATTGCCAGTGATTTTCTGGCTTCTCGAATGTCACCGCAAGGTCCTGGAACCTGTCGCGCCAAGGCACGAGGTAAAAGTTGCGGGCTTGTCGGATTTTGACGCATGATCGGCATCCGCCATCGCGCAGGGGGCGACATCGTTACGGCGGATTGTTGAACAGTCGTATATAGAACACTTCGGCTTTTTGATCCCGCGCGCGCCACGGTGGACGCGGGCGATGTCAGGTTCGAATCGCAACTCCGCCAGCCGGCCGCCCAGGCATGGGGATCAGGACCGGGTGGGGCGTTTCAATCGGATGACGCCTGACCGTTCAACAGCAGCCAGATACCGACACAGGTAATGCACCGTCACCAGGCCTAAGCGAGCGCAAACCTAGCACTTGTTGGATCGGGCGGGTCTTGATCCCCGGCAGCTTGCCCCGTACTTGATGGCGGACGATAGTCGGCCCTCTCGGGCGTTATTGGCCTTGCTGGCCATAATTGCTCAAAGGCCACAGCGTAAGGGTGACAAAGATGTAGCTCTCTGACCGTCGACCTGCATATCCTTCTTCCAGCAACGGCTTGGTCGTTTGTCTGGCCTTGCGGCGACCAGCAGGCCGGCCTGTCGACTCCGACCGCTTCTTCCAAAGCGTCAGATCCATGGTGTCGCCCTGACGGCGATTTTCGTATCGGACCCATGTTCCCCAGCGTTCAGGACTCCTGGCGGTGAACCCCAGCGCGGGGGGCCACGGACCCTGCGGGCGAGTGGCGGTTGGACCGCGCGGTTGCGCGTTCACGGTCAGGTGGATGCAACGCCGCTCACCTTCACGCAGGGGACAGAGCCTTCCGCAAAAAATTTCGGATTTGTTCCCCGGGGTGCCCAGCGGCGGACAAACGCATAGAAAAGGTAGGGCGCAAGCGGCCAGACAACCCAGCGTGAACACGACGGGCGGCGCCTTCAGTGAAAGGCGCTCAATGTCAGGAATTAGCACTGCTCTGGTCTCCTCGACCTGTTATTGTTCTGCCCTCGGTCGTCTTTTCTTTTTTACCTACGGGAAAAGACGCGGGGAAAGATAGTTTGGCAGACGCAGGCGGGGTCTGACTTGCGCTGTGTTGCTTTCGTGTACGACTAGCAGGGAATGCTGCCACTGCAAGGTGTTGTTAAAGTAGATTTTAGTCCTTCATTCTCGCAGGGCTGGGCGCCGTTGGCGCTTTTGCCCAAGGCGGCTCTAAGCGCGTGGTCATTGATACGGCGTTCCGCCGTAAGAATCATATCGGACGACCTGCGCGACCTCAATTGCCGCCGACCCGCGCGTGGAATTAAAAGCCGCCGGGGACTTGGACGTTCCAGCCAAAAAAACGGCAGGTAATCCTTGTACGCGCGGCTAGATTCGGGGCGGTTCAGAGGCGGCTTGAAAGAGAGTCGGGCAGGGCCTGGACCGGCACCGCGGACAGAATTGCCGGCTTTGTTATAGTCCGGTAGTTGCCGTAAAACTTCAGCGGGATTGGCGCGCTCACAGCACCTGTATGCTGCGGGCGCGTCGAGGATTGACGGTCACAGCGGTGCGGGCCATGATTCCAGCATCCGCTGCCAAGAATTGCCCCCGGCGCACCATATGCACGCGTGTCACTGGACGCCTGCCTGCCGGAAAGGCGTTGATTTGATTCCGCTTTTGTGCGGGCTGCTGGTCATTGTCCAGCGGGTTGCGCCTTGAACACCTAGATTAGCTCCGACTTGCCTGCTGGCGCGCCTTTTGCAAAAAAGGGCGCTCGATGACGACGGTCCAGGAACTCTT
>Ga0163217_1003183_pt1 | contig 13791 bp, 21 predicted proteins | sample SynspAceP_FD_185933 | JGI IMG/M metagenome (GOLD analysis project Ga0163217, IMG submission 185933) | Saline lake microbial communities from Ace Lake in Antarctica - Synechococcus sp. Ace-P (PacBio error correction) | ecosystem: Environmental > Aquatic > Non-marine Saline and Alkaline > Saline ... | reverse complement strand
GGCTCACGGCCAACGTCGGCGCCGGGGAAGCAGCCTGCGCATGCGAGCCCAGGCCGGCACGCCAGGCGGAGCTGCGTGGCCCGCCCTCTCAGCGAACATGGTTGCCGCAACAGGTGTGCTGGAGCGACGCGAAAGGGCGTTGCGACGGGGTCGGCAGCCCCCGCGCTACATATGGGTGGCGGAGGCAGTTTCCCTTCGACGGACTCGCGGTGGAGGTCGGGCCCAGGCGCGCCCCACACCGATCGGCGGACGGCTAGTGGCCAGGGCAGCCTCGATTCCAATCCGCTGGCGGCCAGGCGGCTCGCTCACGGTTTGAGCGTCCATGTGCTGGAAGCTGCTGGGGCAAGGAAACTCACGGCCAGCGGCGGAATCCGCGAGCGGTTGTTCCAGCTTCAAGGGTCGCTTTGAGCCGCTGGAGGGAGGTTTTGGTGACCTACACCACCAGTGAAGACCAATGAGCTCTTCGCGCCCAGCTGGAGGGTCGCCCGGCTGCCACTGGAGATGTTCAGCCAACTGGTGGGGGAGCTGGCCGTTGACCCAGGGGGGCGAGTCCGCTGCCCAGGGGGCCGGGCGGAGGATCTGCGGCACGGTTGTGATTGAAACGTTTCGGGGAATCGACGACACCCAGCTTCAGGGCCCGCAACTGGCCAAAGAGCGCCTTGCCGCCTTCAGGTGACCTCCAGAGGAATCGGCCACGATGCGTCTGCAGGATCTTGCGCGCCTGGTCGATGCGATCTCACGCTTGCTTTGGTCCAACGGATGCGCAGCTTCGCCCTCGATCTGGCCGCCAAAGGGCATCTTCTGCAGAGGGGCGCCGGACAAAGATAAGCGCTGGGACTGAGCCTTCTGGTGGGTGACGATTTCCAGGGGGCCCTCAGCGGTGGTCAGGGTTCCTTTGGCTTCGATGGCCTTGTTCGCTCAGCCTGCTGGCTCTCTTCACCCCCTTGCCGGCCAGCTTGCGCGGCGTTTCTTCATTGAAGGGTCAGTACCAGCTCGGTGATTAGGAGCCCCAGCTTCTCGACCACCATCGCGCTGCGCGAGGGCTTCTTTGAATTGACACCCGCTGAACCTGGAACAGGGGAATTGTCGCTGGCGGGCAAAACCTGAATGTCCAGGGTGCCCTTGTCGCGGGTGGCGCGCTTGAAAACGCGTTCGATCTTGATCGCTTGAGGTGCCCCAGGTCCGGAGGCCGAGGCTTTGCGCTTGCGGCTATCGAGTCGGGCGATGGCCTGCCGCTTTCTCAATGGACTGATCGCGGGCGAGGACGGATCTGGCAGAAAGCAGCGCTGACCTGGAAGTGCTCGTGCGCGGCAGCCTCAGCCAGCCAGTGGGCCAACGGCTTTCCTGCGCTTCCGCGAGGGCGAACTCGCTCTGGGCGGCCAGGAGGTGCGACAGCTCGAAGCAACGATCCTGTTCGATTTCGAAAGAGCTGCTAGGTCCAGGAGTTTCAGCGGCTCGCGTGGGTGAAAAGGGCACGATCAAGGCTGGCGGCGGTTTGGGCCTCACGAGGTTCACAGCTCAGCTGCAATCCTGGTTGTGGGAGATCAAGCCAGGCCCGCATCCCGTTGTCCCCCGACTCGAAGCCGACATCGATGGCGAGCTGGGATCGGCGGAGCCTGGCCAAGCCCTTGCTGGGCGGCGAGCTGCAGGTCAGGCAAGGGAAGCATCAATGTCAGCCTGGTGGCCTGGGCCGCAGCGATGCCAATGCATGGTCGAGCGGTGGCGGTCCAGCAGCTGGTGGAGAGAAGTTGGGACTTCCACAGCCCTTTGGTGTTGTTTCGGTCCGAGTGAAACACGACCGGCCTGGCGTTGCGGCAGGCGATTCCAATTTCTCCTATGTGCGCCTGAAACGACCTGCGGCTCAGCTTTCGGCCCCGATCTGCTGGTTGGTTTGCTCCTAACCCGTTGGCACCTTCAAGACGGCGGGATGCTCACCCTCAACGGCCCAATCGACAGAACCCTCTCGGCCAGCGTGGTGCGGCTGCTGAGCGGGGAAGACTGAGTTTCTTCACCACCAATTTCACCCTCGATCCGGACGCGCCGAACCGTGGCGGTGTTCACCCCGTCCAGGGGCTGGTGCCCTTCCTGGACATCGCTCTGCGCACCCGCATCTCCAACACCTTGGAACACTGGCAGTGATCGCAGCGCGCTCACGATCTCTCGCTGCGCGGGATTTTCACCCCCTTGACCAGCTTCAACGTGGTTTCGTCGCTGGCTCAAGGTGAGCGGCGCCGGCCGATCGGATCGGCGGAGTCGTTCGAGCTGCGCAGCAACCCGCCATCTCGAGCGCGGGACTGGTGGCCCTGATCGGTGGCAATAACGTGGCGGGGCTCAGCGGCGGCAATGCCGGTTGCGGCCCTGGCCACGGTGGTTGGCCAGACGCTGCTCTCGCCGTTGTTGAGCAGCCTCACGATGCCCCGCGTCAAGGCGGATCAGCTTCGCGATTCTATCCCACTTCGTCACCCCGTCGGTCAACGAAGATTCTGAGGAAACAGACCCAGTCTTGTTCCGAGCCAGTTGGTGCTGGGCACTGAACTGGGTCTGGACTCAGCGACCGCTTCAAATTCTCTGTTGGTCTGGCCGCCCCGAACCGCAGCTACATCCCCCCCGAAGTCCACCCTCCGCTACAGGCCACGACAACATCGGCCTTCCAGGGCACGTTCGACACGAAGGCGCTGGCAGGACCGGCTTGCCAACTGTTCTATCCGCTTCTGATGGACTCCCACCAGGCTGATCGGTGTCGACATCGCGGCACGGGCGATCAAGTGGCCCGCTTTAGCTCCAGCGGCACCTGCCTGGGGCGGAGCTGCATTTGGCCACACCTCAGCCGGCCCTGCCTGGGGCCTTGACACGGCCCTGGTTGGAGGCGATCAAGCGTCCTCGAACCCGCAACGCCAGGCGGCGCTTGTGGGCGTGGGGCTTTGCCCGGGCCAATGGATCGGGCGCCAGCCGGGGTGGCCCGGCTCTGCATCAAACTGCGGGGGCTGGCGTTGAGGTGCCGTTGGCCGCTGGCCTGGAGCCCCTGCTTGAAACGGCGGGTCACGCTGGTCAACGACGGCACGCCGCCACCGTGGGCGAAAGGCCTTGGCCGGCCGCCGCCCGGGGTTGACGCCAACGTGCTGCTGGCTTCACCTGGGTACGGAGTGGGAGTTGGGTGCTGCTGGTGCGGGAGCTTGTTCACCGGCCATTGTGGCGCCGCCTGCGAACCGGGCCTGATCGGGTGTTATCCGGCTGGGCCTCCTGAACAGCGCAATCGGGCTCCCTGGAGCGCTACGCAGCATCAGCGGCCTCGGGGCCGCTTCAGCCCGCTTGATCCCGCGAACTCTGCCGCCGCGCCGATTGCGGGTGGGGGCGAAGCCCTGGCCATCTGGGCGGAATATGGGCGCCTGTGGGAGTGGGGATCGTTTCCCTGATCTACGTGCTCCACCGGAACTGGTCTTGCTCAGGCGGTGCCTCAGCGGCGCCAGCCACCACTTTCTGCCGCCCTCTGGCGTGAATGGAGGAGGCGGGTTGCTGCCTGAAAGCCGCCAGGGCCTTTTCCAGATCCGGCGCTGTGCCCTGGGCATGGGGCCGGACCGGCTGGGAGCGGCGAAAAACTCGCCCTCGATCGGTGGGATAGATTGGGTGCCCTTCTGTTTCCTGAAATCCATTTCCCGAAATCCGTCCAGGGATCCGTCCCCGAACGAGCGGCCGATCTTGCTGCAACGGGCCAGCGGCCGTGCGTCAAGCAGCGATGGCCCTGCCCAGAACCAGTGACAGGCCAACGGCAGCAGGCGCTGGAGGCCATGGCTTTGGGCGCCCTGGAGGAAGACGCCGAGGCCATCGATGGGCCGCCAACCGGGCTGATATTGAGGCCGCGAGCACGACCAGCTGGCGGCTTGCGATTGCGGGGCGGCTGAAGCTGGATACAGGCAAACTCTCGGGCGGCCATTCGCTGGGCTGCGCAGGTGGGCGGCCTGGCCGATCCGCTCGGCTGCGCCAACTGCACACCGAAACTCGATGAGGGCCTGGGTCCTCGAGCGGGTCAGCGTTGCGTGGGGTGGTGGGGGTTGATCTTTGGAGGCGCGCCCCGAATGGCGGTGATCCAGATCGCCGCCCTGGCGATCCCTCGGCCAACGGCGCCATCCTCAAAAGGAGGGCCGCGAGGCCCAGGCCCAGTGCCAGGGCGATTGTGGAGGCCGCTCCACAGGGGGCTGGCAGGGCACCGGCCGGTGGCGCCAGGCTGGCTGGCGTGCTACATCACGCCGAAAGAAAGCCTCGGGCCTGCTTCAGGCTCGATGGCCTGGTGGATCTGATCATTTCCGCGCGGCTCGAACGACCTGGTGCAGTTCATCACAGGGACCACACCGCATCCCGTGCTCGGCCATTGCGATGGGATCTTGCCATCAATACGTCTGGACCGGCAGGTGAACCTCGATCAGGCGCTGCGCATTGCGATCGACAGCAAGAACCCCAGTACGGAGGCCTTGCCAATGGACCGAAACCCTGCTTGTTCACCAGGAGGTGGCTGCGCCTTCCTGGAGCGCGGCGATCCCGGCCTTCACTGCCGCGGCGTTGGAGCTGCGCGGCGATCCAAGCCGCCTGTGCCCTCGTGTGGCCAAGGGCCGCCAGCGGCAGCCGATTTGGTCGACGGAAATTCGAGGTTGGTGCTGGCGGTGGAAGGTGGTGGCCAGCCTGGAGGAAGCGATGGCGCACATCGCCAGCTACGGCTCCCGGCACACCGAGCTGATTCTGTACCACCCAACACCGACACCGCCGAGTGCTTCCTGGCGCACAGTGCGACAGTTGCCGGGGTGTTTTCACAATTGCTCCAGCCGCTTCGCCGATTGGCTTCCGCTACGGCTTCGGCGCTGAGCTCGGCATCAGCACCCAGACCATGCCGCCGCGGGGCCTGTGGTCTGGAGGGCTGATTCACTACCGCTACCGGCTGCGTGGCCCCACGGCAGATCGCCGCCGTTACAGCGGCGAGAGTGGCGCCGATGTGCAAGCTGCGTTCAGTTCGCCATCGCCCCCTGCCGCTTTGAACGCTGGGAGCCCCGGGGACGGATGGATCCATATGCGCGGGTGCGCTCTGGGCCCATGTGGGAGTATGGAAGAAGAGCGGCAACTGGGTCAGTGGTTCGAGCTTGGCTTTCAGCCTCTGGCCACGAACCTGCAACCAGCCGGCCGCAGCGACGTCTCAGCCTCAGCCTGGGGATTTACGCCCTGGGGATCCAGGCGCTGCAGGCGGCAGGCCGTGAGCTGCCTGCCTCACGCTGGAGCACTACGCCGAAGCTGGTGATGGATCCGACTGGAGCAGCTCTACGGCCGGTGCCCCTGCGGGTGGAGATCTGCAATGCAGGCGCCGGTTTGCCGGGCTTCCAGGGGAGCGTCAGCGTGGAGCGCTGGCGCCATTGGCCTTGACCACACTGATGGCTGCCAATCCGAATGCCTTGCCAATCACTGGCCGCCTACCCGCCCCTGGACTGGTTCATGGCCTTGCGGACCGCCACGCCTGTTCAACCGGCTGCGTACGCCTGGCCGGTGAGCGCGACCCGCTACTGATTCCCTGATCTGCACCACCGACTCGGAGCCAACCGGATGGGGCCCTGGCTGAACGCCTGGGCGAGTCGATCGAAGGCGCCTTCGGGGCCTACCGAGCGGATCGACCTGCTGGGTTCTTCATGGCGGTGTGATTGGCCGCACCTGGGATTTCAGGAGGCTTGGGGTGGCGCACCCGCCGCTTTTTCTGTGTGGCCAGCCCCCAGCAGGGCACGCCCTGGCCCAGATCTGTCCACTGGCTTGCTGGGTGGAATTGCGAACTCAAACTGGGCAGCCGTGCTGCACAGGCTCAATGCCGATTCCGTTGCCTCGGAAGCGGTCGGACTTGCCGCCAGCTTCTATACCCTACCGACCAGATCGTGGTGCCGGGCTGGCGGGGGTGCTTGCCTGTGGGGGCCCGCACGCTTCTGCGCCCCCCCCCCCCCCCCCCCCCCCCCCGATTGGGAACCCACCAGGGCATCCTTCAGCGATCAGCGCGGCCCTGGCGCGATTACGCCAGGCCCTGCTTTCAGACTGATTCATTTCGGGCTGATTTGGTCTGTAAAGGTTTGACCGCGCTAGTCGCAAGCCGGAGTAGGCGGAAAAATCAGGGCTTCGGTGGCCTAGTTCTGAGAAGGGGAGGCCCGCTCGGGGAGAAACGCCCGTTACGAAACCCCTGCCTGCGCGGCGACTGCGGCTGCCCGCCAAGGACTCAGACGGTGTCCGCGGATTAGCGGCGACCGGTGGCGATTGATTTCGGGCCTCGTCTCGCAGCCCACCTCCTCAAAGGCACGAGATGCATCGGCGTCGAAGCACTTCGGCCCATTTTGTAGGAGTAGTACCCGGGCGGCATAACCGCCGGCGAAGATTGTGCCCGAAAGGAAGCAGGAGCAAGGGCATCTTTCCTCGATCAGCGGCAGCCACCGTGGGGTGTGGCGATCTGCGACGCAGCTGGGCCGGTGTTGACGCCAGCCTCGGGCTGCCAGAGGCTGTGCAGCCGCAGGAGTCCACAAGGGCCAGGTGCACCTGACGGCAAGGTGGCTGCTCCGGCCATGAAGCGTGCGGGCCCGCCAGCAGCTTGGCGAAGCTGTCGGGCTGTCAAGGGATCGGCCGGTCTGCCAGTGGCGGGCCATGCCCAGCAGGGTGGCCGTGTAGCACCAGTTCTCATTGAACTGGCTGCGGGCAGTTCCACCGCATTCCCACTCACGGGTTGATGCGGCGGCCTCGGGGCCGCTCCACGGTGTGTGAGCATGTGCTGCAGGCCACGGTGCCGAATTCATGGAAGAAGTTTCCACCTCCTCGAAGGTCATCAGGCTGGGCGTGCTGCCCCACCGGTGGGCTCTGGTTGCAGATCAGGTAGGCCACCGGCAAGACCGGCGTGCCGCTGAATTCGAGCGGAACGGCCCAGGCAGTCGTCCAATCCAGGCCCCACCCTCTTTGACAGCCCGGGCGGCATGTAGGGTCGAGATAGAAGGCGGCGATCGGCGCGCGCTTGGCGGATCGATCACGCGAAAAAAGCGCACATCCGGATGCCAGGTCGGCTGGCTTCCCCATCGGCGGGCACGATCTGGATGCCGAACAGACGGGCCGCAGAGGGCAAAGGAGGCATTTCGAGCACGGGGCAGCGAACCAGTGGCCGCAGGGCTTTCGCTGTCGAGATCGAAGGCGCCTCCTGGTAACACTCGGCCAGAACGCAGGATCCCAGGGCTGGGAAATCGCTGGGCCTCGGGGCGCCGTGGCGGGCCGGGCGCAGGACTGAAGGTCCGGCCAGCTCGGCCTCGGCGATCGGCAAGGCGCCGCACGCAGGTCTTCAAGCAGGGGCCTCCACTGCCTCCACCGAGGCCGGCCATCTTTCTTTCGAGAGGCTGGATCGGCCCAATGGGGGGAAACAAGGCGCGGGGGCCTGCTCACCCGCGGAGCGTGGAGGATGCGGCTGATCAGCGGCTGGTTGTCGAGTTTTCACCGCTGGGAAGGCCCGCCCCACATGGGCCTTGTAGGCCAGGGCCCGCAGGTCACGGCGACGGCTGTTATTTCAGAACGGCCCGTAAGCGGGCATGTCGAGGCCCCAGCAGCCAGAGGCCCCACCGTCGGGTCACTGGTCCGGCCGCCTGGGCCAGCTGATCCAGCACGCTGGACGGCAGGCCCTCCCACCTCATCCGCTGTGGTCAGGGTCGTAAACGTCACTGGTTGTTGGCATCGAGCACGTGGTTGCCGAAAATCACTGGGAGAGGTGAGCGAGTTCCTCATGGCCTTGTTGTGAAGGGTCTGTCTGCTCACCGTTCGTGAGGCCCACACCGCGCAGGCCGCATCGTGCGCACTCGGCGCTGAGAAATCCGTTGCTTGGCGTGGCATCGAAGCTCACCGGCTTCACCGGGCCCGCTTGCTGTGTGCTGGCCTCTCAGTTTTTTTCAAGGGCCCGGTAAATCGCCCTGGCGCGTGCCGGCCCGGTTGCTGAAGGCCACCACGGGGCGCCTGCTTGGCGTCTGGTGGGCCTGTCACGCAGCTCCGGGCTGTTTGCACACGCCCACCCAGATGGCTCACCCACTCCCCAAGCCTCCAGCGCAGCTGCTCGCCGAAGATTGGTGCAGGGGCTGCATCACGCCTCCCACCCAGGATCTCGCCGCTGGCCCCAGCCCCGCTCCAAGATCTTGTGTTGAGGTTGCTCCAGGGCTGTGAGCCGCTTTTTGGAAAAAAAAAAAGGCCGGAGCTGATCAAGCAGCAGGGGAATTCTGGCTGCTCACCTGCTTCGGCTGGTGATCGCTTCGAGGGCCGGCAGACCGGAGCCTGCCAGCAAGGGCGAGGACTGCAGCGGGACGCAACTCACGTTGGCGCTCATCAGGAGGATCAAATGGCTCTTGAGCCCATTTCAAGCCGATCCGCCACGCCGGCGTTGGCTCAACCCAGGGCGGGAGCGGCTGGGGCGATCACGCTTGGTTGGCACGCGTCTGGGCCAGGGCCGTGGTTGCTTGGCGCCATAGAAGTCGATCGCCAGGCGGGGCCAGAAGCCGATGGCCAGGGTGGGCACGAGCAACACCAGGCCGATCACCAGTTCGCGCGGTCGCATGTCGCCCAGCACCGCCAAACGCCACGGGATCCTCGGGCCAAGAACACGCGCCGGCACATTCGGAGAGCAAATACACCGGTGTGAGACCAGGCCGATTCGCCGCCAGCAGCACTCCGTGACGTGCGGAAGCTGGTGGTTGAAGCCTTCGTTACTGGGACAACCGAGGAACACCGTGATCTCACTGACAAAACCGGCTTTCATGCCCGGCAGGGCCAGGGGAGGCAAGCGAGCTGGCCATAGAAGGCAAAGGGATCGGCAACCACCCTTGGCCAAGCCGCCCAGTTCGGGGATCGGAGAGGGTCTTGCGGCGCTCGTAGAAACACGCCGGTGACGAAAGAACATCGAGCGCGATCAGCCCGTGGCTGATCATCTGCAAACCATCGCGGCCGCTCATGCCGAGGCCTGTTAGAATCGCGGCCCAGATGTGGCCCGAGCAACACGAAGCCCATTTTGTGGACTCACCGAACTGCAAGCGATCCGTCGCTGACGTTGTCCTGGGCAAAGGCGTGAGGGCGCCATAAATGATGTTGACGATGCGAGCACGATCAGCGGCCGGGCGAGCCGCAGATGCACCTCCGGCAGCATTTCTGCCAGCGTTTGAAGCGCAGCGGGCATAGCCGCCCATCTTCAGCAGCACGCCGGCCAGCAACATCGACACAGGCGCACTTGGCCTCACCGTGGGCATTCGGGGCAAGGCCAGGTGCTGCAAGCGGAAAAGATCGGCAACTTTGAGCGCCGAAAACCCACCAGAAAACCGAGGGTTGTAACAGAGCAGACCAAAGGCTGCCCTGCCGTAGGAAGCGGGCTGCTCAGCTCAGCCGAGGAATTCAAGGTTGAAAGCTGTCACGCGAGGGCCAGGGCCAGGCCGCTGATCAGAAATCAACCAGCGAGGCGGTGGCGGTGGTTTAGGGATGAAACTTGGTGGCGGCGTACTGGCGCTGGGGCCCCGCCCCAGATCGCGATCAGCAAGTACCACCGGGCACCAGCTCCAGTTCCCAGGCCAGGAAGAAGAGCAGAAAGTCCTGGGAGAAGGAACACCAGCGACGGCCGAGGCCTTGCAGCAGCAGCAGGCCGAAGGTAGAGGTGTCTTTGCTGTTCAATTCCAGCTGGCGCCACCGGCCAGCAGGGTGACAGGCCACTGGACACCATCAGCGGCGCGAGAGGCCATCAGCGCGCCAACGGACCACTCCAGGCCCCAGGGAAACGGCACCCAGGGGCAACCCCCGTACACCAGCTGCAGGGGCGCTGCTGCCGCCATCGAAAAGCGCTTGGCTGAAAAACCCAGAGCACAGAGCAGAAATCGTCCAGCAGCACCACCAAGTGCCACTCGTGCGTGGGCCGCGAGGGTCCGTGCCATCACCCGGCAAAGGGGGAGCAGCAGGGCGCCGGCGGCCGGGCAGCAGGGCGGATGCAGGCTGAGCCAGGGGAACTCCCCCCCCCCCCCCGTGGTGAGCCGGCTTGTGGCCGAAAGGAGCAGGGGGGCGTCCATGGCAGCCAACAAGGGATCGGTGTCACGGTGAACCCCGGCGGTGGCGAATTTATCAGTTGGGTAGAACTACTCAGGGCGATCTTCCATGGCCATGCCAGCGGCTGCCGTGGTGCTTGAAGCTCGAGCACTTCGGCCCGTTGAGGCGACGCCTTCCTTCTCCCAGGCCTCCCACCATGGCGGCCGCCCAACTTGAGCGGCCTTGTCCGCGGGTTGCTCAGGGCCATCCAGACTGGGCCGGCTCCACTTGATCACCCACACCCCCAGGCGCCACTCGCCAGAGGGCCCGCCGCATGCACGGCCGTTTCCCCCTTGGATTCAGACCCCAGCGGAGGGCTTTCGTGTTGAAGCCGGTCGTGCATGCCATCGGCGATAAGAATCGCCGTTTGCGGTGCGCACCCCTTTGCAGCAGCAGGTGAGCGAAGCCGAGATTGACGACGGCGTCCGTATCGCCACGTGGCGCGGCATCACCCGCCGGGCCTCACTGGTGGGCAGACGCAGCGCCGGGATTGGGTGATCACCACCTTGACGGCTTCATTCCATTTCGCAGCGCACCACCCGCCACGCGATTGGGGCTGCCTTGGCGGTCAGGCAGAGCCTCCCAGCAACGACGGCCACGACGTTGTCGGGATGGCCTCGATGTCGATGTGCCAGCTCCAGCAGCTTTTTCCTTGCTCAACGGCTCTTCCCACCAGGGCATTGGCGCCGATCAGGCGGCCCACGAACGCCCGTGGCGCTGCTGCCCAGGCCCCGCAGCCGGCGGCCACGGCCAGCCGCACCCGCGCTCAGCGCCACCGGCTCCTCGCCGGCTCCTTCAGACCCGCTGGGCAGAACGGGTAGACGAGGTTTGTCAGGTCCCCCGCGCAGGTGGGAGCCCTCACTGCCATCGTGCAGCAGATCGAAGCGCTCGCCATCTCCTTCGATGCAGCGCAACACGAAGGCGATTGTTCAGGGCCAAGGCAGCGCCAAAGGAATCAAACCCCGGCCGAATGATTCGCCGTGGTGGCGGGGGAACATTTCACCTCGGACTGCCTGGCGAGTCGCCGGCCGCACCATGTTGTCTGCACTGCTGGCCACAGTTGTCCAACTTGCCCGATCATGGGTTGAAATAAAGGTGCTTGCCGTGTCGTGCCCCCCGCAACATTCGCGCCGACAGGCGGCGCTGAACAGGGCCGGCGCCCGGGTCAACGATGGCCCCTCAGTTGGAATGGTTCAAGCACCGGCGGAGAGGCGCCCTTGGCGTCTGAACGGGCTGCAGGAAGGCCGGCGAGCGCAGGCGATGCAAACAGTTTTGGCGGCGGTTGCCACCACCCACCCAGGAGGCCCACCCCGGCAAAGGCAGTGCAGGGCCAGATCACCGGCCACGCTGCCATAGGCCCCCAGCAGAGGTGAGCGCTTCTCGGCCATGGGATCGCCGTTCGGCGGCGGCCGCTTGACACCAAAAAGCCGCAGGTCCGGTCGATCGGGGCGGCCATCCCGTTCAGCGGCCGCCCTGGCCAGGGCTGGGCTGTTCAGGGAATGGAAAATCGGCGCTGGGGGGCTTCGTCAGCATCCAGCGGAAAACAGATGCCCGAGGCCGGTTTGCGCCACCACCCGCTCCACGAGAGGCGATCGAAGGCGGAAGGTCGTCTTGAAAGGCATTTGCTTGAGCCGCCATTCGGCGTTCAGGGCGAGGGGCGAATTCGGCGTGGCCCGCCTCGCTGGCCATGGGCGATCAGGGCCGGACGGCCCCAGGCACGCGATCGCGGTGCCCAGCCAGTGCCGGGCACCGGAGCACCGCCACGGGTGCCACTGAGCAGCGGCTCCTTAGCGCAAAGGCCGCAGGGCCTGCTGCTGATCGGCGGCTAGATGGGGCAGGGCCATTACACGAAGGGGCACGGGCCGGGGGGGGGGGAAAATCGTTTGACAAGCTCCAAGCAGTCCAGGCCGGCAGGCAGCCGCCAACTGCTGCTGATCCAGCTTGCCAGGGAAGAATTGGTCACCTTCACCTGGCCGCGATTCACCGGACCGGCGACGGCAAACAAGCCATGCTGGGGTTTCTGTCTGCAGGGGATCAGCGGGCAAGGAAGTGGGGGGGGGGGGCCACCATGGCGGCCGAAATTCGGGCCAGGGCCTGGAGGCGATAGCCCGTTCCTGGCGCAGCGCAGCAGCTGCCCGTCCGAGAGCCGGTTAGGTGGCCAGAAGGGTTTTGGTTGCCGCGATGTTCGCCGGCTGAGAAGCAGGGTTTTCATGGCTGGGAAGGTTGAGGGCCGGCGGCGCGCTTGCTTGATTGGCGGCGCGGCGGCGGCTGGAGCAATTCGGGCAACGGCCACCAGTGCGAGGTCCACCGTCGGCGGCGGCTGGCCGCAGGCTCACGCTCCCCTTTCAGCTTCCTTGGCCCCGATCACCGCGGAGCAGGGGGATTTTTCTGCTGTCGCCCTGGCGGATCAGCTTGCCGAGCCGTTCGCCGCTGCGATCGGGCTGGAGCGCACGCCAGCGGCCCGCAGCTTGCTCTGCAGACGGCTGCAAACTTCAAGCGCCCCCATCGCTGACAGGCGCAAGCGGATCTGCTCAGGTTGCCAGCCAGAACGAAGTCTCCGGCGTTATTCTCCACCATGATCGCGAGAAAACGCTCACAGGCGAGCCAAAGATGGCCGCGGTGGAATCATGGAATCGGACTTTGGCGACTGCCGTCGGCGGCCACGTTACTTCCAGAATCGAAACGCTCGGGCAGGTTGAAGTCGAGCTGGATCGTGGAACACTGCCAAGAGACGGCCGATTGGCATTCTTCGATCTTGATGTCGGATCTTGGGGCCGTAGAAGCGCCCGCCACCTCATCCACTGTGTAAGCCCAGCCCTTGCGCTCGAGCGCGTCGATCAGGCCCCGGGTGGCCAGGCTTCCCAGACGCCGTTCCTCGCAATTGAATTTTCTGGGCGGGTGGAGAGGTTGATCCGTTTAAGGTGTTTTTGAAATCGAAGGTGAGAGGGATCTGCTCGGGTGGGATGGTTTTGAAGAACGCCGAGAGATCTCGTCGCCAATCTGATTCGGGCAGACAGAAGATGTGGGCGTACGTCCTGGGTGAAGCCCCGCACCCGCATCCAGCCCGTGCACAGCCGGGGCGTTCGTAACGATTTACACAGTGCCCAGTTCAGCCCAGCGGATCGGCAACTTGCGGTAGGAGGCGCAAGGCCGGCTGGCATTAGGTGGCACGTGGAACGGGACAGTTATCATTCGGCTTGAGCTGGGGGAAACTGGCGTCATCCACCTGGCATCGGCCCGAAATTGCTCTCGCTTTGTAAGAAGTCGAGATTGGCCGGGAGGTTTGCCAGAGGCTGAGATCGGCCACATGGGGGGTGGAGAGGAGCCGTAATCGGGCCGCAAAGTGGGGCTTCCGCGCCAGAAACTCCTTCGATTCAGGCAGGGCGGATGCCGGGCGGCCCACGGGGGATGCCCAGAACACCAAACCAGCCCCGGCCTCATCTTCGATCGAAAAAAGAGATCCCAGATCGATTGGCCGAGACGGACGGTTTTGAATCCCGGCGGCAGGGCCTTCCTTGCTTTACGGCCGCCGGTATTCGTTGGCAATTTGCTTCAGTGTTTTCCCAAGGGGGGCCCGTGGGGCCGGTAAGATCCCGGCTTTTTGGCAAACTGGGGGCGTTGTTTTTTTCAAATTTCCGGGGGCCCGCCCAATTTAGGGGGCGCCAAAAGGCCCCCCCACATTTTCTTCTTTTCCCTTCTTTG
>Ga0163217_1029458_pt1 | contig 13792 bp, 8 predicted proteins | sample SynspAceP_FD_185933 | JGI IMG/M metagenome (GOLD analysis project Ga0163217, IMG submission 185933) | Saline lake microbial communities from Ace Lake in Antarctica - Synechococcus sp. Ace-P (PacBio error correction) | ecosystem: Environmental > Aquatic > Non-marine Saline and Alkaline > Saline ... | reverse complement strand
AGAAGGCGTGTTATTTTGACATTGATCAATAGTTATTACTGGTTAACAGTATTAGGGCCAGGTACTTTGCTCTAAAAAAATAAGCATGTTTAAGAAGTATTTGTCCAATTCTGGAAATAGTCTCAAAGTGTCAAGACTTTAAAAAAATCTTACATCTGGAGGTTGAGGTCTCTTTGGTGCAAGGAGATGGCCAAGCCCCTTTAGTTTTTTTACTCAGTCTGCTATTTTCCAGTTTTTGTGAAGTCGTTCCGAGGCCCTAAAATGCGTAATGTTGTCCCATTCCATCATGTTATGATCAACCCTTTTTGGGTAATGGATTGGGCAAACATGGGCGTGGAAAATTATCACTTGATTCTAAAATTGTGATGCTCGTAAAGGTGTTTGGTCAAAACTTGATAAAAACCGTTGTTGTTGAACTTGAGTAGGGTTTTCTGGTAATGTTGCATTAATTCCGAATAATTTCGGCCGGAGCCCCAACGGTCACTATTTTCATTCGATGGAAGTTGTTGGGTTTGATACTGCGTTCTGGAGTTGTGGCAAGTTCCGCCACTAGAATGCCCCAATTATACTATTTTGGCTTGTAAAATGTCTATAGATGGCCTGGGCACTTTCGGAATAGGTGACCACATTCAGATTTTTTCCTTCCGAACTAGCCATGGCCTGGAGCATCGAGGCAATTGATATTAAATTACTATTCCGTAATTTTTCAATGAGATTTCTCACACTAAAGGCATTGCTTTTTCCCACCGTAGCAAACAATAGGACGGTATTATCTTGTGCCCAGGAAACCATGTATATTTGCTGCAGTCTTGGTGTTGTTTACCAATATTTTTTCTCCCAAAAAACTGATTGTAGATATTCCATCTGTCGGCAGAATCCTGCCTTTTTATTGGAGTACTAAAAAATTGAAATAGCTTTATGTCCCACAATCTTTAGTGGAAAAAGAGTATTGGAATTAACAATTAACACCATAGGAAAGTGCTTAGTAATATGTTATAATAATTTTTGCATAGGATGTTTTTGTTGTCTAGTCCCAGGCCTACCATTCATGATATTTTATTTTGCATTATCATGAATTGTACAGCAATCAATATTGGTGTTTGATACATATTGTAAATTTGCTGGGAAGTCTGTTTGGCAATTGTAAAATAGGCGCGGAGTCATTAAGGGAATTATGGACAAATTATTACAGGGCGGAAGTAATTTTTTGATGGAGTGCTTGTCCTTCAATATCTTTAAACGTACTATTAAGGCATTCCTTTTTTTCGAGGTTACATACCTAGGGTTCGTAAATACGTAGAATTCCAATTTTTAGGGAATAGTATCGGTATTGGAGTAAGGGCCAGTAATTGTTTGCCGCCTTTTTCAATAATATTTATTTTTTGACCGCTGTGCCTATTCTGGATCAAATGTGGTATCCCCTAACTTATGAATCGGCAGCAAATATGGTTTAAGTTCCTCAATGGTGTTAGATTCTTAGCAAATTTGCCCCACCTGTCTTTGGCCAATTACAACAATCTGTATTGGCGATACATTGAATAATTAGTAGTGACGTTAAGGCCCACAGTAAAATCGATTTTCCTTTATTCATTGATATGTAGAACAAATTCCTAATTAATTGTTTATTGTTTAAAAGTGTTACTATTAATGCATTAGCGCATTACTTTTTAAAACCCCAAGGACTTTCCCTATTAAAAGTAGCACTTAGTTAAAACTTTTATAATGGCAATTTTTGGCGTGTAGCTGGCTCTTCCTGGTCAGTTTGACCGGAGTAGCCTACTGCTACCTACTTTTTTTCTTTTTCGCAGCTTTCTGCCTGTTCTAATTTTATGTTAAGGAGCTCATAGAGCACCTTTCACGAATCCTTATTGTTTCGTTTATATTTTCTAACCAATCTTGAAGCTGTCTATTATTTCTTTTAGTTCCTGTCCGTTCAATATATCCATTACGGCTCATTGGAGCCCTACATTTTAGCCGCCAGCGGTGTTTGGATCACCTTTTTCACTCCAAGGCATGAGGATTTAGGGCTCACCTATTCCGAGGGAGGTTATATACTTCTTGGTCGTCATATATTCTGAATAGGATAATTTTCAGCAGTAAGTTTTATGGCTTTCCTATCTTTTGCTGTAAATGCGCGATTAAAGCATGTTGCACCTTTAGCCCACAATTGGGATAGGATCTGCATACCGAACATCGGGTAGGGTTTTGGGTAACAAAATAAATACTATTCCTTTGGAACGTATTTAATTTAACAATGCTTTCTATGATCTTAAAGCGCTTTTGAGGCCTTCGTTGAATATGAGGTGTGCCCTCATCATATAAAAGAACCAATTCCGGTCTCCAGTATCCCTTGTTCAGGGGAAGTATCGTAAATTTCTGCCAATAGGCTCAGCATAAAGTAGAAAATAATTTAGGCCGGTCTTGTATATCTGTTAGCGAAGCAATATTGATATAGCCCAATACCATTTTCGTCTATGCGAAGTTAGGTCTTCAAACATTCAAATGATTTTTCGCAAAGAACAGGTCCGCAACCTTGGGGGGGGGGCATGTTTTCTATTTTCCCAGGTTTTTTTCTATTATTTTTCTAGGATCGTTTCGTAGAACGTAGGATTTCGGCACATAGGCATGCGGTTAGAATTCCTTTTTACCTCGTTTCAAGGTGGGCGTTATGTAGTACCTTTTTAAAGCTCTTTTTAGGCGACTCTAGCAACGCGAAGTTTATTGTCATCGCAATATTTAAAAACAACGCTAAATACCTTCTTGAGTTACGGAAAGGTCCAAAATACGGCTTAAAAGAACCAGGGCCAAAACTCTGAAGAACCGTTGGCACGTATTTTTACGCCATCTTGTCGGAAAGTGAAAGTATTTTCCACTGGAAAAGCCGTTGGAGCAAACGGTATACGTATCTTGGTGTTGACGTTCATCTATTTTTGGATGCAGGACTGGGTTTGTGCCAATGCCCACTTAGATCTCTTTAAGTCCATCAGCACAGGGATAACCTTTGTTAGATAAGTTTATCGGCTATTACTTTGTAGTGTTTTTGTCTTCCGGTTCAGTAGGCCCGGCGATCAAACCATGTCTGTTAAGGGTCTTTTAAATGGAATTTTTACATGGGCATTGGTTATGTTTCCCATCTAAAACATGGCCGCTTCCCATGAGTAATAAAGTCTCCTTTAGTGTATTATCTTCCTCTATATAAGACAAAGAATTTGTCTTTGATGATCCATTGGGCTAATTTTTGATAAAAATAGGCTAATTTAGTCAAAAAGGAAAAGTGTTGGATTTTGTAAGTAGTCCACTATATCTGTAAAATTAATAGTTACTTTCATATATGATTATTGCGGGTTGGGAACCTTTGTAAATATTTGTTCATTTTTGAGCAATATTTCCGTAACCTCAATTTGCTATAATTTGTTAATTTGAATTTTATATTGGATTTTGAGTTTTTACTTCCATTTTAAGCGTATTTTCATGCACCCGAATTAAATTAACTCATGTCAATAGATTTTAGAAGAATCTGTATTTTTTTAATTCGTCCTTATGTTCTTTTTATTTCCAAATTCTGGTCTCAAAAGGCCTACTCCAAAATTAATTTTTTGTCAATATAAAGGAGGGAATGTCCAAAGTTGGGGGTTTATTCCATTTCTACAGGACGACATGGATTTTATATGGAATCGGGACAAACGGATCTGGCTTGTACCGTTATGATGGATAGTTATATAAATCCTACAAGCATATTATAAATGATTACACCTTTCCATTGGAAGATAACAGGTCAATTGCAAACCTATTTGGACAGTAAAAATAGATTATGGGTTAGGTACCGCAGCGGGGTGACCTTTATGACCGAGATAAGGATCAGTCAAGCAAATACCGATTTCACTGTCAACTCGGATGATGAATCCAAAATTATTACACGTAATAGCGCTACAGAGAATAATCAGGTAATCTTACTATATAAGGATCCTACCGTTTGGGTATGCTAAAATTGAGCCTCGATAATCTTGAGTGGAAAGAGTGAGGGTTAATCAAAAACTAATGCTTACGACTCCTTGGTTGCTTGCGGCTATTCAGAGGATGCCAATGGAAAAATTTATGCTGGGAACCAATTTAGTGGCTCTTTGCCGTAGACGGGCAACTTGGAGTTCTTAAAACCATTTACCCTTGGAGAATTGGAGGCCTAGAATGCATTGACGTCTCTGTAAGGTCTTTATTTATTGATGAGGCTAAAAATATTTTGGTAGAACCCTCAATACGATTGGCCTGTATAAGGTGAATTCTAGGAAATCTACCGCTGGTGAAACCAGCGGTAATGGAAAGGTTAAGCTTTTTCCACCCATCCTATTTTTACCCTGATGGCCTTCCAGATGGTACAATGATGTTGGGAACGGAACAATGATGGCCATATTTCAATAAATGACAGGGGAGATTTTTGACCATTCATTTTAAGATCCAACAAAGGGATGGAAAAGAGTCTATTGTCTAATTCTATTTGACAATGGTATTGGATAACGATCAAAAAAATATGGATTGGATACTACAAATAAAGGGGGGCGATTTAATGATAGGTTATATGAACAAGTTAACGACAAGAAAAATTTTATCATAACAATCCAAGTTTCCTTGACAAATAGGTTCTGTTACTAATCTATCATCAAAGATTCTTGACGGATAAGCTGTGGATTGGAATGGACGGCGGTGGGGATCGGATACTTCTGCGACTTGGATAAGGAATGGACTACCACTCACAATTAATATTTTAAAGCAATAAAGATATTCCGGCTTGACTAGTGATTATATTTCAATCTATTTTTCTGGATAGCAAGGAAATATATTTGGGCGGAAGTTGGAGGTAATGGTATACTATTTTCGTAAAAAAAGGGTCAAAAAAATTCATTAATTACAAATACCAGTAATTACCACATGGACGGCTTAAGGTCCAATACGGTTTAATGAGTTGATGAGGATAAAGAAGGGTACTATATAGGTCGGCACCTATATAATGGTTTACATTCGTTTGATCCAAATTCAATTCGGTTTTAAAAATTATAATTCGCAAACCGTTTACAGCACTTGGAATACAGGTTGCAGTGTTACAAAGGTATTTGGTGGATTATGAGGATAATTTTGTGGTTGGGGTCTACCCAAGGGGCTGTATTAAGAAATAACGAAGCAGGCAGGCCAAAAGTTTTCCGTTGGTTTCCCATGGTAGATAGAATTGTCCAAGGAGTCGACCAATAATTCTGCCTCCAATTTACATTTTGTCAATTATGAAAGTACTGACCAAAACCCTGTGGATAGGGACCAAAGGCGCGGTCTATGTAACTTACCGGCCTATGACGATACTTTATTTGGTACGATAAGTTTAATGGTTTGGAAGAGGACATGTATGTAGTATTTTTCAAAGTTCGGATGGCAATATTTGGATGGGTCAATTGCACGGTATTTCAAAATTGGATAAATTCAACAGGAGAACTCTGATACTTTACTACAGATGATGGCCTTTGCTTTCCAACGGACTTTAATATCAATGGCAACTTTAGAGATGATTTCGGGCAGCCATTTATTTTGGAGGGGTATCAAGGAGTAAATTATTTTAAATCTTTCACAGATAATTACCAATACCAAAAAAGTCTCTTTTGTATTTGTCAGAGTGTAGTTTATTTATTGAAAGGGTGCTACCAACTCAGAATAATTCAACCATTAAAAAGGGTTATTTCAGAAACGGATAGTCGTAGGTTTTTAAGGCCACAACCAATCGGTTTTTACTATTTGAGATATTCCGGCATAAACTATACACGACCAAAGAAAAAAATGAATTTGCCTATTATTGGAAGGTACAAAGGATCGTGGAATTATGTCGGAAAAAAAAAGGGTTGCAACCCTATACCAAATCTAGATTGCGGGAAATTATACTTTTAAAATTAAAGCGGCCAATAATGATGGTGTTTGGAACGATGCTCCCATTAACTCTTGCAGATGTATTGTTTTTACCGACCTTGGTGGAAAACAAATTGGGGCCATAGTTTTCGTATATATTCCTATTTATTCTTGGCGAGTATTCCTTCTCAACCAAAATGACCAGTCCAGAATGAAGGGAAAAGCAAAACCATACATCAGAAGAGAAAAAAGGTTGCAGGAAAAAATTACTGGATGAAAAAAAGTTTCAATTTCACTAAACATATCCCATTGAGTTTAGAACACCGCTTACTTTTAATTCTTATTTCCAATTAGGGATATCTTAAAAGATGAAAGTTTAAAATCTTCCTCAAGGAATTAGAGAAAAACACAAAACGTATTTATAAAAATACGGATCCGCCATGTATAGGCTTGGTGAACGGAGTTGTTGGACTTTAGGAAATTGATTTGAATAAGATAGGAGTAAGGGCAAAGAACTGTTTTACTTAGTGACTGGGGCAAAGAAGTGGTAAGCCATTTTAAGGGGAGGCTTGAAAAAAAAAGCATAACATCTTAATTCTGGATTCGGAATGCAGATGATCATAAAATATATGGGCGACGAGAGTATGTTGCGAGAAAATTATTTCAATGTTTTATCCAATTGCCTTTAAGTTACGCCGAAGGGAGCCATCAATATTGAAATTATTGATCAAAAGATGAATTGTATGCATTGCCACTAGTTTGACGGACAGATAAGCCAACGCATGGAGTTGAAATAATTAATTTCGGAATACCGGGCCCGTCTTTAAACCAAGAAGAAACGAAAGCGGATATTTGGAAAAGGTTCTATTCAGTTGGGAAAAAACTTGAACCAAAAAAACTTATTATGGAGCACAGGTATTGCTAGAAAAGGTTAGTTCAAAAGTTTTCCAAACCTGATAGAACCTTTCAAATATCCGCTTTTTCGTTACTTCTGGTTTAAGACGGGCCCGGTTTATTCCGAAAATAATTATTTCACACTCCATGCGTGGCTATTTACTGTCGTCAACTACGGGCAAATGCTACGAATTCATCTTCTGATAATATAATTTCAATATGCATGGCTCCCCCTCGGGCGTAACCTTAAGGCATTGGATAAAACATTGAAAATTAATTTTCTCCAACATACTCTCGTCCGCCCATAATTTTAATCATCTAGACATCGAATCCAGATTTAAGATGTATGTTTTTTTCAAGGCCTACTCTTTAAAATGGCTTACCACTTTCTTTGCCAGGTTCACTAAGTTTAAGTTCATTTGCCCTTACTCCTATTCTTATTCAATTCAATTTCCTTAACAGTCAACACTCGTTCACAGCCCTATACAGGCGATCCGTATTTTTATACTAAATTAGTTTTGTGTTTTTTCTCTAATATTCTGAGGGAAGATTTAACTTTCCCATCTTTAGATATTCCTAATGGTGATTAGAATTAAAGTAAAGCGTGTTCTAAACTCATGGGATTGTTAGTGAAAAAATTTGAAACTTGTTTTTCATCCAGTATTTTTTCCTGCAACCTTTTTTTCTCTTTCTGAATGTATGGATTTGCTTTTTTCCTTCATTCTGGACTGGGTCATATTTGTTGAGAAAGGAATACTCCCAGATAAATAGGAATATATACGAAAAATATGGCCCAATTTGTTTATCCACCAAAGGCCGGTAAAAACAATAATCTGCAAAGTTAAGGGTAGCATCGTTCCAAACACCATCATTATTGGCCCCTTTAAATTTTAAAAGGTATAATTTCCCGCATCTAGATGGTTTATAGGTTGACTCCTTTTTTTCGACATAATTCCACGATCCTTTTCGTAACCTTCCAAATTAAATAGGCATATCCATTTTTTCTTCGCGTCCGGTGTATAGTTTATGCCGGACATATTCAATAGTTTAAAAAAACCGATATGGTTGTGCCTTTAAACTACCACTATCCGTTTCTGGAAATAACCCTTTTTAGTGGTGAATCTATTCTGAGTTCGGTAGGCACCTTTTCATTTAAATTAACCTTTAAACTCTGACTTAGAATACAAAAGAGGACTTTTTAGTATTGGTAATTATCTGTGAAGGATTAAAATTAATTTAATCCTTGATACCCTCCAAAATAAATGCTGCCCAAATCATCTCTAAAGTGTTTTGCATTTTGATATTAAAGTTCCGTTGGAAAAGCAGGCCATCATCTGGTTTAGTAAAGTTATCAGATTTCCTGTTGAAATATCCAATTTTGAAATACCCGGCATTACCCCAAATCCAAATATTGCCAATCCGAACTTTGAATAATACTACAATACATTTTCATCTTCCAAACCAATTAAGCTATATGCGATACGAAATAAAACAGTTATCGGTTCATAGGGCCGGAAGTTACATAGACCCGCGCCTTGAGTCAACCTATCCACAGGTTTGGTCAGTACTTCATATATTTACAAAATGTAATTGGGAAGGCAGAATATATTGGTCGACTCTTGGGACATTCTATCTACCATGGAAACACGGAAAACCTTTTGGCCTGCCTGCTTCGTTATCTGTATTACATCCTTGGGTAGACCCAACCACAAATTTATCCTCAAAATCCACCAAAACCTTGTATTAACACTGGCAAACCTGTTTATTAACAGTTGCTGTAAACTGGTGCGAATTATAATTTTATTAAACGATGAGATTTGGATCAACGAATGTAAACCATTATGGATTAGGTGCCGAATCCATATAGTACCTTCTTTATCCTCATAAAACTCATTACCAGTATTGGACTTAAGGCTCCATGGGTATTAACTGGTATTGTAATTAAATGAATTTTTGACCTTTTTTTAGAAAATAGCATACATTACCCCAAACTTCCGGCCCATATATTTCCCTTGCTATCCAAAAAATACATAGATGAAATTAATTCAATAGTTCAGCCCGAATATTCTTTATTGCTTAAAATATTAATGTGAGTGTAGTCATTCATTATCCAAGTCCAGAATAATCGATCCCACCGCGTACCCATCAATCGAACAGCGTTATCCTTCAGAATCTTTGATGACTAGAAGTAACAGAAACCTATTTTGCAAGGAACATTGGATTGTTTATAAAACATTTTATATGTCTTTAAACTTGTCATATACTTTATTTTTCATAAAACTGCCACCCCTTTATTGTAGTATCCAAGCCATATTTTTTTGATCGTTATCCAAATACAAGTCCAAATAGAATTAGGACAATAGACTCTTTTCAATCCTCTTTGTTGGACTCTATAATGATTCAATAAATCTCCCCTGTCATTTTATATGAATAGGGCCATCATTTTCCCGTCCAACTTCATTGTTACCATCTGTAAGGGCCAATTAGGGTAAAAAAGGGATGGGTGGAAAAGCGTACCTTTTCACATTACCGCTGGTTCACCAATCGGTAGAGTTTCCTAAATTTCACTTATACAGCGCCATCGTATAGCGGATTCCTACCCAAATATTTTAGCCTCATTCAATAAAATAAAGACCTTACAGAGGACGGTTCAATGCATTCTTAGGCCTTCATTTCTCCAAAGGGTAAATTAGTTTAAGAACTCCAGATTGCCAAGTCACGGCAAAGAGCCCTTAAATTGGTATCCAGCATAAATTTTTTCCATTGCATACCTTCTGAATAGCACGCAAAGACCACAGGAGTCGGTAAATTTAGTTTTATTTAACCCTCACTTCCTTTCACCTCAAAAATTATGAGGCTCAATTTTAGCATTACCCAAAACGGTAGGAGCTATAGTAGATTTACCCTGATTATCTTTTGTAGCGCTCATTACAGTGAAATAATTGATTCATTCATCCGAGTTGGAAGGTAGAAATCGGTATTTGCTGAATGATCCTTATCTCGGTCCATAAAGGCTTTGTTTCAACCGCTGCGGATACCTACCCATTAATCTATTTTTACTGTCCAAATAGGTGCAATTGACCTGGTTTACTTCAATTGGAAAGTGGGAATCATTATTATAATATGCTTGTAGGATTTTATAATTATTCCATATTACGCGTACAAAAGCAGATCCGTATTGTCCCGATCCATATTAAAAGTCATGGTCGTCCTGTCAAATGGAATAACCCCACTTTGACATTCCACTCCTTTATATTGACAAAATTATTTTGGAGTAGCCTTTTGAGACCACGATTTTGAATAAAAAGACATAAGGACCGATTAAAAAAAAATAACAGATTCTTCTAAACTCTAATTGAATATGAGTTTAATTTAATTCAGGTGTAGCATGAAAATACGCTTAAAAGGAGATAAAAGACCTCAATCCGAATAAAATTCAAATCTAAACATTATACAAAATTGAGGTTAGGAAATATTGCTCAAAAATGAACAAAGTAGATTACAAAGGTTCCCACCCATAATCAAATATCATAAGATACACTATAATTTTACAGATATGGGGACTACTTAAAAATCCAAAACTTTTCTTTTGAACTAAAAATTTAGGCCTATTTTTATCAAAAATTAGCCCAATGGAAACATCAAAGACAAATTCTTTGCTTTATATAGACGGAAGGGAAGTATACCACAAAAGGAGACTTTACATTACTATGGGCGGCCATGTTGATGGGGAACATAAACCAAATGCCATGAAAAAACATTAAAAGACCCTTAACAGACATGTGGTTTGACGCCGGGGCTACTGGAACCGGGAAGACAAAAACACTAAAAATAATCTAGCCGAAAACTTATCTTAACAAAGTATTCCCTGTATTGCTGAGGACCTTAAAGGAGATTAAGTGGATTGGGCACAACCCAGTCCTGGCATCAAACAATAGATGAACGTCACACAACGATAGGTCATACCGTTTGCGTCGAACGGCTTTTCCAGTGGAAAGATACTTTCACTTTCTCGAGCAAGATGGCTTGTTAAAATTAGTTGTCAAACGGTTTCAGAGTTTGCCCTGTTCTTTTTAAGCCGTATTTTGGTACCTATTCCGTAACTCAAGAAGGTATTGTAGCGGTTGTTTTAAATATTGCGATGAACAATAAACTTCCGTTGCTAGATCTAAAAACGACTTTAAAAAGATACTACAATAGCACTGAAAGAGGGTAAAAAGGAATCTCCGATGCCTATGCCGAATTCATTCTACCAGTTCTACCGAACGATCCTAAGAAAAAATAATTAGAACTGCAAACAGCAAGGTGCGGACCTGTTTTCTTTTGGCGAAAAATTCACCTTTGATGTTGAAGGACCTTACTGCATAGAACGAAAATGGTAGGGCTATTATCAATATTTTCTTCCGATTAACAGATATACAAGACCGCGCCTAAATTATTTTCTACTTTAATGCTGAGCCTGATTGGCAGAAATTTACGATATTTCCCTGAACCAGGTTGATACTGGCTTAGACCGGAATTGGTTTCTTTTTTTATAGATTGAGGCACCCAACATCATATTTCACGAGCGGCCTCAAAAGCGCTTTTAAATCACATAGAAAGGAATTGTAAAATAATACGTTCCAAAGGAATAGGTATATTTTCTATTTTGTTACCCAAAAACCCTACCGATTTTCCGGATGCAGTCCTATCCCAATTGGGGGCTAAAGATGCAACATGCTTTACGCGCATTTGTACAGCAACAAGATAGGAAAGCCATTAGAATTACTGCTGAAAATTATCCTATTTCAGAATATTATGACAACAAGGAAGTATTTAACCTCCCTCGGAAATAGGTTGAGGCCTAATCTATGCCTTGGATGAAAAAGGTAGACAAACACCGCTGGCGGCTACAATGTTGAGGGCTCAATGAGCCAGTACTGGGAGATATCATTAACGGACAAGGAACTAAAAGATGTATTAGACAAGCTCAAGCATTGGTTAGAATATAACGAAACAATAGATTCGTGGAAAGTGCCTATGAAGCTCCTTAACATTAAAGACTAGAAACAGCAGAAAAGCTGGCAGAAAAGAAAAAAGTAAAGTAGCAGTAGGTATCTTACTCGGTCACACGACCAGAAGGAGCCAAGCCACACGCCAAAATTCGAATATAAACAAGTTTTAACTAGTTGCTACTTTTATCTAGGGGAGTCTTGGGGTTTTAAAAGGTAAGCGCTAAATGCGATTAATAGGTAACACTTTCTTAAACAATAAACAATTTTAATAGGAACTTTGTTTCTACATTTTACAATGATAGAAAATCGATTTTTACTGTTGCCTTTTAACGTCACTACTATTTATTCAATGTAACACCAATACAGATTTTGTAATTGCCAAAGAACAGGTGGGCAAATTGATAAAATCCTAACACCATTGAGGAACTTAAAAAACATATTGCTGCCGATTCCATAGTTAGGGATACCACATTGACCAGAATAGCACAGCGGTAAACAAAAATAAATATTTATGAAAAAGGCGGCAAACAATTACTGGCCCTTACTCCAATACGATACTATTCCAAAAATTGAATTCTACGTATTTACGACCCTAGGTTATTGTAACCGAAAAAGGAGTTGGCTTTAATAGTACGTTTAAAGATATGAGGACAAAGCATCCATCAAAAAATTACTTTCGCCCTTAACTTAAGTGGTTCATAGTTCACTTTAATGACTCCGACGCCTATTTTACAATTGCCAAAACAGACTTACCCAGCAATTTTACAATATGGATCAAAACACATATTGAAAGCTGTACAGATTCCTGATTAATGCCAAAATAAAAATACATTGATTGGTTAGGCTGGGACTAGCCAAACATATCCTATGCAAAAAACTTATTATACCATTATACTAGCATTTCCGTATTTGGTGTTTTATTTTAAATTCATAGCTCTTTTTTCCATAAGATGTGGGACAAAAGGCATTCACTCTTTTTTTAGTACTCCAAGAAAAGGCAGATTCTCGCCCGACCCAGATGGAATTTCTCAAAAGTTTTTGGGAGGAAAAAATTATTGGTAAACAACACAGGACTGCAGACATAATTTACCATGTTCTTGGCGGGCACAAGAAACCGTTACCTATTGTTGCACGGGGGGAAAAAGCAAATGCCTTTTAGGTGAGGGGAATCTCATTTGAAAAATTAGGAAAAGAGAATTTTAATATCATTGCCTTCGATTGCTCCAGGCCATGGCTATCGGAAGGAAAAAATGTCTGAATGTGGTCAAAGCTATGCCGAAGTGCAGCATCTTTATAGACATTTTACAAGCAATAATATAACTTGGGCATTTCTGATGGGCCGGGACTTGCCACAATTCAATAACCAAGTATCAAACCCAAAACTATCCATCGAAAAAAAAATTAGTGACCCTGGGGCTTCCGGCCGAAATTATCGGGAAATTAATGGCAACCATGTACCAGAAACCTACTCAAGTTTCAACAACAAAAGGTTTTTACAAAAGTTTGACAAACCTTTACGGAGGCATTCACAATTTTAGAATCAAGGATATCCACGGGCCCATGTTGCCAAATCCATTACCAAAAAAAAGGGTTGATCATCTTACATGATGATGGCGGGACAAACATTACGCCATTTGTGACCTCTCGGAAAACACTTTCACAAAAAACTGGGAAAAAATAGGCAGGGAACTGATTTAAAAAACTAAGGGGGCTGGCCATTCCTATGCACCAAGAAGAACCCTCAAACAACCCTCAGATTTTGTTAGATTTTTAAAGGTTCTTTGTTTGGGGGACAATTTGGGAGACTATTTCCACAGGGGAATTGGGGACCCCCCCAAAAATTTTTAATTTCTTTAAAAATTGGCTTTAATTTTTTTGGAGCCCCCAAAATTAACCTGGCCCTTAAAAATTAACTTTGTTTTTTTAAAAAAAAAAAAACATTTAAAAAAAAATTTAAACTTTATTTGATTCAAATGGTCAAGAAATTTAACACCCTTCCTCAATTTTTTTCTTTTCTCTTTTTT
>Ga0163217_1014293_pt1 | contig 13793 bp, 22 predicted proteins | sample SynspAceP_FD_185933 | JGI IMG/M metagenome (GOLD analysis project Ga0163217, IMG submission 185933) | Saline lake microbial communities from Ace Lake in Antarctica - Synechococcus sp. Ace-P (PacBio error correction) | ecosystem: Environmental > Aquatic > Non-marine Saline and Alkaline > Saline ... | reverse complement strand
TTGAAAAGAGAGATTGAGTTCCCCGGGTTCTCGCAAAAGGCTTCAAGGGCCTGGCGCGCCTGATGCAAGCGGGTCTCGGAAATTTCGCCTTGTGACCCAGTCGAGGGCGACAATAATCATTGCGATCACCACATATTCACTCCAGACGTTCCAATTAGTAATCCCGGCCGGGCACGATAGCCTGGACCCGATCATCGGGCAGGGGCGCTCAGCAGGGGGAGTGTTCCCAGTCCACTATTTCACCCAACCCGATCACCAGCATCCCGCCGGAGCCAGCCGTTTTGCGCCAGCAGAATTCAGCAAGTTCGCGGCGCCGCCAGCGGCGAAACATAAATCAGCAGGTTCTGCAAAAAAATAATATCCAGATCCACGTAATCGGGGCCTGGCGCCAATTCCAGGATGTCATCAAGCCTGGTAAGCAAATTTCGATCACCGCAGTCGGGCACGATTTTCGCAGTGCCCCGCGTCTGTGTCTTTCCTGCAGCCAAAGATGTGTTTTCTGTGTTCATTCAGGCCGCCCAGCTTCGAGCTGGAATAGCGTTGCCGCACGCCCTTGTTCAAAAAGAAAGGAGGAAAGGCCCCCGGCCCACCAACACTTGGGAGGAGGGGAAGAAGGAGGGGAAGAGAGAGGGGGAGGAGGGGGGGGAAACTTTTGATTAAATCCGTTGGCCCATATGCCATAGCCTGCGGGCCTTGGTTAGCGGCCTGGTCGCAGGCGGATGCTCGCTGACCAATGCCAGCGAGTAGGCCTTCTTACGACCACTGGCGCAACCAACGCTCATAGCTGCAAGGGATTGATCGGCACCGCGCCCGGCCCAACAGGGTCTTAGCAGATTGCCGGTCAACCGCGTCGAACGAAGGGCGTCGGCGCATTAAAGGCTTGGTGTTCACGCACGGTTAAGCCGGATCGATCAGGGCAGACCATTCAATAGGCCCCGGCGGGCACCCTGGGTCCAACTGCTCGTAATAGGCCTGATAGCCACTCATGTGAGCTTCACGCATTGCGCGCGCACAGACTGGTCTGCAAAGGAACACCTTGCGCTTGGTCGTGGACGCAAAAACACCGGTCCGCACTCAAGCAGCACCTGCCACTGATGGAACTGATTCAGCATCAATCTCTCGGCAGTTGCTGCAGATGACCAATTAGGCGTCATCTGCACAGTATGTCCCTTGCTTCATTGGGCCGGATCACGGGCAGCCAAGCGGCTACCGACGTACTCTTTCAGTACTGTTGCGCCAGGAGTAAAACATTCAACCGACTGGCGCATGGACTCGCCTTGAAACGCCAGCTCCCAATGCTCGCGAATGCGGTGGACGGTGGTACGGGCAGAGGTCTATGGCGAGGTGATCTCCTGGGATCACGCTTCATTATGTGTGGAAGATGTCGGCCTGCAGCGACGCCTGCTGACGCAGCTGCGTTGGAGATGTTCTGATCACGGCGCCGCCCAGGCTGGTCAGATACCTTTCTCCGATCTCTTCAAGTTGCACACCGGCGATCCTGCCGCAGACCGCGCACACGTTACCACTTCGGAGGTGGTCTTGCTCCATGGAAATAAACCGCCTTCGTTGGATATCGGTTCTGAATGTTTATTTTACCCAGTGCCTCCGATCTGCCTTTGAGTCGCCGCGACGAGCGGTTCCAGCCAGGCGCTGTACCTCGTCGCCTACCACCCGCAAAAGCCGCGCCGGGCATCACCGGGCCATGAGAGGACCTGGATCGCGCACTTCAGAAGCCAGGGGATGTTGGTCTGGTCGGGCCGATGGGCGTTGATTCAGGCTCACAATGTCATACCAATCCTCCTGGACGATCTCACCCAGACGCTTGATCCAGTATTGAGGTGTCCTGGAATCTGCTCGCCGAATGGGTGTCCATGCCAGTGATGAGTGTGGCTGCACAACATCGTTACCTTGTTAGGCGATGGCTACCGACCGCATCGCTACCGCAGAGGATTCGGCGGCGTTGGCCGAATACCTGGTCCAATTCGACCACGGCAGCTCGTTTTACGCCGCGAGGCGCCAGCAAATTTCCTGCGGCCTGATGCTCGGAGGCCCTCGGCCAGATGCATTGCCGTGCCTTGGGCGTTTCCTGAGCAGCGGCAGGATACCTGGCAGGGCGGTTTCGTTAATGTCTGTACCAGGCGCGCAGTTGGGTCGATGGAGAAGTTGATGGAGGCGGCGATGGGGCGCCCGGTAAAGTCTTCGGTTAACCGTAGCCTGGGCGGTCAGGTCACCTCGGCAAGGTCCGGCAAATTTTCGGTTCCAGCAGACGCAGAATCGCGGCCTTGGATCTTGTCGTTTCTCGGCGTTTCGGCCAGGACGCAGGCGCGTTGCACGGTCATTGCAGACGGATTTCAGCAAAAAATGCTTGCCAGCGCCACCAATGACAGCACGTAACCCAACAGGGTGTTGAATCCAGCGTGCGTCACTGCGGGCTTCCCAAAACCGCGGCCAGCGCGGATACGTTATATCCAGCAATTGCTGGGAGTCGGTAAAGGTCATGGGCTGCAGCGAGAACTCACCTGATACAAACTCGGGTGAGCGTCAGCAGAATTTCATCCACGATTCAGAATACGAAGGTAAAGAGAGTCGGGCGATGTCAGCAGACGCACCACAGCCGTCGGCAGTCGGTTACCACGAAACAATACCAATGACGGGTTGCCTTCGATCATTTGCCTTGCAGCACGCGACCGAAACAGGCTGGCATCCGCGGCCGAAACTGTCGGCGGCCATGGACCGCGTCTTTCACCACGCGCCAGTACCGGTTAACGAGTTTGAGGATACGTTCGGCAGCAGCGACTTGGCGCTGGTGCGATAGCCCCTGATGTTCGGCGGCGGCATTACTGTCGATCAGCAATCTACCACGTCTTCCATATTCGACCTGAAGCTGCGGGAATGGTATCGGACAGGGTTCAGTCTACTTCGTTGAGGGACAGTACCCGTCGCTTCACTGGCGAGAATTTCGTCAGCGTTTGTTACGCACCCAGGGTCCCAGTTGGCGCACCGTCTGCATTCTGTTTCCTGCAAGGCGTGGCGCTTGCGGCAGGCCGGTTTCCTTCGCGCCGTCAGTCAGATTATCCCCAGCGCTGCTGGAAATCGTTACGGCGACTCGGTAGCAGGCGAAGGCCTCGGGCGTTTACCCGTGCCGCCTCACTGGCGGACTTAGGAAATCTGCTGGACAGCACCCGCAGCTCACGGCGTGGCCGATGTATTGGTGTCGGTAGGCACCTGAATGTTCAGTACATGAAGTTGACGAAGAGCAGCAGCAAAGAGACGGATCAGAGCGGCAAACAAGCCGGTGAGCGTACGGTTGCTGCGGCATGTTGGACAGTAATTCTGCTTATCAAAACTTTTTCATTATCTGGCCCCTACCTGCCTACACAAAATGCTTGCTACCTTGAATTAGTCGGGGACACCGGATCAACCGGCCGCCCCCTCCCGTCAATCAGATCGCCACATCGAGAAACGCCTGATCGCGCGCCAATGCCCTGAAGTTGGGGGGGGGGAAAAAAAAAAAAAAAAAATTTAACCCCCCCCAGGTTGGGGGGGGATTTTTTTAAAAAAAAAAAAAAAAACCCGGGGGGAAAACCTTTCCTTTTTTGGGGAAAAAACCCATTAAAAAAAAAGCTCCACCACGAAAGGTCTAGAGCTTCCTCAAATAGGCGGCAATTCGGTACTGAAACGCTAACGGAAAATGCTGCATGGCGAGCAGCTCATCAATCAGCAGCCCACAAACAGGCCATCTCGCGTCCAATACCAGCGCGGCGCTGCTTGCGGGGATGCTGAGAGTAGAACCGGAAAAAAACGACTCAAAATCGATGATCGGCAATAGCCGCACCACGCACGTGGCGGGACGCCGCGCACCCATGACTTGACCCTGGGCAGCGCGGTGTATCGCGCTTCGTGGAGGATTTCACTTACTTCCGCCTCGCGGCCACCATCGCTTGTCCGGTAAGCCGGAAGCCCACGCGCTCCAGGTTTCACTGACCACATCCTGGGCCGGCAGACCTTTTGGCCTGACGGCGTACAAGCGCGCAGCCAACTTGCTGAAGGAAGATCGAAAGGATGTATGGAATTGCCATGCCGTGCCTGTTCTTGGTTTTGTTAATGCGGAAACATGCAGCAGCTGTAATCAGCCGCCCAGCACCGACCTTCAATGTCTGATTCAGGGTCTCCACGACCGGTTTGGTCAGGTAATCCTTGGCGCCTGGCGCTTGCCCCAGACCTTGTCGGTTTTCTTGATCCTTGGTTCGTGACGATAATCACTGGAATATGGGCCGTTTCAGGAATCCTGGTCAGTGCCGAGTGGCCTGGAAAAACCGTTTCAGGCCAGCATGACGATATCCATAAGGACCACATCGGCTTTTCCTGCCGGGGGCAAGGCAACGGCCGTCTGCACCGTTTTCAGCCTTGAGTACTTCAGTTGCCGTGCTTCTCAACATTTCCCGCAGCTTGTACAGTTCTGTCCGGCGAACATCTACTACCAAGAATTCTGGCCATCTTACTCCCCCGTATGGCTTATACGCGGCGGCGCTCAAGCGCCTGGACCGCCCCTGCTAAATCATCAGATTGTGGAACATGGGGCGAATGGCCGCCCAGCAGCTCTTCCGTCTGCTGAAGGCGCTTGGTCAGGTACTGATAGAGCCAACAATGCGGCCCTTGGCCTTGTCTCGAACAGGCCATCCTTGCTGTACGCATGATCACTGGAAAGTGCCCCGGAAGCACTGTGTTCTTGATCAACGCGCAAGTCTGATAGCATCAAGACGGGGCATTCATGATGTCGACAAATATGATATCGGGGTGGTTGGTCGGCGATTTTTGGCCAGTGCATCAAAGCCAGCAACGGGTAATAAACGGTGCAGCCGACTTTTTTTAGCAGGGTTTCAAGCCGTACGGCGAATCGTCTTTGCTGTCATCAATGACCATGACTTTCGGCTTTCGAAATTTTTCTTCATTATGACAGCCCTTGTTATTAGATGGTGGTGGTGAGCGCAAATGGCATGCTGCAGGCGCTGGACCAGCCGATCCTTTTCCGCGTACTTTTAACATAGTTTATGCGAAACCAATCTAATTGAGGGCAGCACCTATTTCCGTTTTTCCGAAACAATGCAACCAGATATGAGACATACGCCAACATTAGTCAACCCTCATTCACGAGCCAGCCTCAGAGTCCACTGGCTCGCTAACTGGCTCAGGCCTTACCTGCTCAGCGCCAAACGGCCCAACCTATATAGCGGGACAACCACCTTATGCGCTCGCCTCGGCATCGTTATGGATCCCATTCACGCGATCACGTACAAGAAAAGACAGTTCCCTGGCCATGTGCTGCCGCCCAGGCGCGCGATTGGAGCTGTATTACATGGAGCCCCCAGGACTTTACAGCGCCGACGGTCAGGCCATGGGCCAGCATGCGCGCGCTCAAGGGTGCACGCGATCCTGCAGCACTGGTCGATCTGAAGAGCACCAACACACACCACTTGCCGATCTGGACCGTGATCCGGGGTGATGCGCAAGGATCCGCCCTTCGATAATGAATTCCTTTACGCCACGCACATCTTGAAGCGGCAGAACGCGCCGGGCGCCTTCGTCGTCAAATCGCGCGGCCAAGGCCTGCGTGACTGCAATGAAAAAACTCTTCGCCACCAGTTCCCCAGGTGCGCGCCGGAACATGTGGTCACCGCCGCGCGGGATATTCGGTATGCGCGCTTTTGCAAAAAACACGTGACGCATTTTCTCCAAACCGCTCGATGGAATGGGCTGGTTCGATGATTTTCGCATTCAGAAACGATCCCAACCTCAGCAGTGATCATCGAAACCCTGACCCCAGTGCGGTCAGCAGCAGATCATGGCCAGCGTTTATCTGCGGGATCAAGGTGGCGACAAAGCGCATCCTGGATGATGACGGTGGAGCCCGTGCCCTACTGCCTGGCGCGCCATTTTCCCCAGCAGGGTGAAACGCGCGGCAAACCTGGCGCCGGTGGCCGTGGCGGAAGCTCGGGCCACTGACCGAACGTGATCCTGGATAGCCCAGCAGGTCGGGCCCCAGCCTGCGCGAACGTGGCCTGGTGTTTCGTCGGCCTGGACGTGATCGGCGACTACTGCGAGAATCAACCGTGAACCAGCCCGACCTGCATTCGCAAATCGACGCCGCCTATCAAACCGATATTGGCGGGCAACTGATGGATAGCATTGATCAAATCTTCAAAGCCGGCAGGGGCGCATAGACTTTTTCCGGCGGGCGCGGCAGGACTTCGCAGGAAAATCTCCGCGCCGCCAAGCCTACGCGACAGCATGAATAAAAGCCGTGACAACCTTCGGATATTCGCAGTTCAGCCCGAGCACTCGTGGTCACGGCTCGCGTTCGCCTGGGTTTCCTGTTTCTGGCCGCCGTTGCTTTGCATGCCCTGGTGATACTCGGGCATTACTTTGACTGTGCCCACGCCCAGCGAACTGTTCAAAAACGCTGGAGATTACCCTGGCCACGCATCTTCCGAGGCAGGCGCCCGAGAAAGCCGTTACCTGCGCAGAATCAACCAGGAGGCAGCGGCACGCTGGATGAAAAGGCTTGCGCGAAGTCTACCGAAGAGGCGGTGTGTGTTTCAGGCCACCGAGAATCAACGAAGTCGCCCCGCCCCAGGAAGGCCAGTTGCCGCCAGCCCGAAGCCGGTCCAGCGAACAGCCGGTGGCTCACCACCACCGCGGCCGCAGCCTGAGCGCGTTGGTGGCAGGCGCCGACCAACGCCAGAAGCCGGTCGACCCCGCGTCACCCTGCAACGTTTCGACTTGTGACGGCCTGTATCAGGAGATTGCCAGCTGGAAGCGCACTTGCCGAAGAGGCGTCAGGAGTACGCCAATCGGCCCCGAATCCATCGATCATGCCGCCTCGACCATGGCAGGACAAGGGGGCCTACTACAAGGGACGCCTGGCGCCGGAAGTCGAGCGCATAGCAATCAGAACTACCCCGCCGAGCGCGTGACAATGGCATTTATGGCCCAGCTTGCGATGCTGGTTCTCGATCAACCGCGATGGCACCCTGCGGGAAGGACAGGTGCTGGAATCCTCGGCCACCGGTACTGGGAACAACGCCGCTCTGCGATTGTCCCGCCTGGCATCACCCTATGCGCCCCTTTACGGCGAATCTGATGGGATGTCGATGTGCTGGAAATTATTCGGAACCTGCGCTTTGAACCGGGCGACCGGGTTTCCAGCTTTCTGACCAACCCTGCGCTGGCCCTTTGGCGCTTGAAGCTTGTCGCGCAAAGCCCATACTAGTGGGCATTGAGCCAAAACCACTGCGGAACTACCTCAGCTATCACTTCCTGATTGCCCATGCCCCACTTGGCAGGACCCGCGTTCGTTTCAACACTCTCTGATCTACACTGTGCGAACCACAACGAAGATGTTGCCATGGGCCTGGTTCATCAACCAGCCCAGCGACTGCAACTGGCCGACATACTCGAGCAGGTTGCAGCCCCGACCGTAGACAGCCCCCGGCAAGGTCGCCAGTTTCCGATCTATTAACGGCGGCCCGGCTGCAAAACGAGCGCGGCTTTGTGTTGCACCAGGGCCCGAAACAGTGGGAAGCCAGCATGGATCTGGGTCCGTTGCAGTGGGACCACTCCCGCGACATTCTCATCGATCCATGGCCAACGGGCATTCGGCCCCTCGCAGGTGTGATTTGCCCTGGGGTATGGCGGCTGGGATGCAGGCAGCGGACCAGGAAACTGGTCGACAACGTATGGCTGAGTTGGCCGGCCGACCCGCATATCCTGTCGAGCTGCCCAGTGAGGGAGCCCGGTCTCGCCGCCGCCGCGCGCAAGCCTGGCATTGATCTGCGCCTGTGACCAGCCAGGCGGGCACGCCTGGATGGCAGACTGCAACGCGCCATGGCCTTTGATTACGGCACCCAAGATCGTGTCGCGGGTCGGCCAGACGCTGACTTGCCGCGCCGAGCGGTAGCGGTACTGCGCGCGCGCGATGGCATTCCCGACTGAGGCAGACATCGTCCCGCCTGATAGCCGGAATGGAAACCCGACACCTGGTACGTCGAGGCCTGCAGCTGAACATGGATGGCAGCCCCAGCGGACAATGAGCACCCGCGCAGAAAGTTTTCCCGCCGCCTGCATGCGTTCAACCTGCCGGTTACACTGCATAGACCGACGCCTTTCCACCTTTGACGCCAAACAGAGCCTACGTGAAAAGCGGGTCGCAGCCCGCCAGCTACCGGGACAACCCGGTCGACTAGCCCTGGCCGCCGCGCTGCTGCTTGGAAACCCTTGGGCTTGGCGAACAGCCCAAGAGACGCCATGAGCGCCCTGCCCGACGTCGGCCCATTGCTGCAAAACGCCGATGCCGGCGAACCTGACGACTACCTTGGCTCGAGCGCCAGGATCAGGACCGCCTTTCGTCGGCATTCACACTGGTGGTGTCTGGGTTGCCGAGCAGCTGCGCAGCTTGTGCCTGCCGGACGCACCCACTGGGCACGCTGTGAAAATCGCCTTCTACCGCGACGACTTTGCCCAGAAACGGCTTGCAGCCTGGGGTTGCAGCCGTCCGAACTGCCGTTTTCCAGTCGACGACCGCACCTGATTTCTGGTCGACGACGTTGTGATGACGAACGACCAATCCGCGCCGCACTCAATGACTCTTCGGGATTACTGGGCCGGCCGCCCGGTCACCTGGTGACCTGCTGGGATATCGAAAGCGCGGCAAGTTGCGATACGCGCGACGTGCTCAGGCAGCAGCCTGTATTTGCCTGCGGGCCAGCGGGTCAAACTTGACCGGGCCCGAACCGCTGCAGGCTAAACTCTGAACCCTGTTGCCCAAACCACTGAGAGGCCATGAGTACCCCACCAGCATCTTGCAACTCAATTTTTCAGGGTCAGCTGCGGCATTTTCTGGCCCATCGAAGGGCCTGTCCCGAGCTGCTCACCGAGTGCTGGAACACCGCGACTTCTTGTCTCGAAGTAAACTAGGTGAGCGGGCGGTTCAAGAAAGTCCGCTTGCTACGCGGCAAGACGGTATGCAACGTGTTCTTTCGAGAACTCCACCGCGCACTCGCACCACCTTCGAGCTGGCGGCGAAGCGCACTTGTCGGCGACGTGCTCAACCTGAATATCCAGAACCTCCTCGACCAGCAAAGGGGTGAACGCTGTACGAACACCCTGCGCAACCTGGAGGCGAGTGGCTTGCCGACATGTTCAGTGGTCCGGCATGGCGTTCGGGAGCCGCGCACTTTATTGCGGGCCATGTTGTGCCCGGACGTAGCGGATCATCAATGCCGGCGACGGCAACCATGCGCACCCGACCCAGGCGATGCTCGACATGCTGACCATTTCGCGGCAGCGTGGCGACTTTCACCAAGCTCTCTGGTTGGCGATGTCGGCACGACATTCTGCATTCCGCGCGTGGCGCGCTCGAATATGCAGGCGCTGCAAACCCTTGGTCTGCCCGGACATTCGCCGTGATCGTCCGCGCACCCTGCTACGGCCGGTATCGAGCAAGACGGCGTGCGCGTGTTCAACGACCTGCGCGGTCGGCCTTGGCGTGATGTCGACGTAGTGATCATGCTCGCCTGCAAAGGAAAACGCATGCAAAAGCCGGCCTCTGCCCAGTGAGGTGAATATACCGGCTCTACGGCCTGACCCGGGGAAACCTGGCGCTGGCAAACCGGCACGACGCTGGTCATGCACCCCGGCCCGATTCATCAGCGGCGTGGAAATCGAATCCGAGTTGGCCGACGGCGCCAAGCGGTTCATTCCTCAATCAGGTTACCTACGCATCCGCGTGCGCATGGCCGTGACTGTCCAGGCCATGACCGGCCAGAATGACCAAGCGCCAACATAATCAGGAAAGCTTTTGTTAGTCTGCGGCACATAGGCCAGGAATTCCCAGCATGCGGTACCTTGTCCATTGGAAGGCGCCGGTGTCATTTGACCCGGCAGCCAGTTGCTTGACAGATCCACTGACTCACATCGCGCGGCCATATTGTTGCCTCGGCGCGCGCCCGAGGAACTTCAGTGCAATTCAGCGCATCGACGCGGCGCGGGTGTTGCCAGCCCGGGGGCTGGTCGATCTGGAATGTCAGGCCTGCGCGAACCCCCGGTCGCACCCGCAAGCACCATTGACAAGCGAAACCCGCCGCCGCTGCGCCGGTTGGTGTTGGACCAGCCTGTGCAGCACTGGCCCGACCACCCCTGCCGTACTGGGATACGCCGCCGTTCGCCGAAACTGGACTCCTGGACGCTTGCGAGCAGGCTGGCCAGGTGCGGGTATTCCCCTATGGCGCGCTGACCGCGGGCCTGGTGCGGTGAACACCTGAGCGAAACTGGTGGCCCTGCGTGATTGGGCTGCGCTGGCCCTTTACCCAGGGCTGGCGCCGATTGAAAGCACGCATCCTGCGCGCGCGCTGGAATATGCGGCCGGTTTCGATCTGCCCGTGGTATTCATGCCCCAGGATCGGAATTGCGAGGGCGCGCGCCCCGAAGGCGCCGACAGCCGCACGCATGGGCCTGGTGGCCATTCCCGAAACGGCCGGAAACCGTGGCCCTGGCCAGGGGACCTGCTGCTGGTTGAGCAGACCGGCGTGCAGGGCGCATTTCAGTGGCCTGACCCAGCGCCGCGCGATGGACATTGTTGGCCGACGGCCAGTGCGCTGGTTGCGCGTTCAGCGCCGACGTGGCCATTGTATCAACTGCTGCTGTGCGACGAGGAACCTGGAAGGCTTTTCCCAGCCTGCTTGCACGTGCAAACCGCCCTGGCGCGAGCAGCGGATCGGCATTGCGCTGCGTTCAGCGGTGCATAGCGGCGTAGTTCAGGGCAATTCGCATCGCATACAACCGCACGACAGGAAGCCAAGCGGGCCCCTTCGCCGCTTCGGCGCCCGGTATCAGCAGCGTGGAAAATTACTGCTGCCGCTGGCGCTGACCCTGGTTGCCGATGGCTTGCTTGAGTTGCCCGCCCTGCTCGCTCGGCTTGACCTGGGCCCGCCCGCCGCGCTGAATCTGCGGTTTGGTCCATCAGCCTGCCGAACGGGCCGATTATCACGCTGTCGACCCGGTCGCAGCCAGCCTGATCGGCACAACTGGCTGGTCCAAAAGGGCGCCAACTGCCCCTTTATCGGCCAGGCGCGCCGTGCAAGGTACCCATACCATTCAGCAATGGAAGCTTGGGTCTATCAAGCCTGAAAGAGAAGCAAAAAGCGGGCCACCTTACCTTCTGGCCGAATAGGGTCAGAGTTATTGGAGTTAGGGGCTGAGGGTAACCTTACCAGGACAGAGCGCTTCGAGCGTGGCGGCGTTGCGGGGCTACTTACTCCCCGCTTAACGCCGGGGTGGTCGTCGTCGTCATCTCCAGGGCAAAATCATTCTTGCTGCATCATTCAACTGCTATTGCCGTCGGTTCCGGAGCCCAGCTTGATCAGCAGGCGCAGATCGTTGGCCGAGTCGGCTGTGCAGCGCGGTTCTTCATAGGTTGATCTCACCCTGGCTGTAGAGCCGTTTAGAGCGCTTGTTCGAAGGTCTGCTACCCCCAAAAAGGGGGCTTTTTTGTTTTTTTTTTTCGGGGTTGAACGCGCCATCAACGGGTTGAGCTCAGTGCACTTCGCCCTTGCGGATCATGTCGCTTGCCAGCGGGGTATTGAGCAATACTTCAATCGCCGCACGCGCGACCCTTGCCTCGGCGTTGGAATCAGTTGCGAGCAACATCGCCTTGAGATTCAGCGACAGATCCATCCACACCTGCTGGTGCATTTCGGTGGGGAAGAAGTGAATGATGCGATCCAGCGCCTGGTTGGCGTTGTTAGCGTGCAGGGTCGCCAACAAGGTGACCGGTCTCGGCAAAGGCCACCGCGTGGTTCCATGGTTTCCGTTTGTGGTCCGCACTCACAATCAAGATCACGTCCGGCCGGCCTGGCGCAGGGTTTCTTCAGCGGCCACCTTCGAAGGGATCGGATCAATGCCGACCTCGCGCCTGGGTAACGATGCAGTTCTGATGCTTGAGTGGATAAATTGAATGGGTCTGACGATGGTGATAATTATGGGCGCTGGAAGTTTATGTTTCGGAGGATTAGCCGATCATCGACGCCAGCGAAGTGGATTTACACCGGTACCGGTGGCGGCCGACAAGCATCACCAGGCGCCATTGGGCATCGCCAGCTTTCTTGAGAATTCCGGCAGGGCGCAGATTCATGCCTCGGGTATTTCACTTCGATAACGGCGCAGCCCATTTGCCACCAGGGTTGCGCTGGTAGGAAGCACTGACGCGGAAGCGGCCGATACCGCGAGCACTGATCGCGAAGTTGCATTCGCGCTTCTCGGCGAACTTTCACGGCGTTGGGACTCGGTCATCACGCCAGTACGGTTTCACGCGTCTGCTCGGGGGAGAGGGGGCGTTTTGGTGGTGACGGGCCAGGATCTTGCCGTTTGGGAACCGTCATGCTGGGTGCACACCGGCCGTGATGAAAAAAGGTCTGAGGGGCGCCCTTTTCCACCCATCAACCGCAACAGTTTCTTCAAACTCCATGTTGTGTCTCTTTCTCACTGACGGGGCGCGGGCGCTTGGGGCGCCCCACGCTTAATATGGCTTGCGCTGGTTAGAACGTCGGTTTATTCTTGGACTTTTTCACGGGCGCTTTCCTTGGCACCAGACCCTTGGCGACCAGGATCTGAGACACATATCCAGCGTCTTGCATTGCCAAATGTTGCCGCGGTTTGAATCGCCGAATACATCTTGCGCGACCTATGTCTTTCACGAATCAGGTTACGAATCGGCCGGGCGTGCCGATCATGATCTCGTGCCGCTGCCCACCCGGCCGCCGCCAATCGTTCTTCAAGGCAGGGTTCTGGGATACAACGGCAGTCAGGGATTCGGACAACATTCGAACGCACCATGGATTTTTCTCCGCGGGGGGAAAACACCGTCACCACACGGTTCGATTGTTTTGGCGGCAGAGTTGGTGTGCAGGGTTGCAAATACAGGTGACCGGTTTTCAGCGGCTGTCAGCGCCAGGCGGGATGGGATTTCCAGGTCGCGCATTCTCGCCCCCCCCCCCCAAAAACCAGGATAATTGTCCGGGAATTTCCCGCAGGGCCAGCGCAGGGCTTTTCAGCAAAACGAGGGTGTCGCGGTTGACTTCCCGCTGGTTGACCAGGCACTTTTTCGACTCGTGAACGATTCGATTCGGGGTTCTCGATGGTCAGTACGTGCTGGTATTTTGGTGTTGTTCAGGTAGTCGAGCATCGCCGCCAGCGTGGTGGACTTGCCCGAGCCGGTGGGGGCCGGTGACCAGGCACCAGACCGGCGTGGCACATCGGAAATCTTCTTGAACACATCGCCCCATGCCCAGATCGTCCATGCTCAGGGACCTTCGAAGGGGATGGTTCACGAAGACCGCACCAGGCGCCACGGTTCTGGTGAAAAGGGCGTTTAACCCGGAAGCGCCGCTACAGCCGGAGCACTTCAAAGGAGAAGTCAGTTTCGAGGAATTCCTCGAAGATCCTTGCGACTTGTTGTCGTTTTTCATGATTGTCGGTAGAATTCAGACCATGAACCATTCTTGTTGGATCCATGGGCCGGAAGAACGTTTGATGCGGCCGCACGTCACCCATTCCACACGAAATCATGGGGGCGGCAAAGTCCGGCGACAGGTGCAAGGTCCCGGGGGGACGCGCCCTGTTTGGCGCTGGAAGGGCTAAAACAGGCGCGGGTTTTAATAATTTCCATTTAGGGGGTTCCATGTTTAACAAAAAAAAAAAAAACCAGCCAAGGGCATTAATCCGTCTTTCTTTTGCTGGGT